>Ga0102590_1002312_pt1 | contig 23086 bp, 21 predicted proteins | sample AraplaMF_Col_mMF_FD_76859 | JGI IMG/M metagenome (GOLD analysis project Ga0102590, IMG submission 76859) | Arabidopsis root microbial communities from the University of North Carolina, USA - plate scrape MF_Col_mMF | ecosystem: Host-associated > Plants > Roots > Endosphere | place: USA... | reverse complement strand
TTAGGCACGACAGTACAAGAAAAGTTGATAACTTTTTGACCTGACGTCTCATGAATGTGGAATATTTAGCATTAAGCGAAGTCCACAAGTTATAAAAATGCGGGGAGAAATTATAGAGAGTTAACAGGGGTCTGTTGACTTCAGGTTTTATCTTTCTCTATCCATTTGCCAACAGCAGGAGCAACGTAGTCTCTCATCTGGTTGAGGAGATCTTCGATGTTATCGCTTACCAGGAGCATCTGGCGGTATGTTGCTTTTAAGAAGCCTCTTTCTACCATGGAATCTGCGAGGGTGATGAGCGGATCGTAGAAGCCGTCTACGTTGAGTAATCCGATAGGTTTTTTATGCAGTCCAAGCTGAGACCAGGTGAGCATTTCGAAGAATTCTTCCATGGTGCCGAATCCGCCGGGCAGGGCGATGACGCCGTCACAGAGCTCGTGCATTTTGGTTTTGCGTTCGTGCATGCTTTCTACCAGGATGAGCTCTGTGAGGCCTTCGTGGCCGATCTCTTTTGTTCTTAAAAAGTTAGGAAGCACACCGTATACTTTGCCGCCGGCGGCCAGTGCACCATCGGCTACAGCGCCCATGAGACCTACTTTAGCGCCGCCGTATACGAGCTGAATACCTTGTTGGGCGAGGGTTTGTCCGAGTGCTTTCGCTTGTGATTCAAAGATGTTATCATTGCCGAAACTGGATCCGCAAAAAACTGTGATGCTTTTCATGATGATTGCCGGAGGGTAGATAGGTTAAAAAAGCTGGTTTGTTGCGGTAAAGATATATCATTTCATTTTTAAATGCTATTCGCATGCTGTTGATTGCGGGTGATCACTTCAGTTGGTGAATAGCCGAAGTGTTTTTTGAAAGCAAAGGAGAAATGTGAGAGGTTTTCAAATCCCGCTTCCAGATAGATATCTGCTGGTTTCTGGTTCTTCTCACTGAGATGATAATGGGCCAGTTCCAGCCGCTTTTGTGTAAGCCAGCGCTGGGGACTGAGGTCAAAGGCTTTTTTAAAATCTGTTTTAAAGGTAGTGAGACTGCGGCCGGTGAAGTAAGCGAATTTCTGTAACGGCATGTTGAACATAAAGTTCTTCTCCATAAAATCTGCCAGATCAATCTTACCAGGCTCGGAGAAATTTGCGAGGCAGCGGTCTACACTGGGATCGAGTATACGCAGCACCGTGATGGCTTCCTCCATCTTTACGGCCACTATTTCAGGTGGAATACCTTCTTCCATTTCAAAGTAAGGGAGCAGGGAACCAAAAAAGCTATCGAGCAGGGGATGCTTGTCGTAGTATTTAATACCACAGTTCTGACGTGGTTCGGGCCTCACCTCATGACGGGTATAATAGTCTTTCAGGCGCTCTGTTCTCAGGCTGATCGTTACTGACCGGTAGGATTGTCCGTCTTTCGCGTATTTGATGAAAGTAGCCAGCTGGTTACGGGGACAGAACCAGGTATCTCCCGGCTTTAAAATATGGGTTTGATCGGCGATAATGACCTTCACCTCACCGGATATGAGGTAGCCGAAGGTGTGATCGCCGGAAAGCAGTTCAAATTTAAAATACTTATCCTGGATACAGGGCAGCATGATCTCCTGCGGAGCAGTCCAGTATGTTGACATGGCTGATAGCTTTTGATGTTACAAAGGAACGCATTTATTCCAAATGAACAGATGCGTTCCTTTGATGGATTAATTCACGGCGAATGTAGTGCCGGTTAATTTTTCGCTCAGTGTCCAGAGTTGTTGGGCATTTTCTGCGCTAACGGCCTCAGGCGTTACACCTTTTGTCATCACGAAATTTTCAGGATTGAAGCCTTTCCATTCCGTATCGAGGGGCGCTACATCGGTATCTTCGCAGTACACGCCGCCGATATCGGCCAGCTGCGGGCTGGTGGCGCACCAAACGGTGGTAGAAGCGCCTTCTTCCAGGGTTTTGTATCCATTGTAAGGATCGTGGCGGAAGCTGCCGTCTTCGTTATAGATCCCGAAAGCGGCCAGGGTTTCCTGGGAGAGATCCCGTCCAAGATCGGTACCTGCGATAGCTCCCGGATGCAGGCTGTATGCTCGTACGCCGTGGGCCTGTCCGCGTTTGTCCAGCTCTACGGAAAACAGGATATTAGCCGTTTTTGAACGGGCATAGCTGGCGGAGAGATCGTAAGGCTGCTGCTCAAAATTAGGATCATTGAGGTCCAGCGTGGCCATATGATGGCCCCAGGAGGAAACATTCACTACCCGGGCGTTTTGGGCCTTCTTTAAGGCGGGCCAGAGGCGGGCGGTCAGTTGGAAATGTCCCAGGTGATTAGTGGAAAACTGTGATTCGTAACCACGTGCATCTCGGCGCAGGGGCGTCCACATGATGCCTGCGTTGTTAATCAGCAGGTCTAATGGCTTATTGAGCGCCAGGAAGCGGTCGGCAAAGGCATTGATCGAGGCCGGATCCATCAGGTCTAGCTCCCATACGCTTACGTTGAGGATGCCGGCGAGGTTCTTTTCAGCCTTTTCTGTCGTTCTGGCGGGTACGTATACGGTTGCCCCTGCCGTAGCCAGGGCTTTGACGGTTGCTACCCCGATGCCGGAGTAGCCGCCGGTTACGATGGCGGTTTTCCCGCTGAGATTGATGCCTTTTATCACGTCTGTGGCGGTGGATGCTGCGTCGAAGCCGGAGTTGAGGGGGCGTTGTAAGGCGCCGTTGTAATTATCGGTTTTAGTTTCCATGTTTTAAATCGTTTTGATAATGCAAAGTTCGGGGGTTGAGGGATGGGGGTGGTTTGTTTAAAAGGCGGAAGATGCTTTGTTGAGAAGGCGGTTATTGTCCGGTAAAATCCTGCTAATGTCCGGTCCAAACCCCATAAGAGTTGCCTTCGGCTTCCCGGATATCCCGTATATGTCCCATATCCGTCCCATAGTTCTTCCAGATCTTCTAAAGGAATGGGGCATCTTTGGAGCAGCATTGTGGCAGTAATGAGAGATATACCAACACAATAGCAATCTGAATGCTACTTCCATCGGGAATTACCGGATGAATGCTTATAAATTCTGCAGTAAAACCTGGTGTTAATTGTAACCATTGATAAGACTGACAACTACCTGGACGATAATATCCTTTTCGTCCGGCTTACTTTCTGCAATCATCAATGTTAGTGCAACAAGTGCGTTATCGGCAATTCGCTTCATACCATCTTCCCGGTATAAAATGCCATTCTTTTCAAGGAACCATACAAACAGAAAAGCTGCGATCCGCTTATTTCCGTCGGAAAATGAATGATTTTTGACAACGAAATACAACAGGTGTGCAGCCTTTTCTTCGATGCTGGGGTACAGCTCTTGTCCGGCAAAAGATTGATAAATAGTGGCAATGGAGCTTTGAAAAGACTCATCCTTTTGATTACCGAATAAGCTGCTTCCGCCGAATTTATCTTTCAGGCCTTGAATAGCTTTTAACGCAGATTCATATGTTGCGATGAATAGCTGTTTGAGATGAGTAGCTTCTATTGTTAAAGTGCGGTGGTCGTACCTATCCAAAACATCCAGCGCGTAGGTGTAATCGGTGATAACCTTTAACAGACCCTTAGATTCATCGGACGTCAATTCCTGCTTATCCAATAAATTGCCCATTAAACGTACCGTTTGTTTAAGCGCTTCAAACTGTTGGTGTTGGTCATTCAGGCGCTTTTCGTTTAAAGCGTAGCCTTTAATAAGGTACTCTTTCAATACCTGGTTTGCCCAAATACGAAACTGAGTACCACATATAGAGTTCACACGATAACCTATAGATATGATCATATCGAGATTATAATGGGAAATCTTACGGGTAATCCGCCTTCCCCCTTCCGTTTGAACTTGTGCAAATTTTGCACAAGTTGCCTCTTCAGATAATTCAGACGATTTATATATATTTTTAATATGCTTGGTAATAGAAGATCTGTCCGTCTGAAAAAGATTAGAGATTTTCTCCTGATCGAGCCAGACTGTATCTTGGTCCATAATAACATCTACCGATGTCTGTCCATCCGGTGTTTGATAAATGAATATTTGACTATTCTCCATTCGTACTGTATTTATCGCCGCTAAGTTAATAGATAGGCAATGGATAAATCGTTAATGACCTGCAAATTAAAAGGCATTTCAACACTATAAAAGTGTTGCATGTTTTTAATTTTAGTTTGATCATGCAATACTAACCCGAAGCGGGAAACGAAAAAAATGGAGTGGCGGTTTTGGCGGAAATGGCGGTTTTGGCAGAAAGTGAATTGCATCGTTACGCCGTATGCTGATCCTTAACACTGTTGCTTCGGTAATATCCCTTGAAAAGCGCGTTTCTGCCCTATGAAACCCCTATGAAACTCCGGTGAAACACCCCCCTATTCTATTCGTTAAAATACGATTGATGTTTTGCATTGAAATTATAAGTAAATTAAAATCAATCCCTTAACCGAAAACATTATTGAAAATGATAAAAAATAACAGACTTTCGCTGAAGTTCTCCGGCTCCGTGGACTAGACACTCATGGAACTTGCATAAATATGGCAGGATGTTCTGTAGATGTTATGTAGATGTTATGTACATGTTCTGTATCTTAAAAGATACGGAACATCTAAGGAAGATGTAGTAGTATCAACCGGAAAAACCTGCAACATTTGCTACTTTCGCCAGTCTCCAATAAGCCCAAACAGTCACAGACAACAGCAATACCGTTCCCATTCCCAGCCACCAGGCCCCATTCGATAACATTATTCCATTTCCTTTTGCTGCAGCTTGCCATTCCGCATTGCCATGCAGCCAAAGATCCATATTGGAATAGATATTCCCTCCTGTGTGCAGGACGATAGCGGGCAGTATTGATCCTGTCAGGTGCGTTACGGTGCCATAGATAGCTGCTACAGTGACATAATAAGGCCAAAGAATAAACGTAAAGTCTAAATGCGCTACTGCAAACATTGTCCCTGTGATTAGGATGGCAACAGGTAATCCACAGTGTCTTTCAATCGGCCCTTGCATATATCCCCGGAATGCAGCTTCTTCAACAATACCGGCGACAGGTGCTGCCATTAATAGCAAAGCCAGTATTGTGAACTTGGGCACGCCACTAAGATCAGGCAATTGCTGCTGTGGTAGTACGACGAACGTGTTCAACAAACGAAGCGCCAACACCAGCGTAATAATACCCAAAACACCAGCAAAAAGTGCCCATATCCATACGATGCCCGAAAGTTTACGGGCACGCAGCAGGGCCCGTCTTTCCGCCGCTGTAGATTCCGGACCTCCTCCTCCGTTCAAATACCACCAGAAGAACCACAGGAATATCGCTATGAGCAGTACTGCCCATGGTATATCTGTAAAGTAATGAAGGTTAGCAGCGAACAGGATATTACGTGGGATGGTCCCAGCAAGCAACACCATCATGCCGATAGCGATAGATTGTGCTATAACTATCAGACGGAATTGGAGGGATTTGTTTGGAGGGGCTTCCATACTAAACAAGATACAAACTTTTGACATCTCTTTGACTAAGATTCACTAAGCTCACACTAAACTCCCACTAAGCTCTCACCAAGGTATCACTAAGCTTACCCTAAGCTTCGACGAGGAGTGGACTAAAGCTTAACCAGGAAAAGATGAGGATAAGACTAAGAATGTACTAAGCGCTGACAAAGAAAACATGAGGAAGCTATGAGAAATCTGGCAGAATTCTAATTCAAGTTAGATCGTTAAACTTAAAGCCAACGGATCGGAGTTTCCGATTCGTTGGCTTTAATTATCAGTAATCCTTAACTTAATGACATTGGGCAAAGCCCCCTCCTTATACTACTTTTTCCCATTATTTTCCCGGGCAACAGTAATATTATAAGGTCCTGTGGGCTTCCCAGCTGCCAGAACCAGTATTCGAACTCCAACCGCCCTTAATATTGTTTCCGCTAACAGTACCTGTAATTGTTGCGATCCGATTGGGCTCCTCCCCGATAGTAGCTGTAATGTTATTGTTAGTTACTGAACCTTTTAAAGGAGGGATGTTCTGGAAGTCGGCAGGAATAAATAATCCTTCAACTTTATCTTTTTTGATCACCAAATTCAGGGTACCATTACCACCTTGCTCGGTAAAAGTACCTTCAAAGCAATATGCTTGTGCATTAGACGCTTCTTTAAGTACCTGAATTACTGCATTGGCATGACCGCTGATATGAATATTTGTAATAGTTGGGGTGCTTCCGTCTGCATTCACCGTAAAATCAAAATAGTCATTATTATAGCTGAAAGTAATAGTGCTATTTATGCCTTCCGTGGTTGAATTATTGGAGGTGTAAGTATACGATTTGTCGCCAATTACCAAACTTGCCGATAACGTAGCGCCGTCATTTTTAAAATTGATTAAAATATTTCCGGTTGATCCTACGAAAACCCCTTTGTAAATACCATAGTTTTTGTTGTCGTACGTTGCTTTGGCAGTTGGGGTATCTGATAACTTGCTACCAGTTTCTTTCTTGTCTTCATCTTTCGAGCAGGAAATAAGCATTACACATGCTACTAAATAAGAGAGCAATTTCTTCATTTAAGTTGTTTTTTTTGTACAAATGTGATTTTTCGAAGTACAGCTAATATAAGTTGTTTTTTTAATATGAAATGTGCTTTTTTTTCAATGTATCGCGAATACAAGCAGGTTAGCGGGGAAATGTCATCGATGTAAACTGTTTTCCTGTGTTTTGATTTCCTTAACTTTGTGTTATGGAAAAGTACAACATACGCTCCATCTCCCCTTTCAACAGTGAACTGAAACTAAAAGGGTTTAACGCCTTCCAGATAGATGGCGACAGCAATGCCACCCGCATTTACAGCAGAAAAGACTTCTATAAGATCTGCCTCACCACCGGCAAAAGCCTTATCCATTATGCCGACAGAAGCTTTGAAATGGATGGCACCATTCTATTCTTCGGCAATCCGCATATCCCCTACTCCTGGGAAACCATTTCCAGGAGCTATGTGGGCTATACCTGCCTGTTTTCAGAAGACTTCCTGCAACTATCAGACCGCTCAGAAAGCCTGCAGCAATCACCTTTATTCAAAATAGGCGGAACACCCATCCTGAAAATAAATGAAATCCAGCGGGAGTTCCTGAATACTATTTTCCGGAAGATGATCGATGAGCAAAAGACGGATTACACCTACAAAGACGACCTCATACGCAACTATATCCATTTAATCATCCATGAAGCCCTGAAACTGCAGCCCTCTGAAAACTTTGACAAACATAACAATGCCTTTTCGCGTATCACCTCCGTATTCCTGGAACTGCTGGAAAGACAATTCCCGGTGGAAAGTACCGAGCGGCCACTTGCCTTAAGAACCGCAGCTGACTACGCAAAATCGCTCTCCGTGCATGTGAATTACCTCAACCGGGCAGTTAAAGAAGTAACCGGAAAGCCCACTACCGCACACATCAGCGAGCGGATCATAACGGAAGCAAGGGCCTTGTTACAGCATACAGATTGGAATATAGCAGATATCGGCTATGCCCTGGGCTTTGAATACCCCTCCTACTTCAACAACTTCTTCAAAAAGATGACCGGCACCAATCCCAAAGCCTTAAGAAGCCAGCAGGTTTGAAATTCTTAATGATCGGTTTGATAACTTTAACCTGAGCAGGAAGCGGCCACCATACCTTTGCGGTATGATGCAAGACATTTTCGCAAGAATGAAAGCCGGAGCGCCGATCCGGCAGGATGACCCTGAATATCCCAAAGTACAGGAACTAGTGTCCCGTACCCTCAGTTTATCTGCTGCATTGAATACTGCTACAGACACTGACCAGGTCCGTGAACGATTGAGCGAGATCATCGGTTCACAGCTGGATGAGAGCACTATCATATTTCCCCCATTTTATACTAACTTCGGGAAGTTCATCCAGATCGGCAAAAACGTATTTATCAATCATGCCTGTTCGTTCCTCGACATGGGCGGTATTACCATCGAAGATCATGTATTGATCGGACCGAAGGTAAATCTTGTAACGGAAAATCATCCTTTAACACCTGCAGACAGAAGAGCACTTATTTCAAAGCCGATACTGGTGAAACGGAATGCATGGATCGGCGCGGCAGCCACCATACTGCCCGGCGTAACTATCGGAGAGAATGCAGTAGTAGCAGCCGGTGCGGTTGTTACTACCGATGTTCCTGACAATACCATTGTGGCAGGCGTTCCTGCTAAAATCATCAAATCCATCGACTCAAAGGAAACAGTAAAATAAGTTCGGGTTAGAGCATCCACAAATTCATCAAGCACTAAATTAAAAATTATGGGAGCTACCAAAACATCAGCGGAAGGCGCAACCGCCATGCAAACAAAAAACGTCAAAGCCTTCGGCACAGAAGCAGCAGAAGCTGCCTTACAACAGTTAAACATCGGGCGAAGATTTCCTACGCCACATGACGTGGAGATAGATATCCTGTTTTGCGGTGTCTGCCATTCCGACCTGCACACGGCCAGAAATGAATGGCACGGCACCATCTACCCCTGTGTGCCTGGTCATGAAATAGTGGGCAAGATCGTAAGTGTCGGAGATCATGTTAAAAAGTTTAAGGTAGGTGACCTTGCCGCAGTAGGCTGCCTGGTTGATAGCTGCCGGGAATGCCAGTACTGTAAAGACGGCCTGGAACAATACTGTGAAGTTGCCAATGTGCAAACCTACAATTCGCCCGATAAATACCTGGGCAGGCAAACATATGGCGGTTACTCAGAAAGTATTGTAGTGCATGAAGACTTTGTGCTACGGGTGCCTGAAAACCTTGACCTGGCAGCCACCGCGCCATTGCTGTGTGCAGGCATCACTACCTATTCTCCGCTGAAACATTGGAATGTAGGGCCGGGTAAAAAAGTAGGGATTGTTGGCCTCGGTGGCTTGGGACACATGGGTGTTAAACTCGCAAAAGCGATGGGCGCCGAAGTGATCGTATTTACAACATCGGCTTCAAAGGTAGCAGACGCCAAACGCCTGGGCGCCGATGAAGTGGTATTGTCAACAGACAAAAAACAAATGAAGGCATACGCAGGGAAGCTGCATTTTATATTGGATGCTGTTTCTGCGCAGCACGACATCAACCTTTACTTAAAGCTGCTGCGGGTTGATGGTACACTGGCCTTAGTGGGCGCACCAGAACATCCCCTTCCTGTTGAAGCATTCAGCCTTATTCCTTATCGCAGAAGCTTCGCCGGCTCAATGATCGGCGGCCTTCCTGAAACACAGGAAATGCTGGACTTCTGTGGTAAGCACAATATTGTGTCAGATATCGAGATGATAAACATTCAGCAAATTAATGAAGCCTATGAACGTTTGCTGAAAGGCGATGTGAAATACCGGTTTGTGATCGACATGGCATCTTTAAAGCAATAATCTATTTAGCCTCCGCCGTTTTCTGTGGAACCGGGGATGGAACACGTTCTTTCATCTTCGAATTCCAATATCCTATATAGACGGTGCCGATCACAGAAGGAAGCATCCAGGCAATAAGCGTCTGGATATGCAGCCCTGCCACCATAAAAGCCGTTATAGAGGCTATCAGGGCTGCAATCATTCTCCCTAAATGGCTCCTGAGCCAGGCATTCTTTTGCTCTTTGAAAACCCTGAAAGTGTGAAAATCCTTCAATGTCATATACAGGCCAAAAGCGCCAAAGAAAAGAAACAGGATCTCATTCCCGCCGGTATGGCGGATCAGTTGAACGATGCCAATGATCAGCATCAGTACGGAAGCGAGGAGCATTACGCCCGATATCGTCTTGTCAATCATATCTGCACTGCTCTTCGCCTTGTTCTTCAAGGTCAGCACCCGGTTGCCGGCCAGCACCAGGTAAATAGTGAATACGCCGATCAAAAACAGGAACAGGTTTTCATGACCAGGCATTCGTGCTATAATCAATGATGTAAGGGAACTGATGATCATAGCATAAGAAAAGATCTTCCCGCTTCGTTTATGCGGCTTGCTTCCTTTCTTTAGAGTAATGGCTGCAATGCCACTAATGAGGCCTATGCCACCGAAAAATGCATGTATGTAGATTAGTACTAGGGCCAGATTTTCCACGTCTTATAGGGTTTGAGGGGACTATACTATAAATGATTGAAATAATAGCCGGCTCTGAATGGTAGAGTTAACTAAAGATAATATCTTTAGTAGATAATTTAAAATAAACTTTACCCCGAACCTATGAATCAATTCGAGCCATTCGATTTCTATATTTTGAGAATGCCGGTATTGCCATATAACCACCTGGTAGACCGGCTCCGGTACAATAGCAATATAGCCGCCGAGCTGGAAGAATTTGTTGACGCCTCTTCATTCTCCGATGCCGTTTTCCTGGCAAGTGAATCCCTGCATACAGAAATACAGAAATGGCCGGCAGCGCTTTCTGATACCAGGAAAGGTAAGCTTGATACCACTATTTATAAATACCTGCTGCGGATGGCCACCAGGAGCACGCCCTACGGACTGTTTGCCGGCTGCGCACTGGGCAAACTTGCTGAGCAGTCTACCAGCATAGGGCTGGCAGAAAGAACGGAGGAGAAGATCTACAGGATAGATATCGGCTGTATTGCGGCATTAACGGACAATATACCTTTCCTGGATGAAAATATCCTGCGCCAGACCGTCTTCTTCCCCAATACAAGCATTTATAAAACCGGCATTATATACCGGTACTATGAATACAGGATCAACGAAGGAAAGCGATCGTATTATCTCAGCTCCTTTTCCCGGAACGAGTTTGTCGATGATGTGCTGTCGGCGGCAGCCCGCGGCGCCAGCTTCGAAAAATTAACCAGGGTATTGGTTGAAAAGAATGTGGCGGCAGCGGAAGCCATTGCTTTCCTGGAAACCCTGATAAAAAACCAGATCCTGGTTGCTGAATATATGCCTGCACTTACTGATGGGTGTCACCTGGACAGACTGACCGCCCAGCTGGAAATAAAGCAGCTGCAGGAGCAGGGTATTTTAACGGAAATAGGCAGCTTAAAGGCAGCGCTATCGCAGGGGGAGGGCTCCGTCAACAAATATGTGTCTGTTGAACAGGGATTGAAAAAAATGGTACCTGACCTGCAACAGAAAGACTGCATCCAGGCAGACCTGTTCTTTGACCTGGCGCACAATACGCTCAACAAAGCCGCTGTCAATACAATTGTTTCGCAGATAGCACAGCTTCTGCCACTGAATAATCCCGTTCCCCGAAACAACCTGGAACAGTTCAAACAGCAGTTCTACCGGAAATTTGAAGACAGGGAAATTCCATTGCTGGAAGCCTTGGATAATGATATCGGCATTGGCTATGGTGCGGTGAGCGGAGCAGCAACCTTTTATACACCGGTAATTGACGACCTGGTAATGGAAGGGGAAGCAAGCGATGATACCGGGAAATGGGGGCCATATGAACATTTTGTGCTGGAGCATTTTATCAAAAGCCAGCAAACAGGAAGTACAACGATAAACATTAACGATGAGGACCTGGAAGCGCTCTCCCTGAGCAGCCGGAAAAAACAAAGCCTGCCTGCAACCTTTTCCATACTGGGCAGCATTCTTGCACATTCGCAGGAAGATTTTGATCAAATGAATTTCTCCTTCCTCCTGAAAAATTGCGGGGAGAGCAGCGCCATTTCCCTGATGAGCCGCTTCGGGAGCGAGCGAGCGGATATTGCCCAGGCATTGAGGGAAGTGGTTACTTATGAAAACAACCTGGTTCCCGGCAAAATACTGGCAGAGATCATTCATCTCCCTGAAGGCCGTGCCGGAAATGTGCTGATCAGGCCCAGGACATTTGATTATGAAATACCCTTTCTCGGAAAGGCCGCTACCGCTGACGAGTTTATTATCGATGTAAGCGACCTTTGGGTTTCAGTAAAAGAAGGCAGGATCATCCTCCGGTCAGGAAAGCTTGAAAAGGAAATATTACCCAGGCTAACAAGCGCCCATAATTTTTCAACAGGCTTACCGGTATATAAGTTTCTTTGCGAGCTGCAGTTCCAGGATGAAAGCATGGCGGTGGCCTGGAACTGGGGTATGCTCAATAAAATGCCCTTTTTGCCCAGGGTGGTTTACAAAAACATTATCCTGAAACGCAGCCGCTGGTTCATAGAAAGCGGGAAAGCGCCTGTTCAGCAGGCCAGGCAGGAAAAGGCCCTGGCAGCATTCCGGGAAAGGTACCAGGTACCCGACCTGGTATTGCTTATTGAGGGAGATAATGAGCTGTTGCTGGACCTCAGGAATGATATATCCCGGTCTATTCTGGCATCGAAAATGAACAAGGGAGATGTAATACTGTATGAATTTTTAAATGATCATCAGGGTGCTTTACTAACAGACAAAGACAAGCAGTTCGACAATGAAGTGATCATCCCTGTTAAAAACCGGGAATTTGCGCCGGTGCCCGTAACCGGCAGCCGTTTTAACACCTACAATTTTGATGCAACGCCTTTCTTTACGCCCGGTAGCGAGTGGTTATACCTGAAGATCTACGCCGGTCAGAAATCGATAGATACGATCCTGTCGCAGATGATCTATCCGCTGGCGAAGCAGCTGAGCGCAAAAGGAAAAATCAGCCAGTGGTTTTTTATCCGTTACCAGGACCCGGACAACCACCTGAGGGTGAGATTCCATGCCCGGACACCGGCAGAATGCCACCAGATCATGAAAGCGGTGGGCAAGGCAGCTGCTGCCTTTATTAAGAACAGGCTTATTCAGCGACTGGAATATGATACCTATTTCAGGGAAACAGAGAAATATACGCCCTGGGCAATTGATTTGTGCGAACGGTTCTTTCATGCAGACAGCTCATTGGTGGCAGGCGCGGTTGATTTTATCTGGCACAGTAAAGATGAAGAAAAAAGGTGGCTGATGGCGGTAAAAGGGGTGGACAGCCTGCTGACGGATTTTAATTATGGGCTTTCACAGAAAGTAAAGCTGATGGAGCATTGCTTCGATTCATTCTTTAAAGAGTTCAACGGCAGCAAAGCGCTTGCCTTGCAGCTAAGCAAAAAGTACAGGAATGAAAAACAAAGCATTCAGAATGTGCTGGAAGCACCACAAAACAGCCTTCCTGCGTCTTTCCTGGAGCTGATAGCACAACGCTCAGAAGATGCCCGTGGGATATTGGACAGTTTGCAGGACAGGATCAGGCAAAGAAACGAAGATCCTGCGGTGATACAGACGATGGTCAACAATTTCGTGCACCTGTTCATTAACCGGCTTTTTATTGCCAACCACAGGTTGCATGAGCTGGTTATTTATCATCATCTTTCGAAATACTACGCTTCCTGTTTGGCAAGGGCGGGTCTTCATCCCCGTCATTGCGAGGAGCCCAGGGCCCGGTGAGTTGGCCGCGACGAAGCAATCTCCTGACGCAATCTTCGCGAAGATCATTTTGAAGATTGCGTCAGGAGATTGCTTCGTCGCCCCAGGCTCCAACCTTCGCTGCTCCTCGCAATGACGGGAATGGAGACCCAATCAGCCCATAGCTGCGCCGTATGAAATTACTTGCACCTCGCAAGATAATTCTCAGTTTCCCTCAAGCCCCAGCTGGGATGTAAAGCGGCCACTTTTTCGTCATGAAACAGCTGCACTGCTTTTTCAAAAACAGGCTTAGCTTTATCCTTCCCGCCACCAATGTATTCGGGCTTGCTGAACAAAGAAGTGCCTTCCAGGAAATACAAGCGGGGATTATTGGGATCCAGCTTATACCCTTCCTGCAGGGCAGTATAGGCCTTTACGCCATAAGTTTTCCAGCGTTCCATAGGATTTACCAGCATCTGGATGGTGGCAGCCATATTATGAATGCTGCAGAGGTCAGCATTTTTTTCGATGGCTTCTCCTTTTTCTGCCAGCTCATTCGCTTTCTGGCCGATGGCGTCCCTGTCGGACTTAGCATTGCTGAATCCAATGCGGGTTTGCGCAAGTGCTGCGTAGTAATAAGGAAGCCATTGTGTTTTTTCAGCATCGCCGATGCGCTCAAAAGCCTGGGACACTGCTGCCAGCTGTTCGCTTGTTTTGGCAGAATCAAGCAGCTGCAGGTTTTGCTGCATAGCGGCTGTATATTTTTCGCTTTGTGCATGTGCACTGATGGTTGCCAGTAAAATAATGGCGAGGATACATTTTTTCATTGCTGTATTTTTATATTGTTTTAAATAGTGTTTCAGAGATTATCAATAGTGTCCTGTCTTCTGTCTATACCCCAGTTCAAAATAAGCCCGATGAAGAAGGAACGTTTAGCCGGCGGAAGAATCGCCTGTTTAACCAGTCCGTTATAGGAGTAATTATAACCACCAATGTTATTGCGCCCGGTGAGGTTGGTGATGGAAGCATACCATATAGCGGCTGCTTTTCCTAATTTGCTGAGGTGATAAACGCTCAGGTCCAGGGTCTGGTAGCCGTTTGTTTTGCCCTGGTCTTTGATATAATAGGCGGTGCGGCTGCTGTCCGGTGCAAAAGCATAGTAAGGCCGTCCGGTAGCAAAAGAGTAGCTCAGGCTGGTACCTGTGGCAATTTTGTCAAAGAAACGCTTTACTGAAACGGTGGCGGTATGATGCGCGGCAAAGCCAGGCATCAGCTGCCGCGGATAGTTCAGGTAATCACGTTCGGTATCCAGGTAGGAATAGCTAAGACTATAGTCAAGGCGTTTAAACGTTTTCCTGTCGCGCCAGTATAGTTCAAGCCCTTTTGCATAACCGCTTCCTTTATTATTATAGGATGGCCATGTTTTAACCAGGTCTTCATATTGTTTATAAAAGGCCTCCAGCCTTAAGAAAGTTCCTTTCACCTGCCTTTGATAATTAAGGATATAGTGAGTGGCTTTTGTATAACCAAGCGATTGGGTGACCTGCAGGTAATCATTTTCGGGTTTCTGGTAGAACTGTCCGAAAGCCGCCGACACAGAGGAGCCCTTGCCCATCCGGTAAGCCAGTGAGGCGCGCGGCGCCAGCTTGGCTTTTTGCAGGATGGAAGAATATTCTGCACGTGCGCCGATGGTAGCCACCAGTGCATTGGTAAAATAGAGCTCCGCCTCTGCGAAGCCGGCGCTGAGATGATCGCGCAGCTGTACGCTGATGCTGTTGTAGTTAAGACCATATTGGCTGTACCAGTATTCCCCCCCGAAACGAACCGCATTCAGATTACTGAATTTCTTCTCAACTACCGCCTTGGCCTGGAACAGGTTTTCATTCCGTCTCAGGTGAAAATTCACCGTATCCAGCCAGAATTTTGCAGCATAGTCCTGCGGTACATTGTGGGCATCCTGCAGCTGGCTGGTGATACTATCCCGGCTAAGGCTCACACTACCGGAAAGCGTCAGTTTCCAGCCGTTTGACAGGTTTTCCTTCCAGCTCAGGGCATTGAACCAGTTATAGTTGCCGAGGGTCAGGGCATTTTTCATGCCGGCCGAATCAATATTAGCCGTACGCAGGCCCAGTTTGTTGAAGCTGAAGGTGGTATAATATTTAATAATGCCGTTTTTTGTTTTGATGCGAAAATTGGCATCGGCATTATGAAAGCGTGGACGGATAAAATAGTCCGGTGTTTGCTTTACCAGCGAGTAATACAAACCCGTGTTGGTATATTGACAGTTGAAACCCCATGAAGATTTCCTGTCTTTTGCCAGGTGTTGCATCCCTGCGCTATTCTGGATAGGTGACACAAAGGCATTGGCTTCCGACTGTTCGGGGAAATCTATGGTTTCCATAATCAGTACAGAGGAAAGGGCCTGTCCGTACAGCGCCGAATAGCCGCCGGTGCTGAAAGCAAAACCTTTGAACAGGGTAGCCGGATACCTGCCGCGGCTGGGTATGTTAGTGGCGCTCAGGTAATAAGGCCTGTTTACCAGCGAGCCGTCAATGAACTGCTTGGCCTCATAGCTGTTCCCTCCCCTTACAAACAAACCCTCCTGGTTGCTGATCTGCTGAGCGCCGGGCAGGGTATTTACCGCCTTCGAAATGTCTGCATTGGCCCCGGCAGTGGTTTGTACATCCAGGGCACTGAGCACGGTAACGCCCTTTTTACCCATGCCGCCACCAAATGCCCCCGCCGTAACGGTTACTGCATTTAGTTCATTGATCTTCTCTTTTAGGGTAAAATCTACCTGCAGCGCCTTAGCTGTAAGCGTAACTGTTTGTTCCTGGCTTGCATAGCCGGTAGCGGAAACTACCAGTATCTGTGTGCCTTTTTCCATGGTATTGATGCGGAAATAACCGGTAGAATCGGTGATGGCGCCATCATAGGTGTTTTTTAAGGCAACGGATACGCCGGGAATACCTTGCTTTTTATTGTCTTTAACCCAGCCGTTTATCTGCGCCTGTCCAAAAGCAAGCGAGGTAAAAAACAAGCATAATATGATCAGGATCTTTATACGCATACAGTAAAAAGTTAGCAGCTTAACAATAGTTGTAAGGGTTCTAATTTTGGGAAGCGTGCAGATCTTTTATTCTTCCGATTTCTTTTTTGAAGAGTAAGAAACTTACAGGCTTGCTTAAGTAACCAATATTGATCAATTGCTTGGGCAGGATATCCAGTATATAGTCATGCGGATATTTTGTTACAAATACATATACAATGTTCTTCTGGAAAATATCCTCAAATACCAGGTTCTCTATGCCAGATATGCTGATGTCTATGAAAACGATATCCGGAGCAACCTTTCTTATCGTTTCGATGATTTCCGAGGCTTTGCGGGATTTGGTGATGAGCCCGATCCCATCCGTTTGGCTGATATAGTATTCCAGCATATCAACGCTAAGCGGATCTTCATCTATAATAATGCACGTTAATATCATTACCGGCAGATATAAGATTTACGATGAGTGATTCTAATAGCCTCCTATACCAGTAAGACCAGTAGGTATAGTGGACGGTGGTATTACGGGACCGTCATCAAACTTGCGGGATGCACGGTTCAGGTTTGAAACATCCATTTTGCAGATGATGTCTTTGCAGAGGCTGGGGATGCTGTTTTTAGCTTTATTCTGTTTTGTGTTTTTCATGGCTTTATGTTTTTGTTTGATTACAAGGCAAACTTTCAACTTTTCCCCCCCTGCAAAAATTCTTTTAGACCAAATTCACAGGATTCTATACGAAATGATCACTCCGCAGGCATCAAGGTTTCCGGTTTTGAGGGAAATCGGGGGCTTTTGAGGGGTAAATTGGGGGGAGCCAGGGTGATTTTACAACAAAAAAAACATATCTTCATAGCAGACACGAGAATTGGCCGCCAGAATCTATTGATTTACAACGTTAGTAGAGTACATGAAAACGAAACCCTTTAGTTTTACCCGTCTTTATACCCCGGAGAATATAAAATATGTACACGTAACGTTCTGGTGTATACTACTAATCATGTATACCCTGAATATTATGTTCCTTTACTCGACGAATGTGCGGCTTTCCCTCATGTTTGCCCTGAGGAACCTGCTAGGGGCTATCTTCTTTTATTATTTCATTTTTTACCTGCTTGTACCCGTATTACTGAGGAAGAGCCGGCGGGTATTGTTTGTGATTGGGTTGCTGGTTCCTTTCTGGGTATGGGCGATCATCAATTACTCGTTCATGACCCTGCTGCATAAGTACTTCACGATAGATGATAAGGACCTGCTGGCTTCCGTAAAGGTGATAGCCGACAAACCGATCTGGCAGATCCTGGCTCCCCAGGCTATTGTTCAAACATCCATAGGAGTGCTGATGATCGTTTCACCCCCTATCACCATTAAACTGGTGGCGGAGATTTCAAGGTCGGCTACCAGGACCCTGCGGCTGGAAAGGGATAACCTGAACCTGGAGGTTAGTTTCCTGCGATCGCAGCTGAACCCGCATTTTCTATTCAATACACTCAACAATATCTATTCGCTCTCCGTAAGAAATAACCCGCAGGCCCCGGTGCTGATCATGCAGCTCTCTGATATGCTGCGCTATACTTTGTATGAATCGAACCTGGAAAAGGTAGATCTATCAAAAGAAGCCGACTTCCTGTATAACTATGTGGAACTGGAACGGGCCAGGTACGCGAAAAATGTTGATATCCAGTTTTTATACGATCCTGATACACTCAAAGGATATAAGATTGTTCCATTGCTTACATTTCCGTTTATAGAAAATTCATTTAAACATGGGCTGGACACTACTACTACTAATCCCTGGTTGAAGATATCCTTCCAGGTGGCGGACGATACCCTTTATTTTGAAATAGCCAACAGTAAAGGAGATGCAGCACTATTTAAGCACAACAATGGCAACGGAACAGGGGGAATAGGTATTGCCAACACCAAGAAACGCCTTTCCCTGTTATACCAGGATAAATATACCCTATCGATCAACAATAATCCCGACTCCCATAGTATCAATCTAAACATAATCCTTATTTAACTATGAGCAAACAAATCAAATGCATCATCGTTGACGATGAGCCCCTATCCCGAGAACTTTTGGAGAATCACATTGAGCGCATTCCCTTCTTAGACCTTGTAAAATCATGTGCAGATGCTTTTGATGCAATAGATGTATTACAGACAGAGACGATAGAGCTCCTGATAACAGATATACAGATGCCCAGGATAAATGGCCTGGAGCTTATAAAGTCTTTGTCTAACCCGCCATTCATTATATTCGCCACCGCTTTTTCCAATTATGCTATTGAAGGCTATGATCTGAATGCAGTAGACTTCTTGCTAAAGCCTATTTCCTTTGAACGTTTTCTGAAAGCCATCAACAAAGCCAAAAAAGACATTGATCAGAAGAGTGGAGAAAGCGCAGCAGCAAATAATAAGCAACAGGTGCAGCATCTTTTTGTAAAGGATGGTCTCCGCTTATCCAAGATCCTTTTTGAGGATATTCTATACGTTGAAGGAATGAAAGACTATATCAAAATAGTTACCAAACAAAGAAATATTGTTACCTATATGCGGATGAAGAGTATAGAGGAAGTACTGCCGGAGAGCCAGTTTATCCGTATACATAAATCTTACATTATTCACATTCCCGCTATAAAATCCGTGTTGGGGAATTCTATTGAGCTGGTGAATAATGAATCGATCATTATTTCAAAGCAGCATAAACAAGAGCTTATTGAAAGATTGGGCATAGACGGCAAGAACAAATAGCAGCGTTGCTGCTGCATCCCCTCGTTAAATAAGGAACCCTCCAATCTCTTCAACCAACTTTTAGTATTACCAATCGGGTCTTCAGCCCCGTCATTACGATTGTGGGTCTTCAGCCCCGTCATTGCGAGGAGCCGCAAGGCTTAGAGCGTGGGGCGACGAAGCAATCTCCAAACGACAAACGGTGATGATTACGTTGATTGCTTAACATTTGCCGTTTGGAGATTGCTTCGTCGCCCCACGCTTTTGTCTCCACTGCTCCTCGCAATGACGGGAATGAAGACCCCAGTGTGCAATAACGGGATGGAACACCCTTCCTCGCAATGACGGTATAATCAAGCATCCTTCCCTCACAACTCCTTTTTCACCTCCCCTATTACCCCCATGTCTGAACGGAATAGTATTTCGTTGGGGCAAGCTTCACTTTCGTCTAAAAGAGTTTTTACCACAATTGCTTTATACGAGTTTTGAGTCATCAAAGCAAACATGATCATCACTGAAGAAAACGACAACAATCACAGTACTGATCTTTTTGCCAGATGAAACAAGATCTTATAAAAATGGAATTTGGTGGTGGTGAAACGGTCAACTTGTCTAAAAAAATTTTTCAGGACAGCGTTTCACCGGAATTTTAGGACACAATCAAAATCGAAAATATCAATCATGGAAATTAAAAATTACAGCACAGTATCCAATTCCTTCTACAAGGTGGTGCACGCTGAAGCAAAAATAGAAGACCTGATCGATGCGATCAAAAAAGCAGATCTGGCCGTACCGGAGAAATATGCTTACCAGGCTTTTTGTTACGCCATGATGGCAAAGGAAGCCTCCGGTTTAATACAGAAAGGTAAATACATCCAGCAGTACGGTGAATGTATCGGTAAATCTATCGTGATCAAAAACGACTGCTATGAAGCCAGGCTGATGCGGTTCATTGTTGAAAAGAGACTGGAAGATGTAACGTTTGTAAGCCACCAGGAGATAGATATGGAATTCCTGTCTGCCAATGTAGCAATGATAGCAGACGATTGTTTAAAACATATCACCCTTAAAGCCCTGGCAAATGTATAAAGCAGCGTTTTTCAAACCGTTCAAAGAACATCAGGACTCGGTGATAGTGGATGCCACACAATCGAAGAGTTATACTTATGAGGAAGTGTACAGTCAGATTAGCGATATCGCTTCCGGCATTGAAAAGCTGCAGATAGCCAGGCACACCATCGTTGTAATTTATGGATACAAGAATACATTCAAATCGCTGGTGTTGTTCTTCTCCTGTTTGAAATGTGACCTGATCCCTTTTATTGTAGAAGCAGGAGGGCTTTCTAAAATAAGCGATCTGAAGTTCAATGGGATATTTTCGGAAGCATCCATCGCAGACAGCCTGACTGAAAAGGCAGATCTGGAGATCATACAAGGCGATCACCTCTACTATAATATACATGAAGATCCTTATGTGGGGGATGAAAACGACCTGCTGATAGTGTCAAGCTCGGGAACAACAGCTGGTACGCCTAAGAAGATCTTGCTGGGTAAGCAGCAAACAATTGCCAACATAGCATCCAACAGGGAAGCGTTGTCTGTCACGAAAGAAGATGCTACCTTGATACTGTTGCCGGTGTCTTACTCTTATGGTCTCATCGCACAATTCTTAACGCATTTCTTTACAGGGGCCAGGATTGTATTGGGTGAAAGACTCCTGGGAATATTACAGCTGCCACAGCTTTTCCAGCGGCATCAGATAACGAACGTCTTTATGACGCCCTTGCTGGCCCGGCTTATCCTGTACTATTACCAGAAAATACCAAAGCTTAAAAATAATCTGAAGTTTATAACCCTGGGAGGAGACAAGCCACACCTGCCCACGCTTCAGAAAATATTCCAACTTTTCAATTGCCCTGTTTACAGTACCTACGGATTAGCCGAGGCAGGGCCAAGGGTAGCCACCAGCAGATATACAACGGCGCCCGCGCCGGAGAGTGAACTGTGCATAGGAAGCGTGAATCCCGGCATAAGCATCAAAGTGGCCACCAACGAAAAATACCAGGGAAAATATGACGATACGCCTATTGGTTATTTGCAGATAAACAGTCCCTCTATCTACCTCGGCTATATAAAGGGGAACGAGCTGGACCGGCCGAAATCTGATACGGTGCTCACCACAAAAGACATCTGCATAAAAAGAGACAACCGCCTTTTTATACTGGGAAGGGAAGGTGATTATATAGAGTATAAAGACAGGATCATCTGGTTTAACAGCCTGTCGGATGAGCTGTATCATGCCCCGGAAATACTGAAAGTAAACATCCGGAAAGATCAGGAAGACAAGCTGGAGATAGGCATCTTTCACAGGAATAAGATCTCTGTTCCGGATATACAGCAGGCGCTGAAAGAGAAATATGACCTGCACTACGGTGATAATTATCATCTGAAGCTGATAGAGTTCAACAATACTTACTACAAATGACCCGTGTTTTCATAGCTGAAATAGTGCCGGAGGCTGAAAAAAGCAAAATGGACACGCTACGCTCCTACTTCAGCGATGAAATAGTAGACAGGTTAGATAAGTCCCCGGGGCCGGGGCACCAGTTAAAGCGGATTACTTCGAGACTGATGCTGGTACGGATATTCAAAGAACTAAGACTGGATACATCGGGGCTGAAAGGGCTGCATTACAACAGGCATGGAAAATTAATGATGGGTACAGGCGAACCGAATATATCTATCTCCTACAGTACCGGTATAGTGGTTTGCGTGATAAGCAACAATAAGATAGGTATAGATGTGGAAGACATCCGTCAACAGCCAGGGATAAGATCCAGGGATGTATTGGAAAAGCTGACGAAAAGGAAGATAGCAGATACGATGGATTTTTTCTCGCTATGGACACAAATAGAATCAATAGCCAAATTATACGATGATAAAGGGCTTGCTGATATTTTCTATGGCAAGCTGCTATCGGAAGAACATTACACCAGGCAGTTCCTTGTTAAAGATCACTATATGGTATCCATATCATCTGTAACCAATTTGGATACAACAGAACAAATTAAAACATTGATTATATGACAACGACAGATTTTGATACATTAAAACCCGCGGTGCTTTTACCACATAGAGAACCGATGCTGTTGGTGGACCGGGTGCTGTACACCGATTTTAACAGCACCATCACAACGGAAACAGTAATACGGGAGGATCTCATTTTTCTGAAAGGTCATTTTCCGGATTACCAGCTGCTACCAGGCGTCTGCATCCTGGAAGCAATGTTCCAGGCCTCCGGCATCCTGAACAGGATAACTACACCGGATAATGAAGCAATACCCCAGCAGAAAAAACGGATCGGTAAGGCGGTAAAGGTGAAATCTGCCGTGTTTTATAAGGAAGTGCTACCTGGGGCGAGGCTGGTTATTACATCTGATCGAATCAACAATATTTTAAACTTCAGCGAGTATAAAGCAACAGCTACCGTGAACGGTGAAGTGGTATGCAAAGCTGAAATAACCTTATCTATCAGCATATGAAAAGTAATACAAAAATCCTGATAACAGGCCTGGGCAACATATCAGCCCTGGGTTACGGCGCGGCAGCCGCGTGGGAAAAGATGCTGGCAGGAGAAAATGGGTTGAGGATAAAAAGCGACTGGGAGCATGCCGGTATACAAGCCCAGTTTTTTGGAGAGACGCCTGCGGTAGCATTTGAGGATGAGGTAAAATGGGATGATCGTTTCCCTCCTCAGCAATACTCAAAACTCGGCATACTGGCTTGCAAAAAAGCCATTGACGATGCGGGGATTGTGCTGGAAGCTTTGGACAATGAGATAGGCCTGGTGATAGAAACAAGCCTGGGCGCAACCGCTTCTGTGGAGGACTATTTATACGACCTGTACCGCTACGGCCTTCAGAAAATAAGCCCGGTAAAATTCACCAAAACAGTTGCCAATACGGTACTGGGAGATATTTCGAGAATATTCAAATTA
>Ga0102590_1002303_pt1 | contig 23182 bp, 21 predicted proteins | sample AraplaMF_Col_mMF_FD_76859 | JGI IMG/M metagenome (GOLD analysis project Ga0102590, IMG submission 76859) | Arabidopsis root microbial communities from the University of North Carolina, USA - plate scrape MF_Col_mMF | ecosystem: Host-associated > Plants > Roots > Endosphere | place: USA... | reverse complement strand
CCGGGAGAACCAGGATGTAGACCTCGGGGTGGCCCCAGATCCAGATCAGGTTCACGTACATCATCGGGCTGCCGCCGAAATCGTTCGTGAAGAAGTTGGTGCCGACGTAGCGATCGAGCGAGAGCAGCGCGAGCACCACGGTCAGGACGGGGAAGGAGGCTACGATCAGGATGTTGGTGCAGAGGGAGGTCCAGGTGAACACCGGCATCCGCATCATGGTCATGCCGGGGCAGCGCAGCTTGACGATGGTGCAGATCAGGTTGATGCCGGACAGTGTCGTTCCGACGCCTGCAACCTGCAATCCCCAGATGTAATAGTCGACGCCGACATCAGGACTGTAGCCGATGTTGGACAGGGGCGGATAAGCCAGCCAGCCGGTGCGGGCGAATTCGCCGATGAACAGCGAGAGCATCACGAGCACCGCGCCGCCGACCGTCATCCAGAAGCTGAAATTGTTCAGGAACGGGAATGACACGTCGCGCGCGCCGATCTGCAGCGGCACCACGAAGTTCATCAGACCGGTGACCAGCGGCATCGCCACGAAGAAGATCATGATCACGCCGTGGGCGGTGAAGACCTGGTCGTAGTGATGGGCGGGGAGGAAGCCCTCCGAGCCGCCGAATGCCATCGCCTGCTGCGCCCGCATCATGAGCGCGTCGGCGAAGCCGCGCAGCAGCATCACGATGCCGAGAATCATATACATGATGCCGATGCGCTTGTGGTCGACGGTGGTGAACCACTCGCGCCAGAGATAGCCCCAGAGGCGGAAGTAGGTCAGGCCTGCAAGTAGCGTGACGCCGCCGAGCGCGACGACTGCAAAGGTGCCGACGAGGATCGGCTCGTGGATCGGCAGCGAATCGAAGCCGAGCCGGCCGAAGATGAACTTGAGAAGATCAGGAGACATGCTGGATCTCTTTAGGAGTCTGACGTCAGGAGTCTGACTTGGGACGTTGTCCGAGGAAGAAGGACGAGGACTTCAGCGGCGCGAAGGTCGGCCGCTTCAGGCCGGCGCCGACGAGCGGCGCGGGGTCGAGCGGCGCCTTGATCGCGGCCGTGGTCTGGCCTTGCGGCGCATCCGGCGTGCAGGTGCCTGCGATGAAGCTCGGCTCGGGTCCGAACGCGCTGCCGCGGCGGGCGTACTTGTCGTAGGAGAGCGGCAGGGTGTTGTTCAGGCCCTCATGGCCGTTGCCGCCCTTGGCGTCGATCGCCATCATCTCGCTCTGGCACATCTTGCCCGTCTCGACGCACATGTTGAGGATCAGGCGGTAGAGATCGGAATCGACCGTGCCCCAGCGGCGCACCGGCTCGTTCTCGCTGGGCTTTTCGAGCTGGAGATACTCAGTGCGGCCAAGCGAGCCGCCGGCCGATTTGGCCTGCGCGACCCAGGCATCGAAGCCCTTGTCGTCGAGGCCTTGGAAGCTGAAGTGCATGCCGGAGAATCCGGCGCCGCTATAGTTGGCGGAGAAGCCCTTGTAAGTGCCGGCGTGGTTCACGACGGCGTGGAGCTTCGTCTCCATCCCCGGCATCGCGTAGATCTGGCCGGCCAGGGCGGGGATGTAGAACGAGTTCATCACCGAAGAGGCGGTGATGCGGAAGTTGATCGGGCGATCGACGGGCGCGGCCAGATCGTTGACGGTGGCGATGCCGTAATCCGGATAGATGAAGAGCCACTTCCAATCGAGCGCGACGACGTCGACCTCGAGCGGCGCCTTGGACTGGTCGATCGCGCGGTCGGCATGGATGCGGCCGAGCGTGCGATAGGGGTCGAGCAGATGCGTCCCCATCCAGGTCAGCGCGCCCAGGCAGACGATGATCAATAGTGGCGCCGACCAGATCACCAGCTCGAGCTTGGTCGAGTGATCCCAGTCCGGCTCGTAGCGGGCCGAGCTGTTGGACTGGCGGTAGCGCCAGGCAAACAGCACCGTCAGCGCCATCACGGGGACGACGATCAGGAGCATCAGGACGGTGGAAATGATGACGAGGTCGCGCTGTTGCGCCGCGATATCGCCGGCTGGCGCCAGCACGATGTAGTTGCAGCCGCTGAGCGCAACTGCCAGGGGTAGCAGCGCCAGGATCTTGAGACGGGACACGGGCCGAGCCTTATGAGAATGAGTTTCCTTTGCGGGGCCAACGGGTAGCTGCGGCGCAACAATCCGGACATTGGACAATTTGTCCAATGTTGCGCTGCGGGATGTTGGGTCAGAGAGGGACAGATTGCCTGGCGCCCGCCGGGCGGTCGGCTTTGGTTTTCAGGACGTTAAGGGCGCACGAATGGCGACGGCACAGACCCCCGCAATGGCAGACCTCCACTCGGGCGAGCACGGCCACGACCAGGCCAGTCCCGCCGAGATCGCCATCGGCGTCATCATCGGCCGCACCTCGGAATTCTTCGATTTCTTCGTGTTCGCGATCGCCTCGGTGATCGTGTTCCCGCGCTTGGTCTTTCCGTTCACTAGCGAGCTGACCGGCACCCTCTATTCCTTCATGATCTTCGCGCTCGCTTTCATGGCGCGGCCGATCGGCACTGTCATTTTCATGACGGTCGACCGCAGCTACGGCAAGACGGCCAAGCTGATCTCGGCGCTGTTCCTGCTCGGCACCGCCACCGTGGCGCTCGCGTTCCTGCCCGGCTATTCCGAGATCGGCGTCGCCGCGATCTGGCTGCTGGCGCTGGCGCGCATCGCGCAAGGCTTGGCCTGGGGCGGCGCCTGGGATGGCATGGCCTCGCTGCTGGCGCTGAATGCGCCCGCCTCCAGGCGCGGCTGGTACGCGATGGTGCCGCAACTCGGCGCGCCGCTCGGACTGATTGTCGCGAGCGCGCTGTTCGCCTATTTCGCCGGCAATCTCTCCGCCGAGGATTTCTTCGACTGGGGCTGGCGCTATCCGTTCTTCGTCGCCTTCGCCATTAACGTCGTGGCGCTGTTCGCACGCCTGCGCATGGTGACGACAGAGGAATACGCCTCGCTGTTCGAGACCCGCGAGCTCCAGCCCGCGCGCATCTCCGACACCGTCGCGCGCGAAGGCCACAACATCATGCTCGGCGCATTCGCGCCGCTGGCGAGCTTCGCGCTATTTCACATGGTCACGGTGTTCCCGCTGTCCTGGGTATTCCTGTTCACCCGCGAGAGCCCGGTACGCTTCCTGATCATCGAGATCGTCGCCGCCGTGTTCGGCGTCGCCGCGATCGTGGTCTCCGGCATCATCGCCGACCGTGTCGGGCGCAAGTCGCTGCTGATGGGATCGGCGATCGCGATCGCGATCTACAGCGGTTTCGCCCCGCAGCTGCTCGATGCCGGCGCGTTCGGCGAGACCATCTACATGGTGATCGGCTTCATCCTGCTTGGCCTGTCCTTCGGCCAGTCCTCGGGCGCGATCGCCTCGAACTTCAAGCAGATGTACCGCTACACGGCCTCGGCGCTGACCTCTGATATGGCCTGGCTGTTCGGCGCCGGTTTCGCCCCGCTGGTGGCGCTGCTCCTCGCTACCAATCTCGGCGTCATCGCCTCGGGTGCGTACCTGCTCTCCGGCGCGTTCTGGACCCTGCTCGCACTCTGGCTCAGCGGCCAGCGCGAGGCGGGTGACATGGACGCCGGCGAATCGTCGAACTGACGGGAATAAAACTCGGCAGGGACGATCCTGTTTGCGGACCGCAAGCAGGAGATCACATGAGCATCCGGCCCTATTCCGTCGTCCGGCGAAGCACTGCAAGCCTGGGTCTCGCCGCGATCGCTGTTGCCCTTCTGTGCGCAGCCGGTCCCGCTGATGCCACCGGCAATGCCGCGCGCGGCCAGACGCTCTATCAGGGCTGCGCAGACTGCCACTCCATCAACGAGAATGGCGTCGGCCCGATGCATAAGGGCGTGGTCGGGCGCAAGGCGGGCAGCGTTCCCGGTTACGATTATTCGCCCGATCTGAAGAATTCGGGAATCGTCTGGACCGAGGAAAACCTCGACAAATGGCTGACCGGGCCGCAGGCGATGGTGCCCGAGACCAAGATGTTCTTCGACGTGCCGGATGCGCAGGATCGCGCCGACATCATCGCGTATTTGAAGGAAAAGGCGCGGTAATCCAGCGGCAGGGTCTTTGCGGATCGAGGTCCCGGGTTCGCTGCTCAAGCACGCCCCGGGATGATGCGGTTAGCGCGCGTCAATCCGTCACGATCTTCACCCGGTCGCGCACCTTCACCTGCGCGGTCCGATCGAGGCCGTTCAGCACACGAAAACGCTCGGTGGGGTGGTCGACGCCGGCCATGCGGTGCGACAGCGATTCCACGGTATCGCCGGGCTGCACGGTGATGACCTTGATGCGGAGCGGTCGCGCGGCCTGGATCTCTTCGAGCGTCAGCCGGCGGAATGAATTGACGGTCTCGCGCGCATTGCGCTCGCTCTCGGTCGATTTCTGCCGCGTGGCGAAGATGAAGCGATAAACGTCGCTGCCGAAGCGCAGCGCATAGACCTTGAACTGCCACTGGTCGCCCTTGGCGGTGGCGGACGCGGCCGGGAAGCCGTTGATGGTGATATCCTCGGTGGATGCTTTCTCGACGCCCTCCATCCAGCCGGAATTGAGATAGTCGCCGAGCGACTGCTCGGCCGGCACGCGCACGACGTCGAAGCGCATCGCCTGCGAGCCGCCCTCGCGCACGCCGATCACCGCCTGTGCGGTGTTGTCGAGCGTGAAATTATCAGGCGCCTGGAAGGTGAAGCCGAGTTTTGGGTGCAGGAAGCGTCGGCCGCGGACAAAGCCTTCGCTGGGGTCCTCGCCATAGACGAGGTTGTCGATCGCGGCGAGATAGCTCTCGCGGTCGCGCTCGGCGCCTTCGGGCGCCGCATATTGCCGCGCGATGGTCTGCGCATTCTGCACCCGCTCGGGCGTGGCCGGATGCGACGACGTGAAATCCTGCGCACGCGGGTCGAGCGAAGTCTTGCCGGCCTTCAGCTCGGCGTTGCGCTCCATTGCCGAGAGAAAGCGGGCGGCACCATAGGGATCGAAATGCGCCTTGGCGGAGATGCCGACACCGATGCCGTCAGCCTCGAACTCCTGGTTGCGCGAAAAGCTCGCCATGGTGAGCTTGGTCTTGGCGAGGGCGAGCGCGGTGAGATCGGGGTCGTTGCTCATGTCGGTGACGACACGGGTGACGATCGCAGCCTGGCGCGCCTGGTCCTCGCGCATCGCGGCGTGCTTGGAGAGCACATGCGCCATCTCGTGGCTGAGCACGGAGGACAATTCCGACGTATCGCTGGCCAGCGCGAGAAGCCCGCGCGTGACGTAGAGCTGGCCGTTCGGCAGCGCGAAGGCGTTCACCGCGCCGGAGTTGAGGATGGTGACCTTGTAGCCCTGGTCGGGGCGGTCGGACGCGGCAACGAGCCGGTCGACTGTCTTGCTGACGAGCGATTCGAGCTTCGGGTCGTCATAGGTGCCACCATAGCTCGCCAGGATGCGCTCGTGCTCTTTCTCGGTTGCAGGGGTTTGGGCGACCGCCGGCTTCGGCTTGGGCATTGCGACGGTCGGCGGGGCGGCGGCGGTCTGGAACCGGCCCATGTCGCCGCATCCGGCGAGCGCCGTGGCGAACGCAAGGCAAAGCACGGCCGGCGCAGCCCGCAGGCGGCGGCATTCACCTCGTCCGTGCCGTTCTAGCACCCTATCCACGTTGCTTAACCTGTGCCTGGCCTTAATTTAAGGCCTTACCCCTGTCGGCTCGTTTGCGCTCAGCAACTCGACCTGTCCCACGAGGCGCGCCTCGATACGCGGCCCCGTACTCCCCTCAACCCAGCCCCGAACACGAATACGTCTATTTTCCAAGGACTTAAGGGTTATTCCGGCGTTTTCGAACGCCGGCAGATTGCGCTTTGAAATAGTCACAGCAAAGCCGCGTGTCCAGCTTCGTCCGAAGTTGAGATAGGTCATTGCCCCAGCTTGCCGGACCGACAGGACTTTGCCCTCGACCACCATAAAACGCCCGATCCCGGCCAAAATATCGTCCGGACTTTCCGCGTTTTTTATGGCCGACAGGTCAACCCAACTGCCCTTTTTTTGGCGTCGCGCCTCGGCTTCGGACGCCATCAAGGCCGTTGCGCACTCCTTGTCCGCGATCTCGGCCGAGACGAGGGCATCGCCCTGAGCGAGCAGCCTCGCCTGGATAGAGGTATCGCTTTCGCCGATGAACACCAGCGCGCCCTGACGGCCGTAGCGGTCCGGCGTGTCGTCAGTGCTGCGCAGGATGACATCGCGGCCGACGAGCAGAGAGGTCAATGCTTGCTTCGTCGCTGCTGTCGCTTCGATCCCGATGAGGCGGACCTCGCGGCCGTCCTCGAGACGTATGCTGCGTGCATCGACGACCGCCGCGACGCGGCCCTCGTCTTGCGTGTCGAATTGGCACGGCATCGCGAACGCTGTGTGACCTGCGAGGAAGACAAGCGCGACTACGAGGTGAAGAAGGGGTTGCGTCACATGACCCGTAAAGGTTGCGTTATGCTCTAGCTTTACCTCAAGTATAGCGGGTCGCAAAGGCGTTTCCCACGCCCCCTGCGAGCGCAGCGACGCAATTCAGATTCTTTCCGCAGTGAGATTCTGGATTGCGCTCCTGCGCTCGTAATGATGTGCAGATATCTAGTCCATCCTTCACCATTCCGTTTTGCGGAAAACACAAAGCGGCCGTGCGCAGCGCATCGCTTCCGCTTGCTGCGCTCTTGCGCATGCGGCATGATTGCGACAACAACGATAATCAAGCCGCCATCAGAGCCAGGCGATCAAGGGAGATGTTTTCCATGAAGCATATTTTGTCGGGCATTTTTGCCGCCGCGTTTGCCTTGAGTGCGAGCGCCGCCGCGCAGGCCCAGGACAAGCCACCCCTGAAGATCGGCGGCATCCTCGATATGTCGAGCCTCTACGCCGATATCACCGGCCCGGGCAGCGAGACCGCGGCCAAGATGGCTGTCGAAGATTTCGGCGGCGAGGTGCTGGGACGCAAGATTGAGGTGCTGGCGGCCGATCATCAGAACAAGGCCGACCTCGCCGCCAACATCGCCCGCGACATGCTCGACAATCAGGGCGTCGAGATGATCTACGACGTCGCGGCCTCCGCCACCGCGCTGGCCGCCGGCGAGATCGCGAAAGCGCGGGGCAAGATCATCATCTTCAACGGGCCAGGATCGATCCGTCTCTCTAACGAGGCCTGCGGTCCCACCACCGTACACTATGTGTTCGACACCTACGCCCAGGCCAATGTCACGGGCCTTGCCGCCGTGAAATCGGGCCTCGACACCTGGTTCTTCCTCACCGCCGACTATGCCTTCGGCCAGGATCTGGAGAAGGACACCAGCGCCGTGGTCACCAAGACCGGCGGCAAGGTGCTGGGCTCGGTGCGCCACCCGCTCAACACCTCGGACTTCTCGTCATTCCTGCTGCAGGCGCAGGCCTCGAAAGCCAAGGTGATCGGGCTCGCGAATGCCGGCGGCGACACCGTCAACGCCATCAAGCAGTCGGCCGAGTTCGGCATCATGAAGGGCGGCCAGAAGGTTTCGCCATTGCTGGCCTTTGTCACCGACATCGACTCGATCGGTCTCGAGACTGCGCAAGGCCTGCTGCTGGCCGAAGCCTTCTACTGGGACATGAACGACGAGACGCGCGCGTTCTCGAAGCGCTTTGAGGAGCGCGTCAAGCGGCCGCCGACCTCCGCGCAGGCGGGCGTCTATTCCTCCGTCACGCACTATCTGAAGGCGGTGAAGGCGGCGGGCACGACCGATGCTGCCGCGGTCATGAAGGTGATGAAGGAGATGCCGATCAACGACTTCTTCGCTCATAACGGCAAGATCCGCGAGGACGGCCGCATGGTGCACGACATGTACCTGTTCGAGGTGAAGAAGCCGTCAGAGTCCAAGGGCCGCTGGGACGACTATAAGCTGCTGGCGACCGTGCCGGGCAATGAGGCGTTCCAGTCGCCGGAGCAGTCGCGCTGCCCGCTGGTGAAGAAGTGACGCGAAGCGTCGTCCCGGGGCTCGCGTAGCGAGAACCCGGGATCCATCGGGCGGCGGGGACGGTCGAAGAATGGATTCCGGGCTCGCGACTTCGTCGCGCCCCGGAATGACGAAACGAGAGAGTGGCGCCACAGAAAGGTAAACACCCATGAACGACATGGTCCTGCAAAAGCTCGAAGGCGGACTGCTCACCATCACCATGAACCGTCCCGAGCGCAAGAATGCGCTCAATCCGGAGATGGTTGCAGGATTGGTCGAGGCCGCGCGGCGCGCGGCTGACGATCCCGAGGTGCGCGCGGTGCTGTTCAAGGGGGCCGGCGGCTCGTTCTGTGTCGGCGGCGACGTCAAGTCGATGGCGGCGGGCCGTGCGCCGCTGCCGTTCGAGCAAAAGCTTGCGAACCTCCGCCGCGGCATGGAGGTCTCGCGCATCCTGCATCAGATGCCCAAGCCCGTGGTGGCGCAGCTCGACGGCGCCGCGGCCGGCGCCGGCCTGTCGATGGCGCTGTCCTGCGATCTGCGTATCGCCAGCGAGTCCTGCAAGATCACCACCGCCTTCGCCAAAGTCGGCTTCTCCGGCGATTACGGCGGCACCTATTTCCTCACCCAGCTGCTCGGCAGCGCGCGGGCGCGCGAGCTGTACCTGATGTCGCCGGTGCTCACGGCGAGGGAGGCGCATGCGATCGGCATGGTGACGAAGGTCGTGCCCGATGCCGAGATCGACGTGGCCGCGCATGAGCTCGCATTGTCGCTGGCTCAGGGCCCCTCGATCGCGCTCGGCTTCATCAAGCGCAACATCAACAATGCCGAGCATCTGCCGCTGGAGGATTGCTTCGATGGCGAGGCGATCCATCACACGCGTTGCGGCGATACCGAGGACCACAAGGAGGCCGCGAAGGCCTTCGTCGAGAAGCGCAAGCCGTCGTTCAAGGGCGCATGACGATGGCGCCCTATATGCGGCTGCGGCAGATCTGTCTGGTCGCGCCGCGCCTTGAGCCTGTCATCTCCGATGTCGCGGAGATCATGGGCCTTTCCGTCTGCTACCGCGACGGCAATGTCGCAAAGTACGGATTGGAGAATGCGCTGCTACCGGTCGACACGATCCTGCTGGAGGTGGTGGCGCCGTTCAAGGACGGCACCACGGCCGGGCGCTTCATCGAGAAGACCGGCGGTCGTGGTGGGTACATGGCGATCTTCAGCTGCAACGATCCCGACGGGCGCGGCCGTCATGCGAACGCGATGGGCGTGCGCACCGCCAACGTGATCGACCATGCGCCCTACCACGGTGTCCAGCTCCACCCCCGCGACTGCCGCGCCGCCTTCATCGAGTTCAACCACACCGAAGGAAGCGACGACATTCTGGGCCCGTATCCGCCGGCCGGACCGGACTGGCAAAAGTTCATCCGCAAGGACGTGACGCAGGCGCTGACGGCGGTGGAGATGCAGAGTCCGGATCCGCAGGGGCTGGCGGAGCATTGGGGCAGGATCATCGGGATCGCTGCGGATGGCGCCGAATTAAAGCTGCCGAACGCCACCTTCAGCTTCGTCAAAGGCGCCAGCGAAATCATGAGCGCGCTGGAGTTCCGCGTGACGGATGCCGCGAGTGTGCTGCATGCCGCGAAAGCAAAAGGGCTTGCGGTTGCGGGCAACGAATTTCTGCTCGGCGGCGTGACGTTCCGTGTGAGCTAAACGTTTGCCGGCGCTTCCCTCTCCCCCACAAGGGGAGAAGGAAGGAGAAAATCACCGTCCCTTGAAATTTGCTACGCGCCGCTCTTCCGTGGCTTTCACGCCTTCCTTGAAGTCCTCCGTCGCGCGCAGGCGGGTCTGCTCGGCGAGTTCGTGATTGGTCGCGGCCATGACGCGGTCGGCGAGGCCTGCGCGCATCGTCGCGCGGGTGGCGAGGAGGCCGAGGGGGGAGCACTCGGCGATTTCGCCGGCGAGCTTCATCGCGGCTGACTTCACCTGATCTTGCGGCACCAGCTCGTTGGCGAGGCCCCACTTGTACGCCTCTTCGCCGGTGACGCGGCGGCTGGTGTAGAACATCAGCTCGGCGTTGTTCTTGCCGATCAGTTCGGGCAACGTCGTCGTCAGGCCGAAGCCAGGGTGGAAGCCGAGTTTGGTGAAGTTCGCGGAGAAGCGCGCTTCGGGGCAGGTGACGCGGAAATCGGCGGATACCGCGAGGCCCAGGCCGCCGCCGATGGCGGCGCCCTGCACGGCGGCGACAATCGGCTTCTTGGCGCGGAAAATGCGCACGGCCTGAATGTAGAGATGGTTGATCGGGCCGAGATTGTCGGCCGGATCGCCCTTGGCCTTGTTCTCGGCCTCCTTCGCTTCCTGCGCATGCCGCGCCGGATCCTGGAAATTGGCGCCGGCGCAGAACGCCTTGCCTTGCGCCGACAGAACGGAGGCGCGGATCTCGATGTCGCGATCGAACTCGTCGAGCGCGTCCGCGATCTGGTTGATCAGCGAAATGTCGAAGAAGTTGAGCGGCGGCCTGCGGATCTCGATGGTGCCGACGTGTCCGACCTTCTCGACGCCGATATCTTTGTAGGTGGTCATCATATCCTCGAATGATTAACGCAGGCCCAGCCCGCGAGCGATGATGCCGCGCAGCACCTCGGTGGTACCGCCCTGGATAGTGAGTTTCGGGGCGGTCTTGATGGCGAAGTCGAGCTGCCGCTCCAGCGTCTCGCGGTTGGTCGCGGTTTCCTCGACGAAGGCGGCGAGATCGCGCACGCGGTGCGGAAGCTGCTGCTCCCAGACCGTGCCGATGTCCTTGACGATGGACGCTTCCACCACCGGCTCCTTGCCGGCCTGCAGCATGCCCGCCACCGAGACCGACATGCGCCGCATGGTGTGGAGCTGTGCGACCAGGCGACCAATGCCTTCGGCGCTGCGCGTGTCCGGATTGGGGCCGACCGCCCGGACCAGCTCGGTCAGCACGTAATAGGTTTCGAGGAAGCGTTCGGGTCCCGAGCGCTCATAGGCCAGCTCGCTCGTCGCCTGCTTCCATGCGCCATCGACCTCGCCGAGCACGTGATCGTCAGGAATGAAGTGATCGGTAAACACGACCTCGTTGAATTCGTATTGCCCGGTGATCTGGCCGATCGGGTTCACCTTGATGCCGGGCTGCTTCATCTTGACCAAGAACTGAGTGAGTCCGTGGCGGCGGTTCTCCTTGGTCGGCGACGAAGTCCGGAAGATCGCGATCATGTAGTCGGCGATGTGCGCCGACGAGGTCCAGATCTTGGTGCCGTTGATGAGATAGCCGCCGTCGGTCTTGGTGGCGCGTGTCTTCGCCGCGAACAGGTCGGAGCCGGAATTCGGCTCGCTCATGCCGATGGCAAAGCAGATCTCGCCGCGGCAGATGCGCGGCAGGATCTCCATCTTGATGTGCTCGGGCGCATATTTGAGCAGCACCGGTCCGCTCTGGCGATCCGCGACGAAGAAGCGCCGCGTCGGCGCGTTGGCGACGCGCATTTCCTCGGTCACGACGTAGCGTTCGAGGAAGGAGCGCTCCTGGCCACCATATTTCTTCGGCCAGGTCATGCCGAGCCAGCCTCTGGCGCCGACCTTGCGCGAAAATTCCGGCACGTCGGTATCTTCGCGGTTGGGCTTGTGCGGATCGAAGGTGCCTGCGGCGATTTCCTCGGCGAGGAAGGCGCGCACTTCCTTGCGCAATTGCTCGCACTTCTCGGGCAGGCGGATCGGGTCGAAACGGAGGGCAGCGGTCATGTGTTTCTCTCCGATCAGCGCGACGCCACTAGCGGCCACAATTCGTCGGCTCCTCTGGAGGCGACCAGCTTGCCGAGCTCGACGGCCCAGTAGCTCTCCGAACCGAAGTCGTCGCGCCAGGCGAGCGCTCGCAGCGAATAGCGATGCAGGATGTGCTCGACGGTGAAGCCGATCGCGCCGTGCACCTGATGCGCGATGCCGCCGCCTTTCTCCGCAGCTTCCGCGCAACGGATCTTCGCGGAGGCGGCTTCGAGATAGATCTCGTCATTGAAGGACGTTGCATTCGCGATCGCATCGGCGGCTGATGTCGCGGCCGCGAGTGCCGCGGCGGATTCGCCGGCGAGGCGGGCGAGATTGTGCTGCACCGCCTGGAATTTCGAGATCTTCTTCTCGAAGGCGACGCGCTCGTTGGAATAACGCACGGAGATGTCGAGCATGGATTCCAGCGCGCCCGCGATCTGAAGGCTGCGGGCGACGCCGCCCATCAGCATCAGGGTGGTCTGGGTAACGCCATCAGGCGCGGGCTTGATGGTGACGGGCTGCACCTTGTCGAGCGTCACGATGTCGCTGTGATCGTAGCCGACGTTGAGCCCGGATTCGATTCGAGCCTTGCTCGCATCGATCAGCGCGATGGAGATGCCTTCCTTGCCATGTGCCAGCACCGCAAAGTGCTTCGCTGTTTTGGCAAAAGGCACGCCGCGTGCGCGGCCGGACAGCGTGCCATCGGCATCGATCGTGATGCGGTCCTTTGGAGAGGACGGCACGACCGTCATCTCGCCTTGGGGCGAGGGGATCCTGGCCTGCGCCAGCAGCCAGCCTGCGAGCATGGTCTCGGCCAGGGGAACTGCGACAGCGAAACGGCCGGCGGCGTTCAGCAGCGCAAAGCCGTCCGCAAGGCTCGCACCGGAGCCGCCGAGATCGTCCGGCACCCACGACAAGGGCAGGCCGGCTTCGCTCAGCGCCTGCCACAGCGGCGCCTGCCACGCACCCTTCTTGTCGTTGTTGATGGTTTGCGGATCGGCGAGATCGGCGAAGATTTTTTCCGCGGTCTCGACGACGATATTGTCACTCTCCGCCACAGCGTTCCCCGTATTTTGCCATTGGCGCGTCCTGCCCGATGGGTGCGGCGCGCACTCTCTTCTTGCGCCCGATGATCCGAAAAAGCCATGGCCCTGACAAGCATTGATCGCAGGTCAATCTGCGGTGCGGGCATGGGCGATAAGCTAATTCCGCTTAGCGGAGTTTGCTCGATTTGCAGGGCGCGGCAAACTCGCTAAACAGGGCCTTCAATCAAGGGAGGGAAATCCGGATGGCCAAGGACAGTTTGTGCGCAATCGTGACGGGGTCCGCGTCCGGCCTCGGGGCTGCGACCGCGGAAATTCTCGCAGCGAGCGGGGCGCGGCTCGTCATCAATTATTCGTCGAGCCAGAAGGAAGCCGAGGCCACGGCAGAGCTCTGCCGCAAGGCGGGTGCGGCGGAGGTGCTGGTTGCGCAGGGCGACGTCTCGAAGGACGATGATTGTCGCAGGATCGTCGCGGCGGCAAGCGGCTGGGGCCGGCTCGACATCCTCGTCAACAATGCCGGCACCACCAAGCACGTCGCCCATGCCGATCTCGACGGATTGTCGGCGGAAGATTTCCAGCGTCTCTATGGCGTCAACACCATCGGCCCGTTCCAGATGGTGCGCGCGGCGCGCAGCCTGCTCGAGGCCGGGTCGAAGGCGTCGGGGCGTCCGTCCGCCGTGGTCAACGTCTCTTCAGTGGCCGGCCTCAGCGGCGTCGGCTCGTCGATCGCCTATGCCGCGAGCAAGGGTGCGCTCAACACGATGACGCTGTCGCTGTCGCGCGCGCTGGCGCCGCTGATCCGTGTCAACACCGTGTGCCCCGGCTATATCGATACGCCCTGGTTCACCAAGGGCCGCGGCGAGGCCGGTGCAAAACAGGTGCGTGACAGCGTGATCGCGAAGGTGCCGCTGAAGGTCGCTTCATCCGGCGAGGACATCGCGCAGCTGGTCTGCTTCCTGGCGATGCCGGCCTCCAGCAACATGACCGGTGAGGTCGTGCGCATGGATGCTGGGATGCATTTGATTACGTGATTGGCGACGCGCTCTCTCTACGTCATGGCCGGGCTTGACCCGGCCATCCACGTGAGGCCGCGCGGATCGAAAGACGTGGATGCCCGGGTCAAGCCCGGGCATGACGACGCGGAGGCAGCGCGCCTCTATCACACGGCTGGCGCCGTCACCCCTTGATCACGCCGCGCGCGACCAGCCGGTGCCAGATGAACAGCACCACCACGGCGCCGATCGTAGCCATGATGAAACCCGCGCCCTGATCCGGACCGTAGTGCCCGATAGCCTGACCGACGAAGGTCGCCAGGAATGCACCGGCGATGCCGAGGATGGTGGTGAGGATGAAGCCGCTCGGATTGTTCGGTCCCGGCGCCAGAAAGCGCGCGATCAGGCCGGCGACGAAGCCGACCACGATGATCCACAACAGGCCGCCCATGCTCATGTCATGCTCCCCTTTTCGAATGCGAAGACCCTGATGGGTCAAATCCGTCCCGCGATCTCGTTCTCGGTCGGCAGCCGTCCGTCGGGCGTCAGATGATCGACCACCCGCGGCAGATATTGGCTGAGGCCGGAGAGCAATTCGTCGCGCGATAGCCCGCTCTGGGCTGACAGGCTGTCGATCTGATCGGCCCCGAGCGCGTTGGCGAGATCGCCGGGTGCGATCGGCTTGTTGTCGCCCTTGCTGACCCAGGAGTTCGCCGTATCCCCGTGGCCGCTCTGCTGCAGCTGGTTGAGCAGATCGCCGAGCCCGCCACTCAGTATGCTGCCGGCCGCGCCGCCCGCAAGCAGGCCGCCGAGGCCGCCCTTGAGCACGTCACTCAGACCACCGCCTGTGCCTGCGTTCACCGGCGGAGGTGCGGGCGCCGGTGATGGCTGCGGCGCGGAGCCGGACTGGGGCGCGGTGAAATGCTTGAACGCCTTCCAGGCAAGCAGGCCGAGGATCGCCATGGTCATCGGCGACATGCCGCCGGAGGACTGCTGTGAGTTCGGGGTGCTGGGGCCGCGAGGACCGTTCTGCATGCCGTTGAGGACGTCGAGTAGACCCATGGTGCTCTCCTTTGGCGTTCTCGTCGGCGAGCTCTCGCCGGTAACAAGCCCCCGGCGCAAAAACATATGGGGCTCTCATGACGGTTACAAGGCAGACGTCCCTTGGTAGCAATGGGCAGACGGCCTCGCCTCTGCGTCCCTGCTCTGCTATCGAAAGCCGGTCATTCAGGGAGCAGGTCAGGTGGTGACGGATCGACCGATCGTGGTGGCCGGCGCAGGCGCGATCGGCTGTTTTGTCGGAGGCCAGCTGGCGGCCGCCGGCCGTCGCGTCGCCCTCCTGGTGCGGCCGCGGGTGAAGACAGAGATCGAGCGCTTCGGCCTGCGGCTCACGGATTTCGACGGCTCCGAGAAGAAGCTGGAGGCAGGCCGGCTGGCGCTGTCGGAGGAGCCTGCGATCTTTCACAGCGCCGGCATCGTGCTGGTCACGGTCAAGAGCGCCGACACGGCCGATGTTGCGGATCAGATCGCCCGGCACGCACCCGAGGATGCGGTCATCGTGTCGCTACAGAATGGCGTCGATAATGTCGCCGTGCTGAATGAACGGCTTGGCGGCCGGCGCGTGCTCGCCGGCATGGTGCCGTTCAATGTGGTGGCGATGGGGGAGGGGCGTTTCCACCGCTCGAGCTCCGGCGACATCCATGTCGGGGAAGATGCGAGCAACACTGCTGCCGCGTTGTCGGTGCCCGGTCTCACCATGCGCGCGGACAGCGACATCACCGGCGTGCAATGGGGCAAACTGATCATCAACCTGAACAATGCGCTCAGCGCGCTCTCCGATCTGCCGCTCGTCGCGCAATTGGCGGACCGCGACTGGCGGCGGTTGTTCGCGGACCAGATGGCGGAGGGGCTTGCCGCGCTAAAGGCTGCCGGCATCACACCCGTGTCGGCAACGCCGATTCCCATGAGCTGGACGCCGACCTTGTTGAGATTGCCCGACGTGATCTTCAACGCAATCCTGGGGCGCACGATGAAGATCGACCCCGAGGCACGCTCGTCGATGTGGCAGGACCTGAAGCAGGGTCGCACGACCGAGATCGATTATCTGCAAGGAGCCGTCATTGCGCTCGCCGAGCAGAACAGGGTCGCAGTGCCGCTGATGCGCCGCATTGTTGCGCTCGTGAAGGAGGCGGAGACGTCAGGCAAGGGGCCGCCGGGGCTTTCGCCGCAGCAGATCCGCGGTATGGCTTGAGAACGACGGAGAAGTGCAATGAAGCGTTGTTTGATGATCGGGCTCGCGCTGGCCTCATTCTGCGGCGCATCAACGCTCGCCTACGCCCGGCCCCCGACGGTCATGAACTCTCCCGGCTATGACGCGCGCTTGCAGGAGAGCAGGAAGGCGCTGGGCAATTCGCAGACGGCGGCGCCTGAACTCGCGCCTGCGCCGGTGTCCACACATAAGCACTCGAAGAAGAAGCGAACGCACTGAGGATCGGCGCCAATCTCCATCCACCTCGCCATGACGGATGTAGAGACAGCTCAGCTCTTCTTTGCCGGCTTGCTCGGTGTCGGGCTGAACAGCTTCTTGATTTCGCTCAGGCTCTCCGACAGCCGCGGCCATTCGCAGGAGAACGAGCCCTTGGTGCAGGGCGCGCTCTTTGATCGCGCACTGACGGTCTGCTGCACCTTCGGCCGCTCGACCGGAACGGGGACACGCTCGACCTCGGTTCGCAGCACAATCTGCTGAAGCTGCTGCGCTTGCTGTTGCTGCTGCTCGCGCTGCTGGCGTGCCGTCGCCTGGGCCGCCTCGTTGTTGCGGCGTTGATCGGCGAGATAGGCGGTGTAGGATTCGTCGATCTTCTTCTGTTCCTCCGGGGTCGGGTTGGGACCTGCGATGTCGAAGGTGCGATCCTGGAGGAAGTCGTAATAGGTGTAGCCGCCACCCACCTTGCGCCGGCCGGCGAACTTTGCGTTGCAATCCGCAAGTGCTGCGGTCTTTTCGGCCTTGGTCGCGGATTTTTCGGCCGCGTCGGCACATTCCTCGAAATCGACGGGCGCGCGCTTCCACCATTGCGCGTGGGCATACGACGAGGTCAGCAGAAGAAAACCTGCTGCGGCAACGAGAACAGGCGCCGCGCGACGCGATGCAACTCCGTCCGACATTCTACGAGAGCATTCCCTGTAAATCTCAACCCCAACCGAGTCGGGACAGATTTTTGCTCCATTATCGCCAACTTGTCACCCTTGGAACCCGTGAATTTCATGACTGCACTGCTGACATTTTTTGCTTGACGTGGCCAGGGCGTCACAGCGGCGCGCCGCACATGATGCGCTTAGAATTTTATCGGTTTGATGCGAGGGGAAATATTCGTCATGAGGGCGCTGAGCTGGCTGGGGCAATTGGATTGAAGGTCCGGTTCCGCCTGTTACACTTCGTCTCGCGAGGCGCCTCATCCTGTGGCGACGCCAAGAAGACGAAGTGGAAACGCCTGATGCTGCTGCCCTTGTCCGACGTGCCGCGCTGGTACGCTCAACGCACACCCGAAGGCACGATCGCCGTCCAGCATGGGCAGGACAGGCTGACCTGGGACCAGCTCGAGCGCGGCGCCAACCGGCGCGCGCGGGCATTCGCGGCGAAGGGCGTCAAGCCCGGCGATTTCGTCGCGATCGGATTGCCGAACGGCAATGCGTTTTTTGAGACCACGTTCGCGGTATGGAAATGCGGCGCGACGCCGACTTCACTATCGTGGCGGCTGCCGCGCGGCGAAGCGGCCGCCGTGCTCGACATTCTCAAGCCCGCGCTGGTGGTCGGCGGCGAAGCCGACTGGAACGCGTCGAACCGGTTGTCGGCTGATTTCGTGCCGGATGGGTTTTCCGATGAACCACTCGATCCGCCGGTGGCGCGCTACTGGAAGGCCATGACCTCAGGAGGTTCGACCGGCCGCCCGAAGGTGATCCTCGATCACCATCCGGCAGTTATCGACACGGCTGCCGCGCTACCGCTCAACATGCCCTTCGGGGCCTCGCTGCTCAATCCCGGTCCGCTGTATCACAATGCACCGTTCATCGTGTCGCACTATGCGCTGTTCGGCGGCGGCAAGCTCACCGGTCTCGTCAAGTTCGACGCCGAGGAGACGCTGCGGCAGATCGAGCGCGAGCGCGTGCAATGGGTCAATTTCGTGCCGACCATGATGCACCGGATCTGGGCGCTGCCGGACAACGTCCGCAATGCCTACGACGTGTCGAGCCTCCAGACCGTGTTCCACATGGCAGCCCCCATGCCACCCTGGTTGAAGGAGAACTGGATCGCCTGGCTCGGGCCTGAGCGAGTCTGGGAGCTCTATGGCGGCACCGAGCGGCAGGGTGCCTGCATCATCTCCGGCACGGAATGGCTGACGCACAAGGGCTCGGTCGGCAAGATCGGCGACATGGCGCGCCTGCGCATCATCGGCGAGGACGGCAAGGACGTTGCGCCCGGAGAGACCGGCGAAATCTATTTCCTCAACAACGACGGCAAGGACGCCACCTATCACTATCTCGGCGCCGAGCCGAAGCGGCGCGCCGATGGCTGGGAATCGCTCGGCGACATCGGCCGGCTGGATGCCGAAGGCTATCTCTATCTCGGTGATCGCCTTGCCGACATGGTGCTGCGCGGCGGCGCCAATATCTATCCAGCCGAGGTCGAGGCTGCCATCTCCGAGTGTCCCGGCGTGCGCTCCTGCGTGGTGGTGGGCTTGCCGGATCCGGAGCTCGGCCAGCGCGTCCATGCGATCGTCGAACCCGAAGCGGACGCGGATGGCCAGGCCATCGCGGACAGCATGGCCGACTTCCTGAAGGACAGGCTCAGCCGCTACAAGCATCCCGAGAGCTTTGAATTCGTTAGTGCGCCGCCACGCGACGATTCCGGAAAGGTTCGTCGCACCCTGTTGCGTGATGAGCGCGCGGCGTGGATGAAGGAAGGGCGCGCGTTTCGCATCATGCCCGCGAAGGTGCGGGCGCCCGCCGAATAGCAAATCACGGAAGGACCGAACTCATGCCGATTACCATCGCAGCGAACAGCGTGCCGAAGCCGCCCGCCGAACTCATCGAAGGCTTCAGGAACGCACCGACCTCGGTCATTTCAGACAATCTCAGCCGCCTGCCGGGCGCAGTGGGGCTGAAACCCTATCATCGCAGCGGCAAGCTGGTGGGCGCGGCCTTCACGGTGCGCACCCGGCCGGGCGACAATCTCGCCATCCATCGCGCGCTCGAGATGGTCGGTCCCGGCGACGTCATCGTGGTCGATGGCGGCGGCGACGAGACCCGGGCACTGGTCGGCGAGATCATGAAGAACATCGCGCAATGGCGCAAAGCAGAGGGATACGTGATCGACGGTGCGATCCGCGACGTCGCGGCGTTCGCCGCCGACGACTTTCCCTGCTTTGCCCGCGCGGTGATCCATCGCGGCCCCTACAAGAACGGCCCCGGCGAGATCAACGTGCCCGTGACGATCGGCGGCAGCGTGATCTCGCCCGGCGATATCGTGGTGGGTGACGAGGACGGCGTGGTGTCGTTCCCCGCCGCCGGCGCCGCGGCGCTGCTGGAGGCGGTACGCGTCCAGGTCAGGCGAGAGGAAGAGACGCTGAAAGCAATCCGCGAGGGCCGCTACCAGGGGGCTTACGGCAAGTCCTGATCGACCGCATCCTGCTGCGCGAAGGGCTTCCGATTCGGCTCTCGCTTTGATATGTACAGCTTCAGGCAACCCGCCTCATGGGCGGGTTCCGCGGTCCCGTAGCTCAGCCGGATAGAGCGGCGGTTTCCTAAACCGTAGGTCGCATGTTCGAGTCATGCCGGGATCGCCAATTAATTCTGGTTTTTAGAATTGTCTGCTGCCTCCGTCCTCTCCGCTCGTCAAGTCCCGAATAAAAAAAGATCCGCACGGCTTTGCGCGCCATCGTGCTTGCGGTGCACGGGCCGTATTCACATCTCCGCTCCCGCAATTCTGGGGTGTGGCCTTGGTTAACAAGGCCGCCCAGTTGCGAATTGTGGAGAAGAACTATGAACCTCAATGGTTTCGACGGCGCCTGGCTGATCCAGCCGGCGCTGTGGGCCGCGGCGGCGATCGCGCTCGTGATCCTGCTGCGGATGGCCAATATTTTCCGTTACATTCCGAACAACCAGGTCGGCATCGTCGAGAAGCTGTGGTCGACGAGAGGGTCGATCGACGGCGGCTTCATCGCGCTGAACGGTGAAGCCGGCTATGAGCCGGAGGTGCTGCGCGGCGGCCTGCACGTGTTCTTTCCGTTCATGTACCGGATCCACAAATCGGATCTGGTCACGGTCGGACAGGGCAAGATCGCCTATGTGTTCGCGCGCGACGGCGCCCCGCTTGGCGCTTCGCAGGTGCTCGGCGCCAATGACACGGACGACCGGTCGGACTTCCAGGATGCGCGGCGCTTCCTGCTCGGCGGCGGTCAGAAGGGGCCGCAGCGCAAGATCCTGCGCGAAGGCACCTATGCGATCAACACGACGCAGTTCGCGATCATCACCGACGATCGCGTCTATGGCCATGCGCTCAGCGAGCAGGAGCGCGGCGTGCTCGACGCCATGCAGCTCACCATCGCCGAGCGTCGGGGTTTTGCGCCCGTCGTGCTCGCGGCAGATCACGACCTGGTCGGAATCGTCACCGTGCATGACGGTCCGTCGCTGCCGCCGGGCGAGATCATCGCGCCGGAGGTCGGCACCGATCTGCGCGATGCCGAGATGTTTCACAACAATTTCCAGGAGCCCGAGAAATTCCTGAGCGCCGGCGGCTCTCGCGGCCGTCAGCTCCAGATCATCGTCGAGGGCACCTGGTACATCAACCGCCTGTTTGCGACCGTCGAGGCGGTGCCGAAGACCGTGATTCCGGTCGGTAATGTCGGCGTCGTCATCTTCTACACCGGTCCGCGCAGCGACGACGTCTCGGGCGAGCAATATCGCCACGGCGAGCTGGTCGTGAACGGCGGCCGCGGCGTCTGGAAGGACCCGCTGCTCCCCGGCAAATACGCGTTCAACACCTATGCCGGCAAGATCGAGATCATCCCGACCGTCAACTTCATCCTGAAATGGGTGCGGGGCGAGGTCGGCGCGATGAAGCTGGACGAGAACCTCTCGGAGATTTCGCTGATCACCCGCGATGCGTTCGAACCGACGCTGCCGCTCTCGGTGGTGATGCATATCGACTACAAGAAGGCGCCGATGATCATCCAGCGTTTCGGCGACGTGAAGAAGCTGGTCGAGCAGACCCTCGACCCGATGGTCAGCGCGTTCTTCAAGAACATCGCGCAGAAGATGACCCTGATCGAGCTGCTGCAGAACAGGGCCTCGATCCAGGAGGAATCTGCGGCGCAGATGAAAGCGAAGTTCGAGAGCTATTCGCTCGACCTTCAGGAGGTGCTGATCGGCACGCCGCGCGCAGCGAGCGGCGACCACACGATCGAGAACATCCTGATCCAGCTCCGCTCGCGCCAGATCGCGCGCGAGCAGATCGAAACCTATCAGGAGCAGGAGAAGGCCGCTGTTCAGGAGCGCGCGCTCAATGAAGCCAAGGCAACGGCGGCGGCGCAATCGGCGCTGACGCAATCGCTCATCCAGATCAAAGTGAACGAGAACGAAGGCGCGGCGGCACTCGCCCGGGCGCACAAGGATGCGGAGACCCGCAAGGTGACGGCGGCCGCGGTCGGTGAGCAGTCACGGCTCGAGGGCCAGGGCGAGGCTGATCGCGTGCTTGCGGTCGGCACCGCCAACGCGCAATCGACGAAACTCTCTGTCGATGCCTATGGCGGACCGGAGTTCCGCCTGGCCGAGCAGAACTTCGCGAAGTTCGCAGATGCGCTCACCCGGATCAATCAGCCCTTGGTGCCGCAATTCCTGATGTCCGGCACGCAAGGCCAGGAGAACAGCAATGCCGGCCTGATCCCGACGGCAATGCTGAGCTCGATGTTCGGCCGCATGATGCCGGATGCACTGGAGCGTCTCAAGGAGGAGGCGCCGCGGGCCGATCGCAAGTCCAACGGACATTGATCGCGGTCGATTTGCTTGGCCGGCGAGAAAATTGCTAACAAGGGCGACGGGGCTGGAAGAGCACCTTCCAGCCCCGTCCTTGCCCACATCAGGAGACGATGATGCCTTTCGATTTGATCCTGCGCGGCGGGCGGGTGATCGATCCCTCCCAGAAGCTCGATGCCGTGACGGATGTCGCATTCTCCGGTGGCAAGGTCGCCGCCGTCGGCAGCGGGCTCAAGGCGGATCAGGCGACCGAGGTTCGCGACGTCTCGCAGTTCATCGTGACGCCGGGGCTGATCGATCTCCACACCCATGTCTATTGGGGCGGCACCTCGCTCGGCATCGATGCCGAGGAATTCTGCCGTACCTCCGGCGTCACCACCTCGGTCGACACCGGCAGCGCCGGCCCTGGCAATTTCGCGGGCTTCCGCAAGCATGTCATCGAGCCGAGCCAGGTCCGCATCCTGGCTTATCTGCATGTCTCCCATGCCGGCATCTTCGGCTTCTCGCACCGGATCATGGTCGGCGAGAGCGAGGAGCTGCGGCTGATGAATCCGATCGAGGCGGCCAAGGTCGCCGATGCCAACCGCGATGTCATCGTCGGCATCAAGGTGCGCGTCGGGCTACATTCCTCGGGGACGTCGGGAGCCGTGCCGCTCGACATCGCGCTTCAGGTTGCTAACGAGGTCGGCATGCCCCTGATGGCGCATATCGACCATCCGCCGCCGACCTATGAAGAGGTGCTGGCCCGCCTTCGGCCCGGCGATGTGCTCACCCATGCCTTCCGGCCCTTCCCGAATTCGCCGGCGACCGCGCAAGGCACGGTGAAGAAGGCAGTGCTGGATGCGCGCGAGCGCGGCGTGCTGTTCGACATCGGCCACGGCAAGGGCTCGTTCGCGTTCAAGACTGCGCGCGCGATGCTCGCCAACGGCTTCTATCCGGACACCATCTCATCGGATATCCATCAGCTCTGCATCAACGGCCCGGCCTTCGACCAGGTGACGACGATGTCGAAATTCCTCTGCATGGGCATGTCGCTATCGGACGTGATCGCCGCCTCGACCGAGAATGCCGCGATGGCGCTGCGCCGCCCCGAACTCGGCAGCCTCAAGCCCGGCAGCGTCGGCGACGCCACGCTGATCTCGGTCAGGCAGGGCCGGTTCGACTATGAGGACGTCGTCGGCGAACACCTGATCGGCGATCGCAAGATCGTCTCGGAAGGCGTCGTCATCGGTGGCCGCTGGTGGCATCCGAATTAGGTTTGCTGGCCATAGAATTGCAGCAGCCGCGCGCCTTCCGGTGAGAGCCAGTCGGGCGCGCCCGCGATGTATCCTTCGATGCGGCCGCTCGTCCCAACGAGATAAGTGATGGGCATGCCGATGATTGGGAACATCTC
>Ga0102590_1002298_pt1 | contig 23256 bp, 25 predicted proteins | sample AraplaMF_Col_mMF_FD_76859 | JGI IMG/M metagenome (GOLD analysis project Ga0102590, IMG submission 76859) | Arabidopsis root microbial communities from the University of North Carolina, USA - plate scrape MF_Col_mMF | ecosystem: Host-associated > Plants > Roots > Endosphere | place: USA... | reverse complement strand
CGCGGCGACTCCCGCCGCGACATGTGCAGGGACTTGTCGAGGCCGCTGAGATAGGACCAGCCCGGCGTGAAGCCGATCATGGCGACACGGTAGTCGCCACCGGCGTGGCGGGCGATGATGTCGCCCGGCGTCGTGTTCAGCGCCTTGGCAACATCCTCGAGATCGATGCCGTGCTCGCCGCCATAGGCGACGGGAATGCGCCAGCGCCGCGCTTTCGTGGTTGGTGGCAGCTTCTGGCTCGAGATCGCAAGCAGCTTTTCGCCGAGTGCGTCAAAGCCGATCTTGCCGGGATCGTAGTGCACAAGCAGCGAGCGATAGGTCGGAATGGTCTCGGAGATGCCCTCGATTGACGCCGCTGCAAGCGCCTTGTCGAGCGCGAGCACGCGCTCGTTGGCGGCATCGTCGATGGTGCGGCTGAACTCGACCGTGACGGCGCTGTCGCCACTGGGCAGAAGGCGGGGCGGGGGGAGCGTCTCGGCCATGAGTTGTCGAAATCGGGCCTTTGGAAAAGCGCGGACGCGGCCTCAAGTTCCGCGTTACCCCTGCTTCGCGTAAATGCGCCCGCAAGTCCAATAAATTAATGCAAGGGCATCCGATAAAGCCTTGTTATCGTGTCGCATAATAGCCCGGCAGGGTCGCATTCTTGTGGGTCTTTTGGCCCTTGACGCAAGGGCTGCGGCTCGCAAGATGCGCGCGTTCTTTTCTGCCCACCCGGAGCTCGTTCTCGTCCATGTCGCTGTCCCCCGAAGCCCGCAAGACCCTCGCCGGCATCACCACTGCCACCATCACCACGGTCCTGCTGAAGAAGGGCCTGCGCAATGTGTGGATGCGCGGCGCGCGCCCGTTGCGCCCGGGCCTGCCGCGCCTGGTGGGACCGGCCTTTACGCTTCGCTTCGTGCCGGCGCGCGAGGACCTGGCGACGCCGGAATCCTGGTCGTCGCCGATCTCGACCCGCACCGCGATCGAGGCGATGCCCGAGGGCTGCATCGCCGTGGTCGACGCCATGGGCATCACCGATGCCGGTATCTTCGGCGACATCCTCTGCGCCCGCATGGTCAAGCGCGGCGTCACCGCGCTCGTCACCGACGGCGTGGTACGCGACGTCGAGGGCGTGCTCGGCACCAACCTGCCGGTCTGGTGCGATGGCTACGCCGCGCCGCCGTCGGTTGCAGGCCTCACCTTCGTCGGCTGGGGCGAGCCGATCGGCTGCGGCGGCGTTGCGGTGTTCGCGAACGACATCGTGGTCGCCGACCAGGACGGCTGCGTGTTGATCCCACAGGCCATGCTCGACCATGTCCTCAATGAAGGCGTCGAGCAGGAGCGAATGGAGGCCTGGATCGTCAACGAGGTGAACAACGGCGCCGTGCTGCCGGGCCTCTATCCCATGAACGCCGAAACCAAGGCGCGCTACGCCGCCAGCAAGAAGTAACAGGAAACGAGGATCCCTATGGACATCACGCTTGCAGGTGCGCGGCCGACCCGCCGTGCGCCCAAGGAACACTTCACCGGCACCGTGTTGCAGGACCCGATCAACATGGCGCCCGCGCCGGCGCGGCTGAACGTCTCGCGCGTCTCGTTCGAGCCCGGCGCCCGCACCAACTGGCACCACCATCCGCTCGGACAGACGCTCTACGTGATTTCGGGCGTCGGTCGCGTCCAGACCAAGGGCGGCCCGGTCAAGGAGATCCGTCCCGGCGATACCGTCTGGATTCCGCCGGGTGAAGTGCACTGGCACGGCGCCTCGCCTGGTAACAGCATGTGCCACATCGCCATGCAGGAAGCGCTCGATGGCGTTTTCTCGACCTGGCTCGAGCCGGTCACGGATGCGGAATACGGCGCACCGCTCGGTTAGCGGCGGCCGTTCATACCCGCTCCGCCGTCCAGGTGCCCGAGCACATGGCGCCGCGCCATGTGCCGGATCCTGATGTGCCGCTGAGCCGGCCGAAGCCGACCGCGTGCTTCACGCCGCTGCCCAGGGTGACGTTGATGCTGCCGGCGTCGGCAACTTTGCCCGACGCCGTCACCGCCGCGCTGCTCGAGGCGATCTGACCGTTGTTGATGCCGATCGCGACGGTTGCGCCGTTGCCGCAGGTTTCGCTCGATGACGAGATGCGGACGTTCCAGGTGCCGTCGAAGGCGGAGCCCGCCGCATCCGCCTGCGTGAGCGGGAAGGCGATGGCGAAAATGGTGGCGAAGAGACTTCTGTGAAATCCGTTCATGACACGCCGCTTGCGTTGACCGTGCGGGGATCGTGTCATGGCCATGGAACCGGCGATGTGAGGGCTGTCACGCGCGCAAAGTTCTATGTGAGCTGACGCACATCGCATCACCATCGCGAGCAAGGCAAAGGGCCCGGATCACGGGCCCTTGTCGTTTCGCACGTCGCGGTTGATCTAGTTCACCCGCGTCCAGGTCTGGCCGCCGCAGAACATGCCGCCGAAGGCACAGCCCTGCACGCGCAGGCGGTCCGTTCCCTTCAGCGAGATCGTGGAATCGTAGGTCGAGCCGGAGTTCGGATCGAGGATGCGGCCGGACCATTTCTGGTCCTTGCCGGGTTTCATGTTGATCAGGACCTGTTCGCCATTCTGGTTCGATTTGCTGTCGACCGAATAACCGCAGAGGTTCGTGCCGCACTGTTCGATGCGGACCTTGCCTTCCTTTTCCTCGGTGAGCCAGACCCCGAGCGGCGAACTGAGATCGCGCGCAGCCGCGGCGGCAGGTGCGGGCGGCGCGATGGCAGCGGCCTGAACCGGAGCGGGCGCGGGTGCAGGTGGTGGAAGCGGTGCCGGGGGCGCGACCGCCATGGTCGGAGACGGCGGCGCAGGAGGTGCGGGCGGTACTGCGGCCACCGTCGGCGCAGCGCTCGGAGCCGGTTGAGGCGGCGGCACCATCGCATCTTCAGCCGGTGCGGTGCTGGCGGCTGCCGCCGGAGGCGGAGCAGGTGGTGGCGGGGCCGGAGGCGGCACTGCTGCGGCCGGTGCCGGAGGCGTCTGTTCTGCTGCGGGGGGCGCGGCGAGCGGAGCAGGGGCGGGCGCCGGTGCGGCCGGCGTCTGCGGATCGACCTTGGCTTGCTGCGGGACCTGTTGGTCCTGCTTGGTGTCGTTCTTCTTGGCTTTCTTGGCCTTGCCCTGGCCGGTGTTGTCGTAGACGCCGGGGATGGACACCGTGCCACGGTCGGGATCGATACGAATGGTACGCCCGCCATACTCGAACGTGTACTGCGCTTGCGCGGCGGTGCTCGCCAAAAGGAATGCGGCCGTGGCCAACAGCTTCCTCATTTCCATCTCCCGAACAGGTCGTCCCCGCACCGACGCTTACGCCCCGGTCCGATCGCGAAAAGTGATCTACATCACTGTCACGGTATGAGTCGCCCTCTGGCGGTTTCGGGTTCAATAACGCCGAACTCGGTCCAGAGTTGGACATCGGGATGCGACGAGCCGCCGCGACCGGGAGCTATTTCTCCGGACAGCGCGAATCCGCGGCCTGCTCGGCGCGAGCCAGCGCAACGTCGTTGGCCTTGTCGGTGTGGATCTCGACCGCGCCGAACAGACAGGCCTTCTCGCCGTTGATCGCGAAGACCGAGAGCTCCTGGACTTCCCGCTCGTCGTCACCGACCCGGCTCCAGGTGCGGATCACGGCGGCCTTCGGCACACCCGCGCGCATGATCCACTGGACCTTGTCGCCGAACACCTTGTCGGCGCCGCGCCATTGCGCCGTCGGCGCCTGCAGCTTCTCGATTGAACGCCTGGGCGCAATCGTCAGTGAGACGACGTTGCCCTCGTCGAAGAAGCGTACGACGTAGCCCGCCGGGCCGGGGCAGGTCCACGACCCAAAGAATTCCTTGGATTGGTCCTTGCACGCAGGACCTTTGGCCGGTGTGAACAGCGTCTGGGCGGATGCGGTGCCAGCCGCGGCCAGCGCAAGCGTGGCCACGACCGCGATCATCAGCCGCATGCTAGTCGAACCAGGCGGCGTAAATCTTCTTGTAGCTGCCGTCCTCCATGGAGATGTGCAGCCACTGATCGACGAAGGCCTTCAGCGCCACGTCGCGCTGGAGCCAATAGGCTTTCTCGGAGAAGTCGAACGGCTTGTCGGGATGAACCGCGCAAAGCACACCGGCATGTTGCTTCTGCTGGTAGCGGGTTTCGGAGGCATCCGTCATCATCAGGTCGGCGTTGCCCTTGGCGATCTGGTCGAAGATCTGTGTGTTGTCGGGGAAGACGGTGATGTCTGCGTCCTTGACGTTGGCGCGGGCAAAACGCTCATTGGTCCCGCCGGGATTAACGATGACGCGGGTGCCTTTCTTGTCGATGTCGGCGAGCGTCTGGTACTTGGCCGTGTCGGCGCAGCGCGCGATCGGCGTCTTGCCCTCGCGCATGATCGGGATCGAGAAGAAGCCCTTCTTCTGCCGATCGAGCGTGACAGAGACGCCGCCCATCGCGATGTCGAACTGGTCGGCCTCGAAATCCTTCATCAGCTTCGGCCAGGCCGTGGCTACGAATTCGACCTTGACGCCGAGCGCCTTGCCAAGCGCCTCCGCCATGTCGACGTCGAAGCCGGAGAACTGCTGCGTGGCCTTGTCCAGATAGGTGAAGGGCTTGTAGTCACCGGTCATGCCGACGCGCAACGTGCCGCGCTTGACGATCTCGTCGAGGCGCGAGGGAGCCGGCTGTTGTGCGTAAGCCGAGAAGTTTGCCAGCAACATCGCGGCCAAAGCCACCAAAATTCGAACAGTCATCTCTTTTCCACCCATGCCCAAGCTGTCATTGTGCAGCCCGCCAGACGTGGATTTAGACCAGATGCCGGTTTCTGGCGAGACGGAATTGAAGGGAATATTGGCGTGACGATTTCGATGTACGAGGCCTCGGTAGGCCTGTTCGTGACTTACCTGCGCAACCTGTCCGTCCTCCTCGACAAGGGCGTTGCGTATGCCGAAACGCGCAAGTTCAATCCGGCTGTCTTGCTCGGGATGCGGCTGGCGCCGAACATGTACGATCTGGCGCAGCAGGTCGGCGAGGCTTGTCGCCACGCCACCGTCGCGCCGGCCTTGCTGGCGCAGTGCGAGCCGCTCGCGCTGCCGCCGCTGGAGCACGACATGGCCGGGCTTCAGGCGCGCATTGCGACGTCAATCGAATTCATCGAGAGCCTGCCGCGCGCCGAGATCGATGCGGCCGCGGAGCTGAAGGTCTTCTTCAAGCTGAAGAACGGGACCGAGCTGCCCTTCACCGGGCGGACGCTGCTGCTCACCAACAGCATCCCGCAATTCTTCTTTCACGTCACAACGGCCTACGACCTGTTGCGGCACGCCGGCGTCGAACTGGCGAAGAAGGATTTTTTGGGGAGGAAGTAAGGGCTTGGTGCTTACCTCTCCCCAGCGGGAAGAGGTCGGGTCGCGAAGCGATCCGGGTGAGGGGCCACGGCACGCAGTGAGATGGTAACCCCTCACCCGGATCGCATCTTGCGATGCGCTCCGACCTCTCCCCTTCGGGAGAGGTGAACGGAGAGATCGGCGCAAATAGGCTTACGCTTCGCCCTTGCGCTCGTAATCGGCGAGCGAGCTGCGTCCGGCAATTTCGCTGCGTAGCAGCTCGAAGCGCCGATGTGCTTCATCCTCGTGTTCGTCAACGAAGCGCACGGCGGCCTCGCTCGTCATCGGGCCGCTGACCACGGGCGTGGACTGCTCGCCGATGGTTTCATGGACGTAGTATTGGCCGTCGTCACCGCGATGGACCGTCCATTTCAGGCGGATCGCCACCATCGGCCCCGGACCGACCTTGCTGTAGCCGTCGGCGTCGGGCTCGGGCACGAGCGGCTGCTCCTCGACGACAGGATGCTCGTCGGAGGCTTGATGCTCGTCCGCGACCGCATAGTCATCGCCAGCCGCCGTTTCCGTCTCGGTGTCGCGGACGACGAGAACGGGCTCGGGGTGCTCCAAAATGCTGGCGATGGTCGCCAGCGCAGTGTCGGTCGGGTCGATCTCTGACAAGGTCCATCCTCCAGCTCGACGCGGCCGGCAAGTCTGTCCCACTGCCGCCGCGGCTGGGGACATTACGCGGGTTTGATTAAGGCTGAGTTGGGGCCCGATCTGCACCAAAATGGGACGCATTCTGGCCATCCGAAGGCGGCCAGACGAGGCGTCTTCGGCTTGACCTCAGCCGAAAACGTCGTGATTGGTGATACTGGTTAGATTGCGCGAAATAAGTGCGCCTACATAGTCGACTGCGCACGATATCACTACTTCCAGCCCATGCGTGTTGCGACGATGTCTTTCTCAACATATGCGCTGCCTTTTGGGGAGATCCGGGCTCGACTGGCAGCTTTGTCGTATTCGATCATCCGGCCCTTATGAAGCTTCGCCAGCACCTTGCTCCGATAATTCGCCGCGCTGCTGTATTCGACCGATTTGAACAAATCCTGCTCGCTCACCCAAGCGACGCTTTGATGTAGGATCACGAGGGTTTGGTCCGGCGCATTCAGTGACGTGTCGAGAACGCGCTTGAGATTACCTTCCGGAGACCAGACCAAAGGCAGCTTGCGCTCCGAAAGCGCATCAACCGCTTCCTGCGCCTTCGCAGTCGTCACAGCATGATAGATGCGGATCAACTCAGCGAGCACCCAGCTTGCCAGGGCGAACACAACACTGGCGTCCATCATATTCGGATCAACGTCGCCACCAACATGCCCGACATTACGGTTGTTTCGTACTTCGTAGAGCGTCAGCAGTGTACGCGGAATCAAAACACGGATGCTGCGATCGCCCGGCCTGCCTGTGTTGGGCTTCTGTTCAAGCTCGAGGCAAGCGTTCCTCATGTTCGATGGCTTGGCCGGCGCAGCCGCGAAGGAGCCTGAGACCTCTCCATCAAGAATGGTATAGACGACCTCGCTGAAGCGCCCCCCTGTGAGCTCAGACGGGCCCCAACGGTGCTCTGCGTAATTCGAGGCGATGACCCGATATTCTTCGATCAACGGGTCGCGCAGCCCGGCAGGAATTGCTGCAAGCAATTTGTCTGGGCTGAGGCTCACTCGCTGCTAGCGAGCTTCTTCACAAGCTCGGCCCCCGCTTTCAGCCCCGGCGCAGTCAGGGTCCACCCGTTCTTTGCTGAGCCCGCGAGCAAATTTCCCCCAGACTTGGCATACCTTGCATGATTGGTCTTGCCGTGAGTGCCAAACCGCTCGCACTCAGCCTTCGCGATTTCTTCGTCAAACTTCGGCTCGCCCGTGCGAATTAGCTCGCGAAGACCGACTAGGACATAGGTATTGGAGACGCGATCGGCCAAGCTTTCGCCGGGTATCGAATGAGCGATAATGTCTACCGTGTCGCCGTCGACGTGAAACACGTCTCCGAGTTGATCCTCAGTTAGCTTGTTTTGCCGCAACCATGTGCGAGCTTTGGCGTTAAGCTCGCCGTGGTCCTCGGCATCGTGATCATCTGGAGCCGCGCCGCCGCCAATACCACCAGTTTGCTTCCGCTCAACGAAGCCAGCGTCTTCACCAAGCATCATCAGCGCTACTTTTACTGCCCGCTTCCGTAACTCCGTGTCAGTGATCGGAAGCAGCAAATCGTAAAGGCCATTAACAAGATTCTTGAAGTCATCGTTCATCGAAGGCACCAAGTTTGGGCGATGCTCGTAATACTGGCACGCGGTGCTTTGCACAACAATGCATCGTGCGTGATTTACACTCCCTTTCGCACCTATAACGCACCTTGATTCCTGGATTCTGCGATTAAGGGTTTGGTTTAGTTGCTGAATTATCTGTCGAGCACGTCCTGATTGATGATGTTTTGCCTGATCGGATCGCCGTCGAGCACGCTCAGGATATTGCGTGCGGTCTGCTCGCTCATGCGGTTGACCGCCTCGACGGTGACGCCGGCGACATGCGGGGCCATGATGACGTTGGGCAGCGCGAACAGCGCGTTGCTGACCGGCGGCGGCTCGACCTCGAACACGTCGATGCCGGCGCCGGCAAGCTTGCCCGAGACAAGCGCGTTGTACAGCGCAGCCTCCTTCACGATACCGCCGCGCGCGGTGTTGATGAGATAGGACCTCGGCTTCATCCGGCCGATCCTGTCAGCGTCGAACAGGCCGATGGTCTCCGGCGTCTTCGGGCAATGGATGGTGACGAAATCGGCGTTTGGCAGCGCGGCGTCGAGGTCAGTCACCGGCTCGCAGCCGGCGGCCCTGATGTCGGCCGCAGGCTTGTAGGGATCGTAGACCTGCACGTTCATTTCCATCGCGAGGCACCGCTTGGCGGTGCGGGTACCGATGCGGCCGAAGCCAATGATCAGCACGGTCTTGCCGTAGAGGTCGAAGGGAAGCATGCCGAGGCGCTCGGCCCATTTGCCGTCCTTGACGCAGGAGTGCATCTCATTGGCGCGCTTGGCCAGCGTCAGCATCATGAACAGCGCCTGCTCGGCCACCGAAGGCGAATTGGCGCTGCCCGCGACCATCAGCGGCACCTTGCGGCGGGACAGGGCGGGCACGTCGACGGCGTCGTAGCCGACGCCGATGCGGGTCACCACCTTCATGTCCCGGGCCGCCTCGAGCTCGGTCTCGCCGAAGGCGGTGGCACCGAGCGCGACGCCGTGGACCGGCGCATGGCTCTTCAGCAGGGCTTCAAAGTCCTTGGCGGAGATCAGGTTCGGAAACTCGACGAGCTCGATATCGTCCCGCTGGGAGAGGAGAGCGCGTGCCCCTTGCGACAAAGTTTGTGTAACGAAAATCTTCTTCTTATTGGTCGTCATCGCTCCCCGCCTGCATCGAGTTTGTTAGACCGGCGTCACAGCACGACGCCGGTCTCCTCGTTTAGCAGGTGCATATTGTTGAGGTCCATCGCCAAACGCATGGGTGCTCCGTCCTTGGCGCCGGCATTGGGATTGACGCGGCCGCACACCGGCGTGCCGTCGAGCCCGAAATAGACCAGCGTCTCCATTCCCATCGGCTCGGTGACGTCGAGCACGGTATCGAAGGTCTCGACACCGGGATCCAGATGCGCATGCGACTCGGTAAGATGCTCGGGGCGGATGCCGAGCAAGAGCTTGTCGCTGCGGGGCAACGCGTTGTAGCGGGCGGCGCGGGCCGGCGGCAGTGCGAATGCGATGCGGTCGGTCAGGCGTATCCGGAGCGTTCCGGCGGCATCCTCGAGCCGGCAGGGAATGAAGTTCATCGCGGGCGAGCCGATGAAGCCTGCGACGAAGCGCGTCGCCGGCTTGTGATAGAGCTCGTTCGGAGTGCCGATCTGCTCGATGCGGCCCTTGTTCATGACCACGACGCGATCGGCCAGCGTCATCGCCTCGACCTGGTCGTGGGTGACGTAGACGGTCGTGGTGCGCACTTTCTGGTGCACCTTCTTGATCTCGATCCGCATCTGCACGCGCAGCTTGGCGTCGAGATTGGACAGCGGTTCGTCGAACAGGAAGACCTTCGGATTGCGCACGATGGCGCGTCCCATCGCGACGCGCTGGCGCTGACCGCCGGAGAGCTGCTTCGGCTTGCGGTCGATCAGGTCGGTGATGTCGAGCAGGCGAGCCGCTTCCGTCACGCGCGCCTTGATCTCGGCCTTGGGATAGTGCTTCAGCCGCAGCCCGAACGACATGTTCTCGGCGACCGTCATGTGCGGATAGAGCGCGTAGTTCTGGAATACCATCGCGATGTCGCGGTCCTTGGGCGGCACGTCGTTGACGACGTCGCCCCCGATCATGATGTCGCCGTCGCTGATGTCCTCGAGGCCCGCGATCATGCGCAGCGTGGTCGACTTGCCGCAGCCGGACGGACCGACCAGGACGATGAACTCATGGTCGGCGATATCAAGGTCGATGCCGCGCACGGCTTCGACATCGTCATAACGCTTGATCACCTTGCGCAGGGAAACGTCCGCCATTGAACTTGAACCTCTCGATTTCAACCCTTCGTCGCGCCGGCGGTGAGGCCGGCAATGTAGTAGTCCATCAGGAAGGCGTAGATGATCAACGGGGGCGCCGCGCCGAGCAGCGCGCCGGTCATGATCTGTCCCCAATTGAAGACGTCGCCCTTGATCAGCGTCGTGGTGATGCCGACCGGCAGCACGAGCTGGTCGATCGATGTCGTGAACACCAGGGGATACAGGAACTGGGCCCATGACACGGTGAAGGCGAAGATCGTCGCGGCGATCAGCCCGGGCAGCGCGACGGGGATGAAGATCCGCAGCAGAGTCTGAAGCCAGGAAGCGCCATCGATGATCGCGGCCTCGTCCAGCTCTTTCGGAATCGAGGCGAAATAGCCGATCATGATCCAGGTGCAGAACGGCACGGTCAGCGTCGGGTAGATGAACACGAGCACGTACCAGCGGTTCAGCAGCGTAATGCCGGTCAGGTCCTGGACGACCCCGAGCATCTTGAACAGGGGAATGAACAGCAGGCTATCCGGGATCAGATAGGTGAGGAAGACGCCCGTGGCGAGCGTCGCCGAGCCCCAGAACTTCATCCGCGCGAGCGCAAACGCGGCAGGAATGCTGATGATCATCGTGACGATCACCACCACGATGGAGATGATCGACGAATTCCAGAAGAAGCGCAGGAACTGGTTGGAGGTCAGGAGTTCGACATAGTTGGACAGCGTGGGATGAAACACCCACCAGGGATTGGTCGCCGCCGAGATCTCCGCGCTGCTCTTGAGCGAAGTGATCAGCATGTAGACAGGCGGTGTCAGGAAGAAGATCGCAAACAGCACCAGGAAGAAATAGGACCAGCGCAGCGCCCAGGCGCGGTCGCGGCTCATGCTGCCGAGTTTGCGGGTAGGCCCGGCTTTGTCGATCGCCATCGTGCTCATCAGGCTTCGTTCCCGCGTTTGGAGACGTCGCGCAGGATGAAGATCGCTGCGACGGCAAGGATCGGCACCATGAACAGCGAGACGCACGCGCCGAGCGGAATGTCGCTGCTCTGGATGCCGACCTGGAACGCCCAGGTGGCGAACAGATGCGTCGTATCCAAGGGGCCGCCGGAGGTCAGGATGCGCACGATGTCAAAATTGGCGAAGGTCACGATCAACGAGAACAGCGTCGTGATGGCGATGATGTTGCGCATCATCGGCAGCGTGACGTACCAGATCTTCTGCCACCAATTGGCGCCGTCGATCGCCGCGGCCTCGTAGAGCTGGTCGGGCACGGATTTCAGCGCGGCGAGATACATGATCAGGAAGAACGGCGCGCCGTACCAGACGTTGACGAGGATGACCGAGAAACGCGCCCAGAAGGTTTCGCCGAGCCAGGGAATCGGGCCGACACCGAAGAAGGAGAGGGTGTAGTTGAAGGCGCTGTAGGAGGGGTCGAACAGCCAGAGCCAGGCCAGCGTGCTCATCGCCGGCGGAATCACCCAGGGCACCAGCAGCATGCCCCGCCATTTGCGCTGCTTCTTGCCGGGAATGTTGTGGACGAAATGCGCGACGATGAAGCCGATCAACGCCTTGAAGATCACGGCGGTGATGGCGAAGATGCAGGACTGCTTCACCACCATCCAGAACGTCTCGCGCTTGAACAGGAAGGTGAAGTTGCCGAGGCCAACGAACTTCGTCATCGCCTTGTTCAGGGTCGCCAGATAGAGCGAATAAAAGGCGGGATAGAGCACGAGCAGCACGATCAGCAGGATCAGCGGCAGCGTCAGGAAAAACGCGACCGTCGATTTGCGCCCGAGCGCATTGCGCAGGCCCGATCCCTTCCGCGCGCCCGTCGCTCGGGCGACGCGACCTCGCTCAACGACGACATCGGCCATATCAGCTTCCTTGGATCAGCTTCCTGGTAAACGGTCGAACGGCGAAGCCGGTCCTGGCAATCGGCTTCGCGGTGATGGATGGGAATGCGACGGTTGGGGCCGGCCTGCGCGAGTCGCACAAGCCGGCCTCATTCGCCGTCTAGCTCCGCATGAAGCCTTCGCACTCGCCCTCGGCCCAGGCGAGCGCCTGTTCCAAGGTTTCGCCGCGGGCAAATCGCAACCCCATCTTGGTCAGCGTCGCCTGGAAGTAGATCTGCTGCGCGATCTTCGGCGGCGCCGGTGACGCGGCGATTGACAGCGTCTGCTGGTGGTAGGGGTCCGGATAGTGGAAGAGCGTTCCCTTCGGCGGGCCTTCCTCGGCCCACGTCTTCAGCTTCGTCAGGTTCGCATAAGCCGGCAGGTCATAACCGCCGCTCACCGAAACGAACTTCTCGATCGCTGACGGCGAGGACAAATGAACCAGCAGGCTCTTGGCCGCTTCCTTGTTCTTGCCGAAGCTCCAGACGCCCCAGAAGTAGGGCAGGAAGGGCGCAAAACGTCCCTTCGGGCCGGCCGGGAAGCCGTGCGTCCAGCACTGTTCGGCAACCTGGGGCGCGTCGCGCTTGGCGACGGCCCAGGCGCTCGGCGGATTCATGATCAGCGCGCCGCGCCCCGAGATCAGCCATTTGTTGTTTGAAGCGTCGTCCCAGGACGGCGCATCCGGGGGCAGGAATGCGATCAGCTTCTTGTAGTACTCCATGGCCTGGCGGACCTGGTCGGTCTTGACCGTGATGTCGCCCTTGGCATTGACCAGCTCAGCCCCGAACGACTGGAAGATCGCGCCGGCGGTATCGACGCTGTCGGTGGTCTCGCCGAGGCCGATGCCGAATGGGAAGCCGCCCTTCTGACAGGCCTCCGCAGCCTTGAGGAAGGTATCCATGGTCCAGTTGTCAGCCTTGGGCGGGCTGCCTGCCGGATACATTTCCTGTACATCGATGTTGGCGTACTTCTTCATCAGGTCGATGCGCGAGCAGGGGCCTTTGATCTGGCTGCCCGGCGTCGCGGGCACCGCGAGCCATTTGCCGCCCGATTGGGCGAGATATTTGACCGTGCCGTTCACCTCGCCATTCTGCTTGATGAGCGGCTCCATCACGTCGTTGAGCGGCTCGAGATTCTCCGAATAGGCATGCGGCCACCAGCTCGGCATCTGAAGAATGTCATGACCGGACTTGGCCTGCGCTTCGGCCGCGGCGGTCAATTCGATCTTCTTGTTGTTGCTGGTGATGTAGTCGATGGAAACCTCGACTTTCTCCTTCGCCGCCCATTCGTTGACGAGATCGGTCGAGGCCTGGTTGGCGCCGGGCACCCAATGGTCCCAGAAGCCGATCGAGAGTTTGCCGGCGGCGTAGGCGCCCCGGACATAGGGCGCCGTGATCAGCGCCGCGGAGGACATTGCAGTGGCAGCCACAAATTGACGTCGCGTCAGTCTCTTGCGTGACATCTCGTTTCCTCGCCTTGGTGTGTCTTATTGTTCTGTCGTTTCCTCTGACTCTTCCGAGTCTCTCTTCTCGTTGTTGGAGTTTCTTATTGGCGCCGTCCGCAAGTCACGGGGAGACGCGGGAAAATTGGTAGCGCGATCAGATCATGATTGATTGCGTCTGTCGAGAAAGCCGGATGCTCTGCGCTCTAGTACTAACGTTGTGTCCGGGAGGGCTGCGGCGTCGACCGTCCGCCACCGCGCTTCTTTTTGCGACGCACACCGAGTGAACCGGGCGCTGGAGGATCGGTGCGCAATTACGCCGCAGTTCCGAATGAGCCTGCAAACGCGTCGCGCCATTGGTCTGTCAAACGGGGACTGCGATGGTCCGCGCCTAGACCGCCGCGCGGCGAAAACAGTAGAGTTGCGACCGGCAGGAGGCCTGCCGTTAGGAAATAGGCATTGAGATGGAGACCCAGATGATCACCCCGGCGACGCCTGCGCGGTTTGGCTTGCGACGATGGCTCGCGCTCGGTTCCGTCCTGACGTTGCTGGTTGGCGCAGCTGCCGTTGCGAACGCACAAGGTTTGGTCAAGGGCGTCCAGGATGGGGCCGCAGCCGGTAACAAGGCGGCAGGTCCCGTCGGTGGCGTCCTCGGCGGCGCCATTGGCGGCGTAGTCGGCGTCTTCACCGGCGTGCTCGGCGTTAACAACAACAGCGGCAATCAGGCGCCGGCTGCCAAGGATGCGAGCAAGGACGCATCCAAGGACTCCAAGCAGCCCGGCGCCAAGGACAAGGATGCCAAGGGCGCGAAAGCCGGCAAGGGTGCCAAAGCGACCAAGGAAGCCAAGAATGCCCCCCAGGACAACAAGGATAGTAATAAGGACGTCACGGTCCTGACCCAGACCGGCGCGCCACAGCTGACCGCCGAGCAGATTGTCGCCAACAGCGATTCCTATATCGAACGGATCAAGACCGAGCTCAACCTCACGCCCGATCAGGAGAAGCACTGGTTCGGCTTCTCCAGCGCCATGCACTACCTCGGGCACAATGGCGCGGAGCGATTGAACCTGCGCATTGCGCGGGCCAAGCGCGATCCGCCGGATGACATTATCGAGCAGATGCGCAACGAGGCGCAGTTCCTGATCGATCGCGCCGCCGACCAGCGCAACGTCGCCGATGCCGCCGAACCGTTGTACTCGAGCCTCGATGACAAGCAGAAGGAGGTGTTCATCCAGGAGATGGTACGCCTCAGCCACGAGCGCGGCCTGGATTGATCAAGTTGGATCGGATTAGGCGCGCTGAAATTAACGGCGCCTGCCACGAATTCGTGAATGCTTTCTGCAATCGGGTATGCTTAGCTTCGCAGGGTGGCTGCGAGGTTGAAATGGCGGACGGACTCTCCGTTTTCCTGGTCGAAGACGAGGCGTTGATCCGGATGATGATCGCCGACATGGTGGAGGAGCTTGGCCACCACGTCGTCGCGGAAGCGGACAATGTGCGCGATGCGAGCGCCTTCGCGATGACCGCGCAGTACGATTTCGCGATCCTCGACATCAATCTGATGGGTGTTTACGTCGATCCCGTCGCCGATTTGATCGAGCGCCGCGGCAAGCCGTTCCTGTTCGCGACCGGTTACGGGCCGGAATTGCTGCCGTCCTTGCTCCGCCGCCGGCCGATCCTGCGCAAGCCGATCGCGCTCGACCAGCTCAAGGCGATGATCGACTCGCTGTTTCCCGATGCGGCCGCCAAGGTGCCGCACTGACAGCAACGAAAATGACCGCCCGAAAAAAGAGCGGTCATGCGGGGCGAAAGATCGGTCCGCGTCTTACATCAATCCGGCACTGAGATCGATTCCGTGCGCCATCAGGCTGACGGAGGCGAGAAGCCCCATGCTGCAGAAGATGACAATGGCCTTGAAAGAATAATCGCCCGACTTGGTCTGGACGGCAGCCGGCATTTCGGCGAGCGAAATCATGCTCATGTTCATTCCCCCCTTTGTGTTGATCCTGAATTGCCTCAGGTGAGGGAACTCTTAGTGCAAAAAGTTTGACACGGGATTGCCAGGGATCCTTAACGGAAACGCAATCGATTGCCGACTGGCCGCGCCGGTCGCGAGATTCTGCAAGTGTTAGTTGCGGCCGCCTTTCAGCACCGTCGCGATGGTGTGCGCGGTCATCGCGGCGCGGTCCGAGGCATGCTGGGCAGCCAACCGATCCCGGGCTCTTTCCTCGATCAACAGCTCGATCAGCGCCATGCGCTTGTCGTCATCGTCCGCTTCGCTCAGCAGCCGGTGATAGCGGTGATAATCGAAACCCACGTCCTGCTTACGCATGTCACGCCCCCATACCTACGCCACACACACGCGTGGATTGTTTCCCATTGCAGACAAGCGGGCAAGCACGATGATGCATGGAACCACAAATTGGCTGCGATCAGCTGTGAATTCGCTCGCCGGATGATGCGAGGGAGCGGAAGCCGCTCAATCCGCAATGTGGTCAGCAAACATCTTCAGGCCGACAAAGCTCGCGTCGGGCTTGACGACGAGACGCGTCGGAATGTTGCGCAAATAATCCTGGAAGCGTCCCTTGGCCTCGAACCGCGCGCGGAATGCGGAGGCGGCGAGAAATTCCGGGAAGCGCGGCACGATCCCGCCGGCGATGTAGGCACCGCCTCTGGCGCCGAAGGTCACCGCGAGATTGCCGGCAACGGAGCCGAGAATGGCGCAAAACATCTCCAGCGTCGCACGGCTGACCTCGCAAGTCCCCTCCAGCGCCGCTTTGGTGATGCCGGCCGCATCGCGTTGCGGCACCTGGGCTTCATCGACCTCGGCGAGCGCTTCGTAGAGAGATTGCAGTCCGGAGCCGGAGAGGGCGCCGCGCTCGATCGAGACATGGCCGAAGCGCCGGCGCATCGAGGCGATGACGCGCTCCTCGCGTTCGTTCTCCGCCGGAAGGGTGGCGTGACCTGCCTCCGTGACGACGGCGAGCCGGGAGCCATGGCGCTCGACCAGACAGGAGACGCCAAAACCCGTCCCCGGCCCGACCACGAGCAGCGGTTCTCCGGGCATGCCGTCTTGGCCGCCGAGCGGGATCAGATCCGCCGGTTGCAGGGCGGGCAGGGACCAGGCCACCACCTCGAAATCATTGAGCACGTGGACGCTGTCGAAGCCGAGCGCCGGCTGGAGCTCGTTGCCGTCGATGACCCATGGGCTGTTGGTCATGACACAGCGATTGTTGGTGACGGGTCCGGCGACGGCCAGGACGGCCCTGATCGGCTTCTCGCTGTTGGCACGCCGGAGCACGTCGGCGATGGCCTCGCGGACCGTGGGATGATCGGCGACCTTCACATAGTCAATCGTCCCGATCTGCTCGCCATTGCTCAGGGCAAAGCGCGCATTGGTGCCGCCGATATCGGCGAGAAGAATATTTCCTGTCTTGCCGATACTCATGTCCATTTGGCTGCCGTTGCCTTGCAGGCTGCGGGAACCTTCCTCCTCCACTCGTTCGTCCCGACGCACATGGCACGGGGATCCGAGAATCCGCCCTCGGGTGCTGCTAGTCAACACGGATGGACCCAAAGTGTTGCATCCAGGAGGATCGGGCGGCCGGGATGCCGAGTGTTGCGAACTCGTGCCGGAAGATCGACACTGTCGCGAACCGCCGGCCTTGGTTGCGCCGGGCGGATACATGGGATCTGCGATGAAGATATCCGACCGCGACGTGCTGCTGGTGATCGATGTGCAGAACGATTTTTGCACGGGCGGAGCGCTTGCCGTTCCCGGCGGCGAGAAGGTCGTCCCCGCTATCAACCGGATCGCCCAAAAATTCGCCAATGTGGTGCTGACGCAGGACTGGCATCCGGGCGACCACGTCTCGTTCGCGGCGAACCACGCGGGCAAGCAGCCGTTCCAGACCATCGAGCTCGACTACGGCACTCAGGTGCTCTGGCCGACCCATTGCGTCCAGGGCACGGCCGGGGCCGAATTCCACCGGGATCTGGACGTCAGGCGGGCGAGCCTTTTGGTGCGCAAGGGCTTCCGTCGCAGCATCGACTCCTACTCGGCTCTGTTCGAGAACGACAAAACGACGCCGACCGGCCTGCTTGGCTATTTGCGCGAACGCGAGCTGAAAACCGTTTTCGTCGCCGGCCTCGCGCTCGATTTTTGCGTCCGCTTTTCCGCGGAGGACGCGCGCAAGGCGGGTTTCGAGGTTGCCGTGATCGAGGACGCCTGCCGCGGCATCGACCTCGACGGCTCGGTCGCGGCGACCCATCGCAGCTTCAGGGAGCGCGGCATTTCCGTCGTCAGCCTGGAGGCATTCTTGTGAGGATCACGCGATAATGGTTGCGGAGAAGACCGGAAAACAGCCACGGCCACGCGAAGCGGGGCATGTCCCTGAGAACCCCATGTTGTGGCCATTTGCCGCGGCACGGCTCGCGATGGACGCCTGCCTGTGGTGGCTGGAGCGCAGTCCGCTGGAGCAGGCCGAGAGCGAGCTTTCCTGGACCACGCCCGCCAGCGTGGCACTGGAGCTTGCCACCATGCGTCTGCGCGATTGCTCACGGACGCGGTCCGGCCATCCGGCGCTGGTCTGCGCGCCCTATGCGCTGCATCGGGCCCAAATCGCCGATTTTGCGCCCGGCCACAGCGTGGTTCAGTCGCTGCAACATGGCGGCATCGGTCGGATCTATCTCACCGACTGGCGCTCGGCTTCGCCCGAGATGCGCCATCTCTCGATCGATAGCTATCTTGGCGACCTCAACGTCGCCGTCGACGAGATCGGCGCTCCCGTCGATCTGGTCGGTCTGTGCCAGGGTGGTTGGCTGTCACTGCTTTATGCAGCGCGTTTTCCGGCCAAGGTGCGGCGGCTGGTCCTGGTCGGGGCGCCGGTGGATCTCTCGGTCGAGTCCCGGCTGTCGCAACTTGCCCGCAGCGCGCCCGAAATGCTCTACGATCAGCTCGTCGCGCGCGGCGGCGGCAATGTCAGCGGCGAAGAGATGCTGCATGTCTGGTCGAAGTCGCCCGACCGCGACGACATCGCCGTGGCACTGCAGAGAGACCTGTCGGACGAGGAGGGCGCAGCGCTGCTGGCGCGCTTCGATCGTTGGAACGCCGAGACGCTCAATTTGCCGGGCACCTATTATCTCCAGATCGTCAACTGGATCTTCCGGGAGAACCGCATCGCCTCCGGCAATTTCACGGCGCTCGGCCGCGGCATCGATCTGAAGGACGTCAAGGCGCCGATTTTCCTGCTGGCCGGGCTCGACGACGATGTCGTGCCGGCTACGCAGGCGCTTGCGACCGCCAGCCTCGTCGGCACGCCACCGGCTTTCGTTGCCGCAGCCTCCGAGCCCAGCAACCATCTCGGCCTGTTCATGGGTGCGAGGACCCACGCCCACGCATGGCCCCGGATCGCCGAATGGCTGCTGGACGACCTCTCCAGCGTGCTGGCACGAAGCGCCTGAGATCGAAAGGACCGGCGAAGCTGCAAATCCGTTATGCATGATCGCCCATGGCCTGCACGTGGCCATGGTGATGGGCTAAATAGAGTCCGGAGCCGGCGGCGGCCGCTCCGACAGAATTTAAGGGTCCTCTGCTCGATGAGCTTCCACTCGATCTACGCCCACGGATTTGCGCGCGTCGCGGCCTGCGTCACCACGTCTCATGTGGCCGATCCCACAGCCAATGCGAAGGCCGTCCTGGCCGCGGCGGGCGCCTGCCATGACCAGGCCGTGGCGGTTGCCGTGTTTCCGGAGCTGTGCCTGTCCGGCTACGCGATCGAGGATCTGGTGAAGCAGGACCCGCTGCTCGACGCGGTCGAGCGCGGCCTTGCCACGATCACCGAGGCCTCCGCAGCACTCATGACCGTCCTGATCGTCGGTGCGCCGCTGCGCTTCGGCGTCAGGATCTACAACTGTGCCGTCGTCATCCATCGCGGCAACGTGCTTGGCGTCGTGCCCAAGAGCTATCTGCCGACGTATCGTGAATTCTACGAAGGACGCCATTTCGCCTCCGGTGCCGGCATCGCAGGCGAAGCCATCGCCATCGGCAAGCATCGCGCCCCGTTTGGGACCGATCTGCTGTTTGCGGCCGAGGACGTGCCGGGCCTGACCATCGGCATCGAGATCTGCGAGGACATGTGGATCCCGGTGACACCGGCCTCGGAGCTCGCGCTCGCCGGCGCCACTGTGCTGATCAACCTGTCGGGCAGTCCGATCACGATCGGCCGGGCGCGCTCGCGTGCGCTGCTGTGCCAATCGACCTCGGCACGCTGCCTTGCGGCCTATGTCTATTCCGCTGCCGGCGCAGGCGAATCCACGACCGATCTCGCCTGGGACGGCCAGACCTCGATCTATGAGAACGGCGTGCTGCTCGCCGAGGGCGAGCGGTTCCGCCAGGGCGGTCAGGTCACCTATGCCGACGTCGATCTCGACCTCCTCCGGCAGGAGCGCGCCCTGATGGGCACGTTCGACGACAACCGCCGGCAGCGCGAAGGCAATTTCCGCAAGATCAGCTTCGCGCTGAAGCCGCCGGCCGCCGACATCGGCTTCCTGCGCAAGATCGAGCGCTTTCCATTCGTGCCGAGCGATGAAAGCCTGCTGGAGCAGGATTGCTACGAAGCCTACAACATCCAGGTCGCCGGCCTCGTGCAGCGCATGCGCGCGACCGGCACCAAGCGTGTCGTGATTGGCGTTTCCGGCGGCCTCGATTCCACCCACGCGCTGATCGTTGCCGCAAAGGCCGTCGACCTGCTCGGCCTGCCGCGCGAAAACATCCTCGCCTACACCATGCCGGGCTTCGCCACCGGCAGCGAGAGCAAAACCAACGCATTGGCGCTGATGAAGGCGCTCAAGACGACCGGGCAGGAGCTCGACATCCGCACCACCGCGACGCAGATGCTGAAGGATATCGGCCATCCCTTCGGCACGGGCGAGAAGGTCTACGATGTCACCTTCGAGAACGTGCAGGCGGGCCTGCGCACCGACTATCTCTTCCGTCTCGCCAATCATCATGGCGGCATCGTCATCGGCACCGGCGATCTTTCCGAGCTCGCGCTCGGCTGGTGCACCTATGGTGTCGGCGACCAGATGGCGCACTACAATGTCAACGCGGGCGTGCCAAAGACGTTGATCCAGCACCTGATCCGCTGGGTGATCGCCTCAAAGCAATTCAGCGGCGATGTGAACGGAACGCTGGCTTCGATCCTGTCGGCCGAAATCTCGCCGGAGCTGGTTCCGGCCAAGCCGGGCGAGAAGCCGCAGAGCACGGAGGCCTCGGTCGGGCCCTATGAGCTGCAGGACTTCAATCTGTTCTACACGCTGCGCTTCGGCTTAAGGCCGTCCAAGGTCGCCTTCATGGCGCTGCACGCCTGGAAGGACATCGCCAGCGGCGAGTGGCCACCGGCGTTTCCGGCCGACAAGCGCAAGGCATATGATCTGGCGGAGATCCGCCGCTGGCTGGAGGTGTTCCTGCGTCGGTTCTTCGCCTTCAGCCAGTTCAAGCGGTCGGCGATGCCGAACGGACCGAAGGTCTCCGCTGGCGGCTCATTGTCGCCGCGCGGCGACTGGCGTGCGCCGTCGGATTCGAGCGCGGCGGCCTGGCTCGAGGACCTCGAGCGCAACGTGCCGGGCTGATCGATGTGGGCGATCGAGATTATCGGGAGATGATCTGATGTCCGGCGGGGGCGGGTCGGAAGCAGGCGAAGAGACCGGGGTCGTCAACGGCCTCTATATCTTCGACATCGAAATGCGTGACGGCAAGCGCGGCCAGGCGCGCGGCGTGGTCGTGCTCTGCGACGGGCGCATCATGGGCGGCGACAGCTATTTCTACTACACCGGCAGCTACACCTTCCGGAACGGCAAGTGGCGCGGCGACATGATTGTCAATCAGCATACCGAAGCTGTCGGCAAGACGCTGGCCTTTGGCGGCAGGGAGGTCACGTGCGGCTTCTCAGGCGACTACTCAGCAGGTGGTGCCGAGGTGAACGGCATGGCGCTGGTCGGCAAGACCAGCGTGACCTTCACGGCAAAGCTGACGCTCAAGGATGCGATGTAAGCGCGGCCTGATCTTCATGGGCAATAACGGCGTTCCCGCTCAGGAACATTCGCTCTGACAGAACGTTCGCGTTTGTCATTGCGAATTGTCGAGGAGAGGGACCATGCCCAAGCACTTGATGTTATCGACCGCGGCCATCGGACTTATGCTCACATCCGGGCTCGCCTATGCCCAGTCGCCAGAGCGGAAGGACGAGCCGAAACGGACCGAGGAACCGGCAAAAGGCGCGGCGCCGCAGCGTGGCGGTGCGGCCCAGGAGCGTGTCCAGGAGCGCGGGCAAGAGCGCGCCCAAGAACGCGGCCAAGAGCGGACGCAAGAGCGCGTTCAAGAACGCGCGCAGGGCGCCCAGGAGAAACTGCAGGGTGCGGGTCGCGAAGAGAAGGGCGCCGCCAAGCATGAGGCCAACGAGGACAAGCGTCAGCCGGCCAATGCCGCCGAACGCAACGCGCCGAATGCGAAAGAGCAGGCACAGGAATCCCGCGAGCCCTCGAAGGATCGCAATCGGGAGGCCGAGAGCGCGAAACAGGGCCATGACGCCGACAAGAACCGCGCCGAGACGAAGCAGGACAAGTCTGCACCGCAGAAGTCGACGGCCGAGTCCGAGAAATCCAAGAGCGGTCCCGCTGGCCAGCAGAATGAGCGCACGGGAGCGGCGGCCAACCAGAACGAGCGCAACCAGAGCCAGCCGCCGCGGAACGCTGCGGAGCAGCAGCCCGCGCAGCAAGGCAACCGGCCGGCTACCGCAACCGACACCAGCCGGACGGCCCCGACCAACAACGCGCAGAGCGCACCGGCCACGACGGCCACGCAAACCAATCAAGCCAACCAGACCACCCAGACCAACACGCAGGTCAATCAGCAGGCCCGGGTGACGTCGGAGAAGCAGGTGCAAATCTCGGAACGATTGAGCCGCGAGCATCTGGCGGAGCCGGAGCGCAACCTGAACATCTCGATCCGGGTCGGCGAGACGATACCCCCGCGCGTGCGTCTCTATCGACTGCCGCCCGAGATCGTCTCGATCGAGCCCGAATATCGAGACTACGAGTATTTCGCGACGGATGACGACGTGGTCATCGTGGAGCCGCGGACGCATCGCATCGTCAGCGAGGTGCCGCGCGATCCGTCACGGGCCCGCGCGCAGATGAGCGGCGGCGCATCCTCGAGCATGGCCGCAGCCGGCGGCAGCAATGTGAATTGCCGGATCATGCGGCGTGACGCTTCGGGCAACGTGACCGAAGTCGAACCGTCGACGGTGGGCTCGAGCGCACGCACGGATTCGCTGAGCGTAACGGTTCAGCTGCCCGGCGGCGGCTCATCCGCCCCGATCCCGCTCGGTGCAGCGGCCGGCGATATCGTGGTTGCAACGCAAGGGCAGGGCGACTGCACCGTGACGCTCGAGCCGCAAACGCGCTAGGCCTGCGGAAGAGGTGCTGAAACGACTTCGCGCCGCGCGGCTCATGGTGCCGGCGGCGCGAAATTGTGTTCAATCATAAAAGTTTCGAGGTCCGGAGTGCCTAGGAGTCCGGACCTCGTCACCTTGCCCCAGCCTTCAATCCCCCGCCCCATGTGGTCCCCCAACCCCATGTTGCGCGATCAGAGGGTGATGCCCGTGGAAGTGGCCGCCGATCGATGCCGTGCGATGTACGCGAAGGATGGTTAGGATTCCATTCCGGATCACTACGGACTGAATCGTGCTTGATCGAAGCGCGCATGCGTGCGTCTGCGCGCGCGACGCTCCGCGAGGGCCCACGAGGAATCCGTGCGCACGACATGCCCGCGCCGCGAGCAGGGGAGCCCTGTCATGCCCAAGTTCCCGTTGCGTCGGCCCGGCCCGTGCGCTATCCGGCCGGAAAGGCCTGAGGCGGCTTACGAAATCGCGCCGCCCGGCCCAGGCAACCCGAGGACGGAAACCGCCATGCCAGCCTATCGCTCCCGCACCACCACCCACGGCCGCAACATGGCGGGCGCGCGCGGCCTCTGGCGCGCGACGGGCATGAAGGA
>Ga0102590_1002297_pt1 | contig 23257 bp, 19 predicted proteins | sample AraplaMF_Col_mMF_FD_76859 | JGI IMG/M metagenome (GOLD analysis project Ga0102590, IMG submission 76859) | Arabidopsis root microbial communities from the University of North Carolina, USA - plate scrape MF_Col_mMF | ecosystem: Host-associated > Plants > Roots > Endosphere | place: USA... | reverse complement strand
ATGCTTTGACGAATAGCTGGTCAACTGCCGATTACGGCGGCGGCAGCGTCGCGGCGTTTTGTTGGAAAGTGAAGCGTATGAATAGGGCACGCATTGTCGTCCTGACGGTCGCCATCTGCGCCGGCGGTGTCGCCGCGTACCTGGCGAGCGGCACGGACACTGCGCCGCCACCGGCGGCTCCGGTCGCGCAGCTTCCGACCGTCGACGTCCTGGTGGCCAAGAACGACATCGGCCTCGGCCAGACCGTGAAGCCGGAAGACGTGCAATGGCAGACTTGGCCGGCTGCGACCGCCAGCGCCACCTTCATCCGCCGCAACGAGCGTCCCGAGGGCGTGACCCAGGTCACCGGCTCGATTGCGCGCGCCCCCTTCATCCAGGGTGAACCGATCCGCGACCAGAAGCTGGTCAAGGCCGAGGGCTCCGGCTTCATGGCCGCGATCCTGCCGACCGGCATGCGCGCGATCTCGACCGAAATCTCGCCGGAGACCGGCGCCGGCGGCTTCATCCTGCCGAACGATCGGGTCGACGTGCTTCTGACGCGCCGCCTCAAGAATCCCGACCAGAGCGCCGCTGCCCAGGACATCGTGACGTCCGAGATCATCCTGGCCAATGTCCGCGTGCTGGCGATCGACCAGGCGCCGAAGGAGAAGGACGGCCAGAACGCGGTGATCGGCAAGACCGTCACCCTCGAGCTCAATCCCGCCCAGACCGCGACGCTGTCCGCGGCCCGGCAGAGCGGCACGCTGTCGCTCGCGCTGCGCAGCATCGTCGACGTCAAGATGAGCGAGATCACGCTCGATGACTCCGCGCGGAAGCGCGATAGCGTTTCGATCATTCGCTACGGAATCCCAAGCTCGACGGCGAAGGCACAATGAGGACTGTCGATATGAAATGCGGGGCAGATTTGGCAACGATGCGGACCTCCGTGGTCCGCGCCCTGTCGTTTTCGGCCGTCTTCGCGCTGACGCTCAACCCGGTGCCCAGCCCGGTGGTCGCCGCCGACTACCGCCCCGTTGCGCAGGTCGCGGCCGCCGACGGCCAGATGAACGCGCGCTTCCTCTCGCTCGGTGTCGGCAAGTCGATCGTGATCGACCTGCCGCGCGACATCAAGGACGTGCTTGTCGCCGATCCCAAGATCGCCAATGCGGTGGTCCGGTCATCGCAGCGCGCCTACATCATCGGCGCCGCGGTCGGTCAGACCAACATCGTGTTCTTCGACTCCGCCGGCCAGCAGATCGCGGCCTATGACATCGCGGTCAAGCGCGACCTCAACGGCCTCCGGGCCGCACTGAAGCAGATCCTGCCCAATTCCGACATCCAGATCGACGGGCTCGGCGACGGCGTCGTCCTGACCGGCACGGCGGCGAATCCACTGGAAGCACAGCAGGCCAACGATCTCGCCGTGCGCCTCGCCGGCGGCATCGACAAGGTGGTGAATTCGATCGTGGTCCGCGGCCGCGACCAGGTCATGCTGAAGGTGACGGTCGCCGAGGTTGCGCGCACCGTGGTCAAGCAGCTCGGCATCGACCTCACGGCGAACCTGAACTACGGCACCTCGGTGGTGAGCTTCACCAACTCGAACCCCTTCACGGCTCTCGGCAAGAACCTGGTGGATGGCAACTCGCTGACGACGAAGTTCGGCGCGACGCCGTCGGTGCAGGCGACCCTGCGCGCGATGGAAACCGCAGGCGTGATCCGGACGCTGGCCGAGCCGAACCTGACCGCGATCTCGGGCGAGTCGGCGACATTCCTCGCCGGCGGTGAATTCCCGGTCCCGGCGGGCTATTCGTGCGATCCCACCACGCATGTCTGTACCACCCAGATCAGCTTCAAGAAGTTCGGTATCTCGCTCAACTTCACCCCCGTGGTGCTGAGCGAGGGCAAGATCAGCCTGCGCGTGATGACCGAGGTCTCGGAGCTGTCGAACGAGAATGCGATCACGCTGTCTCAGGCCGTGACCTCGACGTCGGTGAACTCGCTGACGGTGCCCTCGATCAAGACCCGCCGCGCGGAGACCTCGCTGGAGATTCCCTCCGGCGGCGCGATGGCAATGGCCGGCCTGATCCAGCAGCAGACCAAGCAGGCGGTCAGCGGACTGCCGGGACTGATGCAGCTTCCGATCCTCGGCACCCTGTTCCGCAGCCGCGACTTCGTCAACAACACCACCGAGCTGGTCGTGATCGTGACGCCCTATGTCGTTCGCGCGGTGGCACCGAAGGACCTGTCGCGGCCGGATGACGGCTTCGCCGCACCCGCAGATCCGCAGGCCGAGCTGATCGGCAACATCAACCGCATCTACGGCGTGCCCGGCAAAACCGAGCCAGCCAGGAACTACCGCGGCACATACGGCTTCATCACCGACTGATGCGGAACGGGGACCAAGTTATGATCACAAAACCACCCCAGATTCGCAAACGCGCCATCGGCTTCGGTGGCGTGCTTGTCGGTATCGCGCTTGCACTCGGCGGCTGCCAGCACAACGAGGTGACCACCGCCTCGATTCCCGACGACTACAAGCAGCGTCACCCGATCGCGATCGAGGAGCAGAACCGCTCGATCGTCGTCTTCGTCGGCCATGCCCGCGGCGGACTGACCGCGGCCCAGCGCGCCGACGTGATGGGCGTCGCATCGGCCTGGTTGCACGAGGGTACCGGCGCCATCCGTATCGACGCGCCATCCGGCACGCCCAACGCGCGTCCGGTCGCAGACACGATGCGCGAAATCCAGGCGATGCTCGCGGCGGCAGGTGTTCCAGCGCGCGGCATCAGCGTTCGCCCCTACCAGCCGGAAGACAAGCGTTTCCTGCCACCGATCCGGCTCACCTATTCCAAGATCGCCGCGGTCGCCGGTCCCTGTGGACTTTGGCCGGAGGACATCGGCCCCTCGATGAAGAACAAGAGCTGGTTCGAAAACAAAGATTACTACAATTACGGCTGCGCCTCGCAGCGCAACCTCGCTGCGATGGTCGACAATCCGTCGGACCTCGAGCAGCCGCGGCCCGAAACGCCGTCCTACACGGCGCGTCGCACCACGGCCTTCGAGAAGTATCGCAAGGGAATGACGACGGCGACCACCTATCCTGAAGCCGACAAGGCCAAACTCAGCGATACCGGCAAATGATCAGCTACGCTCGCCAGACTCAAGAAGAGCAGCCGGATGCGCCTCCCCCGGTCGAGGAGCATATTGCGCCCGCGCCGCGCGTGTCGGTCCAGGCGTTCTGCGAGACCGTGGAGACAGCAGCCGCAGTGCAGTCGGCCGGCGAGGACCGCCGCCTCGGCAAGGCCCATCTGAAGATCCAGATGGGCGGCATGGCGGCCGCGATCGAAGCCTACCGCTCGGCTCCCACGCCGAATGTGATCGTACTCGAGAGCGATGGCCGCAACGACCTTTTGGGCGGGCTCGACCATCTCGCCACGGTCTGCGACGCCGGCACCCGCGTGGTCGTGATCGGCCGCATCAACGACGTCACGCTCTATCGCGAGCTGGTGCGCCGCGGCGTCAGCGACTATGTGCTCGCGCCAGTCGGCGCGATCGACGTCGTACGCTCGATCTGCAACCTGTTCTCGGCGCCGGAAGCCAAGGCAGTCGGCCGTATCATCGCAGTGGTCGGCGCCAAGGGCGGCGTCGGCGCGTCCACCATCTCCCACAACGTCGCCTGGGCGATCGCGCGCGATCTCGCGATGGACGCGGTCGTTGCCGATCTCGACCTTGCCTTCGGTACCGCCGGGCTCGACTACAACCAGGACCCGCCACAAGGTATTGCGGACGCCGTGTTCTCGCCGGATCGGGTCGATACCGCCTTCATTGACCGCCTGCTGTCGAAATGCACCGATCATCTCAGCCTGTTGGCGGCGCCCGCGACGCTCGACCGGGTGTATGATTTCGGCACGGATGCCTTCGACGCCGTGTTCGACACGTTGCGCTCCACCATGCCCTGCATCGTGCTCGATGTTCCGCACCAATGGTCGGGCTGGACCAAGCGCGCCCTGATCGGGGCGGACGACATCCTGATCGTGGCGGCGCCGGACCTGGCCAATTTGCGCAACACGAAGAACCTGTTCGACCTCCTGAAGGCCTCGCGGCCCAACGACCGGCCGCCACTCTACTGCCTGAACCAGGTCGGCGTCCCGAAACGGCCCGAAATCGCCGCGGCGGAGTTCGCCAAGGCGATCGAGAGCCAGCCGGTCGTCTCGATCCCGTTCGAGCCGCAGATATTCGGCTCCGCGGCGAACAACGGCCAGATGATCGCGGAGATCTCGGCCAACCACAAATCGATCGAGATGTTCCTTCAGATCGCCCAGCGCCTGACCGGGCGCAGCGAGACGAAGAAGCAAAAGTCGTCCCTGTTTTCACCCCTGATTGACAAGTTGCGGGGAAAATAAGCCGCCGCATGGAGTGGTTAAGTGTTCGGTAAGCGTAGCGGAACAGACACCGATACTCGGGCTCCCAAGCCCGGCGCCGTGTCGCCAGAGCCTGTCCAGGCTCCGGCGCCCGCGGTCTCGCGCGCGCCGCCCCCGCCGGCCATCGCCTCGCCGCCGCTCGCCCCGTCGAAGCCTGCGCCGTCCATGGAATCCCGCCGCTCGGACAACTACTACGAGGTCAAGGCAACCATCTTCGGCGCGCTGATCGAGGCCATCGACCTCGCCCAGCTCGCCAAGCTCGACTCCGAATCCGCGCGCGAGGAAATCCGCGATATCGTCAACGAGATCATCGCGATCAAGAACATCGTGATGTCGATCGCCGAGCAGGAAGAGCTGCTCGATGACATCTGCAACGACGTTCTCGGCTACGGTCCGCTCGAACCCCTGCTGTCGCGCGACGACATCGCCGACATCATGGTCAACGGCGCCAACACCGTCTACATCGAAGTCGCCGGCAAGATCCAGCGCACCGGCATCCGCTTCCGCGACAACCAGCAGCTCCTCAACATCTGCCAGCGCATCGTCAGCCAGGTCGGCCGGCGCGTCGACGAATCCTCGCCGATCTGCGACGCGCGCCTCGCAGACGGCTCCCGCGTCAACGCCATCGTGCCGCCGCTGTCGATTGACGGGCCCACGCTCACCATTCGAAAATTCAAGAAGGACAAGCTGACGCTCGATCAGCTGGTCAAGTTCGGCGCGATCTCGCCGGAGGGCGCCGAGATCCTCCAGATCATCGGCCGCGTCCGCTGCAACGTGTTGATCTCCGGCGGTACCGGCTCGGGCAAGACCACACTGCTCAACTGCCTGACTAATTATATCGAGCACGACGAACGCGTCATCACCTGCGAGGACGCCGCCGAGCTCCAGCTCCAGCAGCCCCACGTGGTGCGGCTGGAAACCCGACCGCCCAACATCGAGGGTGAGGGACAGGTCACCATGCGCGAGCTGGTGCGCAACTGCCTGCGTATGCGCCCCGAACGCATCATCGTCGGCGAGGTCCGCGGACCCGAGGCGTTCGACCTGCTCCAGGCCATGAACACCGGCCATGACGGCTCGATGGGCACGCTGCACGCCAATAATCCGCGCGAAGCCCTCTCGCGCTGCGAATCCATGATCACGATGGGCGGCTTCTCGCTGCCGTCACGCACCATTCGCGAGATGATCTGCGCCTCTATCGACGTCATCGTGCAGGCGGCGCGCCTGCGCGACGGCTCGCGCCGCATCACCCACATCACCGAGGTGATGGGCATGGAGGGCGACACCATCATCACCCAGGACATCTTCCTCTACGACATGGTCGGCGAGGACGCCAACGGCAAGATCATCGGCCGTCATCGCTCGACCGGCATCGGCCGCCCGAAGTTCTGGGAGCGCGCGCGCTATTACGGCGACGAGAAACGCCTTGCCGCTGCGCTCGACGCGGCGGAAGTCGCGCCGAAGACATGATGAGATCGGCGCAGTCATGAACATCCAGGTCCTCGCCCTCGCCTTCCTCGCCACCGCCGCCGTCGGCGGCATCGCCTGGGTATTCCTCTATCCGCTCCTGTCCGGTGAGCGGAAGGCGGAAGGCCGCCGTGCATCGATCGCGCGCGCCGACGCGCCCGCGGCCAAGCAGGCCGAAAAGAGCCAGCGATCGCGCCGCGAGCAGGTCGAGACCTCGCTCAAGGATCTCGAGGCGCGGCGCCAGCAGGAAAAGAGCGTGCCACTCAGCGTCCGCCTGTCACAGGCAGGCCTCGACTGGACACCACAGAAATTCTGGATCGTGTCCGCTGTCGTGGCGGGTGCGTTTTTCGCAGGCGTTCTACTGGGCGGAGGCGGCCTGCTCGGTGCCGCCGGCCTCGCCTTCGCCGGCGGATTCGGCTTGCCGCGCTGGGCACTGGGCTATCTGAAGAATCGACGCGAAGCGAAGTTCTTGAAGGCACTGCCAGATGCGGTCGATGTCATCGTCCGCGGCATCAAGGCCGGCCTGCCGCTGTTCGAATCGATCAAAGTCGTCGCGGCCGACTCGCCGGAACCACTGCGCAGCGAGTTCCTCCAGATTATCGAGACGCAGGCGATCGGCATGCCGCTCGGCGAGGCCTGCACGCGGCTCTATGATCGCATGCCGCTGCCGGAAGCCAATTTCTTCGGTATCGTGGTGTCGATTCAGCAGAAGTCGGGCGGCAACCTCTCCGAAGCGCTCGGCAACCTCTCCAAGGTGCTGCGCGACCGCAAGAAGATGAAAGAGAAGATTCAGGCGATGTCGATGGAGGCCAAGGCCTCGGCCGGCATCATCGGCTCGCTGCCGCCGATCGTCATGTTCCTCGTCTATCTCTCGACGCCGCAATACATCTCGCTGCTGTGGACTCATCCCACCGGCCAGCTGATGCTGGTCGCCTGCGTCGTCTGGATGTCGATCGGCATCCTGGTGATGAAGAAGATGATCAATTTCGATTTCTGATGGTGCCGTATGGTCGATCTACTCGTCACGAAGCTGCACGACGTCCACTTCATGACCATGCTGCTGGCGGCCATCGCCGCCAGCGCGACCGTCTATACACTGGTTATGCCGCTGTTCGCCGGCGAAGGTCTTTCGAAGCGGATGAAGGCGGTGGCGAGCGAGCGTGAGCGAATCCGGCAGCGCGAGCGCGAACGTCTCAACAAGAACGAGAAGGTCACGCTGCGCCAGACGCCGAAGCAGCTCGTGTCGAGGGTGGTCGAGGACTTCAACCTCACCAAATGGCTCGCGCAGGAAGCTGCGCGGGACAAGCTCATCATGGCGGGCTATCGAGGCCATGCGCCCTATGTCACCTTCCTGTTTGCCCGCATGGTGGCGCCGATCGTGCTGTTCGTCGGCTCGGTCGTCTACGTGTTCCTGATCGCACACATGGACAAGCCGATGCCGGTCAAGATCGGCATCTGCGTCGGCGCGGCCTATCTCGGCCTCCAGGCGCCGATGCTGTTCCTCAGGAATGCGATCTCCAAACGCCAGCTCTCGATCAAGCGCGCCTTCCCCGACGCGCTCGATCTGCTGCTGATCTGTATCGAATCCGGCATGTCGGTCGAAATGGCGTTCCGGAAAGTCGCCACCGAAATCGTCGGCCAGTCGATCGCGCTGTCGGAGGAGTTCACCCTGACCACCGCCGAGCTGTCCTATCTGCAGGATCGCAAGGTCGCCTATGAGAACCTGGCGCGCCGAACCGGGCTCGAGGGCGTCAAGTCGGTCTGCCTGGCGCTCCAGCAGGCGGAACGTTACGGCACCCCGCTCGGCCATTCCCTGCGCGTCATGGCGCAGGAAAACCGCGACATGCGCATGAACGAGGCCGAGAAGAAGGCCGCCGCGCTGCCGCCGAAGCTGACCGTGCCGATGATCCTGTTCTTCCTCCCGGTGCTGTTCGTCGTCATTCTCGGACCGACTGGTATCAAGATCTCCGAGTTGCACTGAAGCAGGCGCGGACCGCGCGCGATCCACAGATGGTTTCCAGCGTGGAAGATCGGATGATCAGTCGGGCTGGCTGAGCGAGGCGACCGGAGTCCGCTTCGGCGCACCGCGCGGGGCGTCGTTGCGGCTCAGCATGTCCTTGAGGTAGGCGACATTGGCCGCGGCCTGGTCGGGCGGCAGGTCGGCCTTCACGATGGTCTCGGCTTCGGCGAAGCGACCCTGGAGTCCGACGACGAGACCGAGATTCTGCCGCACCCGGCTGCTGGCGCGCGGCGACGCGTAGGCCTGCCGCAGCGCCTCCTCGGCGTTCGGTAGATCCTTCGACAGCATGTAGGACAGGCCGACATTGGAGAGCACGCCGGGATCACCCGGTGCGATTCTCAGCGCGCTCGCATAATAGGAACGCGCCTCCTCGTGACGCCCCATCTGATCGAGCGCGGTGCCTTGCACCGAGAGCAGGCGCCAGTCCGGATTGTCGGGCGAGTGCGCTTTCGACAGCACGTCGAAAGCCTGCTGGAAATTACCGTTGTCAGCGAGCGCGCGGCCGTATTGGGCGAGCAGCGCCTTGTTGCCGGGATTGGCGATGGTCGCCTGCTCGAGCACGGCGGCTGCCTGGGCGCGCTGGCCGTTGGCACGCAAGGCCTGGCCGTAGCCGAGCGCCGCGTCGGCGTCCTTGGGATTGGCACGATAGCGCTCGCCATAAGTTTCGACGGCGCGCGCGGGATCGGTCGGAGCGGCCTCCGCCCGCGGGCCGACAGAGCCCGTGACATCGGAGAGTTTCGACATGGCCGTGCAGCCGCCGAGGCCCATGGCTAATACCGCGACCAGCGAGGTGGACGCGAGAAGCCGGGCAAGACTGAACCGTTGACGCATGACGCTTTGACTCTCGAGCCGATTGATCGAGCCGAACGCGCCAGCAATAGACTGTTAACCCTAACGGCCGGTTAACGCAGTATGTCTCGCTCTCTCACGGCGGCGTCTGCGGCGGCGGGTCGCCGCCAAGGCCGAGCTCCAGGCCGATCGCCCTCACATGCCCGTCCAGATCCCGCAACAATTGCAGCCTTCGCCGCACCTGCTCTGCGACGTCGATTCCCGCGCGCGGCGCGCCCGACCATTCGCGCCGGAGATCGTCGCGATTAAGCAGACGCTTCGTCCGAAGCTCGTCGAGCTGAACACGATCGATGCCGAGCACGTCAGCGGAGAGCTCGATCAATCTGCGCAGCAGCAGTTTCGCCGTGGCAAGCGCCGCGACGTCGTGCTTGCGTGCGGACGTCGCGGCCTTGCCCTCGAGATCACCCCAGGCCTGTGAGGTGACGAGATAGACGTGGAGCGCGCTCGCCCAGTCCACCTCGCCGTCGGCATAGAAGGCACGGCGGCTCAAGAGCCGGCGGGCGAATGTTGCGACCTGATCCTGCTTCAGCGTTGTGCATGAGCCGATCTCGATCGCCGACTGGACGGCCGGATCACGGGAAAAATCCCGTCCTGCCGGCAGCCTGATGACGCCGTCTGGCAGGTTCGAGTCGAGCGGCCTGAAGGCGCCATCGTTGCGCGACCGCGAGTAGCGGGTGATCGCGAACCGATGCTCGCTGCGGCCGGAATGAGACCATGGGCCAAAATGGATGATGTTGAAACCGGCATCGTCACCGGCCTGCCCAGTCGAGGACGGGCAGGACAGCACATAGATCGTGCGCCAGAACACTTCACTGCTCTTGCTCCATGTCGCGCGCGGATCGGGGATCGAATAGCGGGTCAATCCCTCGACATGCCGGTGTCCGTGCAGGACCAGATTGACGTTGAGCGAGGTTGCCGCTTCGAGGAAGGTCGCGGGCGATGCCAGATACATCAGCGGCTCGTCGGGCACACCGAGAAACCGTTTTCCTTCTCCGGTCGCCTGCGGCAACGGATGATGGTGCATCGCGAGCACGCGCACCAGGTTTTCCGCGGGCTCGGCAAAATCGGCGCGTCCAGCCGAACCCATGCTGCCTGCGAGCTCGACGCTCAGCCGCGCGGAATCCGCAACCATCGCCTGGTAGATGTTCTCGTCGACATTACCGCTCGCGAGCGTCGTCAGGCTCGCCCGGTTGGAATCCAGCAGCACCAGATCGAGGCCGGCCTGGCGGTAGTAGACACTCTTCGAGGTTCGCGGCAGATGCAGGTAATCATAGGCGTCGTGGAGGCCTGCGCGCTGGTTGTGGCGCTTGATGTCATGATTGCCGGCAATCGCCTGGATGTCGGTGAACAGGCCGGTCTGCCGGAAGGATGCGATGACGGCGAGCGCTTCGTCGAGCGCGCGGGGCGTCGGGTCGTCCACGAGATCGCCCGTGATCAGCAGAATGCGGTCGGGAGCATCGGCAAAGGCCGCCATCCTCTGGTCGATCTCGGCGCTGAGCGCCTCGATCGCCGCAAGCAGCCGGCCTGACCCGTCCAGATGCAGGTCGGAGATCTGCGCAATGACGAACGATCTATCCATTTTGCGCCGCTCATCGCGAATGCTGCGTCGCCCAAACGATTGAGAGAAATGCCATAGATGAAAGAGATCAGGCTGCTATCGACTGAGGTGGGTATCGACCATTTGCCGCAGCATCCTAGCGCTCGACGTGCAGAACCGCGCGACACAATCTATAATATTCGCAGATAATGCCACAACCGTAGCGCTAGTAAAGCCCTGCGGCCGCGCTCTCGTGAACGGCAGTTCTCAAGCAAGGAATACGAGATCGCCCGGCGATGGTTTCGTCTCGCTCGATCAATATTCGATGGCAAGCCGCTTGCGGATTTCGTCGACGCGCCTGTCGAGCGCGTCGAACCGCGCGTGGACGGAGCGGTCGTGGAGATAGAAGACGTAACCGCCGGCTAGGAATGCGAATATCCAGTGGTGATGCTCGACATAGCCGAAAATCGCCTCGATGGCCTGGCCGATGAATGTGACCACGCTCCACAAAAATTCCATCGTATTTCCTCCCGGCAGGCTCCGTCTTCGGTCGCCGGCGGTCTCCTGCACAATCTTCGATAGATCCGGCAATCGTTGCCGGAACCTAGCATGGCCGCCTTGCCGCGAGTAGCGGCTCGCCGCATGGTGACAGCAATGCCGATTGCGGGCGCGGCAAAACTCTGCGAAGTCTCGTCCGTTCGTATGACCTGTTTGGACCCGCCAATGCCTTCCGTCTTCGAGACATCGTCCGCCGCCACCCCGATCACCTTCGTCACGAGGTCGGGTTGGGATGCGGTGCGCGAGACACTGACGCCGGCGCAGTGCCAGTTCGCCACTGCCAGCGCCTTTACCGCCAAGCCGGGCGGCTATCTCGCGCTGCCAGCGCCCGACGGCGCGATTGCGCAGATCCTGTTCGGCCTCGAGGACGACGACGCCAGATCGCGTGACCTGTTCCGGCCGGGCGCGCTGCCCGGCCTGCTGCCGCCGGGCATTTACCGCTTTGCCAATGCACCGCACGATGCACGGCTGGCGGCGCTCGCTTTTGCACTGGGCTGCTACCGCTTCGCGCGCTACCGCAAGGCTGACAGGCCCGACGTCCGGCTGGTGCCGCCTGATGGCGTCGATGCGGCCGAGATCGATCGCATCGCGGAAGCCGCGATGCTGGCGCGTGATCTCATCAACACGCCGTCCAACGACATGGGGCCAGCGGAGCTGGCTGTAGCCGCGCAGGACCTCGCGGCCGAATTCGGCGCAAGCTTTGCCTGCACCATCGGCGAGGATTTGGCGAAGAACTTTCCGCTGATCCACGCCGTCGGCATGGCCTCCGACCGCGCGCCGCGGCTGATCGACATCGGTTGGGGCAATCCGGCTCACCCCAAGGTGACGCTGGTCGGCAAGGGCGTCTGCTTCGATACCGGCGGGCTCGACCTGAAGCCGTCGAGCGGCATGCTGATCATGAAGAAGGACATGGGCGGCGCCGCCAACGTGCTGGCGCTGGCGCGCATGGTGATGGACGCCAAGCTGAAGGTGCGGCTGCGCGTGCTGATTCCGGCGGTCGAGAACGCGGTCGCGGGCAACGCCTTCCGCCCGCTCGACATCTTCACCTCGCGCAAGGGCATCACGGTGGAGATCGGCAACACCGACGCGGAAGGCCGCCTCGTGCTCGCCGACGCGCTGGCACTGGCCGACGAGGACAAGCCGGACCTCCTGATCGATCTCGGCACATTGACCGGCGCCGCACGCGTCGCGCTGGGGCCGGATTTACCGCCCTTTTACACCAATGATGAGACGCTTGCTGCCGACGTCGCGCGCTACGCGGTGAAGGAGAACGATCCGTTGTGGCGTATGCCGCTGTGGCCGGCTTACGATGCGTGGCTGGATTCCAAGACCGCCACCATCACCAACGCGCCGTCGGGCGGCTTTGCCGGCTCGATCATTTGCGCGCTGTTCCTGCAACGCTTCGTCGAGCAGGCCAAAAGCTGGTTGCATGTCGACATCTACGGCTGGACGCCGTCGGCGAAGCCGGCGCGGCCCGAGGGCGGCGAGTGCCAGGCCGCGCGCGCCATCTACGCATTGCTGAGTGAGCGCTATGCGTGATCCAGGAATCGATGCAAGGCTGACGCCGGCGCGCGGCGACCTCGCCGCGAAATACCTCGAAGGCAAGGTGAAAGCGGACCGCTTCGTCACCGGCGAGGAGTTCGAGGTGGTCGATCCGATCGCGCCGGTGCGCGAGCAACCGTCCTCGAGCGCCATGCTGATGACGCAAGCGTTGCGGGGCGAGCGCGTCACAGTCTATGATCGCAACGGCGAGGGCTGGGCCTGGGGCCAGCTCGACGGCGATGGCTATGTCGGCTGGCTGCCGGATGCGGCGCTCATGAAGCCAACGGCCGCCCCGACCCACGTCGTCAGTGCGCTACGGACGTTTGCCTTCCCCGGACCTTCGATCAAGCTGCCGCCGGCCGATGCGCTGGTGCTTGGCTCCAGGATCGCGGTGGCGCGCGAGGACCGCATTTTCGCCGTGACGCCCAACGGGGCCTTTCTGCCGAGAACGCATCTTGCACCGCTCGATCATCGCGAGCCGGACTTCGTCGCCGTCGCCGAGCGCTTCGTCGGCACGCCCTATCTCTGGGGCGGCAAAAGCAGTCTGGGCATCGATTGCTCGGGCTTGGTGCAGGTATCGCTGACCGCCGCGGGCATCGGCTGTCCCCGCGACAGCGACATGCAGCAGGCAGGGCTCGGCCGCGCATTGGAGCCGCACGAGCGCAACAGCTTGCAGCGTGGCGATCTGATCTTCTGGAAGGGCCATGTCGCGATCGTCCGCGACGGCGGCACCATGGTCCACGCCAATGCGCATCATATGGCAACGGCGATCGAGCCGATCGAGCCGGCGCTTGCACGGATCAAGGCGGCCGGCAGCGAGGTCGTCGCAATCAAGCGACTCTAGCGACACCTGGCGGGATGGGTAGAGCGCAGCGAAGCCCGCCCTACCCGCGTTGTCGATACCAGTTCGACTCCGCCTCAGAACGCGTGCAAGTGCGGCAGGTTCGTCGGGCCGCCGCCACCCAATACGGGCGCTTTCACGACGCGCGGCGGCGGCGGCACATCGTAGACATGGCCGTAGCCTCCACGCGGAGCCGCGCCACCGACGACCCCGTCGAGCTCGATCGCGGACAGCTCCCGCATCGCCTCTGCTTCGATTGCAATAAACGTCATTTCTGCACTCCTGTCGCTGTCGCGAGACTGCCTCGCGTCCATGCGTACAGAATATCGCGGCGAACACTCCGCCGCCGTGATTGCGATCACGCAAAATCAGGTTGCAACCGACCCGTTCCCTGCCGTCTCCAGCCGGAACGCCGCTGCAAACAGCGCGCGCGTGTAATCGGTCTTCGGGTTCTTGAACAGCTCGGCCGCCTGGCCTTCCTCGACCACCTTGCCGCCGCGCATCACGATGAGATGGCTCGCAAGCGAGGCCACGACGCGCAGATCGTGTGAGATGAACATGTAGGTGAGTTCGCGCTTGCGCTGGAGCTCGCGCAACAGGTCCACCATCTGCGCCTGGAACAACATGTCGAGCGCGCTGGTCGGCTCGTCCAGCACGACGAAATCCGGCTCCAGCACCACCGCCCGCGCGATGCTGATGCGCTGGCGCTGCCCGCCCGAGAACTCGTGCGGATAGCGGTAGCGGGTGTCCGGCTTCATCCCGACATCCTCGAGCGCCTTGACGACGCGCGCCTCGCGCTCCTCGCGAGACAGCGTTGGCTGGTGCACTGAGAGACCTTCGGCGATGATGTCCGCGATCGACATGCGTGGGCTGAGCGAACCGAACGGATCCTGGAACACGATCTGCATGTCGCGCCTGAAAGGCCGCATCTCCTTGAAGCGCAGGCCCTGGATGTCCTTGCCCAGGAATACGATGCGTCCGTTCGAAGAGATCAGCCGCAGCAATGCGAGCCCCAGCGTCGTCTTGCCCGAGCCGGATTCACCGACGACACCGAGTGTCTCGCCCTTGCGTACGGCGAGGCTGACGCCGTCGACCGCCTTGATGTGACCCACCGTCTTGCGCATCAGGCCGCGCTTGATCGGAAACCATACCTTCAAATCGTCGGCCGACATCACCACGGGCGCGTCCGGCTGCGGCGGCGCTGGATCCGGCTTCGGTTCCGCCGCCAGCAGGTCCCGCGTGTAGGGATGTTTCGGAGTCTTGAAGACCTGCTCGACCGGTCCCTGCTCGACGATCTCGCCCCCCTTCATGACACAGACCTGATCGGCGATGCGGCGCACGATGCCGAGATCGTGGGTGATGAACAACAGGCTCATGCCGAGCCGTGCGCGGATGTCGGCAAGCAGCGCCAGGATCTGCGCCTGCACGGTAACGTCGAGCGCGGTGGTCGGCTCGTCCGCGATCAGCAGGTCCGGCTCGTTGGCGAGCGCCATCGCGATCATCACGCGCTGGCGCTGGCCGCCGGAAAGCTGGTGCGGATAGCTCTTGAGCCGTGTCTCGGGCTCGGGAATGCCAACCTGCGTCAGCAGCTCCAGCGTGCGCTGGCGCGCCTGCGCATTGCTGGTCGGATTGTGCAGTTGGATGATCTCGCCGATCTGCGCCTCGATCGTGTGCAGCGGATTGAGCGAGGTCATCGGCTCCTGGAAGATGATGGAGATGTCGCTGCCGCGAATCTCCCGCATCTGTTGCTCCGACTGGTCGATCAGCTCGCGCCCCTTGAAGCGGATGCTGCCCGAGGGATGCGACGCGTTCGGATAGGGCAGCAGCTTCAGGATCGAAAGCGCGCTGACCGACTTGCCGGACCCGGATTCGCCGACCAGCGCCAGGCATTCGCCGCGCTTGATCTGAAACGAGACCTTGTCGACCGCAAGCGTCGTGGCGCCGCCCTGATGGAAGGCCACCGAGAGGTCGTGCACGCTAAGCAACGGCTGGTTGATCGCGTCCATCGTCTACCTGAAGGTCTTGCGCGGATCGAAGGCGTCGCGCACGGCTTCGCCGATGAAGATCAAAAGCGACAGCATGATCGCGACCGAGAAGAAGCCGGAAAAGCCAAGCCAGGGCGCCTGCACGTTGGACTTGCCCTGCGCCAGAAGCTCGCCGAGCGACGGCGATCCGGGTGGCAGCCCGAAGCCAAGGAAGTCGAGTGCCGTCAGCGTCATGACCGACGAGGAGACGATGAACGGCAGGAACGTCATCGTCGCGACCATGGCGTTCGGCAGCAAATGCTTGAACATGATCACGGCATTCGACACGCCGAGTGCTCGCGCCGCCTGGATGTACTCGAAATTGCGCCCGCGCAGAAATTCCGCGCGCACGAGGCCGACCAGCGACACCCAGGAAAACAACAGCAGGATGCCGAGAAGCACGAAGAAGCCGGGCACGAGCACCGACGACAGGATCAGCAACAGATAGAGCGAAGGGATCGCAGTCCATATCTCGATGAAGCGCTGGAACAGCAGGTCGATCCAGCCGCCGAAATAGCCTTGCACCGCGCCGGCGGCGATGCCGACGACGGAGGAGATGATGGTCAGGCAGAGGCCGAACAGCACCGAGATACGGAAACCATAGATCAGGCGCGCGATCACGTCACGGCCCTGATCGTCCGTACCGAGCCAGTTGTATTCGAGGTCGCGGCAGCTCTTGAGGCCCTTCTTCTCGACTACAGGTTTGCACTGCGCTTCGGTTAGCATCCAGGTCGGCGGCGACGGCGCTGGCGTCGGCAGATCGAGATTATGGGTGTCGTAGGAGTAGCGGATCAGCGGCCAGACGATGCTGCCGCCCTTCTCCTTGATCAGCTTCTGCAGATAGGGATCACGATAGTCGGCCGCGGTTTCGAAATCGCCGCCGAAGGTAGTCTCGGAGTAAGTCACGAAGGCCGGCCAGTAGAGGTGACCGTCAAACTTGACCAGGAATGGCCGGTCGTTGGCGATCAGTTCGGCGAACAGCGAGGCCACGAAAAGGAACATGAAGATCCAGAGCGACCAGTAGCCGCGCCGGTTCGCCCTAAAATTCTGCCAGCGGCGCCTGTTGAGCGGCGATGGTACGAACGGCTTGCGCGTGATCGGCACAGCATCGCCGAGCGGCGACTTCGCGGTGGTCTCGATCGGGGTGGGGGCGGTCAGCGTCATCAGACCTCCCGTGCCTCGAAATCGATCCGCGGATCGATCCACATGTAGGTCAGATCCGAGATGAGGTTGACGACGAGGCCGACGAGCGAAAAGATGAAGAGCGTGCCGAACACTACGGGGTAGTCGCGGTTGAGAACGCTTTCGAAGCTGAGCAATCCCAACCCGTCCAGTGAGAAGATCGTCTCGATCAGGAGCGAGCCCGAGAAGAAGGCGTGAATGAACGTGCTGGGAAAGCCTGCGATCACGATCAGCATCGCGTTGCGGAAGACGTGGCCATAGAGCACCCGGTTCTCGCTGCAGCCCTTCGCGCGCGCGGTCATTACATATTGCTTGCGGATCTCGTCGAGAAACGAGTTCTTGGTCAGGAACGTCATGGTGGTGAACGCGCCGAGCCCCATGGCGATCAGCGGCAGCGTCAGATGCCAGAAGTAATCGATGATCTTCCAGTACCAGGGAAATTGCGACCAGCCGTCCGACGTCAGTCCGCGCAGCGGGAACCAGTTGAAGAACGAGCCCCCGGCAAACAGGATGATCAGGAGGATCGCGAACAGGAAGCCGGGTATGGCATAGCCGAGCACGAGCACGGACGACGTCCAGGTGTCGAAGCGCGTGCCGTCTTTGACTGCCTTGCGGATGCCGAGCGGAATCGAGATCAAATAGGTCAGGAGCGTCAGCCAGATGCCGAGCGAGATCGAGACGGGGAGCTTTTCCTTGACGAGCTGGAGCACGCTGACGTCACGAAAATAGCTCTTGCCGAAGTCGAAGCGGGCAAAATTCCACACCATCAGCGCGAAGCGTTCCGGCGCCGGCTTGTCGAAGCCGAATTGCACCTCGAGCTTCTTGATGAAATCGGGGTCGAGGCCCTGCGCACCCCGATATTTCGAGTTGATGGCATCCGCGCCGGCGCCGATCTGTCCCGGCGCGCGCTGCGCAAAGTCGCTGCCGCCGGAAATGCGCGAGGTCCCGCCGGTGTCGGCGCCCGAAAGCTGCGCGATCACGCGCTCGACCGGGCCGCCCGGCGCGAACTGCACGACGATGAAGGAGACAAAGAGAATCCCGAGCAGCGTCGGGATCATCAGGAGGATGCGGCGGGCGATATAGGCACTCATGATTATTTGGCCTGCTCGAGCTTGGCGGCCTTCGCGCCATCATGCCACCAGATATCGGGAGCACCGACGCCGTTGGCATAGCGCGGCAGCTTCTGCGGGTGGCCGAACTGGTCCCAATAAGCCAGCCGGTGCGTCTTGTTATACCATTGCGGCACCCAATAGCGGCCGGCGCGGAACAGACGGTCGAAGGCGCGGCAGGCGATGGTCAGCTCTTCGCGGCTGTCGGCCGCCATGATCTTCTCGATCATGGCGTCGATGGCCGGGCTGGCGATGCCCGCGAGATTGTATGAGCCCTTGGTTGCCGCGACCTGGGAGGAGAAGAACGAGCGCATGGCATCGCCCGGCGTCGCCGACATGCTGAATCGCTGGATCGTCATGTCGAAATCGAAATCTTCCTGGCGCACCTTATATTGCACGGCATCGACGAGACGCACGCTCGCTTCGATGCCGAGCGTGCCCAGGTTCTTGATGTAGGGGGCGTGATGCGGCTGGAACGAAGGCTCGTCCAGCAAGAACTCGATCCTGAACGCCTCGCCATTCGGCAGCACCCGCTTGCCGTCCTTGATGGGCACACCGGCCTCGGTCAGCAATTGCTGCGCCTTGCGCAACAGGGCGCGATCCTGGCCGGAGCCATCAGAGACCGGAGGCGAGAACGGCGCGGCGAACACTTCGTCGGGAACCTGACCGCGAAACGGCTCCAGGAGCTTCAGCTCTTCCGGCGAAGGAGGCGAGTTGCTTGCCATGAGGTCGGAATTCTGGAACGGCGATACGGTACGGGCATAGGCGCCGTACATGATGGTCTTGTTGGTCCACTCGAAGTCGAAGGCATTGGTCAGTGCCTCGCGCACGCGAGGGTCTTTGAACTTGTCACGCCGCGTGTTGATGAACCAGCCTTGCGCGCCGGACGGCGTATCGTCGGGCACGACCTCCATCTTGACCCGGCCGTCCTTCACGGCCGGAAAGTCATAGCGCGTCGCCCATATGCGCGAGGTGAACTCCTCGCGATAGAGGTAGTTCTTGCCGGTGAAGCCTTCGAAGGCAACGTCGCGATCGCGATAGAATTCATAGCGCACGACATCGAAATTGTAGCTGCCGCGGCAAACCGGAAGATCGGCAGCCCACCAATCCTTCACCCGCTCGAATTCGACGTAGCGATTGACCTCGAACTTGCCGACCCTGTACGGACCCGAGCCTAACGGGATATCCAAGGACGATTCGTCGAACGGGCGAGACGCATAAAACGCCTTCGAGAAGATCGGCAGGCTCGCGACATAGAGCGGCACGTCGCGCGCCCGTCCCTTGGCGAAGGTGACGACCAGCGTGGCATCGTCGAGAGCTTCTGCGCTGACGAAGTCGCGCATCTGCACGATGATCAGCGGATGGCCCTTGGTCTTCAGCGACGTCAACGAGAACGCCGCGTCGTGCGCGGTGAGCTTCGTGCCGTCGTGGAATTTCGCTTCGGGCCGCATCGTGAAGCGATAGACGAGCCTGTCCGGCGATATCTGCACGGATCTGGCGGCAAGCCCGTACATTGCGTCAGGCTCGTCGTTTGCGCGCACCATCAGCGGCACAAACGTCATGTCCATGCCCTGCGCGCCGTCGCCCTTCAGGATGTAGGCATTGAGCGAGTTGAAGGTCTGGTAGGACTGATTGTAAGCGCGCACCGACGGAATGAGGGAGAACATGCCTCCCTTCGGCGCATCGAGATTGACGTACTCGAAATGATGAAAGTCGGCCGGGTACTTGAGATCGCCGAACGCCGAGATGCCGTGCGCCTCGCCTCCCCCTTCCGAAACCTGCGCACCGCGCGACAGCGGTGCGCCGAGTGACACCCCGAAGGCGCCGCCGGCCCCTAAGGCCAGCACATGGCGGCGTGACATCTGCGTCATGCGGGAGGTGTCCTTCACGACTTCTTTGCGATCCGCGCCGCCTTGTCTGCGTCGTACCACCACACGAACGGGAAGCCGGACTGACCGTATCTGGGCAATTCCGCCGGCCGACCGAAACGATCCCAGCGCGCGGTGCGCACCTTCGAATAGGTCCATTGCGGCACGACATAATGATTCCACAGCAGCACGCGGTCGAGCGCCTTGGTTGCGGCGACGAGATCGTCGCGATCCCTGGCGTAGATCACCCGCTCGATCAGCTTGTCGATCGCAGGGTTCTTGATGCCGCTGATGTTGCGCGACCCGGGAATATCGGCCGTCTTGGACGACCAGAACTCGCGCTGCTCGTTGCCCGGCGACTGCGACTCGCCCCAGGAGTTGGTGACGACGTCGAAATCCCATTCGCGCGTCCGGTTCTCGTATTGCGTCGGATCGACCGTCCTCACGATCACGGCGATGCCGAGGCGCTCCAGCGACGGCTTGTAGAACAGCGTGACCCGCTCGAAGCTCGGATCCTGGTTCAGCAGCTCCATGGTGAACTGCGCACCGGTCTTGACGTCGACCAGCTTGCGGTCGCGCACCTCGTAGCCGGCCTCCTTGAACAGGCGCAACGCCTCGCGCAGATTGTCGCGCACGGCTTCCGGACTGCCGCCGACCGGATTGGTGTAGGCCGTTGTGAAGACTTCGGGCGGGACCTCAGAGCGAACGGTCTCGAGAATCTCGAGCTCCTTGCCCTGCGGCACCCCGGTTGCCATCAATTCGTCGATGCCGTCGAAATAGCTGCTGACGCGCTTGTACTGGCCGTAGAAGATCTGCTTGTTCATCTCCTCGAAGTCGAACGCGTAGTTGAGCGCACGTCGTACGCGGGGATCACTGAACTTGGCGCGGCGCAGGTTCGGCACGAAAGCCTGCATGACGCCCGAGCTGCGATTGGCGAATTCCTCGAGGATCACCCGCTTTTCCGTCACCGCCGGGAAGTCGTAGGCCGTCGCCCAGTTCTTCGCGCTGTTCTCGGTGCGCCAATCGACCTGATCGGCCTTGAACGCCTCGATCGCCACGGTGGCGTCGCGGAAATATTCGTAGCGCATCTCGTCGAAATTATTACGGCCCACATTGGCGGCTAGATCGCGCCCCCAATAATCCCTAACGCGCTCCAGCGTGATCGACCGCCCGGCAACGAACTCCTTGACCTTGTAGGGGCCAGACCCAAGCGGCACTTCGAGCGTGGTGGCGGAGACATCGCGCTTGCGGCCTTGCGCGTCCGTGCCCTCCCACCAATGCTTCGGCAGGACCGTGAGCTGCCCAACGATCTGCGGCAATTCGCGGTTGCCGGGCGCGTCGAACACGAACTTCACCTCGCGCTCGCCCACCTTTTCGGCCTTCACCACATGGCTGTAATAGGCCGAATACATCGGGTGATGCTTCTTGAAGGAATCCAGCGAGAAGATCACGTCGTCCGCGGTGACAGGCTTGCCGTCGTGCCATTTGGCCTGCGGCCGCAAGCGGTATGAGACGAAGGAAAAATCGTCCGGGTGGCTGACGGCTTCGGCAAGCGCGCCGTACTCGGTCGAGACTTCGTCGAGCGCGGGCGTGAGCAGGGATTCGTAGATGAATGCGACGGCGCCGGCGACCTGCCCCTTCACCCCTGAAACCACGATGTTGAAATTGTCGAAGGTGCCGACCGCAATCTGGCGCGCGACACCGCCTTTGGGCGCGTCCGGATTGACGTAGTCGAAGCGCTTGAAATCGGCGGGGTACTTGACCTTTCCGAACAACGACAAGGCATGGCGCCAAGGCAGCGCATTTGAAGCCGCCTCGCCGGCAGATTGAGCATGAGCGGCGCCGATGACGGGGACGCCCGCGAGGGAACCAAAAGCGCGGAGTGCCACGGCAGCTGTGCCGGTGAGCAGGAGATCGCGTCGGGTAATGGCCAAATCAACATCCCTGGTCTTGAAGGAGGTTACCCCTTTAAGGGCTCAATATAGGCGAGGTTTCGACCGAATATGTTGCTTTTTCCTCATCTTGGAAGCCCGGACGGCCTGTCCGATGCGGCCAAACGCCCCGATAAACTCACAGCGAGGCCCGGATACGGAAACGGCCAGGCTTTTCAGCCTGGCCGCATCGTCCAAGATCGGTTCTTGAGGCGTTACTTCGACGCCGTCGGCAGCGGCTGCGGATGCTCCGACAGCGAATTGAGATAGGCGATGACGTCGGCGCGCTCGGAATCCTTGGGAATGCCGGCGAAGCCCATCGCCGTGCCGGGGATGAAGCCCTTCGGATTGGCGATGAACTTGTTGAGGTCGTCGAACGTCCAGTTGCCGCCCTTGCCCTTCATCGCGGCCGAGAAGTTGAAGCCGCCACGGCCCTGGCCCCTGGCCTCGCCGACGACGCCATAAAGGTTAGGACCGACGCGATTCGGGCCGCCCTTCTCGAAGGTGTGGCAGGCGCCGCACTTCTTGGCGGCGGCAGCGCCCTTCTCGACGGAGGCGGTCTGGAGCAGCTTTTCGATCGGCTCGGAGGCCGCGGCAGCAGCCCCGCCTTCCTTACCATGACCGGCATCTTCCTTCACGGCGATCTCGAAGCCCGGCTTTTCCGGCAGCTTGGGCGAGAACAACGCGTTGGCGGTGAAGCTCGTCACCAGCAGGATGAGACAGGTGCCGAGCACGGCACCGAGAATCTTGTTGAGTTCGAAAGAGTCCATTTCCGGCCAGGCCCCACACCGCAAGAAGGAAACAGCGGCCCAAACGGCCGCCAGGACGAGCCTCGGGAGAATCAAACGTTCCTTATTGTTTCCCCGAGTTTTGCCATTGAGATATCGGTTTGCCCGGGGTCTGGCAACCCGTATAAGCGACCCGGCTTTCAGGCCATCCCCATTCCATTTCTCGGCGCGGAAAACGTCCCGTTTCCGGGCCCTTGAACTCAAGCCTTTGAACCAATGACCGACCCTCGCATCCTGGTGCTGATCCCGGCCCGCATGGCAGCCACCCGCCTGCCCGGCAAGCCGCTCGCCGACATCGCGGGCCTGCCCATGATCGTTCATGTGATGCGGCGCGCCGAGGCCGCCGGAATCGGCCGGGTGGCGGTGGCAACCGACACGGCCGAGATCGCGTCCGTCGTGACCGCCCATGGCGGCGAGGCCGTGATGACCCGCTCCGACCACCCCTCCGGCTCCGACCGCATCCACGAGGCGATGCAGAAGCTCGACCCCTCGGGCAAGGCCGAGATCGTGGTCAATCTCCAGGGAGACTTCCCGACGATCACGATCGACAATATCCGCGAGGTGCTGCCGCCGCTGGACGATCCGGCCGTGGACATCGCGACGCTGGCCTCGCAGATCCATACCGCGGAGGAGGACCTCGCGCCGAGCGTCGTGAAAGCGGTGGGGACTTCGGTGGGCGGCCGGCGGATGCGCGCACTTTATTTCACCCGCGCGACCGCCCCGACCGGCGACGGACCGCGCTACCATCACATCGGCCTCTACGCCTATCGCCGCGCCGCGCTGGAGCGCTACGTCCGGCTTCCGCCCTCGCCGCTGGAATTGCAGGAAAAGCTCGAGCAACTCCGGGCGCTGGAGGCCGGCATGCGGATCGACTTCACCATCGTCGACACCGTGCCCCGCGGGGTCGACACGCCCGCGGACCTCGAGACCGCCCGCAGCATCCTTTCCAAATCCTGAGCCGCTGTTACAAGGCCCGTCATGAGCAAGCTGAAAATCGCATTCCAGGGCGAGCCTGGCGCCAATTCCCACATCGCCATCGTCGAGGCCTATCCCGACGCCGAGCCGATGCCCTGCGCCACCTTCGAGGACGCGCTGTCGGCGATCTCGTCGGGCGAGGCCGATCTCGGCATGATCCCGATCGAGA
>Ga0102590_1002294_pt1 | contig 23294 bp, 26 predicted proteins | sample AraplaMF_Col_mMF_FD_76859 | JGI IMG/M metagenome (GOLD analysis project Ga0102590, IMG submission 76859) | Arabidopsis root microbial communities from the University of North Carolina, USA - plate scrape MF_Col_mMF | ecosystem: Host-associated > Plants > Roots > Endosphere | place: USA... | reverse complement strand
CCTGCCTGTAAAGATATGTTTTCCATCACGTAAGGGTTTGTTTTCATAAGGGTTACTTTTAGATCGAATAACAAATAGGAGTACGTTTACGAGGCGACCGTTATTGAGCGGTCGCTACCCTTATTTACCCCCGAAGGCTTAAAACTGGCACGCAATTTTGTTGTGTTTGTATAAACAGCATTATTGTGGCTGGAACTACACAAACCAAAGCGCGTTCTAAAAAGGCTGTCCGCAGTAGTAAACAGGCGGATATCAGCGCCGGTATTCTCCGTAAGGCCCCTAAAAGTCCCTTTCCAGACACTTTCACCCCCATGCTGGCCACCCTGGCCGATAAGCCTTTTGACCATACCGGCTGGCTGTATGAGATCAAATGGGACGGTTACCGGGCGCTGGCATTCATGAACAAGCGCTCCACAGAGCTGAGATCCAGGAATAACAAATCTTTCAATGAGCAATTCTACCCGGTATATGATGCGGTAAAGGCATGGAAGCTGCATGCGGTGTTAGACGGTGAGATTGCTGTGATCAATGCCTCCGGGCAATCTGATTTCAGCCTCTTGCAGCAATGGCGAAGCGAGGCAGATGGCAGGCTGGTCTATTATGTGTTTGACATTCTCTGGCTAAATGGCCATGACCTGCGGGACCTGCCCCTCTCCACCCGAAAAGCTGTACTGGAGGAGCAGATCCGCAACGCACCGGGAGATATTATACGCCTGAGCGAGAGTTTTGACACAACTGGCACGGAATTCTTCAACATTGCCAAACAGATGGGACTGGAAGGCATTATTGCCAAGCGGGCCGAAAGCCTGTATTATCCCGGCGAACGCAGCAGGGATTGGCTGAAGATCAAGACCAGCAACCGCCAGGAAGTAGTGATAGGCGGCTATACGAAAAATGAAGGTTCCAATAAACCTTTCAGCTCGCTGCTGGTAGGTGTTTTTGAAAAGGGAAAATTGCAGTATACCGGTAAGATAGGTACCGGCTTTAACACACAACTGCAAAAACAGCTGCTGCAACAATTCAAAGCGCTGGAAATAAAGAATTCTCCATTTACCATTGTGCCGGATGTGAACAAGCCTTCGCGGTTCAGGCCCAATCCGCCGAAGGCCAGCGCTATATGGGTAAAGCCGCAGCTGGTATGCGAAGTGAGCTATAGGGAGATGACCAGCGACGGCGTGATGCGGCATCCTTCTTTTGAAGGCATGCGGACAGATAAAGGCGCGAAGGAAGTAGTGCGGGAAGAAAAGGTGCCGGTGAAAGAAGTAGTGGGCGGCGGACAGCTGGCCACGGGGAAGAAGATCCTAAAGCCGGAAAAACCATCCTCCCGCAAAACCTTTTTGAATCCTTCTGAGGAAACGCAGGTAAGAGAGATCGGCGGTCATGCATTGAAATTCACGAACCTGAGCAAGGTGTTCTGGCCAAAGGAAAAGATCAGCAAACGGGATATGCTGAACTATTATTACCAGGTGGCCCCTTATATGCTGCCGTATATGAAAGACCGTCCGCAGTCGCTGAACCGTCATCCCAACGGCATTAACGGAAAAAGCTTTTACCAGAAGGATGTAACAGGTAAGGTGCCTGACTGGATCGAACTCTTTCCCTATCACAGCGATGCAGATAACAGGGATAAAAACTTCCTGGTATGCACCAACGAAGCCAGTCTGCTGTACATTGCTTCATTGGGAGCTATTGAGATGAATCCCTGGAGCAGCCGGGTACAGCAACCGGATAATCCTGACTGGTGCATGATAGACCTGGATCCCGATAAAAATACCTTTGAACAGGTAATACAGGCCGCGCAGGTGACCAAACAGGTACTGGATGCGGCAGACGTACCTTCCTGCTGTAAAACATCCGGATCTACAGGATTGCACATCTATATTCCGCTGGGTGCAAAATATACCTATGAACAATCCAAAGAATTTGCCCGGCTGATCGTCAAGCTGGTGCATAAAGAGCTCCCCGGCTTTACCACGATTGAACGTAAGACCGCCAACCGCCAAAGGAAAATGTACCTCGACTTTCTACAGAACCGGCCGCAGGCCACGATCGCGGCCCCCTATTCTCTTCGCCCGAAACCCGGCGCCACCGTATCTATGCCCTTGTATTGGGAGGAGGTAAAGAAAGGCCTGCAAATGAAAGACTTCCACCTTAAAAATGCCATAGCACGCATTACACAGGAAGGCGATCTTTTTAAGCCCGTACTGGGCAAAGGCATCAACATGCAAAAGGCATTAAAAAAACTGGAAAGCTTCTATTTTTAAATTTCTCTCCGCATATTTGTGTACGTCTTAACCCAATTTAACGACCGGTAAATAATCTAATTGTGGCATAGCCAACCAAAAAATTTTAATCATGATCCAATTTTACAAACGCATGCCTGCGCTGATGCTGGGTATTGCGATGGCCTGCTCAGGCGTTCTCTTCTCCTGCAGTAAAAGCGATGATATACAAGCGGATGACAAGCTCATTTTACAGGAAGACTTTGATACAGCGGGTAATGTGTTATGGAAGACCGGCAATAATGGAACCATTACTACCGCTGTTGAACGCGGATGGTTTGTGGTAAGCTATAATTCAAAAGACATGGGCACATACAGCTTCTGGACGGATAGCAATATCTTTCCTGTTAACCAAAAGACCGGAAGCGTAGAGATGCTTTTCCGGCATACGGCCGGACATACGTATGACAAGGCAGGACTGGTGTTCTGGGTGATCAATAACCAGGATTATGTGGCTTTTACAATAGGTGAAAAAGAGTACAGGATCTTCCAGGTGGTAAGCGGACAAACTACCAACCTGGTGAACTGGACAGCATCTGCGGCGATAAAGGGAAAGTTGAATGAGGATAATAAATTGAAAGTGGCCTTGACGGAGGAGAAGCTGTTGTTTTACATTAATGATCAGAAGGTGGTTGAGATCATGAAAGGAGCGATAACGACGCTGGATAAGATAGGGTTCCAGATGAGTAAAGCGTCTACGGAAGTGGAGAGTAGTACGTTTAAGATAGATTATGTGAAGGTGGCGAGAGAGTAGCGCTATTTTACCTTCAGTGTCTGCGCTATCTTTTTGATCTGTGTGATCAGCTCGGGATGTTTATCAAAAACATTACCTGCAAATACGATCATTGTTTTATCATTTCCTGTTACCACCTGGTAGGTGGTCACTGTTTTACCTTCATAGGTTCCTGTAAAAGTAAGCTCATGCGCGTATTTACCATTGATGGTGATGTTACGCTCCTGGTGGCTGAGTATTTTTATTTTGCTGGATTTGTATTGATCTAACATTCTCAATGAGTGGTCTTTCAATGCAGCGGCGCCTTTCACGGCAGGCAGGGTTTGCACCAGGATCATATTCTGATAGGGATTGTTTGGATCGTTCTTCCCTCCAATTGTGTAGAAATAGAGCTGAGACATATTCCCTGCGTATTGAAAGCCGGTGTTGGATACGTTCAGTGAGTAATCTGCATGCGCTGTTGCGTCAGGCACCTTACTTGTGTCTACATACAGGGATAAGAGCGCTTTCAGGATCTCGTCCCTCGAAGCCTGATCGTTTGCAGGCAGCTGGCCGGTAGCCATTACCGCAAAGTTCTGATCGCCAAAGGCCAGCACGATCTGCTCAATGCTGGAGGCAGGAGAACCCGCATAATAAAGTAGCGCGTTATAGTTCCCGAATTTGAATTCTTTCCGGTAGTACATGGGAGGCAGTTTGCCACTCCTGATCGCATCATCGTATTCCTTGATGATATCGGTTTTCCGGACGTCAAAATTTACTGACTGGCTTTCGAATACCTGGAAATAGGTGTTCTTATCTTTCTGGTATCTTCCTAATTGTTTCTGCAGCTGGTAAGCTTTGGGCTTAACAACCGACACCCTGGTGCCGGGGATCTGCACATGTGCGCTTTGCTTTACTACCTGTACACGATTGGGGATATAGAGCTCTCTTTTTGTTTGCGCGAGACAGCAAACAAATGCGAAACAATATCCGATGAGCAGTGTAAGGTATTTCATAGCCGGCAAATTTAGGTATTAGGGAGCTTATAAGCGAAGCTTTCCGGGAGTGGTGCCGAACTTTTTACGGAAGGCGCTGCCAAAATGCTGTACGGAGGAGTATCCCAGCTGGTCTGACACCTCTTTGATGGGCTGCCCGGAGAGCAGCAGTTCCTTTGCATGGCCGAGCTTTACATCGTTCAGGTAGCCAAATACGGTATTGTCAAAAAGCTCTTTGAAGCCGTTCTTCAGCTTGAATACATTAGTGCCGACAATGGTGGCAAGATCCTGCAGGCTGGGTGGCTGGTGCATATGCTGCAGCAGGTATTCTTTTGCCTGCATGATGCAGTCTCTGTCGTATGCGGACTTTAATACGGAGCTTGGCAGTTGATGCGCGGCCCGTTCAAAGGCTTCGGCCTGGAGGGACAACAGCTCGATGCATTTTGCCTGGAGATAGAGGTGCTTTACACTTCCCATGAACTGACAGTTCATGATATCGCGTATACAGGTGTGCATAGCAGGCGTGATGGGCAGTCCGGGCTGGTGAATGCAGGCGCTTTTGCTGCTGTTGAGCTTTTCGGCGAAATTCTCAAGTATGGGATTAGTACCACTGGCCAGACTGCTGAAATAAGACTTTGTAAAATGTACTTCGAACATTTTGTTCGGCTCCCGGCCTGAATATTCAGCTGTGCCGTCAATCTCAGGCACGTAGGTCATGCTGTGGCAGTTATGGGCGAACCTGTAACGGGTGCCAGTGATGAAATTTTCCATGGTGACGTCGCCGCTGACGGCAAAGTGCAGCTCTACCATATCGGGCACATCGTACCGCAGCACGCGGAAGCACGGACGGATGAGCGTCAGATCGCCATAAACAATATAAATGCCGGGCAGGGCGAGATAATTCATTTGTATATCGCCAAAAGAGAAGCTGAATTCCCTGAACTGTTGTGTTACGGAACTAATTCCGGCGGGCACCAGTACATCATTGAAATCGCCGCTGAGATTCTGCCAGTTTCCTTGATCGTCACCGAGCATCATTGGCATAAAAAATCCGTTTTGTATTAAAAGTTATCCCTCCTGTATAAAAGGTCTTAATGGAAGGAGCAGCACTTTTGTATCAGCAAGATACTTCATAATCCATGAACAACGATATTCTATTCGAAAGGGTTTGCTGCGGAGAGGCTTTAAAAGACGCAAGTTTTCATGTGGAAGGTAATAGTGTGATAGCCCTGGCGGGCACTCAGGACTATTGTACAGCAGTGATGGAACTGATAGCAGGTAAACGTGAACCGGAAGGTGGGTATATACGCATCAACGGTAAGGATCCCTGTTTATACGAGGGCCTGGTGTATGCCGTGGAGTGTTTTCCTGAAGGCACTATTTATCAGCATATTGCAGGAGGCCGGGCCGGGGTAAAGGAAATGACAGTGCTGGAAGCAGCAGCAGCGGCAATGGTGCTGGATTTTGCCTGGGAAATGCGGAATGGGATGTATCGCCTTTGCGAAGAGCTCACAGCGGGGCAAAGGCTGTGTGTGGGGATTGCAAGGGCGATGTTGGAAGAGGCGCCGGTGGTACTGGTGGAGAGGATAAGTGAGGAGGAGGATGTTTGGAAGGCGATAAGGGAGCTGGCGAAAGAGAAGTTAGTGGTGGTGGCAGGTGAGGAAGCACACGTGAAACGGCTATCAGATGTTATAATGATGTTAAATAATAAGAGAGAGAAAGCAGGTAAGGGCGAGGATTTTTTTTTAAGGAGTATATTTGAGAATATACCTCAATAACTCCATGAAATCATTGCTAAGTATCCCTTTATTCACCGCTCTTTTCGCGTGCAATACCCATTTGACGAAAACTGATCAAAAAACCGATGCTGATCTACCGCCAGCCGATTCAGTGCCTGCCGCGGAACCCAGGCGCCCGATGCAGTTCACGGCCAATGATGTCATGATTGTTGTGAACGAAATTTCAGACACACTGAAATACACGAGAGCAGCCTTTAAGGAGATCGTTGATGCTCATCCCGAGCTACTGAATGAAACTCCGAAAGACCCTGACACTACCTACTTCGCCCTTACGAACTACAGCAGGTTTGGCGGCGAAGCAGGGCAGGATGAATATTACATGCTGTATGCCTACTTCCTGAAGAAAAAAAATGGGGTCGAAAGATATGCTGAGCGCAGGAATAAGCTGATTGGTATTTACTTAAATATCAATTCAATATTTGGGGAGCTTCAGTATGGAGGAACATACTTTGGGCATCAACATTACCGCATTACCGGGTATGCGGAGTTTTCTGTTTACCTGTATAAAAATTTTGAACCCGGTCATCAAAAAACTTACGACATCAGTAAAGAAAAGGATCCGTACATCGAATCTCTCCGGCAGCTGATTGCGGCCGCAATCAAAATGGAAATGTTAAACAGTGTAGAAGAAAGGATGAAACGTGCCAAGGGCCTAAATGCACTTGTTGATATTATTGATAGCTCGATAACAGACGATTTCTACCTCCGACAGGCACAGGAGTTTCAAAACCGTCATTACGGGTATTATTAAACTTCTCCCAAACTACATTCCCCATTGATATAACCAGCCGCTCCACTCCTCTCCGTTACGCCAGTTGAAATATTCAACATGGTTATTGCCCTTTGCATTATTATTAATGCCGATACCCCATACATGGGGGTTATTATTCTTATCAAAAACAGCCGTGATGAAATAGAGGTTGGGGTCAATAAAGTCGCTTGGCCTGCCCCATTGGGCGTGCCAACCCATCCATTTCCCCTTATAGCGATAGTTGAGATAGGATGTACCATCCACCCCAATACCCCAGACATACAGGGTACCGTGACTATCAGTGGCGGATCCGAAGGACCGCATGTGGTCAACATTCCCCCAGTTGAGCTGCCAGCCGCTCCATTGACCGCCACTACGCACATTGACATATACTGTATAATCTGTGCCAACGCCAAAGGCATACACATTGTTGTCAGCATCAACGACAGGGAGAACGCTGATCAGGCTGGGAGCATTTTCCCAGTCATGACGCCATCCACTCCAGCTATCTCTTTCATGTTTATTGAGGTATACCGTATTGTCGGTCCCGATGCCGAAGATATACAGGTTATTCTGGCGATCATGAACAGCGGAGATGCTTTTCATTTTAGGAGCATTCTGCCAGTTGGGCTGCCATCCGCTCCAATGATCTCCTGCATGCCTGTTTAGATACACACTGTTATCAGTGCCGAAGCCAAAGACATACAGGTTGTTGTCACCGTCTTTGAAAGCATCAATGCTTTGTACCCTGGGCGCACCATACCAGCTGTTCCATCCACTCCATAGAGCGCCGATGCGCTTATTGAGATATACTGTATTATCAGGCCTGACACCAAAAAGGTGTATATTATCTGTATCGTCGTGGAGAGGAGTAATTGACCGCATCCTGGGTGCATTGTACCAGTCGGGCTGCCAGATGGTCCATTGCCCGTTAAAACGGAACCTGAGGTAAACGATGTTATCAATATCAACTCCCCAGACATACATATCATTATAGCTGTCGCACATAGGCAGGACCTGTTTTAAAAGAACCGGGTTAAAAAACCTGCTGCTCCATCCTAATTGCTGCCTGGTCCACTGGCAGAAGTTTAACGTATTTGCATCCATGAGGCAGGGCACGTGATTGCCCGGGCAGTTTACACAATTCGTATTGGGAACCTTCAGGTATCCGCTTTCCTTACAGGTGCACTGGGTCTTTTTATTGGAGTATTCGTCTGCCGCTCCGAATATATGACAGACCTCGTGTGCAAACACCCTGTGTATATTGTCTGGCCCCCAGGAACCATTGGCATATTGCATGCAGGTTTGTACACTTCTTGCATAAGCGAAATGGAATAAGGGATATTTGGTAAAGAAGCCTATACATGCCCAATCGGTATTGTTAAAACCTTTTAAGTCTGCGGCATACTCCGTGCAGCCGGCTATTCCGCTGGGATACCCTAATTGGTTCAGGGCAGGGTCTCTCCATATGGCTTCGCAAAATTCAGCTGTATCCCCGCAGTTGTTATTGGGTACTGCCTCAATTGACAAGAGGTGGATATTGTAAATGAAAGAAACTTTCGCCAATGGTTCTGCATGCACCAGGAACTGCAATCCCTGCATTACTTCCGCAACGACCTTCACATACTCTTCATGTGAGAAGCCAAGTTCGCGTGTATTGCCTGCAACGATCACCAGTCCAAGGGCTACGGAGCCGATCAGGTAAAGACTGGTGGGCGTACCTGTATGCCTGAGAGAGACGGCGGATGCTCCGTTTGATGATGGGCCCAGCTTTAATGGCGGCTGAAATCCGGGGGCATCCCAGCGAATCCCTTCCGTTGGAGAAACAAGGTCTTTTTTAGCCAATAGCTTTGCCTGAAAGGAGTTCCAGGCATCGGCCGCCAGCTGTGATATTTCATCCAGCGGGCCATATGGCTGCTGACGGCTGTGCCTTAACTTACCAATGTCAGAAATATCAGGCAGGATCGCAACGAATACGTGGTTGGTGAACTGTTGGGTTACCCGGCCACCGAGTAGCCGGATCTCCTGTGAAGCAGATTCCATTTCGAGGGTAAAAAGCAGGATATCATTAGTCATGGTAAGGGATGTTGGCAGGGAATAAATATACTCAATCTTATTCCGGCTTTCATAAACTGGTTTACTTACCAGCCTCTGCCTGCTAACAAAAATAGCATTTGACTAATATTATTAGTATTTTCATGATATTTCCTATCTTTGGCAAATGACACTGTTTGATGAGACGGCCTTGTTTGACGAAGGAAAGAAGCGGTTTACGGATTTTCATCTTCCGGATGCGGATCTGCGCTTATGGGAACAGTTTTTCAGCAGAGAAGCAGCTGATCAGTACTATAAAACCTTAAAGGACCATACCCCCTGGCAGCAGCGGATACGGAAAATGTACGACCGTGTGTTGCCGGATCCCAGGCTGACCGCTTTTTATGGCGGACAAAAAGGCCTGCCCTGGACACCTACCTTACTTGAAATCAAAGAAAAAATAGAAGCGGAATGCGGTATTGTCTTTGACCGTGTATTGCTCAATTACTACCGGGATGGTAATGATTCTGTGTCCTGGCACAGTGATACCCTTCCCTCGGATGGCAGGCATCATGAAATAGGCTCAGTGAGTTTTGGAGAAACGCGGGTTTTTAAGGTGCGGCATAAGGCTGATAAACATGGTTCGCGGCTGGATATTCCGCTCACGCATGGAAGTTTTTTGTTGATGGGTGCTACCATGCAGGATCATTACGAACATCATATCCCTAAAACATCCCGAGAGGCGGCAGGCAGAATCAATTTAACGTTCCGGATATCAGACCTGTCAAAGCCGGTGTATCTTACGAAGATAAATTAAAGCGGATCACAGGCGCACCCGCAGCAGCTCCTCTCCCAGCTCGTGCAGCCCTTTTAATATACGCTGCTTCTGTTTGTCGGAAGCGAAGGTAAGCCCTGATTTATACTGTCTTAACAAGGATGGATTAAGACCGATGCGTTTGGCAAGGTTGGTAACATCCAGCATCCCGAAATGCTCGAAGAGGCTGATCATATCGTATTTGTAAATGAATTCAAGATGGCCGTTGTTGAGCCAGGGCTCCGGGCTGGTTTTACGGCGGGCATGCACTTCCAGCACAGCGTGAACGGCATCCTGCAGATCTTTCTTGGCCTGCTGCACATTGACGCCATAGCCGGTAATGCCAGGAAGCGCTTCAGCATGGGCCCCGAAGCCGGTGGAAGCGGCTTCGATAATTACAGTCACCTTTTTGTTCTTCATACGTGTCCATTTTAGGGCTACCCTATAAATATAACACTAATGTTAGTTAACGCCTGGTTAATGATACTACCTTTTTGAGCTGGCTGGGGGAGATACCGTATTTCTTCTTAAAGGTGTAGGAAAAATGGGACAGGTCTTCAAAGCCTACTTCAAGGTAGACGTTTGAAGGTTGCTGTCCCTTTTTTTCTATCAGGAAATGAGCTTCTTCCAGTCTTTTCTCCAATAGCCAGCGCCCGGGCGAGGTATTGAAGACCTTCTGAAAATCACGCTTAAATGAAGTGAGGCTGCGGCCGGTGAGGTAGCCGAACCGCTGCATGCTGACGTTGAAGCGGAAGTTACGGTTCATGAAAGCTTCGAGATCGATCTTGCCGGGATCACTGAAATCGAAGAGCACATTTTTGAGCCAGGGATCTGTTTTCAGCAGTATCAGTAACATCTCCTTGCGTTTTAACAACAGGAAGTTATTATATGCCTCTCCGCTGAGACTGAGATAAGGCGTTAAAGAAGATATGAATGCCGTGAATGAAGGATCGGGAGTGAGCCTGGTGACAGCCTTCTTGTTCAGCACCGCGTCGGCGGTAACGCCGTATTCCTGGCTGAAGCTTTTCAGAAAGTCCTGATCAAAGAAAAAGTGCACGGTTTTAAATATGCCGTTCTCCGCTGCGCTTTTGGTGTATTTGATCAAATGGTTCCGGGTGATAAAGCAGTAGTCGCCGGGCTGCATACTATACACCTGGCGGCCATCGAAGGCGGTTAAGTTACCGGATACCATGTAAAAGAAGAGATGGTCCGGAACGAACTGTTCGCTGGAAATATCAGCTGTATAGTGGCAGGAAGCGGAGCTCCCGAATGTGTCTGTCATATCAGCTTATTGCATGTATTGCAAATATCCGCTTTTTATAGCATCCAGGTATTGCTGATCGGGCATAGTGAGGCGGGCATTCATGCGGCGATGGAAATCTTCATTGCCAACAATGTAGCGCAGTGTATCTGTACCGTCTGTAGCCGCTTCATAGATCACATCAGCTACTTCTGCTGCGGTTTTCAACTGCATGTCTTTCATGGAGTCAAACAGCTTGCCTGCGGCAGCGGTGAAATTGTCATAGTCTGCAATGGGCCGTCCGGTAGCTGCCTTCTCCCCGCTTACCTTGATGAAATTGGTGGTGGTGCCACCTGGCTCCACGATCTTAACGCTGATATTAAGAGCAGACAGCTCGTATGAAAGCGCTTCTGAGAAACCTTCCAGTGCAAATTTGGAGGCACAGTAAAGGGAGATCATCGGCACTGTGAAACGACCGGCGCCGGAGCTGATATTAATAATAGACCCTGTTTTCCTTTCACGGAAATGCGGCAGGATGGCGCGGATGGTATCCATTACACCAAAAAGGTTGACTTCGAACTGGGCGAGGGTTTGCTCCCTGGGCGTAGATTCGAAGATGCCGAATTCTCCATAGCCTGCGTTGTTGACCAGTACATCGATGGCTCCGAATTTTGCAATGCCGGCCTGTATAGCGGAGGCGATCGTATCGGGCTGTTGAACGTCTAGTTGAGTAACGAGGATGTTGTGCTGATTGATCAGATCCTGTTCTTTAGCTGGTTGGCGCATGGTGGCAATCACGTTCCAGCCTTTTTCAGAAAAGCGTTGGGCGGTGGCTTTGCCAATACCGGAAGAAGCTCCGGTGATTAAAATTGTTTTGCTCATTGTATCGTTTTTAGTGATACAAAGGTCGGGCGGAGATGGCGATGGGAGCTTTGTTGAGGAGACCAGATTTTGTTTGTTGGAAAGATCAGGCGGGAGCGGAATTATTTTCCCGCAATGGCCTTTGTTTCCCAGTCTTTTTTGATCCTCAGCAACATGACCAGGTAAGGTATTTTCAGCGACATGAGGAATACGGAGGTAAGTATTGTTACTGTAGGATCTCCCAGCCGTGCCGATAGCATTTTATAGATAGAATAGCTCCAGGATAGCAGCGAAAGCACAGTTACTATCAACGCAAAGAGAATGGCCCATTTTTTCTCCAGTAAAATGAAAAGGGGGGACAACACGTTCAGCGTTGAAAAAAACAGGCTGGTGAAAAGTGTTGTCAGGACAATGATGTTATCAACTCCCGATAGCATTGGCAGCGTATACTGGAAAAAGAAATAAACCGTATTTACAACGGCATACGCAGAGGCTACCAGAAAAAACCAAACAAATATTTTCAGGGCCAGCGGCATCAGCTGACGACGGCGTATGTATGTTTCCTGGAGGAAATCATGATCGAAAATGGAAGATTGTTGTTCTTGCATAGGTATAAGGATGTGTGAAAATAGGCATAAAAAGGAGGATTTAAAAGCGCTGGTTAGTTATTGACTTACAGCCATTTATAAATATTCCGGCAAAATTTCACCGGCAGCATTAATTTTGCCCGCTGGATTTATGGAAAAGATGTTGAAAAAGCGCTTCCGGAAAGCGCGGTATATTCTGTACAAGGAGACGATGATAGATGCACGGGAGCATATCTGGACCTTTATCGGCTCGTTCGTAGGCATTGGATTGATCGGGTTTCTCAACAGCAAATATTTTACGGCCTATGATAACCTCTTCCTGATCGGGTCTTTCGGGGCATCTTCGGTATTGATCTATGGGATCATTAACAGTCCGCTGGCGCAGCCCAGGAACCTGATAGGCGGCCACGTGATCTGTGCGCTGGTGGGTGTTACCTGTCACAAACTGGTGCCGGACCTGCTGTGGCTGAGCGCCGCGCTTTCTGTGGCCTGGGCGATCGTGCTGATGCAGGTAACGAAGACATTGCACCCGCCAGGCGGCGCCACGGCCCTTATAGCGAATATCGGATCACCGAAGATACAGGCGCTGGGATATTTTTATGTGATAAGCCCGGTGTTGTCAGGGGTGTTGATATTGTTTTTGGTGGCGCTGGTGTTTAATAATGTAACGCGGCACAGGAAGTATCCGAAGAACAGGGAGTGGTATAAGGTGTGGCAGCGGAGTTATGGGAGGAGGAAGTAGCGTTATTATTTACGGGCGATAAAGTAACTTTGGGTATATATCTTACTACTATGGACACAAGAGCAACTATCCCGCCGGGCGCCAGCTTTTATCCCATGATCATGGAGCTTTATGAGAAAAAGCAACTGGCAGCCATTCTTTATGATGATAATGGGGTTACACGGGCCAATGGGTTGATTGAGAGCGTTTTCGAACGTGATGGAAAGCGATGGTTCAGGCTGGAAGACCAGACCGAGATCAGGATAGATAAGTTATATGCTGTGAACGGCCTGTTTTCTTCTGATTATTCAGAATGCTGAGTTGGGAAATACCGCGCGAAAAAAAGTAGCACACTGCTACAGTGTGCTACCAGTATATTTTGCTATTTTCTATTCAGATCCGTTATCAACAGAGGATTCGTCACTTTCATTTCTTCTATCAGCTGCTGAATATATTCAAAGGTTGGATTTTGTTGGATCCTTTCTACTTCAGCGCTTGTAACCCCCACCAGCTGAAGGAAAGTCAGCTCACCATGCGGCGTATCAATCTTCCCTAACTCAGGATCGCGTGCAAACACAAATCCCGTTATTTCAGTGTCTGTTTCCAGCCGTATGGGGCCGTTTGCAGGAACAAAGTGATTTTCCTCGAACCATCTACTGCTTTTGTATACGTAGCGGGCGAGGTTATTCATCACATGCACTGCCCATAAGGGATCTCCTTCGTCGCCTGCGTAGGGCTTTAAGCGGAAAGTAAACTCAAAGCCCCATTTGCTGAACTCCCCTCCTGCCTTTTCAGGGTTATAATAGAGCTCGGACATGCCATAACTGATCACATGAAAATGACGCTCTTGTTTGTCTGATTCATAGATGCTGGCGCCATCGATCGGATCTTCACCGCCAATTGCATAATGCAGTCCGCAGAGAGGGCCGTAATGGTGGGGCTCCCGTCCTCCATATACTTTGTCCAGTGCACCATCAATAGAAAGCCAGCCAACTGCATCTTCTTCGTTAAAACGTTGTTTGTACGCTTCGCTTGTCATATATGCTAACAGTTTTTTTAAAGTTCTTTCATCAGCTCCGCTTTTTTGAGCTTGTATTCTTCTTCATCCAGCAGGCCTTCATTAAACAGTTCCTTCAATGCCTTCAGGCGGTCTTTTACAGAAGGCCCGGCAGCGGTTGGCTGTTGTAAGGGCTGCCCCATATTCAGGGCGGTGATCACCTGGGCGGCCTGTCCGCCTTCATTGCGGGCGGCTTCACGCATGGCCAGCATTCGCTGCAGGGTTTCGAAAGGAACGCCTGCCAGCTGCGCAGCTTTTACATCTGCCTGGATATTGGAAATGCCGGCAATTCTTTGGGCAGTTTCCTCATCGAAGGAAGCGCCTTCTATGCGAAAGTCCAGCAGGGAAAAACCGAATGCTGTAAAATCATTTGCTGTTCGTGCTGCTGCATCGGCAGCTATCTTTTCCAGGTTGGCATCCAGCGCTGCATAAGAGAATTGCGCATTTGCCAGGTACTGGCTGATGGGTTGGGAGATCCTGGAAAGCAGCAGCTCCTGCAGCTCGTATGCATAGTATGTTTCCTTAGCAGCGACGATCCTTGTAAAAAATTCTTCCGGCTGCACAATGCGGATAGAGAAATTGCCATATGCACGGAGGCTCACCGGGAAACTATAGACCGGGTCATTATATGTAATGGGAATGCGGGTGCCCCAGCGGATATTCACAATTTCCGCTGTGCGGTAAAACCAAAGGCCGGTTTTATGTTCGCTCTCAAAAAGGTTAAGGAACTTTTTAAGGGTCGTAATAAAGGGCTTGTTGTCTGTTTTCAGGTTGTACATACCCGGCTCTGAAAACTGGCCTTCTATTTTCCCCTCATACGTGAAAATACAACCCTGTCCGGGTTGTATGATCAGCGTAGAAGCGTTTTTGACCTCATCCTTTGCGGCGGTGAACTTCCTGAAGATCTCCCACTCCTGTGGGTCGTTCCAGGTGATAACAGACCGGAATTGTTCTTTGGCGGCGTCCAGTAAACCCATGATTAAAAGTTTATGTCTCCTGAAAGATCGCTCTTTTGATCTGCGTAGTGATCTTCAAAGTGGCTACGCCATTTGTCCTGCACCTGCGTAAAGTGTTCATACTTCTCTGCATAATCAGGCTTTGTATGATCGAGCAGGTTATTCTGGTAGCTGATGTAATGCATGTTCAGTACCCCCCATTTACCGATGTCGATACCATAGCTTTCCAGTACTGATACAGGGTCAACGCCATGCTCAGCGGCAACGGACTGGTGCCAGAAGATCTTCTGATAGGTTTCAAAGTCGGGCGCCAGGTGCAGGAGTTCTTCTGCAGTAGCAGCGGTGGTATTGCCTGCAAAGCGGCCGGCTTTGGGGTTGGCAAACAGCTCGCCGTACTTGGTGGCGTAGTTTATGTCTTCGGTCATCAGGTCACCGAGGCGTACGTTCCATTTGTCCAGTGTTTCGTCCCATACAGGTTTTTCAAGGCCCAGGATCTGTAACAGGGTTTCTTCGGGCATACCTTGCGCCAGGTTTCCGCAAGCGGCTGCGTACTCTTCAAATGATACTCCATTGATCTTTTCCATGGTGTTATATTGTTTGTTTTATTTTCCGTTCGATATCCTGTTCACGGGTATGGGCGGTATGTGGCAGCAGCTTGATGCGCTCGTCAAAATACTTCTCGTAGTACTTTCTTACAGCCTGTTCATAGGCAAGGGGGTTAATAGACCTGGCCTTCAGCATCTCCCCGTACTCCTGCAGCGCATAGAGCGCGGACATACTGTCTACTACATTCCAACCGAGGGTCACATATTTTGTTTCAGGCTCGAAGGTGTTCACTGCTGCGCAGTAGTGGCAGGCAACATACTGCGCCATAAAAAAATCTTTCTTCACCTGCAGTGGGGCATTGCATTGAGTACAAAAGAAGTCACGGTTGATCAGCTGAATGGCATGGCCGTAATACTTTTCTGCTAACCGGCCTTCCGTTATGTATTGCCAGAGGCTCATGCGCTCATGCATATCGTCAGCAGCCTGGTGGCCTTTAAAGGATTCGTCGGCCCAGTAGTCGCCGTCTGCCCTCATTAATGGCTCTACCTGCTGCTGCCAGGTGTCATTAATTTTCCTGATCAGCGATGCGTCTACCTGGGAGCGTATAGCCATAAGAGTACGTAAGGAGGCGTAATAATCGTAATTATTTTCTTCCAGGCTGTCCAGTACGGCTTGTTCTCCCTGCAGCAAAGATGCTTCAAAACGGGCTTCCATTTTCTGAAGAAATGCGTCCCATCGGGCTATTAATTCGGCTTTCATGTCAGGGTTATTGCGGTTTTATCGTAACGGAAGGGTCCATAAATCTGAAGCCGCAATAAGCGCAGGAAGCAAGATTGGTATTAACCGGTCTGGGCGCAGCGCACTGCGGACAGGTAATGGTTTGCACGGCGGGTGCTGTTCTTGTATTGTCCCATTTTTTTGCGGTTTCCCTGGATGTATCGGAGATCTTTTTAAATGGATTACTCATAAGGCCGTTTCCGATTTGAGTGAACGGTGGTTTAACAACGGCCCCAAGATACATAATTTGTGCCGGAATATCCTAATCCCTGTTAAGGCAAGGTTAATTCAGCGGAATTCCGAACCAGGTATATTTAGTGAACATAGACCTGCGGCCGCCTTTGCCTTTGGAGAAGTATTTCTTCAGCCAGTCCTGCTGTTCATCTATACGGGCTGTAAGATCGCCGATCTGTCTGCGGAAGTTCACAATGAGGTTGGCGGTACTGGCATCAGGGTTTTTGATCTGCGCCAACCGGCTATTTGCTTCCTTTACCTGGTTGGCGGAGGCATCGAGCATGTCCTGAATTTCGGAGTCGGATCTTTCCGGTTTGAATTGTTTGTTGCGGTAATCGACGAATGCGTTGAAAGCATTGACGCCATTGTTGTAGTTTTCCAAAGCGGAGTTGTAGAGGTTTACTACTTTATTCTGCGCTTCCACGATCCTGTTCTGTTTATCTATTTCAATTTCCCGGCGCAACTGCTGCAGACGGTCAAATAGCATGGCGTTTTTGAGGCCATTCTTTTCGATTCTCGTAGCAGCGGCAGCGTAGTATGCCATTTTATCCTGCTTTTCGAAGACAGCAATAGAATCTTTATAGTTGAAGAATGGTTTCGATGTATTTTCCTGGGTCTTGCCTTCGTAGAATTCCTGGTTGCTTACAGGGTAATACAGGAATTGCCACAGGTAGTCAAAGGGCATATGTGATTTGACAAGATTCCTGGGGGCAGCCTGGAAATAACTATTGTTGATCTTTTTAACGAACTTCTTATTGGCGACGTAGCCCGAGCCCCAGGTAGGATCAAACAGATACCAGCTGGTATCTATCAGCGCCGCGCACCAGGCGTGGGGAATGTAATCCGTAAAGCCGTTCTGTTTGGTGTATCCTTCCACCACAAAGGACTTGATCCCGGCTTTGGAACAGATATCGTTAAAAAGGGCGGCGTAGTTCTCACAGATCCCTTTTCTTGTTTTTAAAGGTTTAAGGATCTTGTCTTCCTGCTTTTCATGGAAGTTAAGCGCAAACATGTTCTCAATATCGTAGGAGATATTGGAAGCCACCCAAATGAAGGCTGCCCTCGCTTTTTCACTGTCCTTGCTGAAATGGCTGCTGATGTAGGAAGCGATGCCATTGGCATTAGCGGTAGCAGAATCGGGGATCTGAAGGGCTACTTTATCTATTGCCGCATATTGGTTGGCAGCGTTAGTTGTTGCAGCGGGTTTGGCGGGCCGTGCAGCTTTTGATTGTGCAAAAGAACCAGTGCAGGTAGTTACTGCAGGAAGGGCCCAAAGGATGAAACGGTATAGCGGATACATGGGATAAAATTTGGAACACAAGGTAGTGAATTCTAATGAATTAGCGGAAATCTGTATCCCAGCGTTTACCCCTGCAGCTTCTTATATAGTAGGGATCGTTCCCCCGTCGATCACATATTCTGTACCGGTCAGGTAGCTGGCTCTTGGCGAAACCAAAAAACCTACCAGCTCTGCCACTTCTTCCGGTTGGGCGGGCCGGCCATAGGGTATGCCGCCTAGTGCGTCCATTACGCTTTGTGTGGCCTGATCTATTGTAATGTTTGAGCTTTCAGCGATACGTTCCATCATTCTTTCGGCAGCCGTGGTCATTATCCAGCCTGGAGAAACGGTCAATACACGAATGCCTTTAGGAGCCACTTCATTGGACAGGCTTTTGCTGTAATTGATCAATCCTGCTTTCGCGGCTGCATAAGGCAATGTGGAGTCGTATAAAGGAAGCCGGGCCTGGATGGAAGCGATGTGAACGATTACCCCGCTTCCATGTGCGATCATTTGCGGTAAAAATCCCCTGTCCAGCCTTACCGGGGCCAGGAGATTAGTTTGAATGCTTGTTTCCCAATCCTGGTCTGTAAGCACGGCAAAACCTCCGCCAGGCGTTTCTGAGCCGCCCAGATTGTTGATAAGGATATCCAGCCTGCCGTGTGCTGATAGAACAGTTTCCACTACCTTTTCTGTCCCTTTTGAGGTGCTCAGATCGGCAGCAATGAAATGCAGTAGCTGATCCGCTTCTTCCGGTTGATGGCGTGCCGTTATGATCACGGTTGCACCGGCCTGTAAGAGCCGTGTAGCAATTGCTTTTCCTGCACCTTTGGTACCGCCTGTTACCAACGCTATTTTGCCTGAAAGTTCATTGTTGAAATTAAAGTTCTGATTCATCGTTCTCAATTTTAGGACAAAATTCAGCAGTATGGCCTGCAAGAGCAAGTACGGATAAAGGATTTGCAAGGGGATAAATTTGTCCCTATTGTTGATTTTGCAGCATAGGGTTAATTTTGGTTATGTACCAGAAGAAAATACCCTTGAACTTAAATTGCGGTCTTGATCTGATTGGTGAAGTGCTATATGGTAAGTGGAAGATACGCTTGCTGTGGTTCATCAACGAAGGGTATAAACGTCCGAGCGAGCTGCAGCGCAAAATCCCGGATGCATCGAGGCGGGTGTTGAATGTGCAGTTGAAAGAACTGGAGGAGCATGAATTGGTATCAAAGATCATCTATCCGCAAACACCGCCCAAGGTGGAATATAGCCTGACTGATTTCGGGAAAACCTTAATCCCTGTTATTGCAGCATTAGGTCAATGGGGGGATGAACATGAGGAGCAGCTTCGTATGGTGATCATGAAAAAAGGGAACAATGAGTAGTTACAGCAAGCGTTCGAGGACTCCTTTACGTTTCACAATGTTCTTGTAATCCCATTGGATCTTTGCAGACTTCCCCAGCCAGCGCTTTAACAGCTCAGTATCTATCTGCTTTAGGTCTGTGTAACGCGCCTCAGCGGCTTTGAAGCTTCCTTCGGGTTGCAGGCTTTCTTCTTCAAAGGATTGTCCGCTCCAGAATAACAGGCGTACGGAATCTTTCAGTTTACTATAGCCAACGATAGGATTACCGTTCAGGAACCATACGGGATGCCGGTGCCAGATCTTATTTTCTGCACCTTTCAGCTGCTGATCGATCTCCTTTGCAAGTTTATCGCAAATGGCTTTGTCGGCAGGGGACATTGAGTCGTTATATGCTGCTATGTCTTGATGCATATTGGAGATTTTTGCATATCTAAATATAAGATTATTGAAACATTATTTGTCCGTTTCCGGACGTTAAACGCCCAGCCCTGAACAGTTATATAAAAAACTTATACATAAATAGCATTATTGCATATTGTTCAGATATGGCAGTCTTCTTGTGGAAGCAATGGTATAATATAAGCGCTATGAGTCATATCGTCATTCCTATTCCTCCGCTTCCGGGCAAGCAGGAGATAACAGTGGAGGTAACCATCAACAACCAGAAGCAACAGCTGCATTACCGGGTGGAGTTGTTTTACTGGGACGAATGTTCCAACCCCATGGGCCACCGGGCAGATTGCATCAGCGAAATGCTGGCGCATCATGATCCGGAGTGGATGGTGTATTATATAGGGGCGCCAACAGAGAAGTTTGTGCCGATTACGTTTGTGAGCAAAGAAAGCAGGAAGCTGCTGCAGACAGCACGGAGCTGAATTTGGCTGGCTAGTCTCATTTAGGTATCTTGTAGTTTTAACCCAAACAAGCGCCTGGAAAATGAGACGAAAAATGAACCCGGTTATTTTTTCTGCAGCCTTTTTAGTGATAACACTGGTATCCTGTAAACCACGAAAAGCCATTGAGCTGAAGGAAGCCATTGTTCAGAAGGAACGTATTGCGTTTAATATTCTCCTGGACAAGAACGGCCCCGGGGAGCAGAAATTAGCATCACTGGTAAAGAATGATTATAAGGGCGCATTGGCTTCCGTTGACCAGGAGGAAAAAGCCTTCGATAAACTAATTGGAGAGATAGCAGCATTACCCGCCGATGGCGTTAAACAGGGCAATGAATTAAAAACGGCTGCCGCCGATTATTATACTGCTCTTAAGGAATTGCAGATCTTTGACCGGCAGGAAATAACGCAGCGGGAACTCAGCAGTCGTGTGGAAGGCGAAGCCTTACAGGCAGCGCAGGATAGCATCCTCGAGTTAAGCCGCCGGAAACAGGAGATGTTTAAAAAGGTATATGAAAAGGAAGGGGCCTTCCACCAGGCACTGGAGAAATTCAGCTCCGTTAATGGTATATAAAATCAGTATATTCGTTATAACTTAAACAGGAAATAACGATATTATATGAAGGCATGTACATTGTTTATTCTACTACTATTATCTGCTGTAGCTGCTTATTCACAAACTACCATCAACAATTACAAGTATGTGCTTGTTCCTGAGAAATTCGATTTTTTGAAGGAAGATAACCAGTATGGCCTGAATATTACCACCAAGCTCTTACTGCAGCAAAAAGGATTTACTGCTTTTATGGATGAAGAAACGCTACCGGCAGAACTGCTTACCAATAAATGTAATGCACTCAGGGCTGAGGTAGTGCAGAAAAAAGGATTGTTCGTTACCAACCTTACCCTGCTGTTGAAGGATTGCCAGGGCAATGTGATCTTTAAAAGCAAAGAAGGTAAAAGCAGGGAGAAAGAGTTTATGGCTGCGTATAACCTGGCCCTGAGAGACGCTTTTACAACCTTGAACGATACGGAGTATAAATATGATGGCACGGTGTTTACACAATCGCAACAGGCCACCGTGGCAGCTGCTCCAACGCCGGCCTCTCCGACAACGGCCTCCACTCCTGCTCCCACTCCCAGTCCGGCGACAGCGCCTGCAACAGCTGTAGTTACTGAAAGCGCGGGTACTTTATATGCACAGGCAACGCCGAACGGATATCAGTTAATTGATACTACCCCGAAAAAAGTATTTACGCTGCTGAAGACCTCCATGCAGGATTATTTTATTGCGGAGGATGGCATATCTAATGGCGTTGTTTTTAAGAAAAACGGTGAATGGTATTTTGAATGTTATAAGGATGGAAAACTGGTATCGCAAAAGCTGCAGATCAAGTTCTGATATATGTTATCTTACCAGTAATACGCTTCCCTGTTGTTGCATGTGTTGTTGCTTACGATCTTTATAAGTAATAACCCACGTATAGCTGCCGGCCGGCAGATCGGTTCCCTGTAACTTTCCGTCCCATCCATGGTCCGGGTTATTACTTTCAAATATCAGCTGGCCCCAGCGGCCGTATACGGCCATCCGGTATTCGCTGATATCGTCCTGTACCTTTGCCCGGAACAATTCATTTTTGCCGTCGTTATTGGGGCTGAAAGCAGTGGGTATAAAGACTGCACATTCCCTCCATTCCCTTTTTACTTCGGCATTGCCTTCCAGGGTACAATTATTCTTGTCCGAAATACGGTAATGATAAATGCCGGCGTCAAGGCGGCGAAAGATGTTGTCTGACTGTGATCTATCGGGAGAAAGGCTGTAGGTGAAAGGAGGAGTACCACCAGCAGGAGTTAAGATAATCTGGCCATTAGTGGCACTGTTACAGCTGGCTGGTTTAGTGGAGAGATCTGTCAAGCGTAAAGCGGGCAGTTCTTTTACAAACACATCTTGCGAAGCGGCACAGCCGTTTGCATCAGTAACAGATACCTTATAAGTACCAGGAGAAATATTTCTGAAAATGTGGTCTTCCTGCCCAACAGGATCAGCATTTAAAGAATACCTGTAAGGTTCGAGGCCTCCGCTCGCTGTCACATCAAGAGATGCATCAGAAACGCCATTGCAGTGCTGATCTTTGATGCTGGTGGCTACTTTCACATAAGTTTCTGTTATTTCAACCAATTGCTGTGTTTTTACGCCTGTTGCACCTGTTACGTTTACAGTGTATGTTCCTGCTGACATGTTTTTAATGCTGCTGCTTGTTTCACCTCCGGGAAGCCAATGATAGGAGTAAGTACCAACCGGTTCCCGAATAGTAACAGTAGCTGTGCCATTATTCTGACCAGGACAGGCATTCTTAACATCCACATCAAATAGGATCGTTTCTGTAACTGGTGAGAAGTTGTCAATGAACGTCATTGCTAAACTGCTGCGATCTACTACCCCGGCATTGTACGGACCAAATGTGAGGAACTTGTAATTTTTCAAGGGTTTTAAAATAACGGTATATCTCTTCCATGTTTTGTGATAAAAAACACCGGACTCCCAGAGGACTTCTCCTTTTTCAAACTCATTTTTATTACCATAGATGCGTAATGCGCCAAAAACAGGTATACTATAGAATGTTTGCATGGCAAGATCAAAGGAAACGGTATATGTTTTACCAGAATCAAGCTGTTGGCCCAATTCGCATGCCATCTCTTCTGCACCATCCCGCCAGGTCCATACCAGTCGTACATAGTTGTTTCCATCAGATGCTGGAATCGGATAAGGGTTGAGCAAGGATTCAATCTCTGTATCTGGGGATCCTGACATGGCATACCATGGAGTCGGAAGTATAGAAACCCCGGTTGGACCTTCGAGAGACGGGTTGATGAATGGTATTACTTGTCCATAAGCACTGGAAAAGAGGGAAAAAAATAAGATCAGGGGAAGGGATTTTAGTACAGCCAGGCGCCAGGGGCGGTGGTTTTCATAGGTATACATGGGTTAGTCTCTTGTAAGTCAATTTGGATGCGGTAAATGGATGTATAAATATACAAATTATATAATATTATACAGAGGTTCTGATAAACATCTAAAGAAGCGGGCGCCACTCCTGCTTCCACTCTCAGCCAGGCGACAGCGCCTGTTGTTGACGCAGCTCCAGATCAAGTTCTAATGTATGTTATCTTACCAGTAATACGCTTCCCTGTTGTTGCATGTGTTGTTGCTTACGGTCTTTATAAGTAATGACCCACGTATAGCTGCCGGCCGGCAGATCGGTTCCCTGTAATTTTCCGTCCCATCCCTGGTCCGGGTTATTACTTTCAAATATCAGCTGGCCCCAGCGGCCGTATACGGCCATCCGGTATTCGCTGATATCGTCCTGTACCTTTGCCCGGAACAATTCATTTTT
>Ga0102590_1002293_pt1 | contig 23312 bp, 20 predicted proteins | sample AraplaMF_Col_mMF_FD_76859 | JGI IMG/M metagenome (GOLD analysis project Ga0102590, IMG submission 76859) | Arabidopsis root microbial communities from the University of North Carolina, USA - plate scrape MF_Col_mMF | ecosystem: Host-associated > Plants > Roots > Endosphere | place: USA... | reverse complement strand
CGGTGTGCGTTTTCTGCAAGGCAATGAAGTGGTCGAGGCGCGCACCAAGGGCGAAGTCATCCTGTGCGCGGGAGCGATCGGCTCGACGCAGGTGCTGCACCGCTCCGGCATCGGGCCTTCCGACTGGCTGTCGCCGCTCGGCATCGATATCGTCCTCGACAAGCCCGGCATCGGGCGCAATCTGCAGGACCATCTGCAACAGCGCGCGATCTACAAGGTCGAGGGCGTGCGCACGCTGAACGAGACCTACTGGTCGCTGGTCCGGCGCGGCATGATGGGGCTCGACTACGCCTTCCGCCGCCGCGGGCCGCTGACGATGGCACCCTCGCAGCTCGGCATCTTCACCCGCTCCGATCCACGGCGTGCACGCGCGAACATCCAGTTTCACGTCCAGCCGCTGTCGCTCGACAAGTTCGGCGATCCCCTGCACCGCTTCCCCGCCATCACGGTGAGCGCCTGCAACCTGCAGCCGACCTCGCGCGGCACCGTGCGCATCCGCTCGGCGAAGGTGGACGAAGCGCCATCGATCGCGCCGAACTATCTTTCGACCGACGACGACCGCCAAGTCGCCGCCGATGCGATCAGGACCACGCGGCGGCTGATGAAACAGAAGCGGCTGGAGCGCTATCGCCCGCAGGAATACCTCCCCGGGCCGAGCGTCGGCGACGACGACGCCTCGCTGGCAAAGGCCGCGGGCGACATCGGCACCACGATCTTCCATCCCGTCGGCACCGCGAAGATGGGCGCTGCGAACGATCCGATGGCCGTGGTCGACGAGCGGCTGCGCTTTTACGGCATCGCCGGCCTGCGCGTCGCCGACGCGTCGGTGATGCCCACGATCACGTCGGGCAACACCAACACGCCGACGGCGATGATCGCGGAGAAAGCGGCGGCGATGATTTTGGAGGATGGGCGCTAGGCCTGTTGCTCCCGCGCCGAAATTCTCGCGTGGATGCGCGCCGAAAGCGCAAGGTCGTCGTTGGTAGCGTACAATTCAAGAGAGGAAATGGTTGTCTCGACGACAACCCGGTCGCGCCACTGACCGACCAGTTGGACGAGCTCTGTCGTTTCCACCGCGTCGAACTCGGTGCGCATATGATAGTAACCCACGAGGTAGATGCCGGTTGCAGACACACCGAGGCTTCTCTGCAGCGACGCAAACGGATCTTCGCCATCGACCTGCTGCGGGTAAACCGGAAGATAGATGCGGCCGGTATTGCGGGTGCCCAGAAACGGGCCTTTCAGACAAATCGAGATCGGGCCGGTCCGTTGCAACAATTGCTGCGCCGCGGCCACATGGCGATCGAGATCGCCCTCCGACATGCCGCTCGCAAGCGTGGCATGCAGCCTCGCCCGGCGGCGCTCGCCAATTTCCCATGCGATCTTCGGCGCGAAGCGCGCTGATCGCATGGCGTGCTCGAGCGCCTGGAAAGGCGCGGATTCGGCGAAGGCCTCCGCCGCGATCGGCATCACCAGCGCATAGCGCGCCTTCTCGTAGATACCGTTTCGATAGTCGCGCCCGTCCACTTCGCTTATCACGGCCGGATGGCCGGGATTGACGAGAGGAAGATGGGCGAGCCGGTATCCATCGTCGAAGACGACACGGTCGCCGGGCCGAAATATCTTTCGGCCCGACCGGTAGGCCATCATCTCGTCGTCGCAATAGGTAATCGCCGGCATGCTTTCCCTGCCCCGCATTACAGCTCTCACAACCAGCTCTGGTTGACAAGAAGCGCCGCGCCGCCGGTGCGACGACGTGGACAGCCCATTCAACCATGGCTTGTTCGGTAGGCACATTGATATCGTGGCGGGCTTCACCTACATCGAATTCATGTGCTCCCCCCGATCAGTTCTGTCCGCACTCGTTACAGCCGGCTTCTTGCTGTGCATGTCGATCGGAGCCGCATTCGGAGAAGACAACCCGAGGGCTGACGTCCAACAGGACCCCCGGCGGGAATGGCACGAGCTCGCCAAGGGCCAAAACGAATTTGAAGTTTCGGACGCTGCATTATTGCCAACCAGACTGGTGCTTGCGGTCGAACAGTCGGGGTGTCGTTACAAGGATGAAATCAACAGCATCCCGGCTCGTCTCATCCGCGTTGAAAGTTACCGCCTTGCCATCGTGTTCTGTCGTTCCGGGATAGTTGGATCGCACCGGGTGTTCGATCTAACGGATTTGCGGCGCCCGCGGCAGATGGAGTTTCCGATTCTTTCGCACAAGAACGGCTTTGGTACGACGTCCGAGCCAGGGATGATCGCGTGGAAACAGGAAGCTGGAGTCTTTGAGGCCGAAAAGCGGTCAGACATGCTATGCACTGGAGAAGTCCGTCACACTTATCGGTTAGGGAATGAGGATATGCGCCCCAGCTTCGTAATCATCCGTGTGGGTATCAAGAAGGACGAATGTAAACAGGACGAATGGACCACAATATGGGAAGGGCCGACGTGGTCTGAATTGACTCGCTAGGCCCGACCGCGACCCGCCGTTCAGCGCACCGGGTCAATCGGCGTCGCCAAACCGAGGCGGGCCTCGATCGCCTCGGCCGCCTCCAGACACAGATCCTCCCGAAACCGGCGGCCGGTGACCAGCACGCCGATCGGCAGGCCCGTCGCCTCGTCGCGGCCGGCCGGCACGCAGGCCGAAGGCAATCCCAGCACGTTGGCGGGGACCACCGGGCGCATCAGCTCCATAGTCGCCGCGGTGCCTTCGGGCGTCGCCGAATCGAAGCCGTGCGCGAAGGGCAATTGCGTCCATGTCGGCGACAGCAAGAGTGGCCTGTCGGCCATGAAGATCGACCAGGCGCGCGCGACGCCATCGCGCTCGACCATCAGATGCGACCACGCTGTGGCGTCGGCCAATGGCGGAGCGCCCTGCCTCGCGGTGTCGAGGAAGGCGACCGCGTCGGCGCCCATCATCGGCTGCAACAGCCCCAGCACCGAATTGAAGTCGCCCATGATCAGCCGCGCCCAGCAGCTGATGGCGTCTTCGTATCGCGGCGGGCAAACCTCTTCCACGACATAGCCGGCGTCGGCCAGCGCTTGCGCCGCGCGGCGCACTGTCGCCGCGACCTTCGGATCCGTGCTTCCACCGGGCGGCTCGGCCACAACCGCGACGCGGATCGGCCGGCCCAGTGACGGGCCATCGAAGGGAGCATCGATCGACCATGGATCGCGCGGATGCGCGCCCATCAACACACGCAGGCCAAGCCGCACGTCGGCCACCCGGCGGGCCATCGGGCCCTGGACATTCATCAATTGCACGGCCAGCAAGTGGTCCTCGACCGGGACGTAACCTGCATCGGGCACCCGGCCGGCGGAGGGCCGGATCGAGGCGATGCCGCAGGCATTGGCCGGATTGCGCAGCGAACCGCCGATATCGTTGCCGAGGCCGATCGGCGTCATGCCGCTGGCGAGCGCAGAAGCCTCGCCGCCGCTCGAGCCGCCGGCCGTGCGCTCAGGGTGCCAGGGATTTCGCGTCAGCCCATGCAACGAGCTCGTCGTATGAATGCGCAGCGCCATGTCAGGCAGATTGGTGCGGGCGATCGGTATCGCGCCGGCGGCGCGCATTCTTTCGACAACGGGCGCGTCGGCCGGCGCCACGGCCTGCGCCAGCGCCGGCACGCCCCACGTCGTCGGCAGGCCGGCCATGTCGATGTTCTCTTTCACCGTAAAGGGCACGCCGTGCAACGGGCCCATGCGTTCGCCGGCCGCCAGCTTTCGATCCGCAGCTGCCGCCGCGGCGCGGGCCTCCTCCGCCAGCACGCGCACCACCGCGTTGAGCGCCGGATTGACGGCATCGATGCGCGCCAGATGCGCATTCACCACTTCCACCGAGCTGAGCTGACGGTCTGCGATACGTTGTGCCAGCTCGGTCGCGGAGAGTTGCCAGATCTCGGTCATCGTGAACTCCTGTATGGCCCGAACGGCCGCCGGCAAAATATCCGGCACCATGGGGACGGAAGCAAGGCCGGCTGATTGCAGCCGTAGCGGAGCGTCATTTCGTTCGCTCACGAAAACGTCATCCCTCGCGTCCGCTGACGCCAGGCTTCCGGGAATAAACCCCGCCCCTGCCCGATCACGTCCCTGCAAGCCCAATCACGGGCTCAGGGAGATTTGCCATGAGCGATCACGATCACCACGATGACGGCGTCAGCCGCCGCCGCGTGCTGGAATGCATGACCTGGGCAGGCACCGGCGTGCTCTGGACCATTACGGGCGGCGTGCCGCGCTCGCTTGGCATCGTGGATTCGGCTGAGGCCGCCGAGCCCACCGGGATGACCTTCCTGCAGATCAGCGACAGCCATGTCGGCTTCGACAAACCCGCCAACCCGAATGCGATCGGAACGCTGGAGGAAGCTGTCAACAAGATCAAGGCGATGCCGAAGAAGCCGTCATTCATGATCCACACCGGCGACATCACGCATCTGTCGAAGGCCTCCGAATTCGACGACGCCGACCGCATCATCTCGCAGGCCAAGCTCGACGTGCACTATGTGCCGGGCGAGCACGACATCATCGATGAAGAGGTCAAGTTCTACAAGGAGCGCTATGGCCGCGGCACCAGGGGCCCCGGCTATTACGCGTTCGACGCCGGCGGCGTGCACTTCGTCGGCCTCGTCAACGTCGTCGACCTCAAGGGTGGCGGGCTCGGCAATCTCGGCAACGAGCAGCTCGAATGGCTGGAGAACGATCTGAAAGGCCGCTCGAAATCGACGCCGATCGTCCTGTTCGCGCACATCCCGCTATGGACGGTGTATCCGCAATGGGGCTGGGGCACCGAGGACGGCGCCCGCGCGCTGGAATACGTCAAGGGTTTCGGCTCCGTCACGGTGCTGAACGGGCACATCCACCAGGTGATGCAGAAGGTCGAGGGCAACGTCACCTTCCACACCGCGCGCTCGACCGCCTTCCCGCAGCCGGCGCCGGGCACCGCCCCCTCGCCCGGGCCGATGAAGGTCGAGGACAGCAAGCTTCGCAGCCTGCTCGGCGTCGCCAGCATCAACTTCAAGCAGGGCGAGCAGCGGCTCGCGATCATCGACACGCCGCTGCAGGGCTGACGGGCATGATGGCAATGCATTCGATCAACCGCCGCAACTTCGGCATGCTCGCGATCGCGGCCGTGCTTCTCCCGGCCGGCACGGCGCATGCCGAGGATATCGCCGTCCATATCGATAACTTCGTGTTCGAGCCGGCCCAGCTCACGGTGAAGGTCGGCCAGACCGTGACCTGGACCAACCGCGACGACATTCCCCACACCGTGGTGTGCGCCGGCAAGTTCAGGTCGAAGACGATGGATACCGACGGCACCTTCTCGTTCACGTTCACGGCACCGGGCGAATACAAATATTTTTGTTCGCTGCATCCGCATATGACGGGGTTGGTCAAGGTTGAGTAGCGCGTCGAACCAAGGCATCACATCCCTGCCCGGCCGCTGGCGACAGCCCGGCCGGGCGGAATCCTGTTCTGCAGCAGCCGGGCGAAAGAAGATGCCGATCAACGCATCCGACGAGGATCCCGAAAAGGCGCGGCGGTTTCGCGAGGCCGCGCTGCCCCATCTGAACGATGTCTATACCCTGGCGCGCTACCTGCTTCGCAGCGCCGATGACGCAGAGGATGCGGTGCAGGAATGCTACCTGCGCGCCTTCAGGCATTTTGACGGCTATCGCGGGCCGGCGATGAAGCCGTGGCTGTTTGCGATCCTGCGCAATGTCTGCCGCGCCGAATATGCAAGGCGCGCCGCCGCGCCGACCAGCGCGATCGAGGACGTCCCCGAAAGCGCGGAGCAGGCGCCGCTGTGGCATGAGGCGGAGCAAACGCCCGAGGCGCAGCTGCAGCACCGCTGGGATTCCGACACGCTCCGCCGCCTGGTGGCGGCGCTGGCCGAACCGTTCCGCGAGACTTTTGTGCTGCGTGAAATCCAGAACCTGTCGTACCGCGAGATTGCCGAGGTCGCCGAGGTGCCGGTCGGCACCGTGATGTCGCGTCTCGCGCGCGCCCGCGCCATGCTGCGATCGGCCTGGCTGGCGGAAGAGGAGCAACAGCAATGACCTGCGACGAGGCCGAAGTTCTGCTTCACGCATTGATCGATGGCGAACTCGACGCCGGCCACGCGCGCGAGGTGGAAAACCATATCGCTGATTGCCCGCGCTGCGCGGCGGCGCTGCGCGATTATCGCGAGATGAGCAAGGCCATTGCGGAGGCAGGCGCGGGCTACACCGCGCCCGCCGCCTTGCGCCAGCGGATCGAGGCGGCGCTGCCGCAGCCGCGCCAGACGACCAACCGCCGCGCCGTGCTGCGCGGCTTTGCGATGGGCTCGGCGCTGTCGGCTTTGGCGGCGAGCGGCCTGATCGCCATCGTGCTGCGCCATGACGATGTCGAGCGCATCCAGTCGGAGGTCGTATCGGCGCATCTGCGTTCGCTGCAGGCCGGTCACCTCACCGACGTCATCTCCACCGACCAGCACACCGTAAAGCCGTGGTTCAACGGCAAGCTCGACGTCTCACCGCCGGTGGTCGACCTCACCGCGCAGGGCTTCACGCTGATCGGTGGCCGGCTCGATTACGTCGATGCCCGCGCCATCGGCGCCGTGGTCTATCGCCGCCGCCAGCACGTCATCAACCTGTTCGTCTCGCAGACATCGAGCACCGAACGGCGCGCGGCGAAGATCGACACGATCCAGGGCTTCAACATCCGCCACTGGAGCGACCGCGGGCTCAACTACTGGGCGGTCAGCGATCTCGCAAAGGACGAGCTTGCGGATTTCGGCGAGAAATTCGAGAGTGCGATGCGCGCGCCGGGATAGAACGGTGCGGCGCGGATGCGCCGATGCACCCGCGCCCGCGAACAGGTAACGGAACGTTGCCTTAGCGTGCCTTGCGATGGCGTCGCGGTGCAATCTGTTGCTGGCGACGCGTTGGCGCGACTTCATTGTAATAGGCGCTGGAGTTGTAGGCGTTCGGCTGATAGCCACCGCGGCCGGCGAGCACGTCGGCGTTGGGATGATAGAACAAAAAGGCGCCGGGCTCCTGGATCGCAGCTTGCGCGAACACGGGTGTTGCAATCGCAGTCAGCAGAAACGCGGCGGCGATGGTCGGGATGGATTTGGTCATTGCGGAAATCCTCTTTGCTGGAGTTACCTCCACCCAATTAGGTATCGCACCGCAAATGCGAGAGAGCCGTGCGAGGGCTTTCACCGCGATGTGAAAAGCCCTGCGCGCGACGCGCGGGAATGGGCCTCACCGACAGTGCGCGGAAATATTCGTCTACAAGGGAAGCGATCGGCGCCGCGATTTCACTATCGTGTGGCAGCGCCGTAGGGCGGATTAGCGTAAGCGTAATCCGCCGACCGTGAGACCGCGGCGGATTACGCTTACGCTAATCCGCCCTACCCATCCGCATGCTAGGTCTGCGGCGGAAAGCGTTCGAAGGCCGGCAATTCGTGCGCGCGCTCCATCCAGCGCAGGCGTTCCGCGGTCTGGATATGCATCGTCGCCGGCACGGCGTCGGGGTCGTCATAGGTCCCGCTCTGGATGTCGACGATGCCGGGCATGATGTTGTCGTTGGTGTAGAACAGGCCGGTGCCGCAATCGGCACAGAACTGCCGCCGGCCATGTTCGGAAGATTTGTAGAGTTTTGGCGTACCCTTCGTCACCTTGAGCGCGTCCGCCGCATACATCGACCAGCCAACCATCGGCGCGCCGGCGTGGCGGCGGCAATCCGTGCAGTGACACAGCGCGTGAACGATAGGCTCGCCCGCGATCTCGTAGCGGATCGCGCCGCAATGACAGCCGCCGGTGACATTGACCATGCTTTCCTCCGATCGATGGGCTCGCGCCGCGGCATCCGATCTCGCACAACGACGGCACATTTTCGATGCGGTCAGTTGGCGCGCCGGCTGACCACGTTGCCCGGCACGATCTCGGCCTTGAAGCGAAACAGTTGCGGATCGGCGGGGTCGACCGAGACACGGACCCAGTGGCTATCCGGCCAGCCGAACGTTTCCACGCGCGTGAAATTCTCGAACAGGCGGCTGGTCTTCTTGCTGTAGAGCGGTTTGTCGACGCGGAAGATGTGGGTATCGCCGTGCAGGAAGGCCACCGGCCTGTCGTAGGTTTCCAGCTCTTCGGCCAGCGTCTGCACGTAATCGTCGAATGCCAGCGGCCGGCTCGGCGCGGGCTGGCCGCGCGGAATGAAGCGAAGCAGGTAACGCGTCTTGGCGCTCGCGGGCCAATAAGTCTCGAAACCTGGATTGGCCTGGGTCAGGATCACCACGCCCCGGCTGCCGGCGGTCTTCGCTTCGGCAAAGGCTTGCTTCAGCCAGGCGATGTTCGCGGCCTTGCGCTCCAGATGCTCGGCGTCCATTTCCGGCGTGCGGCCGTAATTGTCGTTCTCGCCAACGATATGAACGGTGACAAAGGTGACGCCGCCGAGCGACCATCGCAGGTTTTCGCGGAATTTCGCGAAGGCCGGATCGGAAGACTGGTTGCGCACCGCGATCGGCTTCTGCCCAAGGCTCCTGCCCTCCGGAAAGAACATGGTGCGGATGTTCGACAGCAACGCGAGCGGATCGACTTTCCGGGCCTCCAGGGGCCAGCAATCGGACCAGTCGTTGTCGCCCGGCGTCAGGATGAACGGGTGGCGGATGGTTTGGAAGGAGTCGTAGATCGCCTTATAGTTTTCGTCGACGCAAGGCATCGAGGCGATCGCGGGATTGCGGTTGTAGGGCGTCGCGTCGAACTGGAAGTCCCCGATATGGGCGACGAAGGCGAGTTCTGCGGCGTTGAGCGCCGCGAGCACGCGCTGATATTCGGTTTCCTGCACCTTGGTGTAGGGCATGTCGCCGACCAGCGCGAACTCGAACGCCCCCTCCTGCGCGGATGCACCGCCCGCGGCGGCCAGCATCATGAGGGCTGCGACAGCCGCCCGCGTCGAACGCCACGCCATGATCGGTCCTCCCGGCCTCGACGCGAATGACGAGGCCAATAATCGGGAATCGGATCAAGCCAACGCGCCGACGCCCTAAGCCGACTTCCTCACCGCATTGTCGACCAGCGTCTTGCCGAGCGACCAGATCGCGCCGGGCACCTTGTGGCTGGCGGCGATGACGTCGTCGAACGACTTTTCGATCCAGGCGCAGTCTTCTTCCGTCACCACCAGCGGCGGCAGCAGCTTGATGGTGTGGCTGCCGTGGCCGGAGACTTGCGTGAGGATCTTGTGATCCTTGAACAGCGGCACCGTGATGAGCTGGCAGAACAGGCCTTTATTCGCGGTCTCCAGCAGATTCCACGAGGCCTTCAGCTTGAGCGATTTCGGCGGACCGAACTCGATGCCGATCATCAGCCCCTTGCCGCGCACTTCCTTCAGCAGTTCATAGCCCGGCACCATGCGGGTCAGCGCAAGGCGAAGCTCGGCGCCGCGCCTGGCGGCCTGCTCGACCAGCTTTTCCTGCTTGATGACGTCGAGCGTCGCGATGCCCGCGGCCATCGCCAGATCGTTCTTCGCAAAGGTCGAGCCGTGCACGACCGCGCGATCCATCTGGTTGAAGATCTTGTCGAAGATCGGCTTGCGCGTCAGCAGCGCGCCGACCGGCACATGACCGCCGGACAGCGCCTTTGCCAGCAGCACCATGTCGGGCTCGACGTTCCAGTGCTCGACCGCGAGGAATTTTCCGGTGCGGCCGATGCCGGTCTGAATTTCGTCGGCGATGAAGATGGTGCCGTATTTCCTGCACAACGCCAGCGCGCCGGGAAGGAATTCATCGGTCGGCAGGTTGACGCCCTTGCCTTGAATCGGCTCGACGATGAACGCCGCGACCTGACGCGACGACAAAGCCTGTTCAAGGGCAGCGAGATCGTTGAACGGAACCTGCGTGCATCCCGGCAGCAGCGGCTCGAAGCCGCCGCGGAAATTCGCATCGTCCATCAGCGACAATGCGCCATAGGAAAGGCCATGGAACGAATGCGAGCAGGAGACGATGCCGGGGCGGCCGGTCGCGCCGCGCGCGAATTTGATCGCGGCTTCGACGGTTTCGGCGCCGGAATTTGCAAAGAAAACCTTGTCCAGATATGGCACATGTTCGAGCAGCCGCTCCGCCAGCACGCCGGCGAGCGTCGAGACGTCGAGTTGAACCAGATTGGGGAAATCGGCATCGAGCACGCTCTTCAGCGCATGACGTAATGCCGGATGATTGCGGCCAATCGCAAAAACGCCAAATCCGCTGAGTAGATCGAGATAGCGGGCCCCGTCACGATCGAACAGGTATTGACCTTGACCCTTCTGAAAGCCCACATCGTAGCCGATGGTCTTCAGCACCCGGACGAGCTGCTCATTGAGATGACGCGCGTGCATGGAACTGCGCTGCGCCTGCCGCTCTACAAACAGCTCGGAAACGTCTAGATATGAATCTGGCATTGGCTACATACGTCGGTTGATGGCCGTTTCGTCAACTGAAAACACTCAATGCGGCGTTTTGACCGCTGCTTTGGATCAGCTACTTAAACATAGGTTACACCCATGTTGCACTGCCCAAGAACACTCGCGCGTACAATAGTTTATTCGGGAATCTTTTTGGCCACAGGTCTTAACGCGGGGCTTGCCGCCGACCCCACCGGCGACTGGAAAGTAGCGGACGGCGTAGCCAATATCCGCGTTGCCCAATGCAGCGGCAGCATGTGGGGCGTCGTCGCCTGGGAAAAGCAGCCGGGTGGCAAGGACAAGAACAATCCCGACGTCGCCAAGCAGAGCCGGCCGACGCTTGGCATGCCGATCCTGATCGACATGAAGAAGAAGCCGGGCGCCGATGCATGGGAAGGCCAAGTCTACAACGCCAAGGACGGACAGCTCTACTCTTCGACGATCAAGCCCATCGGCGCCGATCAGCTCGAGATTCAGGGCTGCGTGCTCGGCTTCCTCTGCGGCGGCGAAACCTGGACCCGCGTCGGGCCGCCGATTCCTTCAAGCCCGACCAACAGCATGGCCAAGGGAGCGCCGAAGGGTGCGCCCGGCGCCGCGCCCAAGAGCGCTGCATCGGGTGCTGCGCCGACGACCGCGGCACCGGCTCCTGCACCGAAGACCACGGGCGCAGCTCCGGCGCCTGCCACGCCTGCGCCTGCACCTAAGGCTGCGCCAGGTCAGAAGCAGGCGGCAGCCGCCGCGCCGCCGCCCGCCGACATCGGCGATATCTGCCTACTGCCCGACATCGCGCGGTTTGCCCATTAGCGCGGGCTGGAACAACAGCACCGCGGCGAGCGTGATGATGAACGACAGCGCCAGCAGCTTACCCATGCTGGCGGTGCCGGGATGACTGGATAGCCACAGGCTTCCGAACGCGGTCGCCGTGGTCAGCGCGGAGAAGAAGATCGCGCGCGTCAGGCTGGACTGCAGCAGGTTGTTTCTGCCCTCGCGCCAGGCCACCACGTAATAGATCTTGAAGGCGACGCCGACGCCGAGCAGCAGCGGCAGAGCCACGATGTTGGCGAAGTTGAGCGGCAATCCGATCAGCACGCACAGCTCGAGCGTCACCGCGCCGGCCACCAGCAGTGGCACCATCGTCATCAAGACGTCGCTGACCCGCCGCAGCGTCAGCCACAGCAGCAGGCTGATCACCACGAGTGCAAAGATGCCGGCGTGAATGAACGCCCTCACGATGGTGTCGCCGGATTTCAGGATCGACACCGGCCCGCCGATCGCGTTCGGCTCGGCCGCCAGCACCGCATCCGCGAAGCGGCGCAGATTGTCGTTGTCGTTGGGATCGCCCTTCGGCAGCGCCTCGACGCGGATCAGGCCGTCCTTCGACTTCCAGCTGTTCACCAATTCCGGCGGCAGCGTCTTCAGCGAGACCGGGCCGGCCTGGATCGTGTTGCGGAGCTGGTCGAACACGATCTTGAGCGGGGTTATGAAAACATTCTGCGCCTTGTCGCGCGTCGCCTGGTTGCTGGCGGCGAGCTTCGAGAGCGCATCGGCGAGCCGCCGCGAGGCGACCGCGCCCGGGCCCTTGCCGTCGCCTGCGGTCTTGCGCAAGGCTTCGACCGAGCTCTTCAGCGCTGCGACATTCTCTTCGTCCGTCGGCGCGGCATCGACGGAGTCGGGATTGAGCGCAGGCCCCACCACCCTCGCCGCCTTCGCGATCAGCTGCAGCTTCGCCGGCTGATCGTCCGGCACGAAACTGTCGAGCGACATCACGCGCAGAACTTCCGGCACTTTCGAAAGCCGCTCCTCGATCTTCTTCGCTTCGGCTTCGGAATTGGTCAGCACATTGATGGCGTTGGCGCCGGTATTGGGATCCTTGCGCAGGTCGAGGAAGGTCGCGATCGATTCGGCGTGCGGATTGCGCAGGTTGATCGGGTTGAAGTCGAACTTCATGAAATAGAGCAGCGGCAGGCCGGCGACGACCAGCAGCAGCGTGCCGGCGACGATGATGACGCGGTGCCGCTCGAGGAATTCATCGACCGGCGCGAGAAACGCGTAGCCGACCGGCTCGCTTTCGCCGGGCGGGTGCAGCAGCTTCAGCATCGCCGGCAGCACCGTGATGCTCGAGATGAAGGCAATCAGCATGCCGGCGCCGGCGATCTTGCCGAGCTCGGAAATGCCCTTGTAGTCGGTCGGCAGGAAGCACAGGAAGCCGGCGGCGGTCGCCATCGCGGCGAGCGACAGCGGGACCGCCGAACGGCTGGCCGCGCTCTCCAGCGCTTCGGCGAGGTTTTCGTTCTTGAAGCGCTCGGAGCGGTAGCGGACGCTGAACTGAATGCCGAAGTCGACGCCGAGGCCGACGAACAGCACGGCAAAGGCGATCGACAGCAGGTTCAGCGACCCCACCATCATCAGGCCGACCGCGGTCGTGAGCGAAAGGCCGATGAACAGGTTCACGAACACCGCGAAGATGATCTTGGCCGAGTGCAGCGCCATCCAGAGAATCACGAGCACGATCAGGACGGTCGCAACGCCGTTGACGATCGCGCCGTCCTGCACGGTCGAATATTCCTCATTGGCGATCGGCACCGGGCCGGTCAGCCGCACGCGGGCGCTGTACTGGCCGGCGAAATTGAGATCGGTCGCGGCCTGCCGGATCGCATCGGTCGCGTCCTTGCCGGGTTCGAGCGAGTTGTAATCGAGCTTCGGCTTGAACTCGATGAAGGCGCGGCGATCGGCATCGGTGAGCGGCTTGTCGCTGACGAGCTCGCGCCAGGAGAACGTCGCCGTGCCCTTGTTCAGGATATCCTCGACCGTCTGGCTGATCTGGTTGAACGGACGTTCGGCATTGTCGAGCTTGACCTGCCCGCGCTTGACGCCGGCAAGCCCGGTTTCCAGCGCGCCGGTCAGGCCGCGGATCGATGGATCGCCGGCCATGATCTCGATCAGGGGGCCGGCGGCCTCGAGCTGGCCGGTGACCTTGCCGACTTCCTCCACCGGCAGGAACAGCAAGCCGTTCTTTTCGAAGAATTCGCCGGAGCCGAGCGGCTGCACGGATTCGAAATGCGTGGTGTCGCCGGAAAGCTTGGCGGCCAGCGCCTTGCTCGCGGCGCTGGCGAGTTCCGGCGTCGGCGCCTCGACCACGGCGAGAATCAGCTTTTCGCGGTCGAACGCGTGCTCGAACTGGTTGTCGCGCTTGCGCCAGTCGAGGTCGGGCGAAATCAGCGTGTTGATGTCGGTGTTGATGGCAAAGTGCCGGGCGGCATAATAGCACGCTCCGACTGCCAGAAGCAGGGAGGCAACGACGACGAGAGTGGCAAACCGCGTACAGGTTCTGACAATCGAGACAACAATGCTGGTCAGCACTTCGTTTCTTTCTAAATCTCAAGGAGAGCTGGGCGAAAACGCCCGCTGTCTAGCGGAGTTCCCGCTGCCGATCTAATGTTGTTTTGGCGACGTCCCGGAGGGTTCAACCGAGGCCACGAAAACCGACCGGGATGGGCGTTCAGGCCGCCGGTATAGCCCTTTCCAGAGGGCGATAAAGTGACGAACCGGTGAGTAACCGTCGTTCACGAAGTGCCTTTATTGGTATTTAGTTACCAATATGTTGGTAACCATTGCGCGATGCACCTTTTCTCGCCGCACAATTTTTGACACATAGTCCTGCGCTTCCATCTACTTGGGTGGGGAATACCTACTGGTTCCGGTCGTGGTGCGGATATTGCAAACGTGGATTTGCAATATCCGGTGTGACCGGCCGCACGGAGACCTTCGGGTGAATTTGCGAATTCAGTACCTGGTGCAACTTGCGTAATGGACATCCCATGGAAGTGTATTTAGCGCAGCCCCGCGGATTTTGTGCGGGCGTCGTGCGTGCCATCGAAATCGTTGAGCGTGCGCTCGAGAAGTATGGTCCGCCGGTCTATGTCCGGCACGAGATCGTGCACAACAAATACGTGGTCGAGAGCCTGAAGGCCAAGGGCGCGATCTTCGTCGAGGACCTGTCGGAAGTCCCGCCCCAGGCGGTCACCGTATTCAGTGCCCATGGCGTCGCCCGCAGCGTCGAGGAAGAGGCGGCCGCCCGCGGCCTGCCGGTCCTCAATGCCACCTGCCCGCTGGTCACCAAGGTCCACAATCAGGGCAAACGGTACATGTCCAAGGGCCGTACCCTGGTACTGATCGGCCATGCCGGCCATCCCGAGGTCGAGGGAACCATGGGTCAGGTTCCCGGCCCGGTCCTGCTGGTCCAGAGCGTCGACGATGTGGCGTCCCTGGAACTGCCTACGGACGCGCCAGTGGCCTATATCACCCAGACCACCCTGAGCGTGGACGACACCAAGGACATAATCGCGGCCCTCCAGGCCAAATTTACAGATATTCAAGGCCCCGACATCCGGGATATCTGCTATGCGACACAGAACCGCCAATCTGCGGTAAGGGACCTCAGCAAGCTGGTGGACGTCATCCTCGTGGTGGGGGCCGCCAATAGTTCCAACTCCAACAGGCTTCGCGAAATTGGCACTGAGGTCGGGGTCCCGAGTTATCTCATTGCCGACGGGAGCGAGCTGAACCCGGACTGGCTGAAGAGTGCAAAGGCCGTCGGCATCACGGCGGGCGCATCGGCGCCCGAAGTCCTGGTCGACGACGTCATCGAGGCTTTGAGGCGTATCGGACCCGTCACGGTATCGGTGCTTCCCGGCCGTGAGGAGAATATCGAATTCCGGCTCCCGGCCGAACTGACCGCGGCGGGCTGATCCACCGCATGATTCCAAGTCTGGGCCCCCCAGGCCCAGGCTCCAAGTCCAGAAAGAAAACCTCCCAAATGGCAATACCGTTCTTCAAGGAAATGCGTATCGGTGCGTATCTGATCAAGCAGAAGATGCTTGGCCGCAAGCGCTATCCGCTCGTGCTGATGCTGGAGCCGCTGTTCCGCTGCAACCTCGCCTGCGTCGGCTGCGGCAAGATCGACTATCCCGATGCGATCCTCAACCGCCGCATGTCCGCGCAGGAATGCTGGGATGCCGCCGACGAGTGCGGCGCGCCGATGGTTGCGATTCCCGGCGGCGAGCCGCTGATTCACAAGGAGATCGGCGAGATCGTGCGCGGCCTCGTGGAGCGCAAGAAGTTCGTCTCGCTGTGCACCAACGCGCTGCTGCTGGAGAAGAAGCTCGATCTGTTCGAGCCCTCGCCCTATCTGTTCTTCTCGGTGCATCTCGACGGCCTGAAGGACCACCACGACAAGGCGGTGTCGCAAAAGGGCGTGTTCGATCGCGCGGTATCCGCGATCAAGGCGGCGAAGGCGCGCGGCTTCACGGTCAACGTCAATGCGACGATCTTCGACGGCCATCCGGCGGAAGAGATCGCCAAATTCCTCGACCTCACCACCGAGCTCGGCGTCGGCGTGTCGATGTCGCCGGGCTACGCCTATGAGCGTGCGCCCGACCAGGAGCACTTCCTCAACCGCACCAAGACCAAGAAGCTGTTCCGCGACGTGTTCGCGCTCGGCAAGGGCAAGAAGTGGAACTTCATGCATTCCGGCCTGTTCCTCGACTTCCTGGCCGGCAACCAGAGCTACGAATGCACCCCGTGGGGCATGCCCGCCCGCAACATCTTCGGCTGGCAGAAACCCTGCTACCTGCTCGGCGAAGGCTACACCAAGACCTTCAAGGAACTGATGGAGACCACCGACTGGGACTCCTACGGCACCGGCAAATACGAGAAGTGCGCCGACTGCATGGCGCATTGCGGCTATGAGCCGACCGCCGCCACCGCGGCGCTCAACAACCCGCTGAAGGCGATGTGGGTGGCGCTGAAGGGCGTGCGCACCACGGGTCCGATGGCGCCGGAGATCGATCTCACCAAGCAGCGCCCGGCCCAGTACATCTTCTCCGAACAGGTGCAGAAGAAGCTTTCGGAAATCCGCCGCGACGAGGCGGCCGCGGCTGCCGCCAAGCAGCAGGAGAAAGCCTCCACCGCGGCCTGAGCGGTGTCCTGAAGCGTGAGCATGATCTTTTAGGAAAGCCGGCTCCCGTTTTTCCGGATCATGCTCTAGAAAAAGAATTGGGCCCCGGTTCTGAAATGAACCGGGGCCCTTTCTTTTTGTTTGACGCCCTTGAAAATCCTGTCGCCGTTTCGCGCGGATCAGATCTCCGCGGTCGCGAGCGCGCTCTCGCCGCCTTGCAGGAAGCCGCGGCAGCCACGCAGCGAGCGCAGCGCACGGTTGAAATCGATGCCGGTCGAGACCAGCGCGCCCAGCGAAGTCGGGTTGCGTGCCACGCCGCGCAGCACCTTGCCCAGATCGATGTCACCGTTCGGCTTGATCGCGTTCTTGGCGATCGCCGGAAGCGCCCGGCTGGCCGGATCGGAGATCACCCGCAGCGCCGCGAACGGCAAGCCGGCCTCCGCGGCATAGGCTGCTGCGATATGACTTTCCATATCGACGGCAGCAGCCCCGGTCTCCGAATGCAGCGCGGCCTTGCAGGCGGTCGCCGCGATCACCCGCTCCACGCCGGCGAGACCGCCGCGGACCACGCGCCTGCGACGCAACGCCGCACGTGCAATCAGCTCCTCGTTCAGCGCCAGGCCGGCAAGGAAACGCGTATCGCCCGCGAGCACCTCGGTCGCCACCACCACGTCGCCCGACTTGAGCGACGGGTCCAGCCCGCCGGCGACGCCGAACGAGATGACACCTCTGAAAGTGGTGGAATCCAGCGTTGCCAGCAATTCGCGCAGTTGCTGCGGATCGCTGGAGCTGCAGATGACAATCATGCCGGGCCCGGCAGCGATGCGGGCTTCCTGCACTAAACCGGTTACTATCAACACCGGCCGCGGATCGATTGAATTGCGATCAATCAGATCGTCCCCCGCGGCGGCCTCCGCCCCCAAAATCACATCCCGACCCCTACCACCCTGCTGTTGGTGCTTCTCAAATTCCGGTACCGCGCCAGCGCCCAGAGCGGAAAGAATTTCGAGTAGCCATGATAACGCAAATAAAACACCCGCGGAAAGCCTGTAGCCGTGTAACGGGCCTCATCCCAAAGCCCTTTTTCGGTCTGTGTGGTTTTTAGGTACTCCACGCCGCGCACGACCGCCGGGTTTTCCACCTCCCCGGCTGCCATCAAGCCAAGCAAGGCCCATGCCGTTTGCGAAGAGGTCGATGGCGCGGCCTCGTATCCCTTGTAGTCCAGCCGATAGCTGACCGCGTCCTCGCCCCAGCCGCCGTCCGCGTTCTGAATCGACAGCAGCCAGCCTACCGCTTTGCGCATCATCGGGTCCTGATGATCGACGCCTGCGGCATTCAGCGCGCACAGCACCGACCAGGTTCCGTAGATGTAGTTGAGGCCCCAGCGGCCGTACCACGACCCTTCCGCCAGCTGGGTGCGGCGCAAATAGGCAATTCCGTCGGCGACCGCCTTGTTGGTCTCGGAGGTCTCGCCGAGCTGCGTCAGCATCGAGATGCAGCGCGCGGTCACGTCCTCGGTCGGCGGATCGAGCAGCGCGCCGTGATCGGAGAACGGGATGTTGTTGAGATAGTATTCCAGATTGTTGACGTCGAACGCGGCCCAGCCGCCGTCGCGGCTCTGCAGCCCCTCGATCCATTCGCGCCCGCGCGCGATCGCCGTATCATATTCCTTGCTGCCGCTCTGCCGCCGCGACCGGTCCATCGCCATCACCACCACGGCGGTGTCGTCGAGATCGGGATAGTGCGCGTTGTTGTACTGGAACGCCCAGCCGCCGGGACGAACGTCGGGCGCCTTCACCGCCCAGTCGCCCTTGAGGTCGAGCACCTGGCGCGGCTTCAGCCAGTCGAGGCCCTCGTTCATTTTCGCAATCGTGTCCTCGCCGCCCGCTTCCGCCAGCGCATGGCAGGTCAGCGCGGTGTCCCACACCGGCGAGACGCAGGGCTGGCAATAGGCCTCGTGCTCGCCGATCACGAGCAGCTTGTCGATGCCACGGCGCGTGACCGCGCGCGGCGGATAGTCCGGCCCCTTGCCGAGCGCGTCATACATCATGACGATGTTGGCCATCGGCGGATAGATCGCGCCCATGCCGTCCTCGCCGTTGAGCCGCTCTTCGGTGAAGGCGAGCGCAGCATCGATCGCACGCTGGCGCAGCTTCTTCGGAAACAGCGGCTCGACGACGCGCAGGATCTTGTCGAGCGAAGCGAACAGCGCGTACCAGCCCCAGCTCTGATGCGGCGCCTTCTTGTTCATGCCGACCGTCTTGGGATCCTGCAGGAACAATTCGTCGATGCCGACGCCTTTCGGATTCTTCGCCAGCGGCTTCAGCGCCGCCAGCACCATCAGCGGCACGATCGTGGTGCGCGCCCAATAGGAAATCTTGTTGAGATGGAACGGCGACCACATCGGCAGCAGCATGATCTCGATCGGCAGCACCGGCACCGCGCGCCAGCTCAGCACGCCGTAGAACGCGAGCAGGAAGCGCGTGAAGACGTTGCTGGCGGCCGCGCCGCCGCGCGAGCGGATCGCTTCGCGCGCACGCACCATGTGCGGCGCGTCGATGGAATCGCCGACCATCTTCAGCGCGAAATAGGATTTGACGCTGGCGCTCATGTCGAACGGGCCGTCCTGCACCAGCGGCCAGCCGCCATGATTGCCTTGCGTGCGGCGCAGATAGTTGGCGATCTTGGCCTCGAGCGCGGTATCGACGGGCTCAGCGAGATAGTGGCGCAGCAGGATGTATTCCGACGGGATCGTGCTGTCGGCCTCCAGCTCGAACACCCAGTGTCCATCGGACTGCCGGTAGCCGAGCAACGCTTCGGTCGCCGAGGAAATGCTCTTCTCCAGCGCGACGGGATCGACCGTCGCGACGGGTTCGCCTGCAATTGTTTTGTCTACGGAAAGCATATCGCTAGCATCCCTTTGTTCGCGCGCCGGCTCCGTGAAGCCGGTCACACAACGTCCGCTCAGGCCTTACGGCCTCGCCAGGATCAGGTCGGCGGCGCGGTCGCCCGACCGTATCGATCCCTCGATGGTTGCCGGCAATCCGGTATCGGTCCAGTCGCCGGCGAGAAACAGGTTCTTGAACGATGTCACCGGTCCCGGCCGCAGCGCGTTCTGCTCCGGCGTCGCCTCGAACGTCGCACGGCGCTCACGCACGATCTGCCAGGGCGGCAGCGGCAGATCGCCCTGCAGGCCCGCCGCCTTGCAGACATCCCGCCAGATCGCCAGCGCAAGCTCCTCGCGCGGCATGTCGACGAGACGGTCGCCATTGCTGATGGTGACGGAGAGCCGCTGCGGAAATGCGAACAGCCATTCCACGAGGCCGCCGACGACGCCGAGAATCGGCGCCGCATCGCGCGGCGGATCGTAGCGGAAATGCGCATTGACGATGGCGCGGAATTTCGTCGGCGTCTTCAGCCCCGGGAGCAGCGCCGCGGCGGGGCGCGGCGGCACCGCCAGCACCACGACGTCACCCTCGCCGAGCGCCACCGTGTCGGTGCCGAATTTGAGTTCGCCGATGCCCTCGCCCTTGGTCGCGAATTCGCGCAGCTCATGGCCGAACTGGACCGAGGCGCCCTTGTCCTGAAGCAGCTTGATCGCCGGCTCGACCAGGACCGCGCTGAGCCCGTCGCGCGCGATCAGCGGCCGGCACGCCTGCCCGCCCGCCAGCAGCGTCTCGCGCACGATCGCGCCGGCAAGGCCCGCCGATCCCTCGGGCGGATCGACATTGAGCGCGGCGAGCAGCAGCGGCTGCACCAGCCGATCGTACAGCGTGCCCTGGCAAGGAATCGTATCGCCGACCAGCTTGCCGGTGCCTGCCCAGACCAGCGGCGCCAATGCGAGATAGTCGAACAGTTTTGTATCAGGGACGCGGCGCGCCTCGTCGAACACCCAGAGCGGCAGCTTGCCCTCGCCGAGATCGAGCAGCCAGCGCTGGCCGGTCGAGATGTCGGCGAACGGAAACTGCGCAAGCTTCGGCCCGACCAGCCCCGCCTCGGTCCCGATCGATCTTGCGTAGCCCAACGCGTGGCTGTTGCCCGACAACAGCAGATGATTGCCGTTGTCGATGGTGAGATTGGTGGCCGCGTCGAAATAGGAGCGGCAGCGGCCGCCGGCCTGCTGCGTCGCCTCGTGGACATGGACGAGGTAGCCGGCATTGGCGAGCCGCACGGCGGCCGAGAGGCCGGACACACCGGCGCCGATGATATGAGCGTTTTTTTGCATCAGATGATCGCGTAACGGAGAAGGATGGCAATCTTCGCCCACTTGTGGACGCGGACCGGCTCGCGCGGGGCGGCAAAGCCCCGTGCCAGCAACAAATCCAGTATGGCGCGGTAATATCTCGACATGATCCGCGGCGCACGCACGACACGGCGCGAGTTGCGTTTCATGATCTCGTCGGCCTTTTCAAAATGCTTCTTCGCCCGCTCGGCCAGCGGCAGGCAAACTTTCGGCAACGAACGTTCGGCAATCACCTTCTGCGGATTGTCGCTGGTGATGCCGGCGAGCAGCAGGCTCTCGCGCGGCAGATAGAGACGGCCGAGGCCGGCGTCTTCGTCGATGTCGCGCAGGATGTTGGTCAATTGCAGCGCGCGGCCGAGATGATGGGCGAGCAGGATACCGTCCTCCTCGGGCATGCCGAACACCCGGACGGACAGGCGCCCGACGGCGCTGGCGACGCGGTCGCAATACAGATCGAGGGTGGCAAGATCCGGCGCGCGGATATCCTGCGGCACGTCCATCTCCATGCCGTCGACGACGGCAAGAAAATCCTCGCGCTTGAGGCCGAACCTCTTCACCGAGGCGACGTAGTCCTGCAGGCGCGGCGGCGGATGGCCCTGATAGAGGGCGTCGATATCGTCGCGCCATTGCTGTAGCGCGGCCAGCCGCTCGGGCCGCGGCCCGTCGGAATCGGCGATGTCGTCGACCTGCCGGCAGAAGCTGTAGATCTGGAACATCGCCTCGCGCTGGCTGCGCGGCAGGATGCGCATCGCGGCATAGAACGAGCTGCCGGACGCCGCGGTGCCGTAATCTGCGTTGGCCGCCGCCGTCTGCACCGTCATGCGCCGGCCGCCGGTTTTGCCAAGGGCCGTCGTCCGACCGAGCGCCGGATGATCTCGCCTGCGATGGCGCCGAAGGTATGGCCGAGCAGGTCCAGCTTGCTCAGATGCACGCGCTCGCTGAGGGGATCGCGCTCTTTCAGCATGCCGACGATCTTGTCGGCGAAGGCCTGGATCACCGCAATGTCGAGCCCGAGGCGGAAATCCTTGACCTCGGCGCCGAGCGACTTGCTCTCGTCGAGCAGCGTTTCAGTGCGCGCCGCCAGCGCATGGAGACATTGCAGCAGCGCCGGCTGCGACTTCGCCTCCCCGAGCATCTCGACGGTGGCGCCGCTGGCGGCCAGCGCGTCGCGCGGCAGATAGACGCGGTTGAGGTTTTTGTAGTCCTTGGCGCAGTCCTGCAGATGGTTGTTGATCTGCAGGCCGGCGCACAGCGCGTCGGAGGCCGCCCAGGTCGAGGTGCTCTCGCCGTGGACGTCGAGCATGAAGCGCCCGACCGGCATCGCCGAATAGCGGCAATAGTGAATGACGTCGTCCCAGTTCTCGTAGCGCAGCTTGGTGACGTCCATGCGGAACGCGACCAGCACGTCGAGCGCATGGCGCGGCGCCATCGACCGCTCGGCCAGCGCGTGGCGCAGGCTCACCGCCTCCTTCTGCGTGTCGCCCTTGCCGAGCAGTTCCGCCTCGAACAGGTCGAGATAGCGCAGCTTCTCGTCCGGACCGAGCGTCGCGTGGTCGGCGATGTCGTCCGCCGTCCTGACGAAATTATAGAAGGAAAGGATCAGCGCCCGGTGGCGCGGGTGGATGATCCACGACGCAACAGGAAAATTCTCGTCGCGGTCGCTCTTTCCGGATCGCAGGTCGCTCGCGCTGGTCATCAAGAACTGGCTACATCATCTGGGATTGGCGCATGCGCCGACGGTTCAGCGCATGCTAAGGTGATTGCGGCCCCATATAGGGGAATCCGCAGCCAAAACCAATGCTATATGGGCTGATTAGCCCCGCCCGTGACGCGCGTCATAGAGCCGAAAATGGCTTTTCCGCGAAGGGTTAACGGACGCTGGAGCGGCTTATTGGCCGTTGTTCTTGAGAACCTGGTCGCAGGCCGAGCTGATCTTGGAACGGTGTTCCTTCAGGCACGCCAGGATGGTCAGGTCGCCCTGATCGATGACCGGACGGCAGAACTTCTGCACGTCGCGGGTGCAGGCCTTCTGCTCCGCTTCCGTTCCGCTGCGCTGTTGCTGGGCGAAGGCGGCGGTCGACGCTATCGATATCGACAACAAAGTGAGGGCCAGGAGAGATTTACGCATCGTATTCCTTCATTCGGCAGCAAGAAATCCAGTTCCCGATTAGCATTTCGGCGTGGCCGGAACGGATTTGTCTGGATGGGTAGGCGCCGCGTAACGCAGCAGCGCGCAAAGGACAAGCATGGTAAATGCGGCCAAATTTGCGGCGATCTCAGCACGTTAAATAACCGACTGATACTTAACGTGTATTTTTGCCACAGCTGGTCGCAATTGTATGTTGCGGACGATGCGGCACAAAGCTAGATGCTGCGCTGAAGGCGCCGATGGGACGATTGATTCCATCCGGCCATGCGTGCTTTTTTCCCGCCTTGACCGGCGGAAACGGCACACTGTCATTTGAACCTAAGATACTGCAGAGACACTAAATCTTCGATGCGGCGAGACGTATCTTTGCAGAGACGTCTATTTTGAGGGGAATAATCACGATGAAACTCTTTGGTTCCAGCTCGCTCGGTCAGGCCCTGGCAGCGGCCGGCGTTGGCGCCGCGCTGATGTTGTCGGCGACCCCAGGCCATGCCCAGGCGGGTGGGCCGTTTGCCGGCTTCGATGGAAACTGGACCGGCACGGGCACAGTC
>Ga0102590_1002290_pt1 | contig 23354 bp, 2 predicted proteins | sample AraplaMF_Col_mMF_FD_76859 | JGI IMG/M metagenome (GOLD analysis project Ga0102590, IMG submission 76859) | Arabidopsis root microbial communities from the University of North Carolina, USA - plate scrape MF_Col_mMF | ecosystem: Host-associated > Plants > Roots > Endosphere | place: USA... | reverse complement strand
ACGATGAGCGGCCACACAGCTCGCTGGGCTATCAAACACCGAAGCAGTTTGCAGAACGATTTTTAACACCAGACTCTAGTCCGGTTTCGTACTAAATTGGGTAGCAGGTCACTTCTTGTAATATCTTTCGTGTAGCTCTCGATTGGAGAGTAATTCTGACTGTAGTTCTTATCGGGCCAGGTAGCATAATAAGGACATGGCAAGTCGTACTGGTCAGCAGTGAGGTCAAGCAATACTTTGTCTTCGTCATTTTCTCCAATAATCCAGGAGTGACCACGCTGGCGATTAGTCGGCCCCACAAACTGACCCGAAACCGCTTTCCATTTTCTCTCTAAGAAGCCTCTCGCATTCAGTTCATCAGCACCAATAATTGAGGCTGGGTTGCAATAACCCTGCAAATCTGTAGGGTCAGGCTCGCCCCTGCCCATCGACACGGTTCTTGTCGCATGCCATAACGGCGCTGTGATTGCTTTCAATAATTTTTTATCGGGATCGGTTAGTGTGGACATAGGTCGCAGTTGTAGGGATTAGTTTCAAGGCGCCGCGTACCTAAATTGAATCGGTGTTATTGGAACGCAGTCGTGCAGCAATGATTGCGCACTGTAGTGAAAATGGCAACCCCCTTCTTTGCACTTCCGCCTAAAGCGCTGCACAGCATAGAGCACGATTGACCATTCTTGAGTGCGGTCAGAAAAGCTGTCCAGGAAACACGTGATGAGACATCGAACTCGAAAGTTGGTCAGAGGAGGGGGGCGACAGGCGAGGCGCCTGAGCCTGCAAATCCGCTGGCGTAACAAGTACGAGGCATGAGCGTTCCCGAAGCGCGCCGATTGAAGGACCTTGAGTCTGGAAACGCCAAATTGAAGAAGCTGTTGGCGGAAGTGGCTGCGCGATCAAAATGTCGGGCCGGCCCACATCAAGCCACGCAGCCTCTGGCAGAACGGCTTCGTTGAAAGCTTCAACGGCAAGCTGCGCGACGCGTGCCTGAACAGGGAATGGTTTGACAGCCAGCAGGAAGCAAAACTGGTCATTGAGAAATGGCGGCATTTCTATAACAATGAGCGACCGCATTCAGTTCTTGGCAATCGCCCCCAGACTCAGTTGGTCGGCAGCGACGCAGAATGCTGGCGGCTTAGTCAAATCATGTCGGCTTACTACGGTTGAGAATCGGGGAGTTTTTACAGATACAGCATTTTACATAATATAAATTATGCGAAATGGAAGTATGGAAGCTATGATGTAATGTCCGGTTCAAATACCAAGACAAAAAAGCAAGGCCGCCTGTACAGCGGCCTTGCTGATCGCGCTGATAAAACTGCTTTACAAGCGGATCACAGTCCGGCAATCAAGTCCATCAGATCCGCTTCGCTGTGCGTGACGCGCACGCCGGCAGGCGCAGCGGATTGCGGCAAAGGCAGGTCGAACAGGCTGACGTCGGGGCTGCACGCCACGGCATGCAGCAGCGTCAGGTAATGGCTCATCAGCCGCTCGATGGTGCCGGCGTCGAACAGGCCCGTACGGTAGGAAACGTGGCCAGAAATGGCCTCTCCCTGTTCCTGCAGGCTGAGCGACATGTCGGCCTTGGCGCTGACCACGAGCGGCGGGATCTGGCTGATTTCCACGCCGTCGAACGCCAGCTCGGCGCCCGGCATGCTGTGATAAGCATACATCACCTGGAACAGCGGATCATGCGACAGGCTGCGCTTCGGACTGGCGATATCGACCAGATGGTCCACCGGCACGTCGGCGTGCTCGAACGCGCCGAGCATGCTGTCCTTGACCTGGCCCAGCAGGCTGCCGAACGTAGCCTCGCCATCGATCTGGCTACGAATCGGCAAGGTGTTGACGAACATGCCGATCATGCCTTCCAGTTCCGGACGCACACGGTTGGCCGTGGCCACGCCGATCACCAGATCGTCCTGTTCGCTGTATTGCCACAGCTGGACCTTCAGCACCGCCAGCATCAGCATCGGCAGCGTGACCTGTTGCGCGGCGGCCAACTGGCGCAGCGAAGCACACAGGCCGGAGGCGACCGTGAAGCCCAGCATGGCGCCCTCGTTGCTCTGGACCGGCGGACGGGCGCGGTCCAGCGGCAAGGCCAGCAGCTGTGGGGCCTGGGCCAGCTTGCCGCGCCAGTACGCCAGTTGACGCTGGTAGGCCGGGGTCGCGGTGCATAGGCGCTGCCAGTGCGCATAGTCGTAGTACTGCAAGGCCATCGGCGGCAGCGAGGCCGGGGCTGCATACAGCGCGGTCAGCTCGCCCATCAGCACGCCAATCGACCAGCCGTCGAACACCGCATGGTGCACGTTCAACAGCAGCACATGCTCGTCGCGCGCAATCCGCAGCAGGCTGGCACGCAGCAGCGGGCCGTGTTCAAGATCAAAGGGACGGGCCACGTTGGCGGCAACCCGCTCCTCAACCTGCCCCAGTTCCACCTCTTCCACCTCGATGCGCAGCTTGCTCTCCTCGATCAGGACGCGGCGTGCCTCATGCTCCTGCAGCGGCGTCGGGAAGCGCGAACGCAGTACCTGGTGCCGTTGCAACACGGTGTTGAAGGCGCGCTCCAGTGCGGCATGATCCAGCGCGCCGCGCAGGCGGAAGGCGAACGGCATGTTGTATTCCACATCGCCGCCGCGCTTGAACTGGCTGATGAACAGCAGTCCTTCCTGGGCAAGCGATGGCCGCGCGTCCGTGTGCGGCACCGGCAGCAGCGCCGGCAATGCGTCCGCACCACTCTGGCCGCTCGCCCGGTCCAGCTGAATCGCCAGCTGGCGTAGCGTTGGATGGGAAAAGACGTCGCGGATCTGCAGGCTGGTCTGATAGCGGTCGTTCAGGCGGCCGGTCACTTGCAGCACCAGCAGCGAGTGGCCGCCCAGATCGAAGAAACTGTCCTGGGCGCCGATCAGTTCCGCGTCCATGCCCAGCACCTCGGCCCACACCTCAGCCACGGCGCGCTCGGTGTCGTTGGCCGGACGCTCGATGTCGGCAGCCGCCTCGCGCCGCCATTCCGGCGCCGGAAGTGCCTTGCGATCCAGCTTGCCGTTGAGCGTCAGCGGGAAACGCTCCAGTACCACGTAGCAGCTCGGCACCATGTACGGCGCCAGGGTCGCGCTGGCAATGCGGCGGAACAGTTCCGGACGCGGATCTCGTTTCAGTTCGCCGTCGGCCAGTATCAGATAGGCTGTCAGGAAGGCGTCGCCGCCGGCGCGCTGGGTCAGCACCACTGCCGCCTGGTTGATCTCAGGGTGGCCCTCCAGTGCCGCCTCGATTTCCCCGCATTCGATACGGAAGCCGCGCAGTTTGACCTGGAAGTCCTGACGGCCCAGGTATTCGAGCTTGTCTTCCCCATTCCAGCGCACCAGGTCGCCGGTGCGATACAGCCTCGCCGCCGCATCGAACGGGCTGGCGACAAAGCGTTCCGCCGTCAGTTCCGGACGGTTCCAGTAGCCGCGGGCCAGGCCGGTGCCGCCGATGTACAGCTCCCCCACCCCGCCGGTCGGCACCAGATTGCGGTGCTCGTCGAGCACATAGACGCCGGTGTTGGCGATCGGCCGCCCCAGCGAGACGGCGCTGGCGTCGGCCGGCACCCGGTCCGCCGTGGACCAGATGGTGGTTTCGGTTGGACCATAGACATTCCACACCGAGCCGACGCGCGATTGCAGTTCCCGGTTCAGCGCGGCTGGCCATGCTTCGCCGCCGCACAGCGCCGCCATGGCGGGCGCGCCCTTCCATCCGCCGTCCAGCAGCAGGCGCCAGGTCGATGGCGTAGCCTGCATCATGGTGATGCGGTGACGGGAAATCAGATCCTGCAGCGCGTTGCTGTCGCGCGCCGCATCGGCGCTGGCAATGTGCAGCTGGGCGCCGCGGATCAGCGGCAGGAACAGCTCCAGGCCGGCGATGTCGAAGCTGATCGACGTCACCGCCAGCAGGCGGTCCCGCACTCCCATGCCAGGCGAACGTGCCATGGACAACAGCAGATTGCACAGGGCGCGATGCTGGATGCAGACGCCTTTCGGGTTGCCGGTCGAGCCGGACGTGTAAATCACATAGGCCAGCTGGTCGGCATGGCCGGCAGCACCGGGTTGATTCGCGCCGCGGCACACCGACAACGCCGCCTGCACGTCGGGGTCAAGCGGGCACACCGTGCGCAGGCCCAGTTCTTCCAGGCCCGGCGCAAACTGGCTTTCGGTGACCACCACCCGCACCTGGGCGTCGGTCAGCATGTAGGCCAGGCGCGCCTGTGGGTAATCCGGGTCCAGCGGCACGTAGGCCGCACCCGCCTTGGCGATGGCCAGCATCGCCACCACCATGGCGGAGGAACGCGTCATGCACAGGCCCACCAGCGCATCCGGCTGCACTCCCTGGCGGCGCAGATACTGCGACAGGCGGTTGGCGCGGTCGTTCAGCTGCGCGTAGGTCAGCGTGCTCAGGCCATCGCTGACGGCCAGCGCACCGGGAGTGCGTTCCACCTGCTCCTGGAACAGCCCATGCAGCGTGGTCTCCGGGTAGGCCTCGGCAGTACCATAGCCGGCGCTCAGCAGACGTTGGCGTTCCTGCACCGTCAGCAGCGCCAGCTCTCCAATACAGGCCTCGCTGTGGGCGACGATGGCGCCGAGCAGGACTTCGAAGTTGGCCGCCATGCGGGCCACGGTGTTGGCATGGAACAGGTCGACGTTGTAGTGCCATTCGATCTCCAGGCCGCGTTCCGACTCGCCCATGGCCAGTTCGAGGTCGTATTTGATGGCGCGATCCGGCACCTCCAGGTGAGTCAGCCTGATGCCTTCCATTGCCACCTTATGGTATTCATTGTTGTGCAGCGTCAGCAGGATCTGGAACAGCGGGCTGTGACCGAGGCTGCGTTCCGGCTGCAGGCGCTCGACCAGCATCTCGAACGGCACTTCCTGATGTTCGTATGCCGCCAGTATCATCTGTTTGTTCCGCTCCAGCAGCGCGCGGAAGGTCGGATTGCCGGACAGATCGCTGCGCAGCACCAGATTGTTGACGAACAGGCCAATCAGCGGCGCCACGTCGGCATGCGTGCGGCCGGCGATCGGCGTGCCGCAGACGATATCGGTCTGGTTGCTGTAGCGTTGCAGCAGGATGCTGAAGGCAGTCTGCATGAACATGAACAGGGTCGCCTGCTCGCGCTGGCAGTAGCGCTTGATCTGCGCCAGCAGTGCGGCGTCGATCGGATGGCTGTGGATGGCGCCGTGGAAGCGCTGCGTCGCCGGACGCGGCTTGTCGAGCGGCAGGCTGTGCACCACCGGCAGACCTGTCAGCTGGCCGCTCCAGTAATCCAGCTGGTGCTGCAGACGCGGACCCTGCAGGCGGCCGCGCTGCCACTGTGCGTAGTCGGCGTACTGTACCGGCAGCGGCGGCAGCGCCGCCTGCTGGCCCTGGCACAGTGCGTTGTACAGGGTGTTCAGCTCGCGCAGCAGGATGCCCAGCGACCAGCCGTCCGCCGCGATGTGGTGGCGGTTCAGTTGCACGTGGTAGCGTTCCTCGCCCAGGCGGCAGATCTGCGCGCGCAACATGGTGTCGCGCGCCAGGTCGAACGGCGCCCTCGCCTCCTGTGCGCAAAGCGCCGACAGCGCCTGCTGCTGCTGGCCTTCCTCCAGGCCGCGCAGGTCGTGTTCCGTGACGCTGATGCGGGCGTCCGCATGGATGCGCTGATAAGGTTGGCCGCCGGGGCCGGCTTCCAGCGTGGTGCGCAGCACTTCATGGCGTTCCACGATGGCTTGCAAGGCCTGGCGCAGCGCCGGCACATTCAGCGGACCTTCCAGCATCAGGGGCAGCGGCAGATTGTATTCTGCACTGCCCTGCCCCAGCTGGTCGATGAACCACATGCGCTGCTGGGCAAACGAGGCCGGCAACAGCTCGTCGCGCTGGCAAAGCGGGATCGCGCCGCCGGCGCCGTCCTGCTGGCGGGCTTCGATCAGGGCACTCAGGCCGGCAATGGTCGGCTGTTCAAACAGTGCGCGCAACGACAGCTCCACCTTGAGGCGCTCGCCGATCTGGTTCATCAGACGGGTCGCCAGCAGCGAATGGCCTCCCAGTGCGAAGAAGTTATCGTGTATGCCGACCCGCTCGCGCCTCAGCACAGCAGCCCACAGTAGCGCCATCACCTCTTCTTGCGGGGTGCGCGGCGCTACATAAGCTGCCTCGCTGTCCTCCAGCACCGGAGGCGGCAGCGCCTTGCGATTGACCTTGCCGTTTGGCGTCAGCGGTAGCGCGTCCAGGAATACGTAAGCGGTCGGCTGCATGTAGTCCGGCAGTCTGGCGCCGAGGAATTGGCGTAGTACCGCTGCTTTCGGGGTTTCGTCCTGGGCCACGATGTAGGCCACCAGGCATTTGTCCTGCCCTGCGTCGGCGCGCACGATGACCACCGCTTCGCGTACCTGATCATGCTGGCCCAGCAGCGATTCGATATGACCGAGTTCGATGCGGAAGCCGCGCAGCTTGACCTGGGTGTCGGCACGCCCCAGGCATTCCACCATGCCGTTCGGCAGGTAGCGTCCGAGGTCGCCGGTGCGGTACAGGCGGTCGTGCGCCAGAGTGCCGAAGGGGTTAGGCAGGAAGCGTAGCGCAGTCAGTTCGGCGTCGGCCCGGTAGCCACGGGCCATGTGGGCGCTACGCATATAGACTTCGCCATGTTCGCCGATGCCGGCCTGGCGGCCGGACGCATTCAGTACCAGCAGCTGCACGCCAGGGATGCCGCGGCCCAGAGGAATCACCTCGCGGCTGGCCTGAGCCGGCGTCTCGCGGCTCACTTCGTAGTAGCTGACCGAGCGTTGCGTCTCCGTCGATCCATAGTAGTTCACGACCTGCATGGCGGGCGCCAGAGCGCGCAGGCGCAGCACGTCGCGACGGGTCAGTATGTCGCCGACCAGGAATACGTAGCGCAGGTCTTCAAGCACCAGCCCTTCGGGCGCTTCGCTCAACACCTGCGCCATGGCAGGCGTCAGGTGTGCGATGGTCACCCGTTCGCGCGCCATCCATTGCGCCAGACGCTCAGGAGCGATCAGCTCAGGATCGGGAATGTGCAGCGTGGCGCCCAGGCAGAGCGTGGTGAAGATATCGCGCTGCAGCGGGTCGTGCGCCAGGCCCGACAGCATGGAATAGCAGTCGCCGGAGCCCAGGCCGAAGTGGCTGCCGAGCCATGGCAGGAAGTGGCTGAGCGGGCCGTGACGGCCTTCGACCGCCTTGGGCTTGCCGGTCGAACCGGAAGTGAAGGCGATCAGCGCGAGGTCGTCGGCCTGCACCGCCACCGGCGCGGCGTGCTGGCCTTCGTAGGCGGCCAGTTGCGGTTGCGCGGCGCCGCTCAAGTCCAGGTGGACAGGGATCTGCGCCAGCAGCGCTGCCTTGTCCTCCGCTATTGCGGCCGCGGAGACGTTCAGGAAGGCGCGCGGAGACGTGGCCTCCAGGCAGGCTTCGAGGTGGGCGCAAGGATAGACCGGATCGAGCATCATAAAGGCGGCGCCGGCTTTGAGGGTGCCCATCACCGCCGCGACCACCATGGCGTTGCGGGCGGCATGGACGGCTACGATATCGCCACGTACGATGCCTTGTGCCTGCAGATGGCAGGCGATGCGTTCGCTCTGCTCGTGCAGTTCGGCGTAGGTCCAGTTGCGCTCATGCGAAACGATGGCCATGGCTTGCGGCTGGTTCAGGCTGTGCTGGTCAAACATTTCGTGCACCGCACCCGCCCAGCCGGTGCTCAGTGCGCAGGTTGGATCTGGCAGCACGGCGCGGGCCTCGGCGCTAAGCAGGCTATAGCTGTCGATGCGGGCGTCAGGCGCTTCGGTGATCTGCTCCAGCAGCATTGCGTATTGGCGCAGCAGTTCAGACATGCGCTCCGCATCGAACAGGCCGCGGTTATAAACCAGGTTCAGGTCCAGTCCCTCGGGTTTGTCCTGGGCGTACAGCGTCAGTTCAAATTTGGCGTCGAAGTGCAGCCCGGCCGTATCCCGGTCGTCCAGTTCCTCGTAGCGCACGGTCTCAAGCTGCGTGCTCTCTTCCGGCAAGTTCAGCATATTGAAGAACACCTGGAACAGCGGATTGCGGCTCAGGTCACGCTGCAACGGCAGAGCATCAACGATACGTTCGAACGGTACGTCGCCGTTTTCATATGCTTCCAGCACGGTTTGGCGCGTGCTGGCCAGCAGTTGGCGGAAGCTGGGCTGACCGCTGGTATCCGTGCGCAATACCAAAGTGTTAAGGAACAGTCCAATCAAACCCTCCAGCTCCTTGCGGTGGCGGTTGACGGCAGGCGTACCGATCATCACATCGGTTTCTCCGCTATAGCGCGACATCAGCAAGGCAAACGCCGAGATCAATGTCATGAACAGGCTGGCGCCGTTGTCCAGACTCAGGGCGCGCAAACGGCGTGCGAGGTCCGGCGGCAGTACCACGTGTTCGGCGGCGCCTTCGAAACGCTGCGTGGCCGGACGCGGGCGATCGGTCGGCAGGTTAAGCAGCTCGGGCGCCTGATCCAGCTTGCCGACCCAGTAGGCCAGCTGGCGTTCCAGCGTTGTCTGCTGTTCCGGATCGCGCTGCCAGCAGGCGTAATCGGCGTATTGCAACGGTAACGCCGCCAGCGGAGAGGAACGGCCTTGCGCCATGGCGTCGTACAGCCGCAGCCACTCGTCCACCAGCACACCGACAGACCAGCCGTCGGAAATGATATGGTGGACGGCGATCATCAGCACATATTCGTCATCGGCCACGCGCACCAGTTCTGTTTTCAGCAGCGCGCCGCTGGCCAGGTTGAACACGAAACCGGCGTTCGTCTGCAGCCGCGCGGCGACCTCCTCTCTCCGCAATTCGGCCAGCGGCATTGCAATTTCCAGCTGTTCGGCGATGTGCAGGCATGGTTCGCCGCTCTCGTCGACCACGAAATTGGTACGCAGGATCTCATGGCGCGCCACCATCTGCTGCAGGCTGGTAGCCAGCAGACTGGTATCGACCTTGCCCACCAGCCGCAGCGCGGCTACCACATTGTAGGTTGCGCTGGGGCCTTCGAGCGTTTGCAGGAACCACAGGCGTTCCTGGGCATGCGACAACGGCAAGCGGCGATCACGGGCGGCTGGGGCAATCGCCGTGGCCTGGCCAGCGCCGTCGTTCACTGGCAGGATGCGTGCCAATTCAGCTACCGTCGGCGCCTCAAACAACGCGCGCAAGCCCATGCTCACACCCAATACGGCGCGTATGCGGCTGGCCAGTTGAATGGCAAGCAGAGAATGGCCGCCAAGGGCGAAGAAGTTGTCGTGGCGTCCGACCGGGGCGCTGCTCTTCAACAGCTCGGCCCATATCGTGGCCAGCGTGGTTTCGAGCTCCCCTTCCGGCGCCACGTAGCGATTTTGTATCCCTTGCGTATCGGGTTCCGGCAGCGCCTTGCGATCCAGCTTGCCATTGGCCGACAGCGGCAGGCTGTCGAGCCTGACATAGATGGCCGGAATCATAAATACCGGCAGCGTCGCCGCCAGATGGACACGCAAGTCTTGCACGCCGACGCTTTCATCGTTGCGCGGAACATAATACGCCACCAAGCGGGTGCCCAGATCGTCCTGACGGGCCGCGACGACCGCGTCGGCCACGCCGGGATGGCAGGCCAGGCGGGATTCGATTTCGCCCAGTTCGATGCGCAGGCCATTGACCTTGACCTGGAAGTCGTTGCGGCCCAGGTATTCGATGGCGCCGTCAGCCAGATAACGGGCCAGGTCGCCCGTCTTGTACATGCGCCCACCGGGCACGAACGGATCGGCCACGAAGCGTTCGGCAGTCAGTTCCGGGCGGTTCAGATAGCCACGGGCCACGCCGGCGCCGGCGATGTGCAGCTCACCCGCCACGCCGGGCGGCACCGGCGTGCCATGTGCGTCCAGAATATACATGCGGACGTTGGCGATCGGATAACCGATCGGCACGATGCCCGGATGCTTGTCGTCGCCGCACGGCCAGTAGGTCGCCTCGATGGCCGCCTCGGTCGGGCCGTACAGATTATGCAGTTCCACGTGCGGCATGGCCTGCCGTACGCGCTGCTGCAACGCGTATGGCAGCGCCTCGCCACTGCACATGACGCGGCGCAGCGAGCTGGTGTCGCCCATTTCCTGGCTGAGGAACACCTGCAGCATCGATGGGACGAAATGGATCGTCGTGATGCCCGCTTGCGCGATCAAACGCGACAGGTAGTGCGGATCGCGGTGGCCGCCCGGACGGGCCATCACCAGCCGGGCACCGCAGGTCAGCGGCCAGAAGAATTCCCATACCGAGACGTCGAAGCTGTAGGGTGTTTTTTGTACCACGCGTTCGTCCGGTGTCATGCCGTAGTGGGCCTGGCCCCACAGCAGGCGATTGACCACGCCGGCATGCTCGTTCATCACGCCTTTGGGCAGACCGGTCGAGCCGGAGGTGTAGATCACGTAGGCCAGGCTGGCTGCCGTCGCCCGCCGGTCCGGATTGGCTTCGGACAGCGAGGCCCATGGCGCGTCCTCCATCGCCAGGTCCAGCACGGGCAGCGCCGGCGATGCCTCTTGCACGGCATCGCGCCAGGCGCCACCCACGCTGGTCTCGGTCAGCAGGGCCACCGGCGCGCTGTCGCGCAGCATGTGGGCCAGTCGCTCCTGCGGATATTCAGGATCCAGCGGCACGTAGGCGCCGCCGGATTTCAGCACGGCCAGCAAGGCGGCGACCATGTTCGCGCCGCGTTCCAGGCACAGGGCCACACGCTGATCGGGCTGCACACCCAGTGTCCGCAGGTGATGCGCCAGCTGGTTGGCGCGGGCATTGAGCTGGGCATACGTCAGCTGGCCGCCTTCCCACGCCAGGGCGACTGCCTCCGGCGTGCGGGTGACCTGAGCCTCGAACAGCTCATGAATACACTGGTTCAGCTGGTAATCCGCCGCCGTGTTGTTCAAGCCTTCGACGATTGCGCTCCGCTGGTCTGCGCTCAACAGAGGCAGGCGGTCGATCTGCTGGCTGTCGTCCGCCACCATGGCTTCGAGCAGTGTGTGCCAGTAACCCAGATAGCGCTGCACGGTAGCGGTGTCGAACAATGCGGTTGCGTATTCCAGGCCGCCTTCGATATGGTCGCCTTTGTCTTCCAGCCCCAGGTTCAGGTCGAACTTGGCGGTCCGTCCTGGCGGCAGCGGCAGCACCGAAGCATCCAGTCCGTTTAATGTCGGCGCTTGCTGCGCCTCGCCCTGCCATACGAACATCGCCTGGAACAGCGGGCTGTGGGACAGGCTGCGGAGCGGACGCACCTGTTCCACCACCTGTTCGAACGGGATATCGACGTTCTGCTGGGCTGCCAAGGTTGTGATCCTGACCTGCTTGAGCAAGTCAGCCACGGTCGGCGATTGCGAAACGTTCACGCGCAGGGCCAGCGTGTTGACGAAGAAGCCGATCATGTTTTCCAGCTCGCTGCGCGAGCGATTGGCATGCGGCGTGCCGATTACCACCTCTTCCTGGCCGGACAGGCGGGCAAGCAGCGTGGCCCAGCTGGCCAGCAAGGTCATGAACAGTGTCGTGCCATGACGTTGCGACAGCGCCTTCAGGGCGGCGGTCAGCCGGGCATCGAGCGCATAAGGCTGCCAGGCACCCGCAAAATCCTGCTTGGCAGGCCGTGCGCGGTCGGTTGGCAGTTCCAGCAATGCCGGGGCCCCTGTCAGATTGTGCTTCCAGTATTCACCCTGCCTGCCGATTTGTTCACGCAGCGCATTCCGCTGCCAGGCGGCGTAATCGGCATATTGCACCGGCAGCGCGGGCAACGGGTCATTGCCGCCTTCCAGGAAGGCGTTATACAGGGCGCTGAGTTCCTTCACCAGCACGCTCATGGACCAGCCGTCGGAAACGATGTGATGCAAGGTGATGAGCAACACATGGCGCTTCTCACTCATGCGCACCAGGCGTGCGCGCATCAGCGGTCCGTCGCGCAGATCGAACGGCGTACTTGCCTCAAGTGCTGCCAGATCTCGCAGCTCGGCTTGCGCTTGCACGTTTGCGTTCAGGTCATGTTCCAGTAATGCACAACCGGCTTCTGGCGCTGCGATACGCTGGAGCGGTTGGCCATCCACCGCGTCGAAGGTGGTACGCAAGGCTTCGTGACGGACGACGATGCGATCCAACGCCGCGACCAGAGCGGCATGGTTCAGCGAACCGTCCAGCGTCAGGCCATACGGAATGTTGTAGGTTGCACTGCCGCCTTCCATCTGATCAAGGAACCAGAGGCGTTGCTGGGCAAAAGACAAGGCGGCACGTTCTGCCTCACCTGCCGGTTCGATAGGAAGAATGGCATCGCGTACAGCAGAAACGTTCAACGCATCACTCAAGGCAAGCGCCAAATCGCTCAGCACAGGCTTCTCGAACACGCTGCCCAGGGAAATCTCTACCTTCATCTGCTGACGCAAGCGCGATACCATCTGCACCGCCAGCAGCGAGTGACCTCCCAGCGTAAAGAAATTGGCGTTGCGGCTGATTTCACTATTTTTCAGCAATTCTCCCCAGATAGCAGCGAGCATGATCTCCATTTCACCCTGCGGAGCTTCATATTGATGTTGCAGAGACTGCAGCTGAGGTTCCGGGAGCGCCTTGCGATCCAGCTTGCCGTTCGCCGACAGCGGCAGGCTGTCCAATTTGACGTAGATGGCAGGCACCATGAATTCCGGTAGCGTGATGGCCAAGTGCGAACGCAATGTCTCGATCGCAGGAGTGTTTTGGCCTGCCGCTACGTAGTAAGCGACCAAACGGGTACCCAGATCGTCCTGGCGGGCCACGACGACCGCGTCGGCCACACCAGGATGGCTGGCCAGGCGGGATTCGATTTCGCCCAGTTCGATGCGCAGGCCATTGACCTTGACCTGGAAGTCGTTGCGGCCCAGGTATTCGATGGCGCCGTCAGCCAGATAACGGGCCAGGTCGCCCGTCTTGTACATGCGCCCACCGGGCACGAACGGATCGGCCACGAAGCGTTCGGCAGTCAGTTCCGGGCGGTTCAGATAGCCACGGGCCACGCCGGCGCCGGCGATGTGCAGCTCACCCGCCACGCCGGGCGGCACCGGCGTGCCATGTGCGTCCAGAATATACATGCGGACGTTGGCGATCGGATAACCGATCGGCACGATGCCCGGATGCTTGTCGTCGCCGCACGGCCAGTAGGTCGCCTCGATGGCCGCCTCGGTCGGGCCGTACAGATTATGCAGTTCCACGTGCGGCATGGCCTGCCGTACGCGCTGCTGCAACGCGTATGGCAGCGCCTCGCCACTGCACATGACGCGGCGCAGCGAGCTGGTGTCGCCCATTTCCTGGCTGAGGAACACCTGCAGCATCGATGGGACGAAATGGATCGTCGTGATGCCCGCTTGCGCGATCAAACGCGACAGGTAGTGCGGATCGCGGTGGCCGCCCGGACGGGCCATCACCAGCCGGGCACCGCAGGTCAGCGGCCAGAAGAATTCCCATACCGAGACGTCGAAGCTGTAGGGTGTTTTTTGTACCACGCGTTCGTCCGGTGTCATGCCGTAGTGGGCCTGGCCCCACAGCAGGCGATTGACCACGCCGGCATGCTCGTTCATCACGCCTTTGGGCAGACCGGTCGAGCCGGAGGTGTAGATCACGTAGGCCAGGCTGGCTGCCGTCGCCCGCCGGTCCGGATTGGCTTCGGACAGCGAGGCCCATGGCGCGTCCTCCATCGCCAGGTCCAGCACGGGCAGCGCCGGCGATGCCTCTTGCACGGCATCGCGCCAGGCGCCACCCACGCTGGTCTCGGTCAGCAGGGCTACCGGCGCGCTGTCGCGCAGCATGTGGGCCAGCCGCTCCTGCGGATATTCAGGATCCAGCGGCACATAGGCGCCGCCGGATTTCAGCACAGCCAGCAAGGCCACGACCATGTTCGCGCCGCGTTCCAGGCACAGGGCCACGCGCTGGTCGGGCTGCACACCCAGTGTGCGCAGGTGGTGCGCCAGCTGATTGGCACGGGCATTGAGCTGGGCGTACGTCAGCTGGCCACCTTCCCACGCCAGGGCGACTGCCTCCGGCGTGCGGGAGACCTGAGCCTCGAACAGCTCATGAATACACTGGTTCAACTGGTAATCCGCCGCCGTGTTGTTCAAGCCTTCGACGATTGCGATACGCTGGTCTGCGCTCAACAGGGGCAGGCGGTCGATCTGCTGGCTGTCGTCCGCCACCATGGCTTCGAGCAGTGTGTGCCAGTAACCGAGGTAACGCTGCGCGGTGGCGGCATCGAACAGCGCAGTCGCATACCCTAACTCCCCCTCAATGTGATCACCCGTCTCTAGCAATCCCAGAGTCAAGTCAAATTTGGAGGTCTGTCCGGCCGGTAGCGACAGCGACTCGGTATCCAGTCCTGTTAATGCCGGCACTTTCTGCGCCTCGCCCTGCCACACGAACATGACCTGGAACAGCGGGCTGTGGGACAGGCTGCGGACCGGACCTACTTGTTCCACCACCTGTTCGAACGGAATATCGACGTTCTGCTGGGCTGCCAGGGTTGTGATCCTGACCTGCTTGAGCAAGTCAGCCACGGTCGGCGACTGCGAAACGTTCACGCGCAGGGCCAGCGTGTTGACGAAGAAGCCGATCATGTTTTCCAGCTCGCCGCGCGAGCGATTGGCATGCGGCGTGCCGATTACCACCTCTTCCTGGCCGGACAGGCGGGCAAGCAGCGTGGCCCAGCTGGCCAGCAAGGTCATGAACAGCGTCGTGCCATGACGTTGCGACAGCGCCTTCAGGGCGGCGGTCAGCCGGGCATCGAGTGCATAAGGCTGACAGGCGCCCGCAAAATCCTGCCTGGCAGGCCGCGCGCGGTCGGTTGGCAGTTCCAGCAATGCCGGGGCCCCTGTCAGATTGTGCTTCCAGTATTCGCCCTGCTTGCCGATTTGTTCACGCAGCGCATTCCGCTGCCAGGCGGCGTAATCGGCATATTGCACCGGCAGCGCGGGCAACGGGTCATCACCGCCCTCCAGGAAGGCGTTATACAGGGCGCTGAGTTCCTTCACCAGCACGCTCATGGACCAGCCGTCGGAAACGATGTGATGCAAGGTGATGAGCAATACGTGGCGCTTCTCACTCATGCGCACCAGGCGTGCCCGCATCAACGGTCCGTCGCACAGATCGAATGGCGCGCGGGCTTCAAGTGCTGCCAATTGCTGCAGTTCGGTCTCCGCGTGGGGATTTTCGTTTAAATCATGTTTCGACAGCAGGCAGCCAATTTCCGGCGCTGCGATACGCTGGAGCGGCTGACCATCCACCGCGTCGAAGGTGGTACGCAAGGCTTCGTGGCGGGCGACGATGCTATCCAATGCACGGGCCAGCGCATTCGGGTCCAGCTTGCCGTTCAATTGCAGGCCGTATGGAATATGATATGCCTCGCTGCCGCCGTCCATCTGTGCCAGGAACCATAGACGTTGCTGCGCAAAGGACAAGGTGGCGCGTTGCGCTTCGTCCGTGGGCTCGATTGGCTGTGCGCCACTGCCAATGCCATCGTCCGTAGAGGATTTGCCCAGCGCTTCATTCAGCAACTGCGCCAGATCGCCCAGCACCGGCTGTGCGAACACGGAACCCAGAGAAATTTCCAGCTTCAGCTGCTGGCGCAAACGTGACACCATTTGCACCGCCAGCAGCGAGTGCCCGCCCAATGCGAAGAAGTTGGCGTTACGGCTGACGGAATTATTCTTCAGCAGCTCGCTCCAGATGCCGGCCAGCAGAATCTCCATCTCCCCCTGCGGAGCCTCATAATGCGTTTGTGCGCATTGCAGCTGCGGCTCCGGAAGGGCCTTGCGATCCAGTTTGCCGTTGGTTGTCAACGGCAGGCTATCCAACTGCATGTAAATCGCAGGGACCATGAATTCCGGCAGCGAGCTTGCCAGATGCGCACGCAGTGCCTCCGCGCTCACCGGCTCCTTGCCAGCTACCCGGCCAGGCACATAGTATGCAACCAGGCTGGCGCCAATACCGGTGTCGCGCACCATTACCACGGTTTCGGCTACCTCAGGATGTGAGCTCAGGCGCGATTCGATTTCCCCCAATTCGATGCGGAAGCCGCGCAGCTTGACCTGGAAGTCATTGCGGCCCATGAATTCAATATTGCCGTCCGCCAGAAAACGTCCCTGATCGCCGGTTTTGTAGATGCGTCCCCCCGGCACAAACGGATCGTGCAGGAAGCGCTCGGCCGTCAATTCAGGACGCTTCAGATAGCCCTGCGAGACGCCATTCCCACCGATGTATAACTCCCCTGTGACGCCCACGGGCACCGGCTGCAAATGGCGGTCCAGGATGTACAGACGGGTATTTCCGATAGGCCGTCCGATTGGCGCATTGCGCGCCAGCCGCCGGATATCGCTGTACGTAGTCGACAGCACCGTGGTCTCGGTCGGACCGTAGGCATTGATGATGCACAGCTCCGGCAGTATATCCATCAGGCGGCGCAGTTCCGCCTCGTTCAGCGGCTCTACCCCCACCATGACCTGACGCAGCGTCAGCTCGGCGATGCGCTGGTCCGGCACTTCGGCCAGGCTGCGGATCAGGAACGGCGGCAAATAGCCCAGGTTGATGCGGTTTTGCGCCAGCCAATCCAGCAGCAGCGCAGCGTCCACCCTCACCGCTTCGGGCACCAGCGTCAGGCAGGCGCCGTATGCGAACGGCACGAAGACCTCGAATACCGAGGCGTCAAATCCGAAGCTCCCCCAGGATGAGGCGCGAACAGGCCCCGAGGCTGGCGTCAGCTGATAGCGGCTGGTCCAGTCCAGGATCAGGTTGCACAGGTTGTCGTGCGAGACCATCACACCTTTGGGCACGCCGGTGGAGCCGGAGGTGTAGATCAGGTACGCCAGGTCTTTCGAGGACAGCCCAAGTTCGGCCAGGGGCAGATTGTCGGCCGGATAGCCATCCCAGGGACCGTGTTCAGCGCTCATGTCGACCAGGTGCATGCCGCGCGCTACGGCGGCAGCACTCCATCCGCGAGCGGTGCCGGCATCGCTCAGCAGAACCACCGACTCGCTATCGGCCAGCGTGGCGGCAAGCCGTTCGGCCGGATAGGCGGGGTCCATCGGCACGTAGGCTCCGCCGGCCTTGATCACCGCCAGCAGAGCCACCACCACTTCCACACCGCGCTCCAGGCAAATGGCCGCGCGGCGCTCAGGGCCAACGCCCAGGCTGCGCAGATAGTGCGCCAGCTGGTTGGCGCGCGCATTCAATTCGCCATATGTCAGCTGCCTGCCCTCGTGCGCCAGCGCGGGCGCATCTGGCTGCCGGGCGGCACGGGCTTCGAACAGCTCGTGGATGCACAGGCCGGGCGGGAACTCCACCGCCGTGTCGTTCCAGCCGTGGGTTATCGCATTCAGTTCCGTTTCATTCAGCAGCGGCAAACGGTCCACCGTCTGCTGTTCATCGGCCACCATGGCGGCAAGCAGGGTGCGCCAGTGACCCAGATAGCGTTCCACGGTACTGGCTTCGAACAGGGCACTGGCAAATTCCAGCGTGCCCTCGATGCGTCCATCACGCTCCTGCAGCGACAGGCTCAAGTCGAACTTGGCGCCGGTGGCCGGCGCTGGCGGGACCACGGCGCTCGTCAGGCCAGGAATCGCCAGCAGTTCCTGAGGCGTATTCTGCCAGGCGAAAGCGACCTGGAACAGCGGGCTGTGGGCCAGACTGCGTACCGGACGCACCTGTTCCACCACTTGTTCAAACGGGATGTCGACATTCTGCTGAGCCGACAGCGTGGTGGCCTTGACCTGCTGCAGCAGAGCGGCCACAGTGGGCGTCTGCGACAAGTTAACGCGCAGCGCCATCATGTTGACGAAGAAGCCGATCATTCCTTCCAGTTCGCCGCGCGATCGATTGGCATGCGGCGTGCCGATTACCACCTCCTCCTGGCCGGAGAGGCGCGCGAGCAGTGTCGCCCAGCTGGCCAGCAAGGTCATGAACAGGGTCACGCCGTGGCGTTGCGACAGCGCTTTGAGCGACGCGGTCAGGTCTGCGTCCAGCGTGCAGGCAACGAAGCTGCCTGCATAGTCCTGCCGGGCCGGCCGTACACGGTCGCTCGGCAGTTCCAGCAGCGCCGGCGCACCCGTCAGGGTTTGCTTCCAGTATTCGCCCTGCGCCGCGATCTGCTCGCGCAGCGCACTGCGCTGCCAGGCCGCGTAATCCGCATACTGTACCGGCAGCGGCGGCAGCGGATCGTTGCCATCTTCAAGGAAGGCGTTATACAGCGCGCCGAGCTCCTTCACCAGCACTCCCATGGACCAGCCGTCCGCGACGATATGGTGCAAGGTAATCAACAGCACATGCCGTTGCTCGCCCAACTGTACCAGGCGGGCCCGCACCAGCGGGCCGGCTTGCAGGTCAAAAGGTGCACGCGCTTCCTCCGCGACCAGCGCTTCCAGCGCCTGTTCCGCCTCGGCTGCGCCGCACAAATCATGGCGCACCAGCACGCAGCCGCAATCCTCGGCCGCGATATGCTGGCGCGCCTCGCCGTTCACCGTGTCGAAGGTGGTACGCAGGGCTTCGTGGCGTGCGACGATGCGGTCCAGCGCCCGTGCCAGCACCGCGCTGTCGAGCGGACCGTCCAGCTGCAGGCCGTAAGGAATATGGTAAGCCTGGCTGGCGCCATCGATCTGGGCCAGGAACCACAGGCGCTGCTGGGCAAACGACAGGGAGGCGCGTTCGTCATGGGCGGCGCGCGCGATCGGCGCCAGCGTGGTGGATTTGCGCTGCAGCTTGGCGGCCTTGGCCGCTTTCAGCAATTGTTCGCGGGCTTCGATATCCAGACGGTTCAAGTCACTAGTCTTCATTTTCGATTTACTTTCAGGACGCATTGCGTGGCGACGGGACAGGCTTAGGTCATTTGATAACAACATGGGACCATTAGAAACCAGTACCGGAAATTGCAACACTGTCAGGCTTGACAGCGCGTCACAGAAAGAGAACGGAGAAAGAAGAGAAAAACCGGCGCCAGGGCGGCGCCGATGCAGGCTGCATTGCGTCAGGCTGCGATGTTGGTTTGCCCGGCATACACGCCGGCCAATTCATCCAGATCGAACTGCGCCAGTTGCGCATCGACGATACTTTCCGCCATGGCCGCAAGGTGCGGTGCGGTAAACACGGCGGAGAGCCCCAGTTCGACCTCGAATACGTCGCGCAGGCGCGACAGCAGCCGTGCCGCCGACAGCGAATGGCCGCCCAGCGCAAAGAAATTGTCGTGGCGCCCCGGCCGTGCACAGCCCAGCAGCTTGCACCACAACTCGGCCAACAGGATTTCAGTCTCCCCTTCCGGCGCCTCGTACTCAGCCTGCACGGCATACGCTTCCGCGCCGGGCTCGGGCAAGGCCTTGCGATCCAGTTTGCCGTTGGGCGTCAGCGGCAAGGCCGCCATGGCCACGTATGCGGCGGGCAGCATATAAGCGGGCAACCGCTCCTGCAATGCGTCGCGCAAGGTGGGGATCAGCGCTTCCGCACTGCCTTGCAAGTCCTCGCGCGCCACCACGTAAGCGGTCAGACGCTTGTCGCCGGCCGTCCCCGTATGCGCCACCACTGCGGCATCCCGCACCCCTTGCTGTTCCCTCAGGTGCGTCTCGATCTCGCCCAGCTCGACGCGAAACCCGCGGATTTTTACCTGCGTATCGTTACGCCCCAGGTAGTCGACCGTGCCATCGGGGCGCCATTTTCCCAGATCCCCGGTGCGATACATGCGGGCATCGCTTTCCAGGGAATAGGGATTGGGCACGAAGCGTTCCACGGTCAGGTCGTGCCGGTTCAGATAGCCGTGCGCCAGACCTGCGCCGCCGAGATATATCTCGCCAGGCACGCCGACGGGGACAGGCCGGCGCTGCGCATCCAGTACGTAGACCTGCGTGTTGCCGATGGGCCGTCCCAGTGGAATCGGGGCCGCCCCGCAGACTTCGCGGATATCGTGGGTGATGGCGAACGTGGTCGTCTCCGTGGGACCGTAACCGTTGACCAGGTGACGGGGCGCGCCGCGCCGCAGCACGCTGGCGATCACCTCCGGATTGAGGGCGTCGCCGCCGACGATCAGGCAGCGCAGTCCGGCGATGGTGTCCGCCATCTCTTCGGCAAACTGGTTAAACAGGCCGACTGTCATCCACAGCACGCTGACGCGCGCATCGCGCAAGGCGGCGCCGAAGCGGCGCGCATCCAGCAGTACTTCCTGCGGCACGACCACGCAACAACCGCCATTCAGCAATGCGCCCCATACTTCCATGGTGGAAGCGTCAAAGGCGGGGTTGGCTGCAAAGGCGATGCGGTCGTCTGGCCCGAAGTCGGCATATCCGCTGTTCAGTACCAGGCGGTTGATGGCGCGATGCGGCACCACCACCCCCTTGGCCTGGCCGGTGGAACCGGACGTGTACATGATGTAGGCGGCGGCCTCGCCATCCAATGGCGTGCGCAGGTTGCCCGCATCCGACCTGGCCAGCGTGGAGCTGTCGATATCCAGCAACCCCGTCGCTTCGCTGTCCGGATGATGGGCATTGGCATTTCCGATGACCACGCATGCGCCGGTATCGGTCAGGATGAACTGCTTGCGCTCACGGGGAAAGGCATTGTCGATCGGGACATACACCGCTCCGCACTTGAGTACCGCCAATTGAGCCACAATCAGGTCCAGCGAACGGTCGAGCATGACGGCGACGGTGGAACCGATGGCCACGCCCTGGGCACGCAGGCAGCGCGCCAGGCGGTTGGCTTTGTCGTTCAGCGCGGCGTAGCTGGTGGTGCCCGCTGGGTGCTCCACGGCCGGCGCATCCGGCGTGAGCGCGGCCCACTCCTCGAATACTTCGTGCACGCAGCGCTGGGGGCGATAATCGCTGGCGGTCTGGTTCCATTCCACCAGAATACGGTGGCGCTCTTGGGTCGTGAGCAGTTCCAGATCGCTTAGCGGCTGCTTGTCTCCGCGCTGCATGCTGAGTAACAGCGTGCGCCAGTGCGAGAAATGGCGCTCGGCGGTGGCATGGTCAAACAGCGCCGGGGCGTAATGCCAGGTGCATTCTATCGAGCCGCCCTGGTCGCAAACGCTCAGCACCACCTCGCAGCCGGCCAGCGTATCGCTGCTGCCGCTCAGTGCCAGTCCGGAAACCGCGTCGTACACAAACCCGAACTGCACCGGCGACAGTTGGGTGTCGCCCCCGGCCATGGAGGCGATTCGCACCTGCCGGGACGCTGTGTCGAGCAGGCGCTGGACAGGGTGTTCCGGCTCCGCCTGCAGCGTCACGCATGCAGGCGGGCGGCCCACGGCACGCGTGCCCACCGTCACCTCGCCCTGTCCGGACAGGCGCGTCAGCACCGCGGCGAAGGACGCCAGCAAGGTAGTGGAGACGGAAATGCCGTGGCGGCCGCTGAGCGAGCGGATGCCTCGCGTTAGCGCCGGCTCCAGTTTATGGGCGATGGCGGCGCCTAGGCGTGCGCCCTCTGGCGAAAACGCCCGGTCGCATGGCAGTTCGAGGCGCGGCGGCATGCCGTCGCCGTGTATCAGGCAGATAGTACTCATTAGAATTCCTCTCCATACAGATCGAGATCCGCTTCGTTGAGCGAGATCGTGTTCGCGTACTGTTCGCGCGTGGCGATAAGTTTCAATTCCTCCTTGCATAGTGTTTCGATGCGGCTGATGTAATCGGAATACAGCGCCAGCCAGTGTGACGCCCGTGGCGCTCCCGCCGTGGCAGAGGTGCGGATGGTGATATGCAGACGATCCCCATGCTGCGCATGTTCGATTGCCAGCGCTTCGCCGTTCAATAGAGCGGGGACGGCATGAGACAGGCGCGCGGGATCGGACACCTGATGCAGGGTGAAGCGCACTACGCCGTTTTGCGACGGCCCGGCGGCCATCCCCGGCAGCGGTACTTCACGGTAGTGGCGCCTGGCGCTCTCGATGACCTTCTCCAGCCCCTCTTCCGCCGGCCGACGCAGCTTCAGGTGGCGCAGCGCAAGGAAACAGCCGACGGTATCGCTGTAATCGATACCGCTGTCTTCGGTCCGGGCATCACTACCCAGCACCAGGTCTACGCTTGACGCGCCGCCAGCCTCGCGGAAGGCCGCCTGGAATGCCGCCAGCAGCAATTCCACGGTGTGGGTACGGAACGCTGGATTGGCGGCAGCCGATTCAAACGCAACCCAGCGGGACGCAGTGTCGCCCGTTCTGTCATCAGCGTAAGACAGGGAAGCGGCAGGCCGCCGGGACGCACTGCTTTGGTTCGCGGATGCGGCGCCACGCAACCAGCCGGCGTAAGACGGACCTCGGCCAAGGTCGCTCGGCTGGCACCTGGCGATGCCGTCGAGGAGTCTGCCGATAGCTGCCTCCAGTACCACCCAGGAGCGGGCATCGCATATGCCTCGGTGCAGCGAAATTACCAGCATGGGTTGTCGCGTATTCCATTGCGAGATCTGGAAAGCTGAACCGCGCATTGCGATAGCTTCCGCATGCGCGTGAAGCAGCTCTGCCAAAGCCGCGCCGGAAGACGATGACGGTTCATGCACGGCCGCCTGCGGCAGCGCGGATTCCACCGATGCAAAGCGCAGCGTGTCGCCATCCAGATGACTTCTCAGCGCGTCGTATCGACGATACAAGGCAGCCGCCACCTGATGCAATTCGGCCGGCGTCAGATACCGTGGCATGGCGATGGTCCGGCTCTGTATCAGATCCGACGCGTGCAAGGCATTGCCAAGCAGGTAGGACTGGGCGCCGTTGACTGGTAGCGCCGCACCGATCTGCGTCGCCTGCTGTGCGCCCAGCACCTGTGCCGCCAATGCGGCCACGGTTTGGTGCTTGAACAGCTCACGCACGGTAAATACCATTCCTTGCTGACGCGCGCGCGCAACCAGCAGCATGGAGGTGATGGAATCGCCGCCGGAAGAGAAGAAATTATCATCGATGCCGATGCGCTCAACTTTCAATACGCTTTGCCATAAGGCGCAAAGCGCGGCTTCCGTGTCGTTGCGCGGTTCCGCATACCCCGACTTGCGCAGCTGCGTGGCGGATGGCGCGGGCAAGGCATGCCGGTTTACCTTGCCGGTGCGGGTCATCGGCAAGACATCCATCATCACGAACAGCTCGGGAACCATATAGTCCGGCAGCACCTGCTTGAGCGCCTCACGATAATCGTCGGCCGATGTCGTTGCGGCAGCAACCACGTACGCGACCAAACGGGCGGCATGTCCATCTGCCTGGTCCGAGTACAAGTTGACGACGGCATCCTTGACGCCGTGCAGGCGGTGCAGCTGCGCCTCCACCTCGCCCGCTTCGATGCGCATGCCGCGCAGTTTGATCTGGTGGTCCTGGCGGCCCTGATAGCTCAGGCGGCCGTCCGGCAGCCAGCGCGCCAGGTCGCCGG
>Ga0102590_1002273_pt1 | contig 23553 bp, 22 predicted proteins | sample AraplaMF_Col_mMF_FD_76859 | JGI IMG/M metagenome (GOLD analysis project Ga0102590, IMG submission 76859) | Arabidopsis root microbial communities from the University of North Carolina, USA - plate scrape MF_Col_mMF | ecosystem: Host-associated > Plants > Roots > Endosphere | place: USA... | reverse complement strand
CTCCGCAATCTCGCCGTTGCCCAGCGTGTCGACGCCGGGCCGGAAAGCCCTGAGGATTTCGACGCCCCTTTCGAGCGACCGGTTGCCATCAACCCCGCCCGCATATCTGCGCGCCTGCACCATCGCCAGCCTCCCAGGAGTTCCCGCCAAACCATTTCCACTAAGTGGAATTAGGTGGATGTGCCTGATGGCGCAAGCCGATATAGGCGAGGGCAAGAAGAATGCCCGGCCGCGCACGGCTCATTGAGGAAATGGCACGGCCTGAATCGGCATTCGGGAGCCGACTCCAACCACGGAGCTTGCCATGGCCTATCAGCTCATCGAATTCTCCGTCGAAGCCGGTGTCGCGACGATCGCCTTCAATCGGCCGGAACGGCGCAACGCCATGAGCGACGACATGCGCGCCGAGTTCGTCAATGCGCTCGAAACCGTCGCCCGCGACAAGGCGATCAAGGCTCTGGTGCTGACCGGGCGCGGCAATGCCTTCTGCGCCGGTGGCGATATCAGCGGGATGAAGCGGCGGCTCGAATCGCCGCAGGGCGAAGTCGCATTCAACGGATGGAGCCGTCAGCAGGGCGTGCACCATGTGCAATCGTTCCTGCTCGGCCTGCCGAAACCGACCATTGCCGCCGTCAACGGTGCCGCGGCGGGCTTAGGCGCGGACACCGCGCTGGCCTGCGACTTCGTCATGGGAACGGAACGATCGAAATTCACCTGGTCGTATATCAAGCGAGGCCTGGTACCCGATGGCGGCGGACTGTATTTCCTGCCGCGACGGGTCGGGCTTCCCAGGGCCAAGGAACTGATCTTCACCGGGCGCATGGTCGAGGCCGACGAAGCGCTTTCGCTCGGCATCGTCGATCGTAAGGTTGCCGCGGCCGAACTGCTACCGGCCGCGCAGGCCTGGGCAACCGAACTGGCTCAGGGATCGCCCACGGCGCTGGCGCTGGGGAAGAAGATCCTGAACGAGACCTTCGAGCATCCCGCACATGACATCTTCAGTCTCGGCAGCCAGGCCCAGGCGATCTGCTACACCAGCGCGGAGCATCGCGACGCCGTGACGGCGTTCCTCGCGCAACCCGCGTCGAAGGATTGAGCGATGGATGCGATCGAACGCCTGATCCGACCGCGCAGTGTCGCGATCATCGGTGCATCGGCGGACCCGAGCAAGACGGCGGGCCGGCCGGTCTCTTATCTCCTGAAGCACGGCTTTGCGGGCAAGATCTATCCCGTCAATCCGAAGGTCGCGGACATCGGCGGTCTCACCTGCTATCCCGACATCGCTTCGCTGCCTGACGTGCCCGATGTCGGCATTGTCCTGCTTGGCGCGGAGCGCGCGCATATCGCGGTGCGCCAATTGTCCGAGCGAGGCGCTGCGGCGGCGATCGTTCTTGCCAGCGGCTACACCGAGACCGGCGCGGACGGCGCGGCGCGCCAGAGGCAGCTGATGGAAGCCGCCGGATCCATGCGCCTTCTCGGGCCAAACACGATCGGCCTCGTCAATCTCACCGATAATATCGTGCTTTCGGCATCCGGCGCCCTGGCGATGGATCACTTCCCGCTAGGTGCGATCGGGCTGGTCTCGCAAAGCGGGGGCATTCTCGGCGCCTTGTTGTCGCGCGCCGCGGCGCGCGGGGTTGGGCTGTCCAAGCTGGTGTCGACCAGCAACGAAGCCGATCTCGAGCTCGCGGATTTCATCGAGTTTCTCGCCGACGACAGTGCGACCAGAGTCATTGCGCTCTATATCGAGGCGATCCGCAATCCTGCCCGCTTTCGCCAGGCGGTCCTCAGGGCGCGCCGCGCCGGCAAACCCGTCGTCGCCTTCAAGATCGGGCGATCGGAGGCGGGTGCAAAGGCGGCCGTCTCGCACACCGGGGCGCTTGCGGGTTCCGACCGCATGTACGATGCCTTGTTCGGGCAACTTGGCGTGATCCGCGCCAAGACGTTTGATGACCTGCTCGACATTCCCGCGGCCCTTGCGGCGGGGCGCAAGCTGTCCGGCAGGCGTGTGGCGATTCTCACCTCGACCGGCGGCGCCGGCACGATCGTGTCCGACAGTCTCGGCGTGGCCGGCTTTGCAACGCCCGCGCCCGACACCGAGACGTCAGCGCAATTGCGCAGCCTCCAGTCGGGATCGCACGCTACGCTCGATCGCAATCCGATCGACGTGACCTTGGCCGGTTTGCAGCCGGATCTGCTCCGCGCCGCAATTCGCATCCTGCTCGCAAGTCCCTCCTACGACGCGCTGACCATCATTGTCGGTTCTTCAGCCGTGGGATCGCCAACTTTGATGGCCGATGCCATCCACGACTGCCTGCCGATGAGCGACAAGCCCGTCATTGCCTATGTCAGTCCCTACGCGCCGGACGTGGTCTCCGTCCTCACCCGGCGAGGCGTTCCAGCCTATACATCCGCCGAGAGCTGCGCTGCCGCGCTCGACGGGCTCCTGCAGGCCGGATTGCCGGAACAGGTCTGGACATCCGGCTCGACCGAGCCGGCGGCCGATATCAGCGACTTCCCGGTGGGATCGCTGGATGAAGCACAGGCCAAGGCGCTGTTCGCCCGTTTCGGCGTTCCCACCGTGGTCGAGAAGGTGGTCGCAACGTCGAGCGAAGCGGAGCAGGCGGCGCGCGGCCTCGGTGGCCGGGTCGTGCTCAAGATTCTCTCGCGCGAGATCGCGCACAAGAGCGATGTCGGCGGAGTCGCGGTCAATCTGACCGCTGATACGATTGGCGATCGCCTGACCGTGATGGCGGACGAGGTCGAGGCCAGGACGGGCAGGCGAGCCGAACGCTTCCTGGTTCAGGAAATGATCTCAGGTGGCGTAGAAATCATTCTCGGGATGCATCGCGATCCCTTGGGGACAGCGATCCTCCTCGGAATGGGCGGCGTCTCCGCCGAACTGTTCAAGGACACGACGATGCGTCTCCTTCCACCGGAAGGCGGCCTCGGCTTGTCCGAGGCTCGCGCAATGGCGCGCGATCTCGTCACGTGGCCGTTGCTGGACGGTTTTCGTGGCCGGCCGAAATGCGATGTCGAAGCCCTCGCAGAAACGATCGTCGCTTTCTCTCGCATGGTTGCGCAGCTCGGCGACCGCCTCGCTGAAGCCGAGATCAACCCGGTTTTCGTGCTGCTGGCGGGCCAGGGCGTGAAGGCGGCGGACGGATTGGTTGTTCTCAATGACTGAACAAAATCGGATGGAGCTCCAGATGGCCATTGGCGAAACTTTCAATCACGACGGCGCTCGCAACAGAGGTTCCGCCGTGCGGCGCTGGCTGAATCTCGCCGTGTTCGCCTGTGCCGTCGTGCCAGTGGTCGCGGGGCCTGGCGTAGCGCCAGCGCGCGCCGAATATCCCGACAAGATCGTCAAGATCGTGGTGCCCTTCGCTGCCGGTGGCGGGACCGACATCATTGCGCGAACGACAGCGCAGGAAATCCAAACGGACCTTGGCAAAGCCGTCATCATCGAGAACAAGCCGGGCGCCGGGACCATCATCGGAACCCAGACCGTCGCTACGAGCGAGCCCGACGGCTATTCGCTGCTGATGGCGACCTTCGCGCACGCGGTCAACCCGAGCCTGTACAACAAGCTGCCGTTCGATCCGCACAAGGATTTCGCGGCGGTCTCGTTGATCGCGCGGTCATTCAACATCGTCGTCGTCAACCCTGCCTCCAAGATCAACTCGATCTCCGATCTGATCGCTGAAGCCAAGGCCAATCCGGGCAAGCTCAATTTCGGGACGTTCGGCACCGGCACCTCGGCCCATCTCGCGGGCGAGCTGTTCAATGCGATGGCCAAGGTCAAGATGACGGCGGTGCCCTACAAGGGCGCGGCGCCTGCGATCAGCGATCTCCTGGGCGGGCAGATCGACGTGATGTTCACCACCGTGGCGAGCGCGGCCTCGCTGGTGGCTGCGGGCCAGCTTCGGGCGCTGGCTGTCACATCCGCCGAGCGTTCGACGGCGTTTCCGCAATTGCCGACCGTCGCCGAAGCCGGGGTGCCCGGCTACGCTGCCGAGTCGTGGTACGGCTTGTACGCGCCGGCCAAGACACCCGCTCCCGTGATTGCGCGCCTGAACCAGGCCGTCGCGAAGGCCGTTCAGTCCGGTGGTTTCAAGCAGCTCGAGGCCAACGAAGGCCTCATCATGGTGGGCGGCTCGCCGGAACAGCTTGATCGTTATGTCGGGCAGGAAGAGGAGCGTTGGCGCAAGCTGGTCAAGGACGCGAATATCGAGGTGCAATGAGCAGCCGGTTGATGATCTGAGCCAGCCAAAACGCTTGGCAAGCACAACTGTCATCGAGGCTCCGCAAACTGGTTCGGGTCGTCTTGCTGGGCTGCATGTTCGCCTTCTGCCCCGCTCGGAGACGAGTCGGCGCCCAACGGAACCCTGCCGCATTCATCTAGATGCGATTTCAATGATTTGAGCGCAATCCATTGCGAATTTCTCACCCTTTCTTGCGGAGGGTCAGGTGCAGCCCAAGGGCGGAATATGCGGCGAAGAACCGGCGTCGGCTGAACAAAGCCGCGAGCTATGACCCCCGCGCGTCCCAACCGTAACCGCCGGTTAACCATGGATATTTACGGTGTAGCAAGCCTCTGAATTGCGGCTGTCAGTTGATTTTGAGTCCAAACCCATGGCGTTCGGTCGAAGCGCATCTCCGCGAAGCATCGCCCCGACGGAGCCTGCGGCTTCGTGGGAAGCGCCGCGGGCTGCAACGGCGAAGCCCGACGGCAACGGCCCCGCGCTGATCAAGGGATCGCTGACCGTCTCCGGCGCGCTCGCCTTCCTGCGCGACAACAGCCGCCGCATCCTGACGCTGGCGTTGGCGCTGTTCGCGCTCGGCGTCATTATCCTTATGGTTCTTCCGGTCCGGTATGCCGCAACGGCCCTGGTCGTCGTCGATCCGCGCGAGCTGCGCGTGACCTCGGATCAGGACGTGCTGCCGGGCATCGGCCAGGATGCCGCGGCGCTTCAGAGCCAGATCGAGATCGCCAAGTCGGACGGCTTTCTCCGGCCCTTGATCGAGAAGCTCAAGATCGCGGACGACGAGGACATCGCGGGCGGTCATACCGACATGACGCGCCTGCTCGAGAAATTCCGCAGCCGCCTCGACATCTCGCGCCGTGGGCTCACCTACGTCATCGCCATCTCGTTCACGTCGAACAGCGCGGAGCGCGCCGCCTACTATGCCAATGCCATCGCCGAGGCGTTCGCCGCGAGCCAGGGCAGGGTCCGCACCGAGGCCACGGACGAGGCGGCCGACTGGCTCAAGGACCGGCTGAAGGCATTGAACGAGCGCCTGCGCGCGTCGGAAGATGCCGTCGCGGCCTTCCGGCTCGAGCACAAGATCCTCAATGCCGGCAAGGACTCCACCACCCAGCAATTGCGGGTGACGGATATCAACCAGCAGGTCTCCGCCGCACGCGCGCGCACAGAGGAAGCCAGGGCGCGTTACGAGCAGGTGCAGCGCGATCTCAAGGCCAATGTCGAAGGGCCCGTGAAGCAGGACCTGTTGAGCATGCTGCGCGCGCAGCGCTCGACCCTGAATGACCAGATCGCGCAGAAGAAGGCGGTGTACGGCGACCGCCACCCTGATCTTGCGATCTCCTACAGCCAGCTGGCCGACATCAACAGGCAGATCGAGGTCGAGCGGAAGAAAAACATCGACACCGCGAAGTCCGAATACGAATCGCAGCTGGAGCAGCAGAACGCGCTGGAGAAGCAGCTCAAGGCCATCGAGACGCAGATGCTGGTCGACGGCCAGGCGCTGGTGAAACTGCAGGAGCTGCAGCGGGACGCCGACGCCAACAAGAACATCTACGAGCAGTTCCTGTCGCGGTTCAAGACCACCAACGAGCAGCGTCAGCTGCAGAGCTCGCAGACCAAGGTCGCGTCGCCCGCCATTCCGCCGCTGCGTTCGACTCGTCCGCCGCTCGCTTTGTTGCTTGCCGCGCTCGCGATCGGCTCGCTGTTGACCTCGACCGCCGCCGTTGCGGCGATGGGAAGCATGCCCGGCGGGGCCGAGCCTGTGGAGGTCCCCGTTCAAACGCCTGTGCGCGCGGAAGCGATCAGCGTGCCCCATCGGCAAGCTCCGCCCTCGGCGCCCGCCGCGCCCCAGCCCGAGGCGATGCCGAATCTCCCTGTCTGGGCCCGCATTCCCGATCTGGCGTCCGGCGTCGCTCCAGGCACTGTCTGGCAACGACCGGCCACCGCCATGGCCGAGCTCGATCTTGGCGCTTACCTGCGTCCGCTGCTTGAACGGATCGATCGCACGCCGGTGCGCGGTTGCAAGGTCGCCCTTGTGCTGTCTGTCGGCAAGAGCGCCGGCGGCAACACCGTTGCGCGCTCCCTCAATCGTGCGGCGGTCAATCGCGGCATGATGAGCGTGCTGATCCGGCTGCAGCCGGAATTCGCCGGTGCCCCGCCTCCTGTCACCGAATGGCAGGATGGCTCGACCACGGCGGGACTTCAGTCGATCGACGAATTGCTGAGCGCCGGTCGCAAGGCCGATGCGCGGCCGGAGGACGACATCCGCTCGGAATTCGATCTCATCATCGTCCATGCGGGCAACCTCGCCTTGCAGCCCGACGCCATCGGGCTGGCGGCGCATGCGGATCTGATCATCCCGGTGGCGCGCGCCGGCGAGCTCGGTTCGGCGGCGATGCGGCGGGTCACCGCGGCGCTGGCGAGGTACAACACCGTGCCGACCGGCCTCGTCGTCAATCATGCGCCCGCGGGCTCCGCGGCGCCTCATCCCGACGGCGGCGCATTGAGCCGGGCGATCTGACGATGACGACCTCGCGCGGTCGTCTGCTTCTTGCCGCGATATTGCTTTCGCTATCCATGCCGCCGGCGTCGGCCGACACTTGCGTGCCCGTGCCGCAGACCGTTGCGCCGGACAGGCTCGCCGCCTTGTCGCGCGGTTTCAATGCCGACGGCTGGATCAACGGTGAACGATCCGCGCCCCCCAGTCGCGAACTGCTGATGCAGCTTCGCAAGGCGGGCATGAGTCACGTCCGGCTGCCGGTACCCGCGGAGCGCGTGATGCTCCGCTTTGCCGCAAAGGCCGAACGCGACGAGACGCTGCGCGCGCTCGACACGGCGTTGAAGCAGCTCACGGCGCTCGGCTACTCCGTCTCGGTCGATCTGCATCCCGGCGAGCGCTTCAATCGCCTGCACAAGGACGATCCCGACGCGGCGCTGCGCGAGATGAAGGAGGCGTGGAGCGCCCTCGCCGACATCATTCGTGCCTATCCCACGAATCGCGTCTTCGCCGAGTTGCTCAATGAGCCCGATGTCGAAGCGGGCGGGTGGCAAGAGGAGGTCGAATCGCTCGCCGCCTTCGTTCGCCAATTGCTTCCCGCGACCACGCTGGTTGTCGGGCCGGTCAACTGGCAGCGGGCGGACTCGCTTCCGCAATTTCGCCCGTTGCCGGATCCGAACGTCGTCTACGCCATCCATTTCTACGATCCCATGGTGTTCACCCATCAGGGTCACTGGGATGCGCAGGATCCGCTGCACGACATCATCGATCTGCCCTATCCGATCAGCGCGAGCGATCCCGCCGTCCGGATGCTCCGCCAGGACTTGCAGGCGAGGGGCGCGGCCAAGGCGCTCGGCATGCTCGACACGGCGATTGCGATTGCCCGGGACAAGCCGAGCGTCGATCAATGGCTTGAGCCCGCGGTCGCATGGCAGCAGAAGTTTGCGCGGCCGCTCATCGTCAACGAGTTCGGCGTGCTGAAAGCGGGCGCGCCCCGCGACAGCCGCCTGCGCTGGCTCGCGTCAGTCACCGCCTATGCCAGGGCGCATTGCTGGGGCTGGACGCATTGGGAGCTGGCGCAGGGATTCGGCCTCGTCGACAGCAGCACCGGCAAGCCCGATCCCGGCGTGATGCGGGCGCTGCTGGGGGCGAGCAAGCCGGGCAAGCGATGATGCCGGTTCGCTATCGTTAACGAATCCTTACACATCCCGTAGCTATCGTGGCCTCCGCGCTACGCCAAAGGACGAGTTATGAGTGGCGGGACCTCACCGCGATATCAGACCGTGCAGGCCGGCATGTCCGAGCCGTCGCCTTTGCGCGATCTGGTCCCGACGCTTCTGATTGCAGTTGCGACGATCGGCTTCGTTCCGCTTCTGCACGTGGCGAGCCCGGTGCTGTCCCTCACCGTCGAAGTCCTCGTCGCCATCGCCATTGTGCTGGCGGTTCCGACCTACGCGCCGGCGGTCGCGATCTTCGTCCTGTTCTTCCAGAACCTGTTCGTCTCGATCTTGTCGCCGCTGGTGTCGATCCCGTCCGATCTGGATTTCATCAAGGGCTATAATTTCCTCGTCTGCTCGGTGATGTGGCTGACGACGTTCGGTCTCTACGTGCTCGGCCAGCGAAATCAGTCGGCCGAGGTCATCAGGATCATGCGCTGGGGTGTCGTCACCCTCGCCGTGGTGGCGCTCTATTTCGCGATCGGCTTCGTCCAGAACGGGCAGGCGGCATCGGTCTATTTGCGCAACATCGTGCTGCCGCTGTTCCTGTTCCAGCTCTCGCTGCTGACCGCTGCGACCTTCGAGGTCCGCGCCACGCCGTTCCTGGTGACGCTCGCGGTCATTCTCATCATCTGCGGCTACGTCGAGTTTGCGTTCCGCGATTTGTGGCTGGCCCTCACCAACGGTTACACGTTCTGGGGTTTCGACGAGCTCAAGGCGACCCATTCGGGAGTCTGGGAAGCGGAAATGCGCGCCACCGGAAACGTGCCCGTCGACCTCAAGGATCGCTTCAGCTTCGACTTCCTCAACACGCCGCTGCTCGAAGGCTTCGGCCTGTCGAAGATCCTGCGCATCCACGGGCCGAACATGAGTGCGATAAGCTTCGGCTACGGCATCGCCTTCTTCGGGCTGTTCCTGTTTTCGGTCGGGCGTCCGTTCCTGGCTCTTGCCGCGCTGCCGCTCCTCATCGTCTGCAGCGTCAAGGGCGCGCTCATCACGGTGGTGTTCGTGGTCGCGGCCTGGATCTCGACCCGCATCCTCGGTGCGGTGATGACGCTGGTGCTCGGCCTGCTGGCGCTGATGGTGTTCGCGGTCGTCGCGATCCGTATCGGCTTGCAGATCGGCGACTATCACGTCATCGGCCTGATGGGCGGCCTCAACGGCTTTCTTGAAAAGCCGTTCGGCCGTGGCCTCGGCATCGGCGGTAATTTGTCGGACGGCTATTTCTCGATCGATTGGAGCGCGGCGCAGGCGGCCGGAACGATCGATGGCGCGGTCGAAAGCGCGATCGGTGTGCTGATCTACCAGATGGGCATCGCCGCCCTCGTGCCGCTCGGCTTCTATTTCGCGATGGCCCTCAAGGCCTGGCGCCTCTACGCGTCGTCAGGATTTCTGACACAGGGCCTCGCCGGCTTCGGCGTCATGGTCGTGCTGCTCAATGGCCTGTTCCAGGAAGAAGCCCTGTTCGCGCCGCCGGCGCTGGGGCTGATGCTCTCGCTGACGGGGCTCGTGATCGGAAGCCAGATCAGGATGCAGACGGTGGTCGTGCGGGAGGAAGAGCCGGAGCCGCTCACGCACTACCAAGCCGCGACTTAATCCGCACGAACTGGGACTCGCGTCGCCGAACCGGTCTGCTCAGTCTCGCAGATATCACCTGCCGATGCTGACCCAGTCCTGCGCCTTCTTCCGCCATTCCCTGTCAAAACGTGCGGCGAGGTCGGCGGCCGCATCGCGCGAGAGCAGCTGGTCGATGCTTGAGATCTCAATCCCGTCGATCTCGGGAATGTCGGTATATCCGAGATTGGCGAGCCGTTTGCCGAAAGGCGGATGGGTCGAATCCGGATCATGCTCGCGGCTCAAACCCGCGACGGCAGCAGCAGCCATCGGTTCCGACGCCCAGATATCCGCGAGCTGCTTGACGATCCGCTCGAACGGCGGGCGTGGCGCATGGATGGCACCCAGCATCTCTTTCTCGAGAGGCGCGAACACGAGATCGATGAGACGTGTTCTGCAAGCTTCGACCAGCACAAGTGCACGCGCCGTTTCGGCGCGACCAACCTTCTCGGCTGCGCCGAGATCGGCATGAAGTTCGTTCTCCCGCGATAGAACCCGATATTCCTTCTCGAGCCATTCGAGCATGGAATGGAGCAGGGCCCGCACGATGCGTCCCGTGATGGTCCACTCCGGATTGGCGTAGAGGAAGACATTCTCCGAAGCCGCGATGAAATCCGCGAGGTTGATGCTTCCCGAGGTGTGGCGAAGCCTGGCGTGCGCCACCTCATGGGCCACGACGGCGCGAACCGCGCGCGCGTCGAGGATCATGAGCATCGGCAGACCGACGGTCATCGTGACCCGTTGCCCGAACAGTCCGGCGTATCGCCTCACTTCGCCGATCGAAGCATTGAACTCGGTGTCGATCAGCAGGGTGCGGCGCGACCGGACGAAGCTGTGATCGAGCTCCTTCCACATCGCCCAAAGGCCTGGAGCGGTCGCCTCGTCGGCCTCAAAATCCCGATGCTTGCGCGAGGGCAGGAGCAGAAGGCCAATCACGAGTGCCAACGCGCCCAAGAAGATTGAGAACACGACCGGTGCCGTGACCAACGCGGTGATCGTGTAGCGATCGATCGCCATCAGCCAAACAGCCAGGATCACGCAGGCCAGCACGACGGCCGGAAGTACGGCGTAGCGGCCGAGACGCAGGATCGTTTTCAGGACAAGCCGCTTCATCCGCGTATAGATGGTGGAGCTGCCCGGTCAGGCCTTGCCGCACGAGCCGTTGCTCTGACGCAAGCTGGCGACGTCGGCGCGGCCCTGGCCTTCGGTGACCTGGATCAGCGTGATCGCGCCGGGCGTCACGATTCCCATCTGCGGCTGGGCGGAAAGATAGGTGGTGCTGCCGGCGCGCAGATCCAGGCTGACCTTCTCGCTTCCTTGCCCGAACAGATTGGTACTCAGAGGAAGATTGTTGACGGCGACCTCGTGGCGGCCCGGAGGAAGGTCGCACGAGACGAACCCCGCGGCCTGGCTGCCGCCAATCACGCGCCCATCGACGGCGTAATTGGGCATGACCGCAAATCCCAGGGCCGATGAGCGATAGACCACCAGGCGTGCAGTATTTGACTTGACGTTGTCAGTCAGAGCCGCGTCACCCAACTGCCCCGATGCGCACCCCGCAAGCAACGTGGCCACGACAAAGATTCCCACCAACCCGCGCATTCCAGCCCCAAATCGATTCCAATCGTCCCCGGAGACAATATTGGACAGGGTGGTAACTGAAGTCAATCACGACCAAAGGTCGTACAGCGTCGCGCGCTCACCGCCACCCCAACTCCGGCGCGACGTGCTTCAGGATCGCCTCGATCGCATGCGCGCAATAGTCGACGCCGAGCTGGTTCGGGATGGTCAGCAGCAGCGTGTCCGCCTCCGCGATCGCCTCGTCCTGGCGCAGCTGTGCGATCAGCGCATCCGGCTCGGCGGCATAACTCCGGCCGAAGATTGCGCGCGTCTGCGGATCGATGAAGCCGATCTGGTCTTCGCCGCCGCGCTCCCCACCGAAATAGGCGCGGTCGCGGTCGTTCATCAGCGCGAAGATGCTGCGGCTCACGGACACGCGCGGCTCGCGGCTGTGGCCCGCTTCCTTCCAGGCGGCGCGATAGGCGCGGATCTGGGCGGCCTGCTGCACGTGAAAAGCTTCGCCGGTCTCGTCGTTCTTCAGCGTCGAGCTCTGCAAATTCATGCCGTGCTTTGCCGCCCACACCGCCGTGGCGTTCGAGCCGGCGCCCCACCAGATCCGGTCACGCAAGCCCGCGGCATGCGGCTCGAGGCGCAACAGCCCCGGTGGGTTCGGAAACATCGGCTGCGGATTCGGCTCCGCAAAACCCTCGCCGCGCAGCAGGTCGAGGAACACTTCCGCATGACGCCGGCCCATGTCGGCGTCGCTTTGGCCCTCGGCCGGGCGATAGCCGAAATAGCGCCAGCCGTCGATCACCTGCTCGGGCGAGCCGCGGCTGATGCCGAGCTGGAGCCGGCCGCCGGCGATGAGGTCGGCGCTGCCTGCATCCTCCACCATGTAGAGCGGGTTCTCGTAGCGCATGTCGATCACGGCCGTGCCGATCTCGATCGTGCTGGTTCTCGCCCCGACGGCCGCGAGCAGCGGGAAGGGCGAGGCGAGCTGGCGCGCGAAATGATGCACCCGGAAATAGGCGCCGTCGGCACCTAACTGCTCCGCCGCGACCGCAAGCTCGATCGATTGCAGCAGCGTGTCCGCCGCCGAGCGGGTCTGCGATTGCGGCGAGGGCGTCCAGTGTCCGAAGGACAGAAATCCGATCTTTTTCATGGACGTCATTTAATGACGGCAGCGACGGCGTCAACCGCCCGCGCTCGCAACGGGGCTCTGCGCCGAGGTCGACGCAAAGTGCCCGGCGCGCTCGACCAGCAAATCCAGGAAGCTGCGCGCACGCAGCGACATCCAGTGCGTTTCGGGATAGACCGCGTGCAAGGGCAGCGCGGCGATGCTGTAGTCCGGCAGCACATGCTCGAGCTCGCCGCTGCGAAGACCGCCCGCCGCATTCCAGTCGGGCAGGATGGCGATGCCGAGATGCTGCATCGTCGCCTCCTGCATTGCATCGGCGTCGTCGACATGAATGGGGCCGTTGATCGAGGCGACGTGACGGCCATGCTCGGATTCGAAGGCCCATTGGTGCGCCGGCGACATCCTGGAATAGACGATGCACTGGTGCGAGCCGAGATCGTCAGGCGTGCGCGGCAGCGGTCGGCCATGCAGATAGGTCGGCGTCGCGACCAGATAACGCTGCACGGTGCCAAGCCGGCGGGCGACCAGCGTGCTTGCCTCCAGGTTTCCGATCCGCAGCGCAAGCTCGATGCCTTCTTCCACAAGGTTGACGAACCGTTCGCTGAAGCGGATATCGACCCGCACCTCCGGATAATTCCGGACGTATTCGGCGATCACGGGCATCATGTAGCGCCGCCCGAACGACGACGGCACACCGATCCGCAGCGTGCCGGTCGGGCGAGGCGCGGCCTTATCGACGCTCGCTCGCGCCATGTCGAAACTGTCGAGGATCTGCCGCGCGAGATCGTAGATCCTGTGCGCCTCGGCCGTCGGCTTCAGCGTGCGCGTCGTGCGCAGGAACAGCTGCGTGCCGAATTCGCTCTCCAGCATCGCGATGCGCTTGCTGATCGCGGGCTGGCCGATGCCGAGCTCCTTGGCCGCAGCCGAAAAGCTGCCACCCTCGAGGGTGCGAACGAAAGCGCGCAGGCAATCGATCCGGTCCATAATTCATTCCAATCTGGAATAAATTATATCCCATTTATTCCGTAGTGCGCAACACGGCAAGCCATTAGGCTTCTTCAAAACAAGCAATCACAGGGGGAGACGACATGGCACGCAACATCGGAATTGTCGGCGCCGGAATCGCCGGTCTGCATCTCGCGCTCTACCTGCAGAAGCACGGTGTGGACGCGACCATCATCACGGACCGGCCGCCCGAGGACTATCGCAACATCCGGCTGCTCAACACCGTGGCGCATCATCACGTGACGATCGCACGCGAGGACTATCTCGGCGTCAATCACTGGACCGATCCGAAGGACCATTACTACTACCACGATCATGTCTTCAATTTCCCCGAGCCGCTGCGCTTTCGCGGTGACTTCTCGAAGGCAAGCCGCGCCGTCGACTACCGGCTGTATCTTCCCGCGCTGATGCAGGATTTCACGAAGCGCGGCGGCAGGATCGAATACCGCCGCATCGAGGAGCGCGACGTCCGCCCGCTGGTCGCGCGCTTCGACCTGCTGGTCGTCTCGACCGGCAAGGGGCCGCTGGGCCAGCTCTTCACCTATCGTCCCGAGCACTCTCCCTATCAGCAGCCGCAGCGGCGCCTCTGCGTCGGGCTCTACACCGGTGTGAGGCAGCCGGATCCGATGAACGTCACGCTCTCGGTCTCGCCCGGCCATGGCGAAATGATCGTGATCCCGACCGTTACCTTCGGCGGTATCGCCAACGCCCTGCTGATGGAGAACGTGCCCGGCGGCGACATGGAGGAGCTGGCGACGCTCAGCTACGACGACAATCCGAAGCACTTCCTGAAGGTGCTGCTCGGCAAGCTGGAGAAGCACCACCCGACCACATACGATCGCATCGACACCGCGCGCTTTGATCTGGCGCAGCCGCAGGATCTCCTGCAAGGCGGGGTGGTCCCGACGGTGCGCAACACCATGGTCGAATTCGACGATGGCAAATGCGCCATCGCGCTCGGCGACGTCCACGCCATCGTCGATCCCATGATGGGCCAGGGCGCCAATGTCGCCTCCTATGCAGCCTTCGTGCTGGGCGAGGAGATCGTCAACGCCGACGCGTGCGATGCACGCCTCTGTGAGACAATCGATCTGAAGCGGCAGGACCGCGTGCTGGCGGCTTCGCGCTGGACCAACGTGATGCTGCAGCCGCCCACGGAAGCGCTGGGCATGCTGATCGGCGCCATGAGCCAGAACCCTGCACTGGCGAACGAGTTCACCGAGAACTTCAACTATCCCGACCGCCAGTGGGACCGCATCTCCACGCCGCAGCGCATCCAGGCCTGGATCGAGCGTATGTCGGCGCCATCAGAGCCCGTCAGGGCGATTGCGTGATTTCAGATGCGAGCGGAAACTGACATGCAGCGCGCCAATCCGGCGTCGTTCCGCGAGGCGGCATCGCGCTTTGCGACCGGCGTCGCGGTGCTGACCGCGCTCGACGAGCACGGCCGCGTCTGCGGCATGACCGCGAACAGCTTCGTCACCGTCAGCCTGTCGCCGCCGACCGTGCTGGTCTCCGTCATGCCCGGCCGCATGCACCGCGCGATCTCGGCCACCGGCCGCTACTGCGTCAACGTGCTGCCGGAGCACGGAAGGGACCTGTCGCGGCATTTCGCCAGCCAGCCCAACACCGGCGCGACGCCGGATTACGACATCGTCGACGGCCTGCCGCGCCTTCGGGGCTGCATCGCCTGGTTCGCCTGCGAGGTCACGCGTCAAATCGACGTCAGCGACCACACGCTGATCATCGCCGAAGTCTCGACCTGCGACTATCGCGACACCACGCCGCTGGTGTTCTTCTCCAGCCGGTATCATCTCGGGCCGGGCGTGCCCGTGGATCGGTGAGCGTGCCTCAGGCGTAAGCCACCCAGCCACGGAAAGTGAAGCCGGTGTAGAACAGGGTTGGGTCGGAGAAGCCTGCATCGCGCAAGATCACTTCGTCCTGCTCCGGCGCCAGAATGCTCAACTGCCGGTCGACGGCCTTTCGCGCGGCGGCCGCCTTGTCGGGTTCGAGCCCGGATGCGGCGAGAAAGGCGGAATATCGCGACAGCCAGAGCGGCCGTTCATCGTCGCCGCCGGGGATGCTGAAATGGGCTGTCACGAATGCGGCACCCGGCTTGAGGCGGCGGCGGATTTCGGACGCTATGCGACGCCGTTCCTCGACATCGACGAAATGCAGGGTCAGCAGGCACGTCGCGCCGTCGTACGGCCCGGCGGGTGCATCGTCGATATAGCCCTGGTGCAGACGCGCACGCGACGTGAAGGAGCCCAGCGTCTGCTTCGCAAGATCGAGCATCGCTGCGGATGGATCCACGCCATCGAAGGTCCAGCGCGGCCGGGCCTGCGCAAAGGCCTGCAATTCAAGGCCGCCGCCCGCGCCAAGCACCAGTATTCGTGCGTCTTCATGCGCCCGCTCGCCCAGAAGGATCGCGGCCATGGACAGCATGGAATTGTAGCCCGGAACGAACCGCGGCGGCCCCTGCGTGTAGTTCGCCACCATTTGCGGATCGGAGAAAGCGGTTGGGATGTTGGTCACGATGTCGTCCTGCTGACTGGAGTTCATCACGCGTGATGCGCGCCGATGCCTTGAAGCTTGCGCGACCCGAGGCGTTTGCGCAGATCGTCACCCAGCATCGCCAGCGTCACTTCGCCGAGGCGTGACAGCAGCAACGCCTCTGCATCGTCGAAGGCCTGATCGAGCGCGGCATTGACGGCCTGCTCGACGAGGCAGCCGGGCGCCTCCGTCCGGTTGCCCATGGCCAGAATCGAGGGACTGCCGAGCGCGGTGTAGACATCGCGCAACGTCACCTTGGAAAGATCGCAAGCCAGCGTCCAGCCGCCGCCGTGCCCCTTCTCGGAGCGGACGTAATTGAGGTCGCGCAGGCCCGCCATGATGCGGCGGATCACCACCGGGTTGGTGTCCATGGCCTTCGCCAGGGTCTCGGACGTGAAGGGTCCGGGCTGCTGCGCCATGTGCAACAGCACGTGCAGCACGCCGGACAAGCGGCTATCTCGTTTCATGTAACTTTATATGTTACATAAGCGGCAAAAGGTCAAGCCTCCAGCAACCCGCGGCGGGCCACGCCGGCGATAGCCGTGTCTGGGATCGATTTCCGGCGCTCGGACGAGCCGCTACAGCAGCGCCTTCGGCAGCAGCATGTGGATGCCCTTGTTGCCGTCGACGAGCTGCGTGACGCGCAGATTGCCGGCCAGCGAACACAGCATATAGGCCTCGTTGCGCGTTCGGTTGGTCCGTGCGCAGACATGCTTGACCATCTCCCGGACCGCCTGCTTGGCGGCATCGTCGAGATCCTCGTCGAGGCCGATCGACATGAGATGTGTCGCGCTCTCGGCAAAGGGCCATTTGATCTCCATGTCCTTGCGCACGGTCAGGCGGAACGTCCCGGTCACCCCGGTCTCGAGCGCGGTGATGCAGACTTCGCCGTCACCCTGCACGCCGTGGCCGTCGCCGGCGAAGAACAATGCGCCCTCGTTGAACACCGGCAGATACAGCGTTGTGCCGGCCCGCAGCTCCTTGTTGTCCATGTTGCCGCCGAACGCGCGTGGAACGGGCGAGCCGCAGCGGCCCCAGCTCGGTGGCGGGGCCGTGGCGATGATGCCGAAAAAGGGAGCGAGCGGAATCTCCGTGCCCCACGGCATGATGCAGACCTCGCGCTTGCGGTCGATCACGGGATGGATCGTTTCATAATCCGTGAACTCGTCCGGCAGCGTCCCGAGCAGGGGTAGGATCGACACGAAGCCCCAGTCCTGGCGCACCTTCACGTCGAGGATGTCGACCTGGAGCGTATCGCCGACACTGGCGCCGCGCACATAGACGGGTCCGGTGATGAAGTGCGGTCCTGGTCCAGGCTGCATCGTGTCCAGGGCGAGCAGATAGTCTTCGGGAACAAGGGACCGATCGTCCGGCAGCGTCTCTCGTCCTCCAGCCGGAAAGCTGTGCAGCGTGACGCTGTCGCCGGAACTGACCTCGAGGACAGGCGGCGTGTTGCAGTCCAGATAGCCCCAGACCATGTTTTCGGGCGTGGCGGGGATCTCGTGGCGGCGCTGCATTGGACAACTCCAGGCGTGGCGGTTCAGGGCACTCGTTGGCTCCAGGAGCAATCCGCCAGGGATCGCCACGGTGCGACCGGCAAAATCGTTCTCGGATATTCTAGGCGCCGGCGATCCCTGGGCTATACTGACCTCAGGCCCAGCGCGGGCCGGCGTTCGAGCCTCTGCAAATGACGGGCCGATGGAGAGAGCGATGAGGCGATCCCGATTCACCGAGAATGAGATCATTCATCTCCTCGCTGAGGCGAGTTCCGGGGTGTCCATTGCGGAAATCTGCAAGACCGCCGGCATCACGGAACGCACATTCTACCGGTGGCGTCGCAGCTTCGGCACGCTCGATGTTCCCGCCGTCCAGCGGATGAACGATCTGAAGTCGGAGAATCTGCGTTTGCGCGGGCTGGTCAACAATCTCTTCGAACTTCTGCGCAAGGCGGATGGCGGCGTGAGGAAGGACGAGGTTCCTTCGCAGCCACCGGCGGCGCCGCGCGAGCCGACCCGGGCAAGCCGCATCGCGGCCGAAAAATGCGGAGGGGCGCTGACCGGCCGCTTCTCGTCGGTGCGCGTCAATCCGTAGTCGCGTGCGGCCGTCGCGACGGGCGTGGCTATACGCTGCCCGGGCTGCAAATCTTTTATGCAGTCAAAATGTCAGAAATGACGAAAACCGCTCGCGCGCGGTGCTGAATTCGGCAGCGCGATGATGCAGCGGGCAGCAAAGCCGCGTCTTCAGGCCACGCACCGGCACTCTGCGTCAATGGCGTGACATATTGAAGGACCGCGCCAAATCGCAAGCAGATCGCGTCGCTTATTTCGGCTTGATGCGGAGCAGTCGGCGCCTAGTCTTTGGGCTGCCCCGTCCGCATTTCCTGGAGAAGTCAGCGCCATGACCGACCGTGTTCGTCCCGCTCCGCCGAGCAGCCGTGCGCTCAGCCGCCGCACCTTCCTTGCCGCCTCATCCGCTGTCGCCGCCGGAATCGGTGCCGCGCCCCTGCTCGGATCCCGCATCGCCTCCGCCGCCGAGCTCAAGACCGTTCGCTTCAGTGAGGCCGTGCACAATCTCGGCTACATCAACCTGTACGTCGGCATGCATGCCGGCATCTTCAAGAAAAACGGTCTCGACATGAAGGTGACCGCCGCCGGCGGCGACACCCAGACTTTTGCGGCCGTGCTCGGCGGCTCCGCGGATTTTGCGATCGGCGATGCGACCATGGCGCAGATCTCCCGCGAGAACGGCGGCCCCGGCGTCGTGGTCGGCACGGTCGTGCAGCGCGCACACTATTTCGGGGTGTCCAAGACGCTCAAGCCGATCACCGATCCGAAGGAGTTCAAGGGTCTCAAGATCGTCACCTCGCCCGAGCCCAACACCAATTTCAGCGTCACCAAGCGGATGCTGGAGAAAGCGGGCCTGAAGCTGGGCACGGACGCCACGATCGTTCCGGTCAATCCCGGCACCGAGATCGCGGCGATGCTGGCCGGGCAGGCCGACATGGCGGTCGCCTATCAGCCGAGCGTCGCCGCCGCCGAAGCGCAAGGCGCCAAGGTCGTGTTCGACTTCTCGAACTATGTCGGGCCGTTCTGCAATACCGGCATCATGGTGCTGCCCTCGACGCTCCAGAAGGACCCTGCAATGGTGCAGGCGCTGGTCACGTCCTTCGAGGAGGCCTCGCGCAAGACCTACGCCGATCCCGCCTTCGCCAAGGAGGTCGCGCGCAAGGAATTCCCCGATCTTCCCGGCGAAGTCGTCGACAAGGCGATCGACGCCGAGCTGAAATACCTCATCCCGGCGCAATCGGTCATCACCAAGCAGGATCAGTGGAAGAACCTGATGGACATGCAGATCTATCTCGGCAACGCCAAGGGATCGGTCCCGTTCGATCAGATCATCGACAACTCGTTTGCCGAAAAGGCGATTGCCAGCCTGAAATGAGCGCTGAGGCTGCCACATACGCAAGGCCTGGTGAGGGCGAGGCCGTGAACGGCACTGCCCTCCCGCTCGTCGTCGAGCACGTCGCCAAAGGCTACGACTTCAACGGCAAGGTCGTGCCTGTCATTGCCGACCTCAGCCTGACGCTGCGCAAGGGGGAGATCGTCAGCGTCGTCGGTCCCTCCGGCTGCGGCAAGACCACATTGCTCAACACGCTCTGTGGCCTGCTGGCGCCCGATGCCGGGCGCATCCGATGGCACGGCCGGCAGGTCGTCGGTCAGCCGCAGAACGTCGGCTACATGCTGCAGAAGGACCTCCTGTTCCCGTGGCGCACGGCGCTCGCCAACACCATGCTCGGTCTGGAGATCCGCGGTGTTGCTGCTGCCGAGGCCGAAGACCGCAGCCGGGCCATGCTCGACCAGCTTGGACTGCATGGCTTCGCGGACCACTATCCCGCGACGTTGTCGGGCGGCATGCGGCAGCGGGTCGCGTTGGCGCGCACGCTGGTGAATGATCCGGACGTGCTGCTGCTGGACGAGCCGTTCGCCGCACTCGACTTCCAGACCAAGTTGCTCATCGAGAACGACATGGTCAGTCTGGTCCGCAAAGGCGGGCGCTCGATGTTGCTCATCACCCATGACATCGAGGAGGCGGTTTCGATCGCGGATCGCGTCATCGTGCTGACGCGGCGGCCGACTGCGGTGAAGGCGGCTTATGAGATCGAACTCGGCCCTGATCGCGCCGACGTCATCTCGCTGCGCGAAAACCCGGATTTCAGCCGCTACGTCCGGCGCATCTGGGCCGATCTCGACGTCGCGATCCAATGACGACGGATATCGAGACCAGCATGGTTGACGCGTCGAAGCCTGCCGGAAGCGGTCCCTCGCCGGTGGCCCGTGCGAAGTGGACACGCTTGCGCTTCGGCATCGCCGTGCTGGCGACCCAGGTTCTCGTTCTGGCCGCTTGTCTTGTGCTGTGGGAGCGCGCCACGCCGAAGGGCAGCCCGGCCGCCTTCATGTTCGGATCGCCGTCGGCGATCGCGGGCTTCCTGATGCAGATGGCGCAGGACGGCAGCCTGTGGCGCGATGCGGCGGTCACCGGCATGGAGACCCTGCTCGGCTTCTTCATGGGCAATTTGGTCGGCACCCTGCTCGGCCTGTCGCTCTGGTATTCGCGTTTCGTGTCGCGGGTGGTCGAACCGTTCGTCATCGCACTCGGCTCGATCCCCATCATCGCGCTAGCGCCCATCGTGATCATCTGGTTCGGCACCGGACTGGTCTCGAAGGTCGCGATGTCGACCCTGTCGGTAGTCATCGTCGCGCTGGTGACGTCCTACAAGGGAGCGGTCGGCGTCGATGGAGACCAGATCAATCTCATGAAAACCCTGGGCGCGTCGAAATTCCAGATCTTCCGGAAGCTCGTGATCCCGGCGTCGCTCACCGATATCTTCGCAGGCCTGAAGCTGACGGTCGGCTTCGCGCTGATCGGCGCCATCGTCGGCGAGTTCATGTCGTCGTCCGAGGGCCTGGGACACGCCATCTTCAAGGCCGGGTCGCTCTACATCATTCCCAAGGTCTTCGCCGCACTCGTCGTGACGATCGTGCTCGCGCTGGTTCTCACTTGGCTGGTCGGCAAGATCGAACGGCTGCTGATGCCCTGGCGCCGACAGGCATAGGGCAGATCGCCTCCGACCCTCATTCGCATCGCACGTCAACCTCAGCACATCCGAAAACGCCACGGAGGGATCATGTCCAAGCGCATCAGCAAGGCCGGCAACATCAAATACGCGCTGTCCGGCGACGACAAATTCATCGCAAGCGTCGAACCCGGCGAAACCTTCGTGGTGGAATGCGCCATCAATGCCAATGACGGCACCATCCGTCATCTCGGACAGCAACTGACCGAAGCCGACGTGACGATGCCGTTCGTCAACGGCGCCACCGGTCCGATCGAGGTGCGCGGCGCCAAGCCCGGCGACATGCTGCGCCTCGACGTGGTGGACATGGAGCTCGACAAGCTCGGCTTCACCGCGCTCTGGCCGGGCATCGGCATGTTTCCCGATTGGGTCCGTCGCAAGGAATTCGGCATCCAGACCCGCGTCGTCGAGGTCAAGGACGGCCATGTGCACTGGAACGAGCATCTCCGCCTGCCGGTCAAGCCGATGATCGGCGTGGCCGGTGTCGCCCCGGTGCACGGGGCTGTTCTCACCGTCGACAACGGGACGCATGGCGGCAACATGGACGTCCAGGAGATCACCACGGGCAACAGCGTCTTCTTCCGCGTCAACAAGGACGGCGCGCATCTCTTCCTGGGCGACTGCCACGCCATCCAGGGCGACGGCGAATGCAACGGAATGGGCGCGATCGAGATCGCGGCCAATCTCACCGTCAAGGTCTCGCTGGCCAAGGCCCCCGCGAGGCTGAACCACCCGCGCATCGAAACGGCGACCCACATCTGCACCCTCGGCTGCGCCCGCCCGCTCGAAGACGCGATGCGCGTCGCGTTCGAGGAGATGGTCTACTGGATGGAAGACGATTGGAAGATTCCGGCGGCCGAAGGCTACATGCTACTCGGCCAGATCGCGGAAGCCCGCTGCACGCAGGTGGTCAATCCGAAGTACACGTATATCTGCAAGGTGGAGAGGCGGTTGTTGGAGCGATACTACGGGTGAGTGGGACGCTGACCGGTTCGGACGCGTTGCGCGTCGAACAGGTTCGAATGGTTTTATGCTGCCGATCTTCGTCCACGGGGTTGTGGCGGGGCAATCAGCGCTTCTGCTGGAATTCCCCACTCGCGGTGCAGTCGCCAGGCCATCTTCATCGTGAGCGGGCGTTTGCGCGTCAGGACGTCGGAGGCGCGCTGGCGCGAGCCGAGCAGGCGGCCGAGGTCCGCCTGGGTATGTTGCCCGGTCTCCATCCGATAACGGATCGCGTCGACGGCATCGGGCGGATCGATCGGCCAGTGCTTGCGCTCATAGTCTTCGATGACCAGTGCGAGAAGGTCGAAACGATCGCCCTCCGGCGAGCCCGGCTTTGGTTCGCTTTCGAAATAGCGCTCGATCTCGTCGAGTGCGGCATCGTAGTCGCTTTCGGAGCGAAGCGGACGGATCATTTTCTTGGCCATGAGACAGTCTCCGGGTCGATGCGGTCGTATTCCGCGTGAGTCCCAATGAACTTCACCAGCAGGCGGCCAAACGCAAACGACACATGCACGACCAATCGATATTTGTTGCCGCCCAGGTCGAAGATGACCCGATTGTCACCCACGAAGTCGACCGTGGTGCCGAACTGCCGCTTTATCTCGGCCGGCCCAGCCCAACGTGCCTTCGCGGCAATCGCTACCCAGGCGCGGATCGGACCCTCGGCGCGCGGGTGTCGCGTCCAGAATTCCCTCAGGGTCCGAAGGGCGATCACCTGCATCTCGACACCCATAGCATGTCACCATTTTGGTGACAATTGAATTCATGCGCGCAATATGCGGGGACGCGGCGTGAAGCTCGAGGATATCGATACTGAGAAACGGTAGGGCTCTGCGTTACGCGATGCCCTACGATGCCATCATGCCCCTGTATTGCCCGACGGAGCAACGACTGTTTGCCCGACGGGTCAATTTTTTCGCTAAATCCGCAAGTCGTTGATTCCGCTCATGCCGGCTACTGTGCATGGGGTTGTTTTCGAGGTTTTGTTTTGGCCGGCACGACAGCCGCAGGCCGAACCGGACTTGATACGGCTCGTGTCTACTTCATCACCCGCAGGCCCTTGGTCGTGAACCGCTGCGTCTTGCCGCCGGGGCGCACGGGGCGGCGTGTGCCCGCCGCCTTGCCGGTGCCGGGCGGCTGGTGCGCGGGGACGAGCTGGTCGGGGCGGGAGCCGATCAAATCGGCGCGGCCCATCTCTTTCAGTGCCTCCCGCAGCACGGGCCAATTGTCGGGGTCGTGATAACGCAGGAACGCCTTGTGCAGGCGGCGCTGGCGCAGGCCCTTGATCGCCTCGACCTTGTCGCTGCCGCCGCGGCGCACGCCGCGCAGCGGGTTGACGCCGGTGTGGTACATCGCGGTCGCGGTCGCCATCGGCGAGGGCAGGAAGGTCTGCACTTGATCGGCGCGATAGCGGTTCTTCTTCAGCCACAGCGCGAGGTTCATCATGTCCTCGTCGGTCGTGCCCGGATGCGCCGCGATGAAATAGGGGATCAGGTAATATTTCTTGCCGGCCTGTTCGGCCGCGGCATCGAACATCCGCTTGAACTGGTTGTAGGCGCCGATGC
>Ga0102590_1002271_pt1 | contig 23606 bp, 18 predicted proteins | sample AraplaMF_Col_mMF_FD_76859 | JGI IMG/M metagenome (GOLD analysis project Ga0102590, IMG submission 76859) | Arabidopsis root microbial communities from the University of North Carolina, USA - plate scrape MF_Col_mMF | ecosystem: Host-associated > Plants > Roots > Endosphere | place: USA... | reverse complement strand
GAGCGCGAGCAGACGCTGAACCAGCTGCTGGTCGAGATGGACGGCTTCGAGGCGAACGAGGGCGTGATCCTGATCGCCGCGACCAACCGTCCTGACGTGCTCGATCCCGCGCTGCTGCGTCCCGGCCGCTTCGACCGTCAGGTCGTGGTGCCGAACCCCGACGTCGTCGGCCGCGAGCAGATCCTGAAGGTTCACGTCCGCAAGGTGCCGCTGGCGCCGGATATCAACCTCAAGACCATCGCGCGCGGCACGCCGGGCTTCTCCGGCGCCGACCTGATGAACCTCGTCAACGAAGCCGCTTTGACCGCCGCCCGTCGCAACAAGCGCATGGTGACCCAGGCCGAGTTCGAGGAGGCCAAGGACAAGGTGATGATGGGCGCCGAGCGCAAGTCGCTCGTCATGACCGAGGAAGAGAAGCTTCTCACGGCCTATCACGAAGGCGGCCACGCCATCGTCGGCCTCAACGTGCCCGCGACCGATCCGATCCACAAGGCGACCATCATTCCGCGCGGCCGTGCGCTCGGCATGGTCATGCAGCTCCCCGAGCGCGACAAGCTGTCGATGTCCCTGGAGCAGATGACCTCGCGGCTCGCCATCATGATGGGCGGCCGCGTCGCCGAAGAGCTGATCTTCGGCCGCGAGAAGGTGACCTCGGGCGCCGCCTCCGACATCGAGCAGGCCACGCGCCTGGCCCGCATGATGGTGACGCGCTGGGGCCTGTCGGAAGAGCTCGGCACGGTCTCCTATGGTGAGAACCAGGACGAAGTGTTCTTGGGCATGTCGGTGTCGCGGACGCAGAACGCCTCTGAAGCGACCGTGCAGAAGATCGACTCCGAGATCCGCCGCCTGGTCGAGGAAGGCTACAAGGAGGCGACCCGCATCCTCACCGAGAAGCACGCCGATCTCGAAGCCCTGGCCAAGGGCCTGCTTGAGTTCGAGACCCTGAGCGGTGACGAGATCGTCGATTTGCTCAAGGGCAAGAAGCCGAACCGCGAGTCCGTGCTCGAGCCGGCAACGCCCCGTGCCTCCGCCGTGCCGCCGGCCGGCAAGTCGCCGCGCCCACGACCCGATGCGGATCCCGGTCTGGAGCCGCAGCCGCAGGCCTAACGGCTGTCCTCATGGCCGGCACGTCCGGCAAACCGTTAGTGCAAAAGCTCGGCATCAAGCCGGGCTTTTGTATTTTCGTGGACGGCCTTAGCGCGCCCTATCGCGATCTCGTTGGCGAACTGCCTGACGGGGTGAGCATCGCGAGCACCGCCAAGGCGCCGCTCGACATGGTGCATCTCTTCGCAGCCGAGGCGAAGGGCCTCGGCACCAAACTGCGCAGCTACCGCAAGGCGATCGCACCCGACGGCATGATCTGGGCGTCCTGGCCGAAGAAGGCCTCAGGCGTCGCGACCGATGTCACCGAAGCCCTCGAGACCGCGCTCGCCAATGGCCTCGTCGATATCAAGATCTGCGCCGTGAGCGACGTCTGGTCCGGCCTGAAGCTCGTGATTCCCGTGAAGGACCGCGCGAAGTAACTCGGCTCTCGTCGGATGCCCACCCAGCGCCTCGAATGGGCCTTGGCAGCAACGCCGCCGCCATGACATGCTCCCTCGCAAACGTAAGGTGCGGCGAGACTGCACCGTCAGAGCGGAGGGGGAGCGATGCGCTTTGCGGCATTGGGCGCGTTCAGCGCCGTTTCATTCCTGTCATTCACGCTTCCTTCACTCGCCGCCGAGATGCGCGGCGTCACCGCGACCGAAATCAAGATCGGCCAGACCATGCCCTATAGCGGGCCAGTCTCCGCCTTCGGCGCGCTCGGCAAGGGGGAGGTCGGCTATTTCAAGATGCTCAACGCGAAGGGCGGCATCAACGGCCGCAAGGTCAATCTGATCTCGCTCGACGACAGCTACGCACCGCCGAAATCGGTCGAGCAGACGCGGCGGCTGGTGGAGAGCGACGAGGTCGCGCTGATCTTCTCCTCGATTGGCACCGCCCACAACACAGCGATCGCAAAATATCTGCAGTCCAAGAACGTGCCGCAGCTCTTCATCGGTTCTGGCGCCTCGAAGTTTGCCGACATCACGCAATATCCACAGGCGACGATGGGCGTGCAGGCCCCGTTCCGCTATGAGGCGCGGCTTTATGCGCGCTATGCGCTTGCCAAGAACTCCAATGCAAAGTTCGCCGTGATCTCGCAGAACGACGATTACGGCCGCGACTATCTCGCCGGCCTCAAGGACGTGCTCGGCGAGAAATACGATGCCGTCGTCACCGTCGCAACCTACGAGATCCAGGACCCGACCATCGATTCCCAGATCGTGAAGCTGAAGGCCTCGGGCGCCGATGTCTTCGTGATCGCGGCGACGCCGAAATTCGCGGCTCAAGCGATCCGAAAGTCCTTCGAGATCGGCTGGCGTCCCATGACCTTCCTGTCCAACGTCGCGGTGTGGATCTCGACCGTGATGGAGCCGGCCGGTGTCGAAGCCGGTACCGGCATTCTCTCGACCGCCTACGTGAAGGACCCCGACGATCCCGCCTGGAAGGACGATCCCGGCGTCAAGGCCTGGCGCGACTTCATGACGAAATACGTGCCCGAGGCCGACCAGCACGACACCAATTACGTCAATGCCTACAACAGCGCGATGGCACTGGAAGCCGTGCTGAAGGCCTGCGGCGACGATCTCTCGACCGAGAACATCCTAAAACAGGCCTATTCGATCCACGATCTCGAACTGCCGATGCTGCTCCCGGGTATCAAGATCAACACCAGTGCGACCGACCATGTGCCGCTCGACCAGATGCAGTTCATGCGCTTCAACGGCAAGACCTGGGAGCGCTTTGGCGAATTGCAGACGGGGAATTGATGTGGCAGTCCCGTGACGACGCCCGCTGTGACCTGTTCAACTCACGGCGCCAGCCGAAGCCAGACGTCCTTGCTGGCAAGCGTACCATCAGGCGTCGCGATCTCCAGATCCACGACCTGCAGGGAGCCCGGCCCGTAAATGTATTTGAGATGCCACACGAGCCCCAGGTCAGGCGTAATGACAAAGTCGTCCAATCCGTCGGTGATCGCCCGGACAGCCTCGCGGTGAGTCAGTGGCGCCGAGAACATCGCATCGAGCAGGTTGGCCAGGCTCATGCCTTCGACCAGCATCAGTCGCGCGACGTCGTCGCCGTGGACGTGACGAAGCGCCGACACGATGGCAGCAACTGCGTCCGGATTTTTCAATGACACGGAAAAACGAGCCTCCGCCTCCATGATGCCGGAGGCGCATCAGTCCGCGCAAGTGCTCTCTCGACGATGCCGTCAAGCATCCGGCTCGCCTGGCTCGCGCTCCCTTACCTGCGCACGCGCCAGACGGTCCAGCCGGGTTTCGATACCGCCTGTACCGGCTCCAGATAATCCGGAGCTTCGCCGCGGCCGAGCTGCGCGGCGAGACCACCAGGCGCGAGGCGCACGAGGTCCTGCTGATCGACGGAGCCGTTGCACGTCAGGATATAGTCGATCTGCCGGGCGAGGAGCATGTCGCGCGCGGCTTGCGGTGTATCCATCATCGTGTGCACCATGACGAGGTTGCCGTCATTGTTGCGGTGGTAGGGACCGGCAAAGACGGAGTGTTCTGTGGCGGCGAGGATCGCAGGACCGGAATCGATTGGCGCCATCACCCGCCCGGGCGGCAGGTCGGCGAGCGGCGCGACGCTGGAGATGGTCTGGCAGGACGTGCCGAGATCGGGCGTCGCGATCCCAGGCCCGGCCGTGCGGGCGGCGAGTGCCGGCCAGACCGCCAAGCCGATGCCGCCAAGCGTGGCGGGCGACACGAGCAGCGCGACACGGACCAGCCGCCAACCCACCACGACATTGGTGCGAAGCCTGACGATTCCGGCGACGCATAGCGGCGCAGCAACGATGTTGGCGGCAGCGGCGCCGCGCAATTCCCACAGGCTCACGCCGAACAGTGCTGCGAGCGTGATGGTCGAGACGATCCAGCGAAAGCGCGCTTGCGGCCTGCAGCCGATCATGGCCGCAACACACAGGCCGAGCGACAGCAATGGGAACGCATAATAGCCCAGCAGTTTCTGCGGCTGCAGCTGGGCCACTTCGCTCACCGGCATGGTTTCGGCGACGCGGCCAAGCCAGAAGCTGACGAGCAGGGGATCGACCTGCGCATAAGGTGACGCCACGCAGCCCGGGTACGACTTGAAGAACGCGCCCAGCACGAGCGTGCCGGCGAGCGCGCTCGCCGTCAGCCTCGTCCACAAGCCCTGGCGCAGATGGCTCACGCCGGCAACCGCGAGCAGCGCGATGCCGCCGCCCGCGCACAGCAGCAGGATGGGGCCGCCGAAGGCATCGCAGACCGGATCGAAGAGACTGCCCATCGGGAGCAGCAGCTGCGCCAGCAGCAATGACGAGACGGTCAGGCTTGCACCAAAGGCGCAGACGGGACGCAGGACATCGGTGCCTTTCCACACCAGAAGCGCCGCCACGGCCGCGCTCGCCACGGCGATGGCGGGGAGCATTTCCAATCCGATCGACAGCGAAAGCGCCGCGAGGAATCCCGCCATGGCCGCCTTGGCCGGATGGTGTTCGGAATCGGAAACGCAAAGCACGAAGCCGAGCAGCAGCACCATCTGCAGATTGTGATGATCGATCGCGCCGGCACGGAAGTGGATCAGGGCCGGGATCGCAAGCGCCGTGACCAGAATGGCCGCAAGCCGTGTCCGCGGCCTGTCTGCCGGGGCGCCTGCCTGACTTGCGATCGCCGCTGCAAGCCAAAGCGCGGCGCCGATCAACAGCGAGGGCCACAGTACCAGCGTGAGCGCTTCGGCCTGGTGCTGGCCGAGCAGTGGGCGGAAAAGGAGGATCAGCATGGCCAGCGGCGCATCGACGATGCGGGACCAGTGCATGGCAATCCCGGGCGGGTCGAGCCGGTATTGGGTCAGGTCGAACCAGCCCTGGCCGGCCAGAAGATCGCGCACTTCGACCAGGCGCATGGCGTCGTCGGTCGACAGCGCGTCGAACACGCCGGTCTTGATCGCGGGAAGGCCGAGCGCCGCCACGATGACCGCCCAGGCGATCATGAACACGATCGCAGGCTTCGGCGCCGCGGTCGATCCTTGCCCGGTCGGTGGCACGAGCGGCGACATCGTCCGGCGGTTCAATTCGACTGCGCGGACATCGGCGCGTTGCCCGTGCCCGGCTGGTCATCGCGCACATGAATCACGGCGATGTTGTCGGCATAGAGCCGCTTCCAGCCCTTGAGGTGATCCAGGATCTGCGGAGCCGGCGTATCGGCTCCCAGCAGCGTGGCGTCGATCTTGTACTCGTCCAGCAGGCGCGGCAGCAAGTCGGGCCTCTTGCCCTCGGCGGCCTTGAAGAAGTCCATCACGAATTTTTCGCCATAGAGCTCGGCGCGGCCATCGACGAACACCGGCACGTCGCGCGAGATCAGATAGCCGCCGAACTGGTAGCCGTTGAAGACACGCTGCGCCTTGCGTTCCCGGAGCAGGTCGACGGCGGCGACCGGCGTCTGGTCCACCGTGAAGGTGAAGCGGTGATGCGACATGTAGATCGAGGTCGAGGTCCAGATCGCGACCGCGATCATCAGTGCGCCCATGATGGTGACGTAGCGCGCCGCCCAGCTCTGCGTAGGCAGCGCGTCGAGCTGCGGCAGCGGCGATCCTTCGCCGAGGGGCTTGGCCAGCACGAGCGGCACCAGAAAGGCAAAGGCCTCGATGCTCCGGACATGGGTGAGCCCCATCCAGGTGAAAAGCAGGATCAGCAGGATGCGCGGCGGCGACAGTGTCAGGCCGCGAAACAGACCGAGCGCGATGAGGCCGAGGATCGCGGCTTCGAACGCGGAGAACGACGCGAAATTCGCCGGCGTCCATTCGGAGATGACCGACAGCAGCTCGCCGAGATTGAGGATGTTGGTCGCGCCCAGCAGCGTGCGCCAGCCATACGGCGTGACGCAGGCGGCCGCCATCGCGGCGACGCCGAACACGAACCAGCGCGCGAGCAGCCGGACCTGCTTGCCGGATTCCAGCGTCCAGATGGCTTCGATCGCCATCGGGCCGATCAGCGCCAGGCCGAGCACGAAGCCGCCATGCAGGTTCGCCCACAGCGACATCAGCGGCAGCCAGACCCAGGACGGCGTGACCTTGCGGTCGGCCGCATTCATCAGCACGCCGACCCAAGCGATCATCACCGGCAGCGCCAGCATGTGCGGGCGCGCCAGGATGTGGTGCAGCGACAGCACGATCGCCAGCATCGCGAACAGCACCGAGCGCGGAATTTCGAGATGCGCGTCGAGCAGATAAACCAGAATCGCCGCCGACGCCGCAATCGCAAGCAGGGTAAGAACCACGGGGCCGGCCCAGTCCCATTGCGCATAGGAGGCGGCGAACAGGACTTGCGACAGCCACGAGGTCGAAATCCAGGGCTCGCCAGGTCGGGTGAAGGAATAGAAATCGGTATAGGGCAGGGCGTGGTGATCGAGGATCCACTGACCGATCTTGATCTGCCAGAACGAGTCGGAGTCCTGAAGCAGCGTGTCGCCGAAATAGAGGAAGAACAGATAGGCGCCCGCACCGACACATAACGGCACCAGAGCCCGTGCGCGGCCCTGCGCGGCAATGCTGTTGGTAAACGAAAGGGACATGCCGCCTCGTGTTGTTCTTGGGGTGTTGGCCGAGCGGGCGGCATTGGACCATAGCGGTCATAACTTGGAGTAAATCGGCGCGATGAGAACGCGCTGCGACGGGACTCGGTCACCGCCGCGACAAAGGCCTGTTCCCTCCCCCTTTTGGCGAAGTCGAATTGGTGTCTCCGCAATTTAACCGATTGTTTTAGACTTCGGTTTACCATCGCCGAATACGTGCAAACCGTTGCGTGTTTACGCAGCCGGATTAACTACGGCGCAATTCTTTGCCCCTAAGTTGGGTTCCATGGTCGGGCGGCGCTGGGAAGCCGGAATGACCAGACCATTAAGCCTCGTGTACCTTTTTTGGAGCAGTCTATGAAGAACCTCGTTTCGCGTTTCGTGAAGGACGAATCCGGCGCCACCGCCATCGAATACGGCCTGATCGCCGCCGGCATCGCGCTGGCGATCATCACCGTCGTCAACCAGCTCGGCACCACGCTGAACGCCAAGTTCGGCTCGATCTCGGCGAGCCTCAAGTAAGCCAGACGATCGACGGAATAGCGAAGAGCCTCGTCATGGACGGGGCTCTTTTGCTTTGCCCGGCGCGTCGGCGCTGGCGTGCGCTTAAGCCTCCTTCAAGTCATCAGGGTGTATGGCTTGAACGCATCCGTCGTCATATTGCGTCATAAGGAAGCCGCATGGCCGAAGCTTCGTCAGTCCCGCATGCCGTTGGTCGTCACGATGCGATCCCTGCGACGCTCCTCAACGTCTCCTTCGTGCTGGCGATCATCACGCTGGCGTATTTTCCGGCGGCCTATCTGGCGCATGCGTGGATCTTCGACGCGGACGGTCGCGGTATCCCGACGGATTTCGTCAATGTCTGGGCGGCCGGAAAGCTGGCGCTCGCCGGCCATCCCGCGCAGGCCTGGGACTGGGACATCGAGAAGCAGGTCGAGCTTGCGCTGCTCAAGCAGGATTTCGTCGGCCATTTCGCCTGGCACTATCCGCCGCCCTTCCTGTTCGTCGCCTCGTTGCTCGCGCGGTTTCCCTATGCGGCGGCCTTCATGGGCTGGGCCGCGTTCAGCATGGTGCCGTATCTCGCCGTGATGCGCGCGATCATCGGGCGCAATGCGGGCCTGGTGATTGCGATTGGATTTCCCGCCGTCTTCCTCAACGTCCTGGTCGGACAGAACGGCTTCCTGACGGCGTCCCTGATCGGCGGCGTGCTTTATCTGCTGCCGACGCGGCCGGTGCTGGCCGGACTCTGTCTGGGTCTCCTGAGCTACAAACCCCAATATGGACTGCTGTTCCCGCTGGTGCTGCTCGCCGCCGCGGAGTGGACGGTGCTTTTCACGGCCGCAATCGTCACGGTGACCATCGCAGGTGCGTCCTGGCTCGCGTTCGGGACCGAAAGCTGGCAGGCCTTCTTCCATTGGATTCCGATGTTCTCGCAGGCCTTCCTGACCGAAGGCAGGGCACCCTGGTTCAAGATGCAGAGCATCTTCGCGCTGGTGCGCTACCTCGGCGGAACCGAGCAGCTCGGCTGGATCTTCCAGTGGGTTTTGACGGCAGCAATTGCCGTGGTGCTGGTGGTGGCGTGGCGGAGCAGGCTGCCCTACGCGCTGAAAGCGGCGATGCTTGCGGCGGCGGCGCTGCTCACGACGCCCTATCTCTTCATGTATGATCTGGTCGTGCTCGGCATCGCGGTGGCGTTTCTCATCCGCGCAGGACTCGATGAAGGTTTCGCGCGCCACGAGGTGATGGCCCTGGCGCTCGTCTTCGGGCTGCTCGCAAGCTTCCTGTTTCTCGGCCAGCCCGTGGGCTTCCCCGCAATCCTCATCGTCTTCGCTCTGATCCTTGGCCGGTGCGCGGCCTGGCGAACGGCCGAAGCTGCATCGACGCACCTCGCAATCACACAACCGAACTGAGAAGCTCGACCAGGCTCTGACGGACTAATTACTGCACTCCCCGCGCCAAGGTCGAAGCGGCGCAAGCCGTCATCGCGCTTGCGACAGCGGATTGCTGCGTGACCTATCATCTACGTCTGATTCACAGGGTTTGCGCCGGGGACACCATGGGGAACTTCAACGCCTGGGCAGGCAAACCAGTGCTCTATAGGCTCGCGCTCTATTTCATCTTCGTCGCCTACAGTGTGATTGGATTTCGGAAAGCGCCGGGCGACGACCTGTCGTCATCCTATATCGGCTGCCGTCTGCTGGCTCAGGGGAGTGGCTGGCACCTCTACGACTTCCATCCGAACCTATTCCACGTCGTCGACACGCCCGCATGGGTGAGCGCCGGGGCGGACGCGGGGTTCACTGGATTCTTGCATCCTTATGTCCAGACCCCGCTGTGGGCCTGGATGCTGCAACCAATGTGCAGCCATCTGACGTTCGGCACCTTCGCCCTCGTCTTCCTGTGTATCGCCGCATTCTCGCTGGCGGCGACGATCGAGATTGTCGCGCGGAACTGGGCCGGCAATTTCCTGCGGCCCCTGCCGCTTTCGATCCTGCTCCTGGCGATCGCGATCAGCACGCCGTTCCAATATGCAATGTGGCTGGTGCAGACGCACGCGCTCTTCCTGGTGATGACCGTACTGGCCCTGGCGTTGGCGGAGCGCGGCCGGGCAGTGGCGCCGGCCGCGCTGCTGGCCGCCGCCTGCGCAGTGAAAATCACGCCGGGATTTCTCCTGCTCTACTGGCTCGCCGGCGGCCGCTTTCGGGCCGCGTTCTGGTTCGTCGTGTTCTCGCTGGCCTTGGCCGCCATAACCGTTGCGGCCGCGGGACTGGACCTTACGTTCGACTATGTTCAGTCGATGCGGCGGGTGTCGAACGTGCTGCTGGTAGCGTTCAACAACCAGTCGCTGGCGGCTTGGCTCGGCTCCTCATTCGGCATGCAAGCCGAGGTCGGAAACTGGCGGATGCTGCCACTGTCGGCGGCGATGAAACTGACGTCCCTCGCGGCCGCGATTGTCGGCGTGGCAATATCCGGTTGGATGTCGCGGCGGCAGGCGTGGCGTGGTGCCGCGGTGGGCGTGGCCCTCATCAGCATCACGATATTCACTCCGATCGCCTGGACCCATTATTTCGTATCGCTGATCCCCGCAGTGATGGTCCTGACCAACGCCGGAGGTGCGTTGCCTTTGGCGATTGCGGTCGCCACATTTGCACTCAACGCGCGTCCGATTGCAATCGATCCGGGTGCCCCTGACTTTGGATCGATCGAAATCCTACGAAGTCATTTCTTCTCGGCGATCATCTTGCTGATCGCGCTGATCTTGCGCTGCCGCCTTCCCGCCCGGCTTCGCTATGCACCCACCTCGGCATAAGGATCGCGCTCCGAAATCTTCGACGACTGCGACGGGCAATTCGACTGGTGCTCCACAACGAAAGGACTAGAACCTTTCGTGGAACCTTCCGGACCTCTCGCCAATATCAACGGTGAAATTAGGTGAAATCCTGCCACGTACTTGGCAGATAGAAAGAGGCCCGTCTTCGGGACCTGAGCTAACAGGCAACTAGCAACCCGAAACTCAGAAGCAAGCGGGCGTCCCTGCCTCGATGAGTGGCCGATCACACCAGGCACATCCGTGCCGGTAACAGGGACGGAACATGACCACAGCAACCATTGACTCCCGATCACCCGCAATTCCGACAACACGACGGACTCAGCTCATCTGCTGCGTTCTATGCATGATACTGATTGCCAATCTGCAGTACGGTTGGACGCTATTCGTCAATCCCATCAGCCAAGCGCATGGCTGGTCGATCGCCTCGATCCAAGTTGCTTTCAGCATCTTCATCGCTCTCGAGACCTGGCTCACGCCGATCCATGGGTGGATCGTTGACAGTCTCGGTGGGCGACGTGGCGCCAAGCTGGTCGTGGCAGTTGGAGGTATCCTGGTCGCTCTCGGCTGGATTATCAACGCGTATGCAGACTCCCTCACAATGCTCTATCTCGGTGCCGTGGTCGGCGGCACCGGAGGCGGCGCGGTGTACGCCACCTGCGTCGGTCAAGCCGTCAAGTGGTTTCCAGACCGACGAGGGTTGGCCGTCGGTCTTACGGCTGCTGGATACGGAGCCGGCGCGGCGCTGACCGTCATTCCTATTCGCGCGGTGATTGAAGCTGCCGGCTATGAAGCGGCTTTTTTCTGGTTCGGGCTGGTTCAGGGTGGACTTGTTTTCGTCCTGGCGTGGTTCTTACGGGCGCCGGATCCCGACGAGATGGTCGGCATCGCTGCGCCAAGAGTAATGCAGACGACGCGCAGCTATACGCCCCGGCAAGTATTGGGCAGCGGGGTATTCTGGCTCCTTTACATCATGTTCATCATGGTATCGGCGAGCGGGTTGATGGCGACTGCGCAGATCGCACCTATCGCCAAGGACTTTAATGTTGGAAACGTAGTGATCCTGTTCGGCGCGTCGGCGTTGAGCGTGGCGCTGGTCGTCGACAGCATCTGCAATGGGGGAGCCCGGCCTCTATTTGGCTGGATCTCGGATCAGATCGGCCGCGAATACACGATGGCCATCGCGTTTGGTCTGGGCGGCGTGGCGTATTGGTTGCTGGGGACTCTGGGTCACGCCCCCTGGGCATTCGTTCTTTTCGCTGCGTTGATCTTCCTGACGTGGGGTGAGATCTTCAGCCTATTCCCGTCCACGTGCACGGACACTTTCGGAAGCAAATTTGCGACCGTCAATCTCAGCCTGCTCTACACTGCCAAAGGCGCGTCGGCCTTCCTTGTGCCGGTTGCCAACCTCATCAAATCAGCAAGCGGCGGTTGGCACCTTGTGTTTGTATTGACTGCCATCTTGAACTTCGTCGTCGTGGGATTGGCTCTATTTGTACTCAGGCCGTTGCGGCTGCGATTCCTCAGCAACGGTTGAGCCGAGGCCGTCAATTCGAGGCGCTTGCTGGCAAAGTGCTCGCGCTCGCGCGGGGCTTCGCGGAAAGGAGGCGTTTCCCTTGCCCACTGAGCTGCCAGGCAGAACCCGATCCGCGCTGGCGTCCGAGTTCGAACTGATAGCGCCGGCCTCGCTTCTGCCATGGTGCTTGAGCCTGCTCCTCGCCTACCACAATTCCGCTGTTGCACACGCATTTCTGCTCACCGGGCAGCTCGGCTGATCAGGCGCGGAGCCGCTGGCGGCCTGATGTCCGCTTCACCCCGCAACAGCGGCGGAAAGCGATTCTGTAGAAAAAGGGCGGCAGTATTTCATTGTAATAGCTTCGTCGGATATCCCTACTGCAACGCAAGGAAGAACAATTGCGTTCGGTCGACCGCGTCCGCTTTGCGCGGATTCGTTGACATTGATCGTTGCCGTTGCATACTTGACGCGGCTTCGCGCACCATCGCCGCGACATGATCGGCGAGCCTCACTTGTTCGGTGGTGCTAGGAGGCCCAATCTGACCTGACCAAAACTTTGATATCAGCAGCGTCAAAAAAGGGAGGATTTCGTGGTGAAGCAGCAAGAGCATGACCAGCATCCCGCAATGCACCCGACCCGGCGAACGGTGCTCAAGAGCGCGGCCGGGGCCGCCGCACTTGGCACGACCGGCGCGCTCGGCACGTTCTCCGAGCTTGCATTCGCGCAGGCCAATCTGCGCGCTGAGATCACGAAGATTCCCGGCGTCGGCAAGGGTGCGCCCACCGACGCCGACTGGCAGAAGGTCGGCGAGCTCTGCCTCGGCCCGACCAAGGCGAGCATCAAGGAGGGTGAGTTCAAGGGCGTCGAGCTCTCCTTCATGGGACTGAATAATCAGAACTTGCACAATCTGCTGTTCCGGGGCTTCCTGAAGCCGTGGGAGGCCTATACCGGCGCGAAGATCTCCTGGATCGATCTGGCGCAGGCCGACTATAACCCACGCCTGCAACAGGCGATCGCAACCGGTACCGTCGACTTCGACATTCTCGAGATGGGGGCGCCCTTCGAGGGCGACGTCTGCGGCAAGGGCCTCGCCTCAGAAATGCCGGACTGGGTCAAGAAACAAATCGATATCGACGACTACGTCGCTTACCTGAAGCCGCCGGTCGGCACCTGGAACGGCAAGACCTATCGCGTCACGATCGATGGCGATTGCCATAACTTCAACTATCGCACCGACGTGTTCTCGGACGCCACGCTCGCCAAGGCCTGGAAGGATGCCGGCAACTCAACCGAATGGGGCGTGCCGAAGACCTGGCAGCAGGTGCAGGCCGTCACGAAGTTCCTCAAGGGCCAGAAATTCAAGGGCCAGAGCGTCTATGGCTATCTGGACGCGCCAAAGCCCTGGGGTGGGTTCGGCTTCTATTTCCTCGGCAGCCGCGCCACAGCCTACGCCAAGCATCCCGACGACAAGGCATGGCTGTTCGATATCGACACGATGAAGCCGCGCATCAACAATCCGGCCTGGGTGCGCGCCATCCAGGATGTGATCGATGCGTTGCCCTCCGAGCCGGCCGACCAGCTCAATGCCGATCCGAACACCACCGGCTTCCAGCAATTTTTGGCCGGCATCGGCTCGATGATCCCCTGGTGGGGTGACATCGGCCAGGTGGCGAAGGCGAGCGATACCTCCGTCATTGGCGATACCGTCGGTTTCGACATCCTGCCGGGATCGGACGACGTCTACAATTCGAAGACCGGCAATTGGGACAAGCTACCGAGCGGGCCGAACCATGCGCCGAACTGCGCCTATCTCGGCTGGGGCATCTATGTGATGGCGCGGGTCAATGGCGACGAGAAGAAGCACAAGGCGGCCTGGAGCGCGGCCGCGCATCTCGGCGGCAAGGACCTGTCGCTCTGGATGGTGATGTATCCGTCCGGTTTCCAGGTCCACCGGACCAGCCACTCTCAAATCGATGAATGGGTGGCGGCAGGTTACGACAGGAAGTACATCACGTCCTATCTGAACTCGCAGTTCAACTCGTATAACCACCCCAATCGGGCGGTCGAGCCGCGCATTCCCGGTATCTTCCAGTACTACAGCATCGCCGAGGACGAGCTGACGAAGATCTTCTCCGGCAAGGTCGATGCGCAGACCGGCGCCAATAACATTGCCGCCGCCTGGGAGAAGCTGACCGACCAACTCGGCCGCGAGCGGCAGATCGGACTCTACAAGGCCTCTTTCGGCGTATAGGAAGGATGACTTCGCGGCAGAGCTCGAAGCCAGACGCGCTCCTCCCCCGGCGTGCGGGGAGAGTCGGGGAGAGGAGGCGTCCTCATCAGGATTTCCGAGGTGAATGGTGCCCTCACTCGTGCCTTCGGCATAGCCGGGGCTTTGGCGTCGGCGTTTCTCGAGAGGACGGCCGCCGAAGGCGGCCTACGCTCTCCCGCACGCGGGATAGGTGAAGCGGGGTCCGACGAGATCGAATTCGATGCAAAGTTCCGTTGACATAGCCGACGCCGTGCCCCCGAGAGCAGCGATGAAGCGTGCAGTGCGCCGGCGCGCGACGGTCGGCCGCATCCTGATCGGTCTCGCCTCGCTCGTGTTCCTGCTCGTCCTGGTCGTTCAGGTCCTGCATGCAGCCGGCGCGATCGCCGCCGGCTTTTCGACTTGGCGGCCGATCCTGATCGTGTACCTGCTCTGGGCCATCGCATTCGGGACCGCGCAGGTGCTCATGCGCGGCGAGCGCGGCCAGCGCGCGCTGTTCCTGCTGCCGGCCGTGTTCTTCACCGTCGCCGTGGTGATCTTTCCAACCATCTTCGGGCTCTACATCGCCTCGCTCGACTGGAACCTGTCCTCGATCGAAGGCCCACACTTCAGTGGGCTCGACAACGTCAGGGCGATGCTGAATGACACCTACTACTGGAACGCGCTCAGCAATATGGTGTTCTACTCCCTCGCAGTGCTCGGCGAGTATGCGATCGCGTTCGCGCTCGCGCTGTTGCTCAGCGCTGAGATCCGCGGGCGGAAATTCTTTCGTGTCGTGTTCCTGCTGCCGATGATGCTGAGCCCCGTCGCCGTGAGCTGGATGATCGGCAAGTCGCTGTTGGAATATCGCTTCGGTCCGGCGGCGACGCTGGCGCGCTATCTCGGCTGGGACAACCCGGCCTTTTTTGCCTCCCCCTGGATGGCACGTTTCACGATCCAGGCGATGGACGCCTGGGTGTCCATTCCCTTCATCATGATCATCCTGCTCGCGGGCCTCCAGGCCATGCCCAAGGAGGTGCAGGAGGCCGCCAAGGTCGACGGCGCGAATGGTTGGCAGTCGTTCTGGCACGTGACGTTTCCAATCATGCTGCCGGTCAGCATCACCGTGCTCATCATCCGCATCATCTTCAAGCTGAAGCTCGCCGACATCGTCATCAATGTCACCGCCGGCGGTCCTGGCGGCGCGACCGACACCGTCTCGAGCTTCATCTACCGCGTCTACCGCGACCGCTCGAACGTCGGATACGGCACCGCGCTCGCCATGGTCTATCTGCTTCTGATCATCGTGCTGCTGACGCTGATGCTGCGCCTGTCCAAACGCTGGACGCAGCGGGTTACTTGAGGGAGTTGCTCACGTGGCTGCCACGACCGCGATATCCGCCCACAGGCACCCCGTCGCACCGCGCGTCAAGCGGATGGCGAGCCGCGCGCTGATCTATGCCGCGCTGCTGTTCTGGACATTCATTTGCCTGTTTCCGATCTACTGGACCGTCACGACCTCGTTCAAATCGGCGGTCGACGTGACACAAGCGCACCTGATCCCGTGGGTGGACTTCCATCCGGACTGGAAGGGCTGGCGCTCGCTCGGGCTGTCGCCGGATACGTTGTTCGAAACCTCCACCGCCCGCTCAGAGTTCGTCAACCGCTTCATCAACAGCATCATCACCTCGGTCGGCGCGTCCGTCCTGGCGCTGATCCTCGGATCGCTGGCGGCGTATGGCTTGAGCCGCTTCCGCTACAAATTCGCCTGGATGCGCAACGACGATATCCTGTTCTTCTTCATGTCGCAGCTCATCCTGCCGCCGGTGGTGCTCGCCCTGCCCTTCCTCGTGCTCTACAAGGCGCTCGCGCTGCTCGACACCACCTTCGGGCTGATCCTGCTCTATACGTTGACGGTGCTGCCGATCGTCATCTGGATCATGCGGGACCAGTTCAATGCCATACCGGTCGAGCTCGACGAGGCGGCTTTCGTCGATGGCCTGTCGACCTGGGGCGCGTTTCTGCGCATCATCCTGCCGTTGGCTTTTCCTGGCATGGCGGCAGCTTTTATTCTCTCGCTGGTGTTGTGCTGGAACGAGTATTTCTTCGCAGCGCTGCTGACCAGCACGGATGCCAAGACCTTGCCCGTGATGGTCGCAAGCCAGACCGGCTCGCAAGGCATCAACTGGTGGTCGATGGCGGCACTATCGACGGCCGCAATCGCGCCCCTCGTCCTGATCGGCATCTTCTTGGAGCGCTACATCGTCAGCGGCCTGACGACCGGCGCGGGCAAATAGGTGACGAGCGGCCTGCTTGCACCGGCACAGGCGCGCCTGCCTCGAGCGAGCGCATGGCCTTTAGTCGGCCGCCAAGGATCGGCGTTGATCTCCATTTCCGCTGCCTCGGAGGCGCCTTGTTGATAAGCGCGTGGATCGCCCGCAGGCGCGGTCTGCTATTCGGGGCAGAGCAGACATGTTCGGTCCGCTCTGCCGCCAAAAGCGGACCACGCCTGCGATCGGCGAAGGGTCAGCTAAGGGCCACAAGCAGACGACAAGGCAGCCGCTCAAGAGCGTTAGGAGGAAGCCCACCATCCGTCGGGAAATGGCTCAAGCACCGTCCATTCGATTTGATTGTCGTTCTGAATCGTGAGACCTTCTGCATTTCTGCTTGCTGGTGTGTAGCCGCGAAGGCGGACAGACAGGGCGCCGAGATCGCGACCTCGAAGGCGGCGCGAAGCATGGCGTCTAGGGCGTAATGCAGGCGCACCGCGGGCGTCGCGCTCTGCATCTTCGACCAGACTTCGAAGATCTTCCAGTTCTGAGAGCTGAGAGGCGAGCTCGCCAAGTCGTTGCAGATAAAGTATTGCGCGAGAGCTTCGCATAATGTCCTCCACAGTACCAAAAAGCACTACTAGGACGGCGTCAAAGCAACCGGGATAAAGTGGCAATCTAGCATCGGTGGAAATCGGCGTTCAATACGTCAGGCTTATTGCCCGATCCGAGGGGCTATCTTGTAGGGGCGTCCGGCACGAGCACCGCGAACACCACCCACGACGACGACTAGCGACCCGGCAACTTTCCGAAGGAGCTATGAGGCCGCCTTGCGAGGCGGCCTCAATCAATTGGGGCCAAGTTCTCTCGCAGCCGTCTTCGCGATCGCGTCCGGGTCATGAATGCCCGCGGCGTCGATCTCGACTACTTCCGCGCGACGATCTCGCAGACCGGATCGTTGCGATCAACCAAATGCAATGATTTCAGCGTGGCAGCGAACGCTTGACGGAGTCGTTCGGCGTCTGTCGAGCTGGCATTCCCCAAGATGAGGATCAACTTAGGTGCGACCAGGTGACGTTCTATTGGTCGGCGGAGGTCATTCGCGACGTTTGGCCTCGCGCCAGTCGTATCCAATCTGATCAGCGTCAACAATCTCGGGGAAGGCTCGGCTTCACGCAGGTTTTCGGAGCTGTCGCGAGGAAGCCATCTCGGTCTCCGCCTCCTTTATTGTTTTGAGAACGTTTTTCACGGACGCTTCCAAATTGGATTCAAGATCGGGATCCGCTTCGATCCGCGGTGGACACAGTAAGTAGACGGGGCGAGCATCGTCGAGGCGTGCTTCGGAGCGACGCCTCACAGCATAGGCTAACACGCGTTGGGCATCCTTATGGTGAAAGAGCAACGGGATGCCAAATGCGAGGAGTGCCATCATCATCGCTACCAGCCCGTCGAGTGACCGCGTTGTCGAGGCGTCCTCATGTTCAATAACGGAGGGCGGGCTGAGTTGAGCGACTTCCGCCGAGGCGTCTACGAATGCCGCGCCGATCGTTTGCTCGCTTTCGCGCTCGATCGCGGGCGGCGGGGCGACCTTAACCACATCCGCCGAGGCATCTACCGGCGCCGCCCCAGTCGTTTGCTCTTCCTTACGCTCGATCCCGGATGGCGGCGCGTCCAATGAGGTTCGCGTCCCGAACGATCGCACAGATTTCTGGTCCGACAGCATCTTCCGCATTTCGTGCGGCTGGAGCCTTCTTCGCTGAGCGTTGTGAAGCCTGTGGAGGTCAGACACGGGCGCTGCGTGCCTCCACATGCCCCACCCCAGCCGGGGCACGCGTTCGCGGAACGGATAAAAAGTATCGTCACGAACCCAGCCAGCACCAGACCAAGCCTTGCTCCTTTGGATCAGCTGCATGTTCGTGCCCAGCCGGCTGGAATAGGGCAAGCTGGATGCACCGGCATCATAATGGCCCCCGCCATAACCGCCACCGGCACCACCGTTGGCAACTCCCGCACCACCACCGGCACCCGCACCACCAGCGCCACCGGCACCAGCGGCACCACCGCCGCCAGCTCCAGCACCACTAGCGCCACCAACGCCAGCTCCAGCGCCACCGCCGCCACCGCCGCCAGCTCCAGCACCACCGCCGCCACCGCCGCCAGCTCCAGCACCACCGCCGCCACCGCTGCCAGCTCCAGCACCACCGGCACCACCGCCGCCACCGCCCGCGCCCCCGGCACCACCACCACCGCTCCCGTGGCCAAAGGCCTGTGTGATGACCGGCGGGATAATCAGAGTAATCAACAACGTTGCTATGACCGCAGACTGGATCACCGACCTGAGCATATCTGCCTCCAATGCGCCCTACTCTTTGGCGCGGCAGCACTCTTCAGAGGCCAATAGGTCACCAGAAGCTGAAGCTGGCCGAGTTCATTAAGCGCTAAGCGGCGCTTATTGCTGCCCGACCCGGCTTTTCATCTGATGAAAATCGGGTCGAGCTTCTGCTCAGCCTTGAGCACTCGTTCGCGAAGCGCTTCCAGTTCGGCGAGCTGAGAAGCGAGTGCTTCGAAACGGTGACGAAGCATAGCAGCAGCAGCATCCGCCCAAGGATTGCCCAAGGGCAACTCGGCCGATTGGAAGAGATCAGCCCGTACGGCCGACGGGGAAGTCTGGAGATAATGGAGACCACTCATGGTCGGGTCCTCCGCGTGGCGACGTACCTAGGGCTCGAAACCTGAGCACGTTCGCACCGATTTCGTCGCGAAGAGAGATGGAGCCGTAAGCCGCGCCCCGTCGGCGACCCTCAGCTAATCTTCATCGTGTTTCAGCTAACTTTCACCGTGTTTATGATGATGGTGGTTCGTAGGCCCCCGGGCCCCCGCGCCTCCCCGCCAGGCGCCGCGACCCAGTTGATGTCGACACCAGCATGGTCACGGCAGGAGGGGTTACGGCGGCGAATTTTCCGCAGGTCTTCAAAAACTCGCGCCGGTAGTCGTGTTCGTACGAGGACATGCCGCCCCCTCATGGCTATTGCAATTAAACACGTCTTCCAGTCTGGATAATTAAATCAAGTTAATCGAGTTCAATCACTAAATATAACAAGACACGGCTTTCGCGTCCTAGTTCTTCGCCGGGGGGGTCCTCGCCGGTTCGTTCGAGTTTGCTCCTTGGCCGAGCTGATCGAGCCGCTTTTCTAGCTCGCGCTTTTCTGCAAGGAGTCTCGCCGCGAGGATCTGATCGACCTCCGTGTGCAGCGCCCACAATTCATCAATGGACAACGTGTCAAGGTATTCTCGATCCATGCCAGCCAGCTCCATACGGATAGAACGAGTTTGGGCAGCTAGAGCACGTGCCCGCGCGCAACGCCCTGGCAAAAGTTTGCTCGAGTACTGTCGTGCTTTACATTGTTTAATATTTTCAATAATTAAATTAGATTAAATCAAGGATAATTAACTTCTTCCCGTCATGTGCTCTGGCGCGAGAATTAACCAACGAGCAGCGCGAAAACGACGTGCTGGAGATAGGCGACTTATTACCTTTTCTCCGGCGAGAGGTCCGCATCGGGTCGCAAGCAGCGGTCATGGCAAGCGCGGCCCGCGTCCGGTCTGGCGCCGATGGCCGACACGGTGACGGGCCTTCCCTTTGGTCGGGTCAAAGCCGAGAAAGTTTCCCCGGGCGGATGTTTTCCGCTCGGCCATGGGGTGCCGAAGCTGCCTTTGTGAGTCCACGCCCTAACGCGAGGTCCGCTCGATCAGCGGACAGCTTTCGAGCACGGTGCCGGGGCGGGCGCCCTCGATGGCGACACAAGGCTGCGAACGATCGATGGTGAGCGCGTAGCGGTCCAGCAGCGTGCTGCGGTCGGGTTCGCCGCGCATGTGTAACTCGCGGACGCCGCCGGGCAGGGGGTCCTTCAACCCGGCGCGGATGCGCTGGTCGAAGATGCCGCCGGGGACGATGGGCACACCGATATCGGCGAGCTGGTAGAAACGCGACTGCGATGGAAGCTGCGGCGCGATATAAGCGAGCGGCTTGCCGAGGATGAAGTAGGTCGCGGGCTGCGCGAGCTCAACGGCGATCTCAGGTCGGTAGGTTTCGGACCAGGGACGGCGCCACCAGTCCGCGGGCTGCGACCACAATGCGATCGCGGCTCCAACCGTCAACCTCATTGCGTTCAGCGCAACGGGAGACCTTGCGGGCCATGTCTGGCCAGCACTCGCTGCGAGGCGCGCGAGCAGCAGAACGATGAGCGGGCCGCACAACAGTTCCAGGACGACCGCATAGCGCTGGATCGAGAACAGGCCGAGCCATGCCAGGTACGAGACAGCAAACATCACCACGAGCTGGACGTCACGTCGCGTGAGGATCGCAGTACCTCGCGCGATCCGCGCGAACACGCCGAGCACGAACAGCACCGTCACGAACGCGAACCGCGCGTCGCGGAACGGATGCTCCGCGCCTCTGTGGTCGCCGATCAGCCAGTAGAAGGGGTAGGCGAGCGCGTCGAGCACGCCGTGCGGCATGAACTGCGCATCCATCAGATTGACCGTCGCCACCTCGCCTGACTGGAACACTGCATTGAACAGCGGAAAGATCGGATTGCCGGTGTCGCGCCACGTGATCAGGCACCATTCGCCGCCGGTGAGCGCCGCGCCGATGATCCCGCCGAGTGCAAGAAGGATGGTCGCCCGAAGGGGCCGCGCGGCAGCGAGCACTGCGGCGGCTGCACCGATCGCGTAGACGACATTGGTCAGCTTCAGCCCGACGGCGGTGCCGATCAGCAAGCCGGCCAGCAGATAGCGGACGACGGGCCGGCGATCTGCCACCAGGATCAGGAGGAAGCCGCCGATGACGGGCAATGCCAGCAGCACGTCGGAAAAGCTCGTGCCCACCTCCGAGAGCGTCATCGGTCCGAAAGCCGCGATCACAACCGCCGCCGCGACCGCCGCGACGGTTGCGGCCTCGCGCAGCACTAGGCGTGCAAACAGGCAAACCAGCGCGAGGTTGAGACCGTGAATCGCGCCGATGATCATCAGCCCATACGGCGAGGGCAGGAAGTGCCTGAGATAATAGACCGGAAAATAGACGATCGGATTGAAGTAGGTCTGAAAGCCCGGCGGGACCGCATCGATGTCGTAGTGGCCGTTCAGCAAAGCCCAGACATTGTATTCGTGATAGTTCTGCCAATCCCAGTTGACGTCCTCGCCCATCGCGAGCGTGTAGAGCGCCCCTAGCAGCATCGAGCAGACGACGATGGCGATAGACGCAAGCGCCTTCCCGCGCAGGTCCGTCATCCCGCGCCGTCGCAGGCTTTGGGCCGCGGGCATGGACATGGCGTCGGGAAAGTCAGCCGCGGGTGCCGTGCGTGGCAGCATCAAGACGCCACGCCCGAGGGGTGCAGCCCATCTTCGGCAAGGCCATGCGACGCAGAAAGCGGACTTATGGAGCGCATTCCAGAATTCCGGTTGATGCCCGTAGGACTATGTCCAGCCAGTTAAGGTCGCATGAATCACCGCAGGAAACGTCATGCTGGGGCACGTAAGAGCGGCGCCGTTGGTCCCGCGAGCCGTCCCATGTCGAGCGCGGCCGGACGAGCGTGATCCGTCACGCATTTGCTTCTTGTCATCTCTCCTGAATAGTTGTTCAGTCCTTGCGGGGCGATTTGCGGCGATATCAGTGACGAAACGTTCGGCCGCAGGGCGTGCGGGCGGCGTCTGGGACAGGAAGCGCGCCATGGTTTATCGGCGGACGCATCAAGTGGTTAAGCGCCTTGCGGCTCGGCGCAGCGCCATCCTGACGGCGGCAAGGGAAGCTGCAGCCGAAGGCGGCATGGCGGCGGTGCAGATCGCACCGGTTGCGGTCAGGGCCAACGTGGCGGCCGGCACCGTCTATCGCTACTTCCCCTCCAAGGCCGACCTGATCTCCGAACTGATCGCCGAGGTCTCCCGCGACGAGCTCGCGGCTATCAGGCGGGCGGCCGATGCCGCGCCGGGGCCGTCCTCGGCGCTGGCGGCGGCGGTGACCACCGTGGCGGTCCACACCTTGTCGCAGCGCCGGCTGGCCTGGGGCATTCTGGCCGAGCCCGTCGATGTCGATGTCAGCGCCTCGCGCCTCGCCAGCCGCCGCGAGATCGCAGGCGAGATCGCGGGGCGGATTGACGCCGCGGTGCGCGCGGGTCATCTGCCGGCGCAGGACACCTCGCTTGCCGCGACCGCGCTGTTAGGGGCGCTGCATGAGGCGCTCGTGGGCCCGCTCGCGCCCGACAATCTCGAAGATCCCGTCAGGATGCGTGATGCGGTGCAGACCGTGACGCTGCTGGCCTTGCGTGCCGTCGGCGTCATGGACGCCCGCGCCCGGGGCCTCGTGGTGCAGCAGACGCTGCTGCCGACAACCAAGGCGCTGGTCGGGGCTTGAAAGGCCGCAGCAGAGGCGAGCGGGGACCTGACCGCGCTCAAGTCGTTGCCTGAACACGCTTTTTACGAAAAACCGAGCAAAGCAGCCGGTTCAGCCGGCTACTGTGCATGGGGTTGTTTTCGCGTTTTGTGCTGGTGGCGGCCTGCCGCCTCACATATTCGCGTCGCCTTCGGGGCCGACCGAGGCGATGCGCACCATGTTGGTGGTGCCGGGAATGCCGAGCGGTACGCCGGCGACGATGATCACGCGCTGGCCGGCGCGGACAAAGCCGTCGCGGAAGGCGATCTGGCCGGCGCGGTTCACCATGTCGTCCTGGTCGCGCGCATCCTCCGCCACCACGCAGTGTACGCCCCAGACCGCCGCGAGCCGTCGGCCGGCGGTGATGTTCGGCGTGATCGCCACGATCGGCGGCTTCGGCCGCTCCCGCGCCACGCGCGTCGCGGTCGAGCCGGATGAGGTCCAGCAGATCAGCGCCGGCAGGTCGAGCGTCTCGGCGATCTGCCGTGCGGCATCCGCGATGGCATCGCCCGCGGTGGATTCCGGCGAGGGGCGCTGCGCCGTGATCACCGAGCGGTAGGTCGGGTCGCGCTCGACCTCCTCGCCGATGCGGTTCATGGTCGAGACCGCCTCGACCGGGAATTTGCCGGCTGCCGATTCCGCCGACAGCATGATGGCGTCGGCGCCCTCATAGACCGCGGTGGCGACGTCGGAGACTTCGGCGCGGGTCGGCACCGGCGACTGGATCATCGATTCCAGCATCTGGGTCGCCACCACCACCGGCTTGCCGGCACGGCGCGCCATCCGCGTCATCTGCTTCTGCAGGCTCGGCACGCGCTCGAGCGGCAGTTCGACGCCGAGATCGCCGCGCGCCACCATCAGCGCGTCGGAGGCCTCGAGGATGTCGGCAAGACGGTCGATCGCCTGCGGCTTCTCGATCTTGGCCATGACCGCAGCGCGGCCGCGGATCATCTTCTTGGCTTCGAGCACGTCGTCGGCGCGCTGCACGAAGGACAGCGCGATCCAGTCGACGCCGGTGACGAGCGCCGCTTCGAGGTCGGCGCGGTCCTTCGGCGTCATGGCGGAAACCGGCAGGTCGGTGTCGGGCAGGCTGACGCCCTTGCGGTCGCTCATCTTGCCGCCGACCACGACACGCGTCACCGCGTGCTCCTTCGAGGTCTCCTCCGCGATCA
>Ga0102590_1002269_pt1 | contig 23627 bp, 18 predicted proteins | sample AraplaMF_Col_mMF_FD_76859 | JGI IMG/M metagenome (GOLD analysis project Ga0102590, IMG submission 76859) | Arabidopsis root microbial communities from the University of North Carolina, USA - plate scrape MF_Col_mMF | ecosystem: Host-associated > Plants > Roots > Endosphere | place: USA... | reverse complement strand
CGACCGGGGGCGGCTGGTCGTCCGGCCCGATCTGCGCGTGCCCGGCCTCGACGGGGTGTTCGCGCTGGGCGATGCCGCCGCCGTGCCCGATCTCGCCAAGGACCACGGTGCGCTCTGCCCGCCCACGGCCCAGCACGCCATGCGCCAGGGGTGGAACGCCGCGAAGAACGTCGCGGCGGCGCTGCACGGGATGCCGCTGACTCCCTACCGGCACCGGGATCTGGGGCTGGTCGTGGACCTCGGGAGCGCGGATGCGGTGTCCAAGCCCCTCGGCGTCGATCTCACCGGCGTCCCCGCACAGGCCGTCGCACGCGGTTACCATCTCGCGGCACTGCGCACGGCTCCCGCCCGCCTGCGCACCCTGACGAACTGGACGCTCAACGCGCTGGCGGGCTACGACTTCGTCCGGACCGGCTTCCAGGCGGAGCGTCCGGCCACGCTCAAGGACTTCGAGCGGACCGACGCCTATCTCACGCCCGATCTGATCGCCTCGCACACGATGGGCACGGGGAAGCGCTGACGGGCGCCGCGGGAAAGCGCTGACGGGCGCCGTGCGGGGTGCGGCTCCCGGCACGCCGGAGGTGCGGCAGCCGTGCGGCCTCCCGGCCGAGAGCCTCACGGCGGCCGGGCGCCGCCCGTCCCGCTCCCGCCCAACGAGCCGTCCCGGCGACGGCGCCGTGCCGAGGGGCTCGGACGCGAGCCGGTACTGCCGTGTGCCTTCACCCGGTGGGCGGTCGGACGGCGACCGTTCCTCGGGATCTCCTCGGGTTCGCGGTTCTCCAGGACCGTGGCGACCGGGCCGCCCTCGGGAAACCGCGGCTGTTCCTCGGGACGGGACGGCGCGGGTCCGGCTCGCGGCCGCGGATGCGTGCACCCGGCCAGAAGGCGCCGATCAGCAGTGCCACCACGATCACGCCCGCCACGAACGGTCCGATCCGGAGCAGTGGGTCGCTGCCCGAGGCGATCTCGAGCGATGCAGTAGTCATCCGGCGCGGGTACCCCCGAGCCGGTCGAACCGGATCGCCCGGCCCGCGGGTGGGGACCGCCTCGTGGGCCGGTCGGGCGGTCGTTCGGGTCCGGCCGTTCCCCGGCCGCGCCGGGTTTGACATGCTCCGCCCCGGCTACCCGCACCCCGTGACGACGACATCCCAACAGGAGGTCTACCGCTTCCTGGAGGACCGCTTCGCATGCGCGCAGTCGTGCACCCAGTGCGCGCGGGTGTGCGCCCTGCGAGCGAGCCTCGCCGAACCGGACGGGACCCACGACCAGGAACTGCTGCGGCGCAAGGGCATCATGTGCGCGGAGGTGTGCGACGCCACCTGCCGGGTGCTCTCCGAGCAGGAGCGGCAGGACGAGAACGCCGTCCGCGGTCAGGTGGAGTGGTGCCGCCTCGCCTGCCTGGAGTGCGCGCACGTGTTCGATACGGACCCCGGCGGCGCGGAGGCCGCCCGTGCCTGCCGCGCCTGCGCCCGGGCCTGCAGTGATTTCCTTCGGACGCTGAGCTGACGGATCCCGGCGACGGCTCCTGCATCGACCGCGCGGCGCACGGCCGGCGGTCCTCCCCGTTCATCGCCATTACCAATTTCTGAAACACGTTCTACGGTGTGCGCCGTCAGGACCGGCTTGGGGAACCTGGAGGCGCCGTGCATCTCGACTACACGCCCGAGCAGCAGCGGTTGCGCACCGAACTGCGCGGCTACTTCGCCCGGCTGGTACCGGACAACGCCTACGCCCGCTACGCCGATCCCGCGACCCAGAAGCGCTTCTACCGCGACACCATCCGCCGCCTGGGCACCGACGGCTGGCTCGGCGTGGGCTGGCCGGAGGAGTACGGCGGGCGCGGGCTGACGCCGATGGAGCAGTTCATCTTCTTCGACGAGGCGGCCCAGGCGGGCGTCCCGCTGCCGCTGATGGCCCTCAACACCGTCGGGCCGACGATCATGCGGTTCGGCACGGAACAGCAGAAGACGTTCTTCCTGCCGAAGATCCTCTCCGGTGAGATCGACTTCGCGATCGGCTACAGCGAGCCGGACGCGGGCACCGACCTGGCGTCCCTGAAGACGCGCGCGGTACACGACGGCGAGGGGAACTACGTCGTGGACGGGCAGAAGATCTGGACCACCAACGGCGACACCGCCGACTGGGTGTGGCTCGCCGTGCGTACGGATCCCGGTGCCCCTTTGCACAAGGGCATCACCATGCTCCTGGTGCCGACCTCCGCCCCCGGCTACTCCTGCACGCTCATCCGCACGCTGGCCTCGCACGACACCACCGCGAGCTACTACGAGGACGTCCGGGTCCCGCTCTCCCACCGCGTCGGCGAGGAGAACGAGGGCTGGCGGCTGATCACCAACCAGCTCAACCACGAGCGTGTCACCCTCGCCGCGCACGGCACCATGGCGATCCGCGCCCTGCACGACGTGCAGCGCTGGGCCATGGAGACCAAGTTCGCCGACGGACGCCGAGTGATCGATCTGTCCTGGGTCAGGCGCCACCTCGCCCGGACGCACACGAAGCTGGACGCGCTGAAGCTCCTCAACTGGCGGATGGTGAACTCCGTCCAGGAGGGCACGCTCACCCCGCAGGACGCCTCGGCCGTCAAGGTCTACGGCTCCGAGGCCCGCCGCGACGCCTACGCCTGGCTCATGGAGATCGTGGCCGCCGCGGGAGGGCTGAAGGAGGGATCGGCGGGCGCCGTGCTCCACGGCGAGCTGGAGCGCGGCTACCGTTCGGCCGTGATCTTCACCTTCGGCGGTGGCAACAACGAGATCCAGCGAGAGATCATCTCCTGGATCGGCCTGGGGATACCGAGGGTGCGCAGGTGACGCCGGTCAGCTGCGCGGCCGAGGTGCGAATCCCGCCTTCCCGTAGCACTCGTCGATGAGCCGCATCGTCGCCAGCGCGTCCTCCGCGTCGATCGGCAGCGGCTCCCCGTGCCGTACATGGGCGGCGAAGGCGTCGATCTCGTAGGCGTACGAGGACCTGCGGCCCAGTTCCTCCGTGCGCTCGCCTGCCTCCGTGCGCACCACGACCCGGTCGTCCTGGTGCGGCAGCACGAAGTCGACGGCGACCGCCTCACCCCGGGTGCCCACCACCCGGCAGGTCGCCTGCCAGGCGTCCTCCACCATGGAACAGCGCGCGGAACCGGTGACGCCGCCGGGGAACTCGAGGTCCGCGTCCAGCCATGCGTCGACCCCGGGAGCGCCGCTGCGGTCCCCGCCACGGGCCGAGACGAGCCGGGGAGCCCCGCCCGCCCACGGCGCGAACATCCGCTGCGCGTGCAGTCCGTAACAACCCAGGTCCATCATGGCGCCGCCCGCCAGGGGCAGCGACCAGCGCACGTCGTCGTCCGGCGGGGGAGTCATCGCCACGACGGTCTCCACATGCCGCAGCTCACCGAGTTCACCGGAGGCCAGCAGTGTGTGCAACCGCTGGTTGACCGGGTGGAAGAGGTAGTGGAAGGCCTCCATGAAGACGGTGCCCGCCTTGGCGGCCGCCTCCCGGACCTCGGCCGCCTCCTCGGCGTTGCTCGCGGACGGCTTCTCGCTCAGCACATGCTTGCCCGCGCGCAGCGCCGCGAGGTTCCACGGGCCGTGCAGTCCGTTGGGGAGCGGGTTGTAGACGACCTCGACCTCCGGGTCGCTGACGAGATCGGCGTAGGAGTCCACGACCCGCTCCACGTCGTGGGCGTCGGCGAAGGCCCGCGCGCGGTCCCGGTCGCGGGCGGCGACCGCCACCAGACGGTGGCCACCCTCGCGGGCCGGGGAGACGAGAGCCCGTTCACTGATCCGGGCCGCGCCCAGGATCCCGATCCGCAGCGGCTCGCTCATCCCTCGTCCACCTCATCCATGCCGTGCCGAACCTCGTCCATCCGCACCGGGCGGTGCTCCGCCAGCGAGAGCGCGCAGGCCTCGGCGATCCAGCTGGCCTCGATGGCGTCGGCAACGGTACACGGCGAAAGGGTGCGCCCCGCCACGACCTCCGTGAAGGCGGTGAGTTCGGCACGGTAGGCGTTCGCGAAGCGGTCCATGAAGAAGTGGTGCGGGGTACCGGCCGGGAAGGTCGCGCCGGGTTCCACGGACCGCAAGGGCAGCTTGTCCTCCAGGCCCACGGCGATGCTGTCCTTCATACCGTGCAGTTCCAGGCGGACGTCGTAACCGCGCGCGTTGTGCCGGGAGTTGGAGACCACGGCGAGGGTGCCGTCGTCCAGGGTCAGGATCGCCGAGGCGGTGTCGACATCGCCGGCGGCCGCGATGTACGCGGCGCCGCGGTTGCCGCCGGCCGCGTACACCTCGGCGACCTCCCGCCCGGTCACCCAGCGCACGATGTCGAAGTCGTGCACGGAGCAGTCGCGGAAGATGCCGCCGGAGACGGCGATGTACGCCTCCGGCGGCGGCGCCGGGTCCAAGGTGGTGGAGCGCACGGTGTGCAGTCTGCCGAGTTCGTCGGCGAGGACCGCCTTGCGCGCCGCGACACAGCCCGCGTCGAAGCGCCGGTTGTAGCCGATGTGCACCTCGACGCCGCTGTCCCTGACCGCGCGCAGCACGGTCAGGGACTCCTCGACGGTCTTCGCGACCGGCTTCTCGCAGAAGACGGGGACGCCCGCCTCGACCGCGGCGAGGATCAGGGACGGGTGCGCGTCCGTGGCGGCGGCGATCACGACACCGTCGACCCCGGCGGCCAGCAGTGCCTGGGGCGAGTCGACCACCGTCGCCCCGAAACGCTCCGCAGCCGAGGCGGTGGCCGCAGCCACGGGGTCGGTGACCACCAGTGACTCCACAGCGTCGAGTCCGGCGAGGGTGGCCGCGTGGAAGGCGCCGATGCGGCCGAGGCCCAGGATGCCGATACGCATGAGATGTTGCTCCGATCGATCGTGGAAAGCGGTGCGTGAAGCGGTTCGCGCGGTGGCGTCGTCAGCCGAGTCCACCGAGGACGATCTGGTCCCAGTCGATCACCGAACCGGTCACCACGCCGCTGCGGTCGGACAGCAGGAAGACGACGAAGTCGGCGATCTCGTCGACCTGGCCCAGCTTGCCCATCGGCTGCGACTCTGCCGCCTTGCGGCGCCAGTCGTCGCCGGCGCCGTGGAAGGCGCGCTGGACGGCGTCCTCGCCCTCGGTGTCCGTCCAGCCGATGTTGAGCCCGTTGATCCGGATCCGGTCCCAGCGGTGCGCATGGGCGGCGTTGCGGGTCAGACCGGCGAGTCCGGCCTTGGCGGCGACGTAGGGAGCGAGGAAGGGCTGCCCGCCGTGGGCCGAGGAGGTGATGATGTTGACGATGGTGCCGGGTGCCTCGCGCGCCACCATGTCCCGCACGGCCGCCTGCATCGCGAAGAACGGCGCCCGGAGGTTGATCGCGATGTGCGCGTCGAACAGCTCCGGTGTGGTGTCCAGCAGTGTGCCGCGCGAGGTCAGTCCCGCAGCGTTCACGAGGCAGTCGATCCGGCCGTGACGCGCCACGGCCTCCTCCACGCCGCGGCCTGCCTGTGCCGGGTCGGCGAGATCCGCCTGCACGAAGGTGGCGCCCGACTCGGCCGCGAGTTTCTCGCCCACCTCGGCCCGCCGCCCGCTGAGGACGACGCTCGCGCCCTCGCGTACGGCGGCCCGGACGATGCCGGCGCCGACCCCCTGGCTCCCGCCGTTGACGAGGACGACCTTCTCCTCCAGAAGTCCCATGACTGCTGTGTCCTTTCAGATACGGCGGCGTTCGGCGCCGGCCCGCAGTTCCTCGGCGAGCCGCTCGGGGCTCCAGCCCTGCGACAGGGCCCGCGAAACGGTGTCAGCCTGGGACGGCGGCGCCAGCCCGTCGACCGGCGGGTCCAGGTCGAGATTCGTGGGGAAGGGGTAGCCCTCGGCGCAGGCGGCGACCACCCGGCGCAGCCAGTCCTCACCGGCCCCCTCGCCCCTGCGCCGCAGCAGCACCGGGTAGACCGAGTTCGACACCGTCTCGCGGTCGACCGTCTCCATGGCGCGGCCGAAGGCGGAGGAGATCTGCAGCAGGTTCGCCATGCGCCTGATGTCCGTGGACCGGTTGTGTCCTGCGGCGTGGAAGAGGGCGGGGTTGAAGAACGCCGCGTCACCCTTCTCCAGGGGCAGCTGGACATGGTGCTCGGTGAAGTACGCGACGAACTCCGGCCTGCGCCAGGCCAGATAGCCCGGTCCGAATTTCTGCGAGTGCGGCAGGTACAGCGTCGGGCCGGACTCCACGGGCATGTCGCAGTGCGCCACCGCGCCCTGGAGGGTCAGCACGGGCGACAGGCGGTGGACATGCGCCGGATAGCGGGCGGCCCGGTCCTGGGTGAGGAATCCGAGGTGGTAGTCGCGGTGCACACTCTGCGCGGCGCCGCCCGGGTTGACCTGGTTGATCTGCGAGGTGATCTGGTAGCCGGGACCGAGCCAGGCCTCGGCGACCAGCGCCAGCATGTCGTTGGCGTAGTAGTCGGCGAACGTCTCGGGGTCGCGGACGGCCATCTTGTCGAGCGCGTTCCACACCCGGTCGTTGGCGCCGGGCCGGGCGAAGTGGTCGCCGCGGGCACTGCCCGCCGCCCGCTCCTGCTCGATGACCGCGGTGAAGACGGCGCTCGCCCGGTCCACCACGGTGAGATCGGGGAACGCCCGCTTGAGCACCACGATGCCGGGCCCGTCCATGAGGGCACGCACCCATTCGCTCTGCACGCCCCTCGGGTCGGCGGCCCTCAGCCGGTCGCTGTCGTAGAGCAGGACGTCCTGCTCCACCCCCTCGGCGAGCGGATAGTCACCCGGATCGGTGCGCCGGTCGACCAGGGTGCGGAAGGCGTCGAGGTCGCAGTCCTGCTCCCCGAACCAGGTTCCCGGCCCGATGGCGGTGAGAGACATCGCAAGGTCCTTTCGCCGTGCCGTCGTCTCCGCCAGTCTTGTGAACCCGAGCCCCTCATTCAATGAGCAGAAACCCATCAAAAAACCATCATCGGCAGCCATCCGCAGCAGCCGTCCTCGACCCCCGGGACACAGCCATGGGACACCCGTACACGATCCGTGAGATCGCACGTCAGGCCGGACTGAGCCAGGCCACCGTCGACCGTGTCCTCAATCGTCGGGGCGGGGTCCGGGAGAGCACGGTGCGCGAGGTGCATCAGGCGATCGAGGACCTGGACCGGCAGCGGACACAGGTCCGTATCGGTGGACGTGCCTTCATGATCGACATCGTGATGCAGACCCCGGCCCGGTTCTCGTCGGCGATCCGCGACGCGCTCGAGGCCGAACTGCCCTCCCTCCAGCCCGCCCTCGTCCGCTCCCGTTTCCACTTCCGTGAGACCTGTCCGCCCGCGGAGCTGATCGGCATCCTGGAGCGCATCGCCCGGCGAGGCACCCAGGGTGTGATCCTGAAGGCCCCGGACCTGCCGGAGATCACCGCCGCCGTGGGCAGGCTGGTCGCGGCCGGGATACCCGTGGTCACCCTCGTCACGGACCTTCCCGGCAGTGCGCGCCACGCCTATGTCGGCATCGACAACAGGGCCGCGGGGGCCACCGCCGCCTATCTCCTCGACCAGTGGCTCGGCGAGCGGGCCGGACATGCGCTCGTCACCATCAGCCGGGGCTTCTTCCGCGGCGAGGAGGAGCGCGAGATGGGATTCCGCGCCGCGCTGCGGATGTCGCGGCCCGGCTGTGCGCTGGTCGAGGTCACGGACAGCGACGGGCTTGACGCCACCCAGCGCGACCTCGTGCTGAGCGCGCTGAAGCGGGATCCCGCGATCAACGCCGTCTACTCCGTCGGCGGGGGGAACGCCGCGACCGTCGAGGCCTTCGACGCGCTCGGCCGCGACCTCGCCGTCTTCATCGCGCACGACCTCGACCGCGACAACACCCGGCTGCTGGGCGAGCGCCGTATCTCCGCCGTGCTCCACCACGATCTGCGCCAGGACATGCGCCGCGCCTGCCAGACGGTGATGCGGGCGCACGGAGCGCTGCCGGAGGAAGGCCCTCACCTCCCGTCGCCCATCCAGGTGGTCACCCCGTTCAACCTGCCGCCCGACGCGGCCACGGAGGGTTGAGGAGCCGGCCGGGCGCGGTCACACTGACGACGTGGACGCGGATCCGGGGTTCTTCGGGCCCTCCTCGGTGACCTGGCAGATGCACGGCGACCCCATGATGTGGGTGGCGGGCATCCGAGCGCTCTACCTCCAGGCCCTGCACCCGCCGACCGTGCGCGGGGTCATGCAGAACTCCGACTTCCGGCGCGACGCCTGGGGCAGGCTGATGCGCACAGCCAACTTCGTGGGGACGACGACCTACGGCACCACGCAGGCCGCGGAGCGGGCGGCCACTCGGGTGCGGAAGATCCACGCCATGCTCGGGGCGACGGATCCGGACACGGGCCGGCGCTACGGGGTCGGCGAGCCCGAACTGCTGCTGTGGGTGCACTGCGCGGAGATCGACTCCTATCTGCACGTCCTGCGTCGCTCGGGCTTCCGGCTCACCGACGCGCAGGCCGACCGCTACGTCCACGAGAACCGGGTCGCCGCCGGTCTTGTGGGACTGGATCCGCGGGAGGCCCCGGCCGACCGGGGAGAACTGGCCGCGTACTTCGAGAAGGTGCGGCCCGAGCTCGCCGCCGGACCCGAGGCGCACGAGGTGGACGACTTCCTGCGCCGTCCGCCCGTCCACCCCGTGCTCCGACCGGCGCGCGCCCTGCTGTGGCGGCGTGTGGCCGATCTGGCGTACGCCTCCCTGCCCCCGTACGCCCACGAGTTGTACGGCAGGCCTGCTCCCGGACCCACCACGGTGACCCGGCGTCTGCGCCTCACCGGCACCCTGCTCCGCTGCATTCCCGCACGTCTGCGCTGGCAACTGCCTCCCAAACACATCCTCCGCGCAATGGCCAGACTCGGCCCGGGCGCACGTCCTGCGCCGTACAAAGTCGGCAGATAACTCGCCATACTGGACGGGCCAGGGGAGGGGCGGGGCCGGGACGGGGGCGATCTCAGGCGATGGCGGAGACCAGGCTGATCCAGGGCCGGTATCGGCTGCTCGAGTTGATCGGGCGCGGCGGAATGGGCGAGGTGTGGCGCGCGAGGGACGAATCCCTCGGCAGAAAGGTCGCGGTGAAGTGTCTCAAGCCGATCGGCCCGGACCAGGACCATTCCTTCACGGGGGTCCTGCGGGAGCGGTTCCGGCGCGAGGCGCGCGTGGCCGCCGGCCTCCAGCATCCCGGGGTGACGGTGGTGCACGACTTCGGCGAGTCCGACGATGTGCTGTACCTGGTCATGGAGCTGCTTCAGGGGCGCAATCTCAGCCAGCTTCTGGAGGACAACAAGCACCATCCGCTGCCGCTGGCCGACATCGTCGACATCGCCGAACAGGTCGCGTCGGCGCTCGCCTACACCCATCGCCAGGGCATCGTGCACCGTGATCTGAAGCCCGCCAACATCGTGCGGACGGGCGACGGCACGGTGAAGATCTGCGATTTCGGCATCGCCCGCCTCGGCCACGACATCGGCTTCACCACACGGCTCACGGGCACGGGCATCGCGATGGGCACCCCGCACTACATGTCACCGGAGCAGATCGGCGGGGAACCGGTGGACCAGCGCAGCGACCTGTACTCGCTGGGGTGCGTGCTGTACGAGATCGCCACCGGCGTACCGCCGTTCGACCGCGACGACGCGTGGGCCGTTCTCGTCGGACACCGCGACACGTTGCCGGAGCCGCCGCGCAGTCACCGCGCCGATCTCCCGGAGTACCTGGAGCGCATCGTCCTCGACCTGCTCGCCAAGAGCCCCGACGAGCGCCCGCGGGACGCGCACGAGCTGGCGCGGCGGATCGGCGCGGGCCGCACCCGGTCCGTCTATGTGCCCACGGTCGTCTCGCCCGCACCCGTCGTCCGCTCCTCCTCCAGCGAGCCCCGGCTGCCGTCCTGGACCCGGGGCATGACCACCGGTCACAAGGCCGCGGGCACCGGGCTGCGCACCACCCCGCCCGACGGCCCGGCGGGTCTGACCGACGAGTGGGTCGCCCGTCCCGGCACGGGCCGTCCGGCCGGGCCGGCACCTACGGAACGGCCCACTCCGCCACCGGAGAGGGTGAGCGCCCTGGCCGACCGGCACAACGCGGGGCTGAGCCTCGGCAGGCTCGGCCGTTGGACCGAGGCCGGCCAGGTGCACCGCGGGGTCGCCGCCGAGCGTGAGCATCTTCTCGGCCCGGACCATCCCGACACCCTGGCCAGCCGCTACGAGGTCGGCTTCACACTCAGCCGCACCGGCCGCCCCGCCGACGCCCTGCGGGAGTACACCCACGTCGCCCGGGCCAGGGAGCGGGTGCTCGGCCCCGACCACCCGGACACCCTGGCGGCACGCCAGGAGATGGCCTACGTCCTCGGACAGCTGGGCCGGCCCTTCGAGGCGCATCAGGTGTACACGTCGGTGCTGGCCACCCGGGAGCGCACCATGGGACCGGACCACCCCGACACCCTGCGCTGCCGCCACAACATCGCCTTCAACCTCAGCCGGCTGGGGCGTCTGGAGGACTCGTACCGGACGGCGTACGAGGTGGCGGAGGCCCGGGCCCGGGTGCTCGGCGCCGCACACCCCGACACCCTCGTCACCCGGTACGAGGTCGCCTATGTGCTGGGCCAGTTGGGCCGCTGGGGCGAGGCTCTGCAGACGTACCGGGACGTGGCCGGGGAACGGGCCGCGGCGCTGGGCCCCGACCATCCGGACACCCTCGCCGCCCGCCACGAGATCGGCATCAGCCTCGGCCGGCTCGGACGCAGCGCGCAGGCCCTCGCGCTCTACCGCGAACTGGTGGACGACCGCACCCGGGTCCAGGGCCCTTCGCACCCCGAGACCCTCCGCGCACGGCACGGCCTGGGCGTCAACCTGGGCCGCCTCGGCCGCTGGGAGGAGGCCCTCGCCGAGGCCCGCGACGTGGCCCTGCTGCGCGAGCAGGCACTGGGCCCCGACCACCCGGACGCCCTGGTGAGCCGACGCGAGGTGGCCGTCGGACTGGGCTGGCTCGGCCGCTGGGCCGACGCCCTGAGCGAGTACCGCCGGGTGGCGGCCGCCCGGGAGCGGGTTCTCGGCCCCGACCACGCCGACACCCTCGCCAGCCGCAACGACGAGGCCCACTGCCTCGAGCAGCTGGGCCGTGGCCAGGAGGCGGTGGAGCTGTACCGGAGAGTGGCGGTGTCACGGCAACAGAGGGCGGCGGCCGGACCCTGAGGCGCGCGGTCGGCCCGCCTCTGGCCGATCCGGATCATGGCGTGTTACGAAGGGGCATGCCTGCACACGAGGAATACGACGCCGTGATCGTCGGCGGGGGCCACAACGGACTGGTGGCAGCCGCCTATCTGGCGCGGGCCGGGCGGTCCGTGCTGGTCCTGGAGCGGCTGGAGCGCACCGGGGGAGCCGCGGTCTCCACGCGGCCGTTCGCCGGAGTGGACGCACGGCTGTCGCGCTACTCGTACCTGGTCAGCCTGCTGCCGCGGAAGATCGTGCGGGACCTGGAGCTCGATTTCCGGGTGCGGGCGCGGACCGTGTCCTCGTACACGCCCGTCGAGCGCGACGGCCGGCCCACCGGACTCCTCGTCGGCGGCGGCGAACGGCGGACCCGGGAGGCGTTCGCCCGGCTGACCGGGTCCGAGCGCGAGTACGAGTCCTGGCAGCGCTTCTACGCGATGACCGGGCGGGTCGCCGAAAGGGTCTTCCCCACGCTCACCGAGCCCCTGCCCACCCGGGACGACCTGCGCCACCGAATCGACGACGAGGAGGCGTGGCGGGCGCTGTTCGAGGAGCCGATCGGCGCCGCCGTCGAGGCGAACTTCGCCGACGACCTGGTACGCGGTGTCGTCCTCACCGATGCGCTCATCGGCACCTTCGCGGACGCCCACGACGCCTCCCTGCGCCAGAACCGCTGCTTCCTCTACCACGTCATCGGCGGCGGCACCGGCGACTGGGACGTACCGGTCGGAGGCATGGGTGCGCTCACCGACGCGCTCGCGGCGGCCGCGCGTGCCGCCGGCGCCGTGATCGCCACCGGGCGGGAGGCGGTGCGCATCGAGACAGACGGGCGCGCCGCCGAGGTCAGCTACCGGAGCGAGGACGCGGAGGGCACCGTGTCCGCCCGCCACGTCCTGGTCAACGCCTCACCGCAGGAGCTGGCCAGGCTCACGGGTGACACTCCGCCCGCCCCGGCCGAGGGCGCACAGCTCAAGGTGAACATGCTGCTCACCCGGCTGCCCGCGCTGCGGGACACCGGCGTCGATCCGCGTGAGGCCTTCTCCGGCACCTTCCACATCGCCGAGGGGTACGGGCAACTGGCCGCCGCCCATGCCCAGGCGGCCGCGGGCGCACTGCCCTCGGCGCCGCCCTCGGAGATCTACTGCCACTCCCTCACCGACCCGACCATTCTCGGACCCGACCTCGTCGAGCGCGGCTACCAGACCCTGACCCTCTTCGGTCTGCACACGCCCGCGCGGCTCTTCGAAGGCGACAACGGCGGTGTGCGCGACGAATTGCTGAAGTCGACGCTGGCGCAACTCGACGCCCACCTCGCCGAGCCCCTCGAGGACTGTCTGGCCCTGGACGCGGACGGCCGTCCCTGCATCGAGGCGAAGACCCCGCTCGACCTGGAGCGCGATCTGCGTCTGCCCGGCGGCAACATCTTCCACCGTGAACTGGCATGGCCGTACGCACAGGAGGGCACGGGCCGCTGGGGCGTGGAGACCCCGCACGCGAACGTCCTGCTGTGCGGTGCCGGAGCGGTACGGGGCGGCGGGGTGAGCGGGGTGCCGGGGCACAACGCGGCGATGGCGGTCCTCGAAACGGCGGAGAGCACCTCGGCACCATGACCGGGCGGCGGACGCCCGTTCCCGCACGCCCCGCACCGGGGTCGTGGCCGGGTCCGGGCTCCGCGGGTTCCCGGCAAGTGATCTGACGGAGTATCAGAAACAGTCTTCCCTCCTCCGGACCGCTGCGGCATCCTGCGCCCATGCAGACGGAGCTGAGCAAGCAACTCGGCGTCGAGCACGCCCTCTTCGGCTTCACGCCGTTCCCCGCCGTGGCCGCGGCCATCAGCAGGGCCGGCGGCCTCGGCGTGCTCGGCGCGGTCCGCTACACCGCCCCCGACGACCTCAAGCGCGACCTGGACTGGGTCGAGGGACATGTCGACGGCAGGCCGTACGGGCTCGACGTCGTCATGCCCGCCAGGAAGGTGGAAGGCGTCACCGAGGCCGATGTCGAGGCGATGATCCCGCAGGGGCACCGCCGGTTCGTCGAGGACACCCTCGCCCGGTACGGGGTGCCCGAACTGGCCGACGGCGAGGCGTCGGGGTGGCGGATCACCGGGTGGATGGAGCAGGTCGCCCGCTCGCAGCTGGACGTCGCCTTCGACTACCCGATCGCACTGCTCGCCAACGCGCTGGGCTCCCCGCCCGCCGACGTCGTCCGGCGCGCGCACGACCGGGGTGTCCTGGTCGCCGCGCTCGCCGGCAGCGCCCGGCATGCGCGCAAACACCGGCAGGCGGGCATCGACATCGTCGTCGCCCAGGGGTACGAGGCCGGTGGACACACCGGGGAGATCGGCTCCATGGTGCTCACCCCCGAAGTCGTCGACGCCGTCGCTCCGTTGCCCGTGCTGGCGGCCGGCGGCATCGGCTGCGGCCGGCAGGTCGCCGCCGCCCTCACGCTCGGCGCGCAGGGGGTCTGGCTCGGCTCGATCTGGCTGACCACCACCGAGGCGGAACTGCCGTCGCGCGCACTGGTGCGCAAACTGCTCGCCGCGGGATCGGGCGACACCGTCCGCTCCCGGGCGCTGACCGGCAAACCGGCCCGGCAGTTGCGCACCGAGTGGACCGACGCCTGGGACGACGCCGGCGGACCCGGCACACTCCCCATGCCCCTGCAGGGGCTGCTCGTGGCCGACGCGATCTCTCGCATCCAGCGGTACGAGGTGGAACCGCTGCTCGGCACTCCGGTGGGGCAGATCGTCGGCCGGATGAACGAGGAGCGCAGTGTCCAGGCGGTCGTCGACGACCTCACCCGCGGCTTCGAGCGGGCCGTCGACCGCCTCAACCGGATCGCAGGAAGGAGCCGGCAGTGAGCCAGGAGGCCAACGGATTCTGGGCCCAGGCCGGGGAAGACCCCGACCGTACGGTCCTCGTCGCGCCCGACGGGGAGGAGTGGACCGCCCGACGGCTGCTGTCCGCGGCGAACAGGATGGTCCACGGACTACGGGCGGCGGGGCTCGAACGGGGGGACTCCTTCGCGGTGGTGCTGCCCAACGGAGCCGAGCTGTTCACCGCCTATCTGGCCGCCACCCAGGCCGGCCTCTACCTCGTCCCCGTCAACCACCACCTCGTCGGACCCGAGATCGCCTGGATCGTCGCCGACTCCGGCGCCAAGGTGCTCATCGCGCACGAGAGGTTCGCGGAGGCGGCGCGCGGCGCCGCCGACGAGGCGGGGCTGCCGGCCGCGGGACGGTACGCCGTCGGCGCGGTCGAGGGCTTCCGGCCCTATGCCGAACTCCTCGACGGACAGCCCGAGTCGGCCCCCGGAGGACGCACCCTCGGCTGGGTCATGAACTACACCTCGGGCACGACCGGGCGGCCCCGCGGCATCAGGCGTCCGCTGCCCGGCACAGCGCCGGAGCAGTCGCATCTCGGCGGTTTCCTCGGCATCTTCGGCATCAAGCCGTACGACGACAACGTCCACCTCGTCTGCTCACCGCTGTATCACACGGCGGTGCTCCAGTTCGCCGGCGCGGCGCTGCACATCGGCCATCGGCTGGTGCTCATGGACAAGTGGACGCCGGAGGGGATGCTCCGCCTGATCGACACCCACCGGTGCACCCACACGCACATGGTCCCCACCCAGTTCCACCGGCTCCTCGCGCTTCCGGACGAGGTGCGGGCGCGCTACGACGTCTCCTCCATGCGGCATGCCATCCACGGCGCCGCCCCCTGCCCCGACCACGTCAAGCGGGCGATGATCGAGTGGTGGGGCGACAGTGTCGAGGAGTACTACGCGGCCAGCGAGGGCGGCGGTGCCTTCGCGACAGCCGAGGACTGGCTGAAGAAGCCCGGAACCGTCGGCAGGGCGTGGCCCATCAGCGAACTCGCCGTCTTCGACGACGACGGCAACCGGCTGCCGCCCGGTGAACTGGGCACCGTCTACATGAAGATGAGCACCGGCGGCTTCTCCTACCACAAGGACGAGACCAAGACGCGCAAGAACCGCATCGGGGACTTCTTCACCGTGGGCGACCTCGGCCATCTCGACGAGGACGGCTACCTCTTCCTGCGCGACCGCAAGATCGACCTGATCATCTCCGGCGGGGTCAACATCTATCCCGCGGAGATCGAGGCCGCTCTGCTCGGCCACCCCTCCGTCGCCGACGCGGCCGCCTTCGGCATCCCGCACGACGACTGGGGCGAGGAGGTGAAAGCGGTCGTCGAACCCGCGCCGGGCCATGAGCCGTCGCCGGCGCTCGCCGAGGCCATCCTCGGCCACTGCGCCCGGCGGCTCGCCGACTACAAACGGCCCAGGAGCGTCGACTTCGTAGGAACGCTGCCCCGCGACCCGAACGGCAAGCTGTACAAGCGCCGGCTGCGCGATCCGTACTGGGAAGGCCGCACCCGTCCGGTGTGAGTCGGGGCCGGTTTTCTCGTGCCGCGGACGTAGGGAGCTTGACCTCCCCGGCGGCGCGGAACGAGGATCGCGCCAGGCTGAGGCGGACGAAGGGGCTGTTCATGACGGCGGGACGAAGCGTCACGGTCGACGGCACGCTGCGGCGCAGTGCCCGGCGGACCCCGGAGCGCAGGGCGATCGACTACGGCGACCGGTCGTGGACGTACGCCGAACTCGACGACGCCGTCTCCCGCGCCGCCCGCGTCCTGCGCGATGCCGGGCTCTCGCGCGGGGACCGGGTCGGTGCCCTCGGTCACAACTCCGACGCGTATCTGATCGCCTTCCTGGCCTGTGCCCGCGCCGGTCTCGTGCACGTTCCGATCAACCAGAACCTGATCGGCGACGACCTGTCGTACATCGTGGAGCAGTCGGGCTGTGCGCTCGTACTCGTGGATCCGTCCCTCGCCGGCAACCTTCCCGCCGGCGTACGGGTGCTGGCGCTGCGGGACGCCGACGACTGCCTGCTCGTACGGCTCGCCGGCACCGAGCCGTACGACGGAGCGGAGCCGCGGGGCGAGGACCTGGTGCAGCTCCTCTACACCTCCGGGACCACCGCGCTTCCCAAGGGCGCGATGATGACGCACCGTGCGCTGGTGCACGAGTACCTGAGCGCGATCACCGCCCTCGACCTGAGCGCGGGCGACCTGCCGGTGCACTCGCTGCCGCTGTACCACTCGGCGCAGATGCATGTCTTCCTGCTGCCCTATCTGGCAGTGGGAGCGCAGAACGTGATCCTCGACGCGCCCGACGGCGACCGGCTCTTCGACCTGATCGAACAGGGCCGGGCGGACAGCCTGTTCGCGCCGCCCACCGTGTGGATCGGCCTGGCCGGCCGCCCCGACTTCGCCACCCGGGACCTCAGCGGGCTGCGCAAGGCGTACTACGGCGCCTCGATCATGCCGGTGCCCGTCCTGGAGCGCCTCAAGGAGCGGCTGCCCGAACTCGCCTTCTACAACTGCTTCGGGCAGAGCGAGATCGGGCCGCTGGCCATGGTTCTCGGACCGTACGAGCACAAGGGGCGCATGGACTCGTGCGGGCGGCCGGTGCTGTTCGTGGAGGCGAAGCTCGCCGACCGGGCCGGCGATGACGTCCCGGACGGAGAGCAGGGCGAAATCGTCTACCGTTCCCCGCAGTTGTGCGAGGGCTACTGGGACAAGCCCGAGGAGAGCGCCGAGGCCTTCCGGGACGGTTGGTTCCATTCCGGGGACCTCGCCGTACGGGACGCGGACGGGTACTTCACCATCGTCGACCGGGTCAAGGACGTGATCAACTCCGGTGGCGTCCTGGTCGCCTCACGGCAGGTCGAGGACGCGCTGTACACACATCCGTCGGTCGCCGAGGCGGCGGTCGTCGGCCTGCCGGACGAGCGGTGGATCGAGGCCGTCACGGCCGTCGTCGTCGCACGTGAGGAGGTCACGGAGGCGGAACTCATCGCCCACACCCGGGAGCGGCTCGCGCCCTTCAAGGCGCCGAAGCGAGTGCTGTTCGTGGACGCGCTGCCTCGCAACGCGAGCGGGAAGATCCTCAAACGGGAGTTGCGGGACCGGTTCGGCGACACGGTGTGAAACGCGACGCGAGGCGGCGCGGAACACCGGCTCCCCGGCCCGGCGCCGACCGCGCCGGGCCCGCCTCCACGCCGAGTTGTCGCGTGCCCGACCCGGCACCGCCGTCGCCTCCACCGATGCCGTTCACTGCGCCCGGGCACGCACCGGACATGCGCTGCTGCCTCTCCGCCCCCCTTGCGGCCGTGTCGGCCCTGCCCGCCCCGTGCGAGCTGCTGCGCTCCGGCGCCCTGCTCGCCCCTGCCCTGTTGCGGGCCGCCTCCGTCGCCGTCCTCCGCCGGCCGGTGCACAGAGGCCGCCCCGCGCACCGCGACGCCGTCGCAGCCGTCCATCTGGAACTGGTGACCCTGGCCGAGGACCACGCCGTCGTCACCTGGTACACCGGGGTACCGGGCACCCACGACGGACTGGGCCGGATGATCCCGGCGGTCACGGAAGGCGAGGTCGTCTACGGAACGAGCCCCTGGCGCCTGAACCGCACCGCGGGGGAGGACCGGCCCACTGCGTACCACCAGGTGGAACTCACCGATCTGGAACCGGGGCAGACGTATTACTACCAGGCCCGCTCCCGGGGTGTGGCCGCCGCCCCCACTCCGCTGCACCTGGTGCGCGGCAACGCCGTGGGCACCGTTGCGCACGGCCTCGGCACGCGCGGAGGCCCGTACTGCTTCACCACACCGCAGCCCCCGCCCGGGCGCCATCTGCTGACCATCGCGCTGTGCAACGATCTGCACCTGGGCGAGACGACCGCCGGACTCGTGGGCCGTCTGCCCCTGATGCGGGGGGTCTCGCAGGAGTCGGGGCTCGCGCCCTATCCCGAGATCATGAGCCGGGCGATGGTGGAGGAGGCGCGCCGTCGCGGTGCCGACCTGCTGCTGGCCGCGGGGGACATCTCGGCCGGGGGAGCCCCGAGGGACCTGACGGAGGCCAGGCGCATACTCGACGGTTTCGGGGCGCACGGCCGGGACTACTTCGTCGTACGGGGCAACCACGACCGAGCCGCGCTCGGCACCTGCCGCGAGGACTGCCGGCAGTGCTCGGGCATGAGCGCGGACACCTTCCGGGAGGGGTTCGCCGGTGCGGACGGGTCCGCGTACTTCGCGCGTGACGTGGGCGGACTGCGGATCGTCGGCCTCGACACCTACGAGAAGCACGGGACCGGAGCGGACGCGGGCGGCCTCGGTGGCGAGCAACTTTCGTGGTTCCGGCGTCAGTTGAAGGAGCACAAGGAACAACCCACCGTGGTCTTCGGCCACCATCCGCTCACCGTGCGGGACTCCGTCTTCCCCGTGACGGCCGGCCAGCGGTTGCGCCGCGACCAGGCCCGCACGATCCTCGAGGCCTACGGCGCCGCGCCCGGCGTCTTCCTCCATCACGCGGGCCACACCCATCGCAACAAGCGCACCCTCCTGCCGCAGGCCCCGCACGTGACCCTGCAGGAGGTCGGTGCGGTCAAGGAGTATCCGGGCGGCTTCTGCCTGCTGCGGATCCACGCCGGCGGTTACGCGCTGAACTTCTACCGCGCCGGTGGCGCCGCGGCGAGGGCGTGGACGGAGCGCAGCCGCTGGGTGGCGGCGGGCCTGTGGCCGCATCACGCGCTGGGCCGTTCCGTCGCGGACCGCAACGCCGTGGTCGTCCGCGACCTGTCCGGCATCCGGCGCCCCACCCCGTGAAGGAGTCGCCGGGATGCCACCTTGTCGGCGGTGCCTGCGAGGAGGCGCCGGTCACCGGCCCGTGCGCAGGTCCACGATCCGCCGGATCTTGCCCACCGAACGCTCGAGCGACTCGGGTTCGACGATCTCCACCGCCACCGAGACGCCCACGCCGTCCTTCACGGCCGCGGCGATGGCGAGCGCGGCGGCCTCCCGGATCTCGGAACCGGCGTCGGGCCGCGCCTCGGCCCGTACGGTCAGTGCGTCGAGCCGCCCCTCACGGGTGAGCCGGAGCTGGAAGTGCGGTGCCACACCCGGCGTCCGCAGCACGATCTCCTCGATCTGGGTGGGGAAGAGGTTCACGCCGCGCAGGATGACCATGTCGTCGCTGCGCCCGGTGATCTTCTCGATCCGCCGGAAGGTGCGCGCGGTGCCCGGGAGCAGACGGGTGAGGTCCCGGGTCCGGTAGCGGATCACGGGCATGGCCTCCTTGGTGAGGGAGGTGAAGACCAGCTCGCCCTCCTCACCGTCGGGCAGCACCTCACCGGTGATCGGGTCGACGATCTCGGGGTAGAAGTGGTCCTCCCACACGTGGAGGCCGTCCTTGGTCTCGACGCACTCCTGTGCCACGCCCGGACCGACGACCTCCGAGAGGCCGTATATGTCGACCGCGTCGATGGCGAACCGCTCCTCGATCTCGCGTCGCATCTCCTCGGTCCACGGTTCGGCACCGAAGATCCCGACGCGCAGCGAGGTGCTCCGCGGGTCGACCCCTTGGCGTTCGAACTCGTCCAGCAGGGTCAGCATGTACGAGGGGGTCACCATGATGATGCCCGGCTTCAGGTCCTGGATCAGCTGCACCTGCCGTGACGTCATGCCGCCGGAGGCGGGGACGACCGTGCAGCCGAGGCGTTCGGCGCCGTAGTGGGCGCCGAGGCCTCCGGTGAACAGGCCGTAGCCGTACGCGACGTGCACCGTGTCACCGGGCCGGCCGCCGGCCGCGCGGATCGACCGGGCGACCATGTCCGACCACATGGACAAGTCGTTCTCGGTGTACCCGACGACCGTGGGGCGCCCCGTGGTGCCGCTCGAGGCGTGGATCCGCCGGAGCCGCTCCCGGGGCACCGCGAACATCCCGTACGGGTAGTTCTCCCTCAGGTCCGCCTTCACGGTGAAGGGGAACCGGGCGAGGTCGGCGAGCGTGCGGCAGTCGTCTGGGTGGACGCCGGCCTTGTCGAAGGAGTCCCGGTAGAACGGCACGTGTGTGTAGGCGTGTCGCAACGATGCCCGCAACCGCTCGATCTGCAGGACCCGCAGTTCCTCCGCGTCGAGCCGTTCTCCCGCGTCCAGCAGGTCGTGCGCTTCCGCCATCGCGCCGTCTCCCTCGCCAACCACATCAATCCGGGCGACCGATCATTCGGTCGGATCTGCTGGGGATCAGTAATCCAGCTCATCGGCCCGCAGGCAAGAGGTCTGCCTCCGGTTTCCTGCGCCGCGGTGCGCACGCGCGAGGAGGGTGCGCGATCGCGGCCGGCTTCCGCCTGCCCGAAACGATCAGGGACATGCCGCGTCCGCCCCCTGCGGAGGGACCTCGCTCGCTGTCGGGGCGAGCCGGCCCACTCGTCGGCCCGCTCGGCGGCGCCCCGGCGACCTTCGGCGGCGGCCGCCGTGCGCGGGTCCGAGTGCGGCCGAAACCGGTGGACCGCACGATCCACGGATGTGACCAGGGGGCCGACCGTGGAGGCACCGCGCCACCCGGCGCGCGCCGGCCGCGCCCCCCGCGAGGCGGCATGCCATCCCGGTCGCGTCATGAGACAGACCTCGATCACCGCCGAGTCCCTGAGGGCTCGGGTCCCCGACGGGCGCAGCGAACGTGCGATCGGTGAGACGGTCGCAGGCGCCGCGCGAACACCCCGATGGGCGGCCGGACCCGACATCGTCAGCGGTTCGCCGCCGCCGCGATCTGCTTCGCCCAGCGGTAGTCCGCCTTGCCGCTCGGCGAACGCCGGACGGCCTCGGTTATCACCAGCTGGCGCGGCACCTTGTAGCCCGCCAGCCGCGTTCGGCAGTGACTCCGGATGTCGTCCAGGGACGGCCGCGCCGCTCCCGTGCGCAACTGCACGACCGCGGCGACGTGGTTGCCCCATCTCGCGTCGGGCACCCCGGTCACCAGCGCGTCGTAGACGTCCGGATGTGACTTGAGCGCCTGCTCGACCTCCTCCGGATACACCTTCTCCCCGCCGGTGCTGATGCACTGCGAGCCGCGACCGAGGACCGTGACGACCCCCTCCTCGTCGACCGTGGCCATGTCGCCGAGGAGCACCCAGCGCACGCCGTCCTTGAGGAAGAAGGTCTCGGCGGTCTTCCCCGGGTCGTTGTAGTAGCCGAGGGGTACGTTCCCGCACTGCGCGACGCGGCCCATGTCACCGGCCGCCACCGGTTCATGGGTGACCGGATCCACCACACGGGTGCGGGAGTTGACGTGGATGCGGAAGCCGTTGTCCAGGCCGGAGTCGGGGGTGGCGGTTCCGTTGAAGCCCGACTCCGAGGAACCGAAGTTGTTCAGCAGCACGGCGTTCGGGACGAGTGCCTGGAACTGTGCCCGCACCGTCTCCGACATGATGGCCCCGGACGACGACACGCTGAACAGGGACGAGCAGTCCGTGCCCTTCATCGGACCGTTCAGTGCGTCGATCAGCGGCCGCAGAAATCGCGTCGCCCACCAGCGACACGCTGGTGACCTTCTCCTTCTCGACGGTCCGCAGCACCTCTTCGGCCACGAACTTGCGGTGGATCACGATCCGCTGTCCGAAGTTGAAGCCGATGAACGCCGTCAGCGTGGAAGTGCCGTGCATCAGCGGGGGAGTCGGGAAGAAGGTGATGCCGTCCCCGCTGGCGGCGACGCGCTCGGCGAGCTCCTGCGGCCTGCGCACCGGATCGCCGGTCGGTGCGCCGCCGCCGAGGCCCGCGAAGAACAGGTCCTCCTGGCGCCACATCACACCCTTGGGCATGCCGGTGGTGCCGCCGGTGTAGATGATGAACTGGTCGTCGGCCGAACGCGGGGCGAAGTCCCGCCCGGGAGAGGCGGCGGCCACGGCGGGGCTGCGGGTCGAGCCGGTGTGGATCGAAGGGGCGCGCCATCCCGATCACTACCGGCCCACGGGTGAACCGGACGCGGACTACGAGTCGTACAAGGAGCTGCTGTGAGGCGGGAAGAAGACCCAGAGGTCCGCGAGATCGCCGTCGTCGCCTTCGCGCAGACCGACCATCGGCGCACCACCGAGGAACTCTCCGAGGTGGAGATGCTCATGCCGGTGCTGCACGACGTGCTGCACCGGACCGGTCTGCAGGCCGCCGACATCGATTTCACCTGCTCCGGCTCCAGCGACTACCTCGCGGGGCGTGCCTTCTCGTTCACCCTCGCACTGGACGGCGTGGGAGCCTGGCCCCCGATCTCCGAGTCGCACGTCGAGATGGACGGCGCGTGGGCGCTGTACGAGGCCTGGACGAAGCTGCTCACGGGTGACGCCGACACCGCGCTGGTCTACGCGTACGGCAAGTCTTCGGCCGGATCCGTACGGGACGTCCTGACCCGTCAGCTCGACCCGTACTACACGGCGCCGCTGTGGCCGGACTCGGTGGCGCTCGCCGCGCTCCAGGCGCAGGCGCTCATCGACGCGGGTGAGACCGATGAACCGGCGCTGGCCGGCATCGCCGCCCGCAGCTGTACCGCGGCGGCCGACAACCCCCATGCACAGTTGAGGGGTTCGGTCCCGCACGGTGACTACCGGGTTCGGCCGCTGCGCACCGGCGACTGCCCGCCGATCGGCGACGGTGCCGCCGCCGTGGTCCTCGCGGCGGGTGAGCGGGCCCGGGAGCTGTGTGCACGCCCCGCGTGGATCCGGGGCATCGACCACCGGATCGAGGCGCACGGCCTCGGAGTGCGCGACCTCACCGACTCGCCGTCGACACGGCTCGCGGCGGAGAAGGCCGGGGTCTTCGAACGCCCCGTCGACACCGCCGAGTTGCATGCGCCGTTCACCGCCCAGGAGGTGGTCCTGCGCAGGGCCCTGCGCTTGGACGGCACGGTCACCGTCAACCCCTCCGGAGGGGCCCTCGCGGCCAACCCGGTGATGGCCGCCGGTCTGATCCGCATCGGAGAGGCCGCCGCCCGTATCCACCGCGGCGCCTCCGACCGCGCGCTCGCCCACGCCACGTCCGGCCCGTGCCTGCAGCAGAACCTGGTCGCCGTACTCGAAGGGGAGCCGCGATGAGCAAGGAGCCCGTGGCCGTCACCGGCATCGGACAGACCAAGCATGTGGCGGCGCGCCGGGACGTGTCCATCGCCGGGCTCGTCCGGGAGGCCGCCCGACGTGCCCTGGAGGACGCCGAGTTGACCTGGTCGGACATCGACGCCGTGGTCATCGGCAAGGCGCCCGACTTCTTCGAGGGCGTCATGATGCCGGAGCTGTATCTCGCCGATGCCCTCGGCGCCGTCGGCAAGCCCATGCTCAGGGTGCACACCACGGGTTCGGTGGGCGGTTCCACCGCTCTCGTGGCGGCGGGTCTCGTCGCGGCCCGTGTGCACGGCACGGTGCTGACCCTCGCCTACGAGAAGCAGTCCGAGTCCAACGCCATGTGGGGTCTGTCGCTGCCGATCCCCTTCCAGCAGCCGCTGCTGGCCGGAGCGGGCGGCTTCTTCGCCCCGCACGTGCGCGCCTATATGCGACGCAGCGGCGCCCCCGACACGGTCGG
>Ga0102590_1002266_pt1 | contig 23632 bp, 19 predicted proteins | sample AraplaMF_Col_mMF_FD_76859 | JGI IMG/M metagenome (GOLD analysis project Ga0102590, IMG submission 76859) | Arabidopsis root microbial communities from the University of North Carolina, USA - plate scrape MF_Col_mMF | ecosystem: Host-associated > Plants > Roots > Endosphere | place: USA... | reverse complement strand
GGCCCCATCACGATGTCCCACGGTCTTAACCGATTCAATGCCATCGCTGAGGGATACTTCCTCGATCAAGATGTGTGCTCAAACTAGGCGGTGATGGGCCGGGGCGATCCCGCTCGGGGCGCGGCAATGGATGCTGTGTTTACCAGCATCACCGTGCTCAGTCCTTCAGGCCCGAGCCGGGCTCGGCGCCGCCTGCGTGCGCCGCGGCCTTGAACGTGTCGGGGAGGATGTTGTTGACGACGTGACCGATGAACTTGCTGCCGGGCTTGCCCGAGACGATGCGGTCTTTGCCCGCTTTCATCGCTTCATAGCCTTCATGCGCTACCTTGGTCGGCGCGGCCTTCACACCGAGGCCCAGCTCGGTGGTGTCCATGCCGGCGCGATGCCAGAAGGGGGTATCGACCTCACCCGGCAGAAGCAGGGTGAAAGTGACGCCGCTGTCCTTGTTCTCCTCCTTCACGGACTCTACGAAGGAGATCAGGAACGCCTTGGTGCCGCCATATACTGCCTCATAAGGCGTCGGCATCGTGCCCGAGATCGAGGCGGTATAGAGCAGCTTGCCCTCTCCGCGCTTCACCATGTCGGGCAGCAGGCGCTTGGTGAGGTGAACTTGCGAAGTCACGTTGAGCTGGATCATCTTGATCTCGGCCGCGAGATCCGTCCGGCCGACGAAATAGCCGCCGACATCGACGCCGGCATTGAGCGCCGCGGCGGCCAAGGGGCGACCGGTCTGCTTCACCGCATCGGCGAGCTTCTCGACTCCAGCGTAGTCGGTGAGGTCGGCTTCGACGATGATTGCCTCAACACCGGTCGCGCGGACAGCATCCGCGGTACGGTTCAGGTCACCGTTGGTGCCGGTCGCAGTGATGATGACGTCGTGGCCGTCGGCCGCGAACAGGCGCGCCAGCTCATAGCCGATGCCGCTGGATGCGCCGGTGACGAGCGCAAGCGGACGATTGTCGGGGTTCGTCATGCGATTTCTCCTTTGAGGTTTAGTTGCAGCCGAGCGCGTCGGCTGCCTCGGTCAGGCTTTCGGCAATCACGTCCCAACTTTCCTTGGCATCGAGATCGGTGGTCTGATTGGGGCCGTGTTCGTGAGGACGGCGCACGAAGACGGTGCGGAGCCCTGCAGCTCGAGCAGCCTTCAAATCATCATTGTGCGCGGCGACCATTCCGACCTGGTCCGGAGGCAGACCAACCGCGTCCGCTGAGCGCAGGTAGGTCTGCGGCATCGGCTTGTAGCTCTTCGTGACCTCGGCCCCGGTGATGACGTCCCATGGGAGACCACCGAACCGCGCCAGGTTGAGCATCCCCGCGATATGGCCGTTCGACAACGGGCCGAGCGCGAAGTGGCGCTTGAGGCGGGTCAGCCCCTCCAACGAGTCGGGCCAGGGATCCAGCCGCTCCCATGCCTTGTTGAGGTCAACGAGCTCCGCATCGGAAATCCGGCCGAAATCCGCATCGTGCCGGCTCAGCACCGTTTCGAGGTTCTCGCGATTGAGAACCTCAAGCTTGACCCAGGGGCGCTCGCCGGCCCGCACCTTCTGCATGGAGGGCTGGTAGAGAGCCCGCCATTCATCAGCGAAGACGAGTGGGTCCACCTCGATGCCGTGCCTGGCAAGGAACGGCTCGGACGCCCGTGCAACGCCCGTACGCCAGTCGACGACGGTGCCGAAGACGTCGAACCCGAGAAAGCCGACAGTGGAGAAGTCTATGGGCATCACTGGCTCCTCAGTCGCGGTCGGCACTGCGGCTGGCCGCCTCTTGGGCCGCCACATCCTTGCGGACCATGTCGAACTTCTCGAGCATGCCGTCGTAGCCGAAATTGCCGAGCGGCAGGCGCAGTGGCGGATGATCGTCGTGCGCGACATCGACGATGACGCGCGCGGCTTTGGCGGGGTCGCCGGGCTCCTGGCCTACGTTCTCGCGGAAGCTTCGGCGCTGCTTGCCGGCGGTTTGATCATAGTCGGCGATCGCGTGAAGGCCCGACACCTCGGCCGCCGAATTGCCCGCCCAGTCGGTCGCGAATGGACCGGGCTCGACGATCACAACCTTGATGCCGAGCGGTTCAAGCTCCTGCGCCAGCGCTTCGGAAAGGCCTTCTACCGCGAATTTCGAGGCGTTGTACCAGCCGACGGCGGGAAAAGACCGGATGCCACCGATCGAGGAGGTGTTGAGGATCAGGCCGGACCGCTGCTCGCGCAGGTGCGGCAGCCACGCCTTTGTCACCGCCGCGAGGCCGAAGACGTTGACCTCCATGAGGCGACGGACGTTTGCGTCGTCACTCTCCTCTACCGCGGCGAAATAGCCGATGCCGGCATTGTTGAAGAGAATGTCGATGTTACCGAAGCGCTCGCGCGCGATCTCGATGCTACGCGAGATCTCATCCCGCTTGGTGACGTCGAGCTGGGCGACCGCGACGCGTTCGGGATCGATCGCGACCACATCGTCGAGCGCGTCGAGGGAACGAGCGGTTGCCACGATGCGATCGCCGCGGCGAAGCGCCTCTAAGGCCACTTCGTGACCAAAGCCGCGCGAAGCGCCGGTGATGAACCATGTCTTCATGAGATGCTCCTCAAAACGCTGGGGGGAAGCCGTCTCAGACGTAGGAGACGGAGTAGCGGAGGTGGACGATGCCATTGCGCCGCATTTCGTTCGCGCTGATCGAGAGGCGAACATGGTCGGCAAGCCCATCGGGACCGGCCTCGAACAAGGTCCGACCGTCACTGCGCCCGCCGATCGCAGGGAAGAGAAGAAGGCTGATCTCGTCGACGAGCCCCGCCTTGAAAAACGTCCCGTTGGTGTGGCTGCCGCCTTCGAGGAGCAAGCGCCTGATCCCGAAGCGATCGGCGAGGGTCTCGAGGACCGCGGCAAGGTCGATCGTCTCGTCTTCGGCGACGATGTAGGAGATGCCGTCGGCGGCGAGCTCCGCCAGATGCGCGTCCGGTACATCGCGGCCGAGAACTATGATGATCGGCGCGCCGTAGGTCTCAGGGCCCGTCCAGTGGAGCTTGCCATCCTGATCGATCAGGATGGCGTAATCATCGGCACCGGCACGGCCGACGTGGACCGGCCTTCCGACCTCGCCATGATCGCTCGGTGGATGGGGCTCGCCATCCGCGAACTCTTCACCGACCGCGCGCCCGGCGATCCAGGCATCGCATTCGAGCTCGTCGTGCACCCCGTCATATTCGGCAACCAGATCGTCCGACGAGCGGTCCGTCGACGGGCTCCACTGATCGACGACGAGCTGACCGTCGAGCGGGCTCATCATGTGGCAGATGACGTGAGGCTTCATGTTTCGTCTCCTGAGAAGGGTAGCAACGCGCATCAGCAGCACCGAGATTGTCATGATCCCCAACCCGCCCGCCGCCAGCGCGGCACCGACGAGGCCGGTCGACGCCCAGCCATAGCCGGCTGCGATCGCGAGCCCTTCCATCCAAGAGCCGATCGCGTTGGACAGGTTGAAAGCCGAATGGTTCATCGCGGCGGCCAAGGACTGCGCGTGGCGTGCAACGTCCATAAGCCGCGCCTGAAGCGCAGGCACGGCCGCGGAGCCGATGCCGATCATGAAGAGCGACCCACCGGCGAGGATCGGGTTGTGTGCGGCGAGAAAGAACAGCGCGAGGAACACGATGTTCCAGACGATGATGCCGAAAATCGACGGGATCAGCGCCCGGTCCGCGAGCCACCCGCCGGTGATGTTGCCGACGATCATTGGCTCCCATGGCGGCGAACTCGCCGGTTCCGATAAAGAGGCCACCCAGACCGAGCGCGATCTGCGCGAGCGCCACGCCCTGCGGGGCGGCGACAACCTTGTCTTGTATCATGATCCTTGTCTTTCTCGTGCTGCCCGGATCACAGACCAAGCATGTCCCGGGTTTGCGCCACTGAAGCCACCTCGCGTCCCATGGCGCGTGACAGGTTGGCGATGAACTGGATAACGGCGCCGTTCTCCGGGCAGCCGAGTTCCGGCCAACCATAGTCGCCGAGGCCGGCCGAGACATGGCCGTCGCGCTCGATTGCGAGCGCGGCCTGACTGGTCACGTTGCCGATCTTGTTCGAGACGGACCATTCGAGCGGTCCGCCGGGAAGGAAGCGTAGATGTGCCTCCAGGCCGTCGATCGTGCCCGGGTGGCCGCCCAAAATACCGCCACCCGTCAACTCGAAGACGAACCAGGCAGGGGCGTCGACGAGGCCAGTCTCACGAAGTGCCTCGAACATACGCGTGAAGGGGACAGCCCAACTGACGAACTGCGGTTTGACGCCAAGCGTGCGCAGCCGTTCGGCGAAGAAGCGCAGCGTCCCGGTGCGGTTCACATAGGTCCGCTCGCCGGAGCGAAACCCGCCGTCTTTGAAGCGGTCGATGTTGGTACTGCCGGTGTCGATCGGCGCGATGTCGGGACGTGTGGCGGGATCGCCCGCCAGCGCCACGATATGCCTGATCCGATCCTCATCCTCCCCGTCCGCAGTGATCTGACCGAGCGTTGGATAGACCAAGACATCGCACCGCTCGCGGATAGCGCGGATCGCCGCTGCATAGGTTTCGGCACGGTGGTTGGGTGAGCCATCGCCGTGACGTGCGTGGAAATGGACGATGCTGGCACCTGCCCGGCAAGCACGCGCCGCAGCTTCGCCGATCTCCAATGGTGAGAACGGGATGTGCCTGTTCTCGCTACGCGGCGTGTACTCGTTGATCCGGGCCTCGATGATGAGCGGTTTGCGCGCCATCACTCGGGGCCTACTTCTTGTCGGTCCAGCGATGCTCCGGCTGATAGCCGAGCACTCGCTTGGCCTTCTCGTTTGAGATGACCGCCTCGTTGCCGCTGAACGCCTTGCGGCGCTCGATATTCGGAAAGTGCCTGTCGAGCAGCTCGGTGGTCGAAGTCCGCATCACCGTCTCATCGTTGGTGATGAAAAACTCGTCCTTGCCGCGGACATCGTGTTCGATCGCCAGCGCAACCGCCTGAGCTACGTCGCGATTGTCGATGTAGGTCCAGAAGTTCCAGAGACGCTTGGTGGAGTCGTCCTGCCACTCCTCGAACCCCTTATACTCCTCGGGGTTCATGACGTTGGAGAGGCGAAGGCAAGTGATGCGCATCTCGGGATCGTTGAGACAGAACTGGCGCGCCATCTCCTCGCCGAGCACTTTAGTCAGCGAATAGAGGTTGTAGCCTCGCATCGGATAGGCCTCGTCGACGGGGACATAGGGAGCGGCGGTCTTGTCGTAGGGTACGCCGGTGGCGACCTCGCTCGCGCTCCAGATGACGTTCTTGATGCCGAGACGGCGCGCGGACTCGAACACGTTATAGGTCGTCATCATGTTGATGCGCAGCTCTTCGGCATCCGGCTTCATGCGCGGGTGGGGCATGCTGGCCAGATGCACGATCGCGTCGAATGCCTTGGGCTCTGCCCGAGCATAAGTATCGGCGCCGATCGACGACAGAGCGTCGAGCGCTTGGCCGAAGTCGGTGAGGTCGGCGACAATCGCGGCTTCCTTCGGATCGGATGGCGCGATGTCGTCAATTAGGAAAACCTCATAGCCCTTGTCCCGCAGATAGGGGACGAGGACCGTGCCGATTTTGCCGAGTGCGCCGGTGACGGCGACACGCTTGCCGTTAGCCATTGTTTATCTCCGGGTATGCTCGAGGCCGGAATGTCGTTCCGGAGGCCACAACCCGTTAGAACGGCATCCGATGCGAAAATTGCGCTCAACACGCTGTGCGATCTGGCTCACACACCGCATGGCCGCGTGGCGCTTTGGCAACGTGGCGGTCCATCGACCCGAGGAAGGGAATTGTAGTTTAGGGATTGTGCTTTCTCGATCATTGGACTGTTGAGCACCGCTGCACAATGGGGCCGTATCGCCAGGTTTGACCTAGATTCGCGTCGCAAATCGCGAGATTTATCCGCCGCCCTGGAAATCACGCGATGTCCAGCTCCAAGTCGGCATGATGTGGCAATCGAGGCTCAGTGAAATTTGCTTCAAGCAAGCTAGTACAATGAGCCGCGAGCGATTGACGGTCTCGGGTCGCGCGCATTAATGTATGCATTAAGGGACGCAAAGATCCTGTGTCGCATTTGGGCGCAGCCCGTTCTTGGGAGGGATTACATGTCTAGCCTGATTAAAAACCTTAGCGCTGCGATAGTTGCTTCTGTCGCAATCATGGGCTTGGCCATAGGCCCGTCGATGGCGGCGGATGTTGCTGCGGCATTAAAGGATATCGAGGAGCATCCGGCATCCGGTCCGCACGGGGAAAAGCCCGTTCTCGCCAGCGACCTGGAGCTAAGCCCGGAGGAGATCGCAAAGATCAAGTCGATGAACGCGACTGCGGCTATCGTCATGCACTACACCGCCTCCGATTGGGCGAAGGCGCAGATGGCGGGCCAAAAGGCTGCTCTCGATATGCTCGGAATCAAGATCATCGCTGTCACGGACGCGGGATACAAAGCCGAGCAACAGGTCTCCGACATTGAGACGGTCATGGCCCGCAAACCGAACGTGATGATTAGCGTTCCTGCTGAGCAAAACGGCACGGCCGCCGCGTACAAGCGTGCGGCGGCTTCCGGTATAAAGATCGTGTTTCTCGATCAGACTGGCGCCGGAATGTCGCCCGGGACGGAGTATGTGAGCCTCGTGTCTTCAGACAATAGAGGTATGGGCAAGGCTGCGGCGCTGCTTATGGCGCAGGCCCTGAACGGAAAAGGCAATATTGGATTGATTCCGCACGCTTCCGACCTGTTTGCGACCGTCGAGCGCGTCATGGGATTTAAGGAGGCGATCAAAGCCTACCCTGACATCAAGATCGTGGCCGAACAGGGCGTTGGTGGCCCTGACTTTTCCGGTGAGTCTGAGCGTATCGCGTCTGGGATGCTGACCGCCCATCCTGAACTGAACGGGATTTGGGCTGTCTGGGATGTGCCGACCGAAGGCGTGCTCGCTGCGGCGCGCAGCAGCGGACGCGAGCCAAAGGATCTCGTGATCACGACCTGCGATCTTGGTGTGAACATCGCTATCGATATGGCGAAGAATGGTTACGTGAAGGGGACGGGATCGCAGCGGCCGTACGGCGCAGGCTATGCGGAAGGCATTTTGGCCGGCTATGCCCTGATCGGCAAAGCAGCGCCGCCCTATGTCGTGCTTCCCGCACTGGCGGTGACCAAGCAGAACTTGATTGCCGGCTGGCCAATGTCCAATGGGACGCCGCCGCCTCAGGTGGTGACGGACGCCTTGAAGTAGGCGAGGCCCTGGAGTTTGTCCCCGTACGCGAGCTATGGGTCATGATCGAATCCAGCAACGCGGTCGAGATGACCGGCATCAAGAAGTCGTTCGGAGGGCTCCACGTCCTTCGCGGCGTCGACTTCGCGGTCAAGCAAGGAACGGTCCACGCGCTGATGGGTGAGAATGGCGCCGGAAAGTCGACGCTGCTCAAGATACTTCAGGGAATTCTGACGCCGACCGAAGGCTCGATAATCGTCTTCGGTCAGCAGATGAATAGCTTTAGTGCCGCTACATCCCGCGCGTCGGGTATCGGGATGATATTTCAGGAGCTCAGCCTGATTCCAAGTCTGACCGTTGCCCAGAACATCTTTCTGGCTCGAGAGCCGAGAAAATTTGGGCTTCTCGTGGACGATCGTACGGCGTGGGACCGATCGAGAGTGATCATGTCCGAACTGGGCATGGATCTCGATCCGGCGACACCTGTTCAGAAGCTCAGCACTGGCCAGATGCAAATGGTCGAGATCGCGAAAGCGATCTCGCAAGACGCTCGCATCCTTATTTTGGATGAACCGACATCCGCGTTGACCGGCGTTGAGGTCGAGCGTCTCTTTTCTCTCCTCAAACGCCTGTCCGCGGATGGGGCCGCGATCGTCTACGTGTCGCATCGGATGGACGAGATATTCGAGATCGCCGAGGAAGTGACCATCCTCAGGGATGGTCTGAACGTCGCGACCGCCCCAGTGCGGCAGTTGGAAATCCAGGACGTCGTCGAGCATATGATCGGCAAGCGGGTTGGAAGTTTCAGCTGGCGGCCGCGTTTGGTCGACCGCACGCGTAGCCCGGCTCTCGAGGTCCGATCGGTATCCGGGCCGAATAAGCCGATAAACGCTTCTTTCGAAGTTCATTCCGGTGAAGTGCTCGGCATTGCAGGGCTGTTGGGTTCCGGCCGCAGCGAACTGGCTCGGGTCATGTTTGGTATTGATGCAATGACCTCGGGCGAAATTCGAGTGAAAGGCCAAGCTGTCAGAATTCGCAGTCCACGTGAAGCGATGGAAGCGGGAATCGCCCTCATACCTGAAAGCAGGGCTCGCGAAGGCCTGATCGCAGCGCACAGCATACGTACAAATCTCAGTCTGCCTCGACTAGGCGACCTCGCGCGAGGCCCATTTCTTGACGGCACGAAGGAGACCGCTTCTGCGACTGGCTTGATTCAACGACTGCGTATTAAGGCAACCTCCAGCTGGGTGCCGGTGCGAACACTCTCAGGCGGCAACCAGCAGAAGGTGGTGCTGGGCAAATGGTTGGCCATGAATCCGGAGATACTCATCCTGGACGAGCCCACGGCGGGCATCGACATCGGGAGCAAAACGGAAATCGTCGATCTCATCCGCGAACTTGCTGATGAGGGACGAGCCATCATCATCATTTCTTCCGAGCTCGCCGAACTTCTGGCGGTTAGCGATCGAGTGCTCATCATGAGCGACGGACGCATTGCCCGCGAGGTGTCCAGGGACGAGATTGCCGTGGCGGCCGGCGAGCCGACCGGAAGTTCAGACGAAGGGGTGCAGATCGCCAAGGCGGAGCACAACCTTCAAGTCCTAATCCAGGAGGTGCGGCTCAATGCTCCGACGTACTGATGGAAGTGGAACTGCAGCGACGACGCATCGAGGTCCGTTGGCCATGGTTAGAGGCACTTCCATTGTCTCGGACTGGCGACAATACGTCGTCTATATTGGGTTCACGCTGATCTTCGTGATATTCGCGATTACGCTGAGTGATCGCGGCTTCCTGTCGGCCAACAATCTGCTCAACATCGCACGACAAACCGCGATCATCGCGATCATGGCGATGGCCATGACCTTCGTGTTGTGCGCCGGCGAGATCGATTTGTCGGTTGGGGCCATTGCAGGTTTGGCTTCCGTGGCCTCAGGCCTCGCTCTTAGCCGTTACGGGCTTGCGCCTGCCATTGCGGCCGGACTCTGTACCGGTCTCCTTGTGGGAGCCGTGAATGGAAGCTTGACCGCCTGGATCGGCATTCCCTCGTTTCTGGTCACGTTGGGTATGATGGGCTTTGCCCGTGGGCTTGGCATGTGGATGAGCGGAACCTCTCCCGTGCCGGTGATCGATGACACCTTCATCGCCATTTTCGGATCGGGGAATATCGGCCCGCTCCCCATCCTTGTATTGTGGGTCGTGATCCTGGGCGCGCTGGCTCATACGGCCCTGCGAAAGACACCCTTCGGACGAAAGATCCTGGCCACTGGTGGTGGTGAGACCGCAGCGCGCTACAGCGGCATCAAGACAAGAACCGTCAAGTTTCAGGCGCTTCTGATGACCGCCACGGCGGCTTCCATCGCAGGTATGCTTTACGCGGGACGCCTGCACTCGGGGCGCTTCCAGTTGGGAGAGGGCGATGAACTGTCGGTTATCGCCGCCGTCGTTCTTGGCGGCACCAGCCTGTTCGGCGGAGCCGGAACGGTCATCGGATCAATCGTGGGGGCGCTGCTGATCGGCGTTATCAACAATGGTCTTATTCTGCTTGGGCTCGATTTTAGCCAGCAGCTTATGGCGCGCGGCGTTCTCATAGTTCTGGCGGTGGCCTTGGGCCGCAGCCAGCGCGCGTGACTGCGCAGAACTCAAAAAAAGAAGGACTATCGCATGACCTTGGTCATCGTCACTGGTGGAAGCGGCAAGCTCGGCCGAGCATGCATAAAGGATCTCTTGGATCACGGCTACAACGTGGTCAACGCGGATGTCGCACCTCCTGCGGTGGACCTTTGTCCTTTCGTGCAGGTCAATCTCACGGATCTCGACCGCACGATAGAGCTGCTTTCCGGCATGGAATGGTATCACAATCGAGGGGTGGACGCAGTTGTTCACCTCGCTGCCGTTCCAATGCCCGGAGTTGTGGCTATCAGCGAGGTTTTCGGTATCAATACGGCCAGTACCTATAATGTTTTTGAGGCCGCGCGCCGCCTTGGGATACGCAATGTGGTCTGGGCTTCAAGCGAGACCTTGCTCGGTCTGCCATACAAGGATCCGCCGCCATATCTTCCAGTCGACGAAGACTATCCGGCGAGGCCCGAAACGGCTTACTCGCTGTCCAAAGCGGTCGGCGAAGAAATTGCGCGTCAGTTTTGCCGGTGGGATCCCCTACTGAAGATTGCGTGCCTGCGATTTTCGAACGTGATGGATCCTGCCGAATACGGGCAATTTCCCTCCTTCGATCCGGAAGATCGAAAGTTCAATCTGTTCGGTTACATCGATGCACGTGATGGGGCTCAGGCGGTTCGGCTATCGCTGGAGGCAGATATCAAGGGAGCAGAAGTCTTCGTAATTGCCAATGCGGACACGGTATCGCCGACATCGAGTGTGGAGCTCGCACAGAAATATTTTCCAGGCGTACCATTCAAGAGGAAAATCAGCGGACATGAGACGCTGCTCTCCATAGACAAGGCTCGTCGAGTGCTCGGTTATTCGCCGAAGCATAGTTGGCGGCCGGCTCAAAAATAAGGGTTAGACAAGAACTTCTCGTTCAAAACTCGGGGAGCCGCTTTTGGTTGAGATGAAATTGAGTCACCTATCCACTCGACCATTTCGTTTGCAGCCTTGTGATGGCACGCCGTAGCCTTCCGAAGTCCGGCCTAAACTAAAAACCGCGTTCATTGGGAGGAGTAAATGGAGTCGAGAAAGACTCGTTCGGAAATCAGGCGCCGGGATCTTGTCAAGGGAGCCGCCTTGGTGGGCGGTGCGGCGTTGACCGAGGTGGTTGCTACACACAGCGAAGCCAAGGAACCGAAGTCCGATAAGCAGGTTCCGTCGTATTATCGATTTGCGTTGGGGGAAGCTCAGGTCACTGTCGTATCGGACGGACCGTTGCCCCTTGGAGACCCGAGCGAAAGCTTCCTGGGTGTGCCGAAGGAGGAAATCGTGCGGATGCTCGACAAGAGCTTCCTTCCGACAAAGGAAGTCGTGCTCGAGCAGAATGCGCCGGTTGTCGATTTTGGAAACAAGCTGGTGCTGTTTGACACCGGAATGGGATCACTCAAGCAGTTCGGGCCCACCACGGGGCGCCTGAAGAGCAGCCTCGCCGCTGCCGGAATTGCTCTTGAGGACATCGACGCGGTCGTCTGTTCGCACGCGCACTGGGATCACATCGGTGGTATCTGGGGGGACGATAACAAGCCGACCTTCCCGAACGCACAGATCTACATCAGCCAGACCGACTACGACTATTGGACTGACAAGAGCAAGCTCGGTGGTGATCTCGATGGTCTGGTCAAGGCGGCGATCCAAAACCTGCTGCCCGTGCGCGATCGCATCGTTTTCTTCAAGGACGGCGAGCAGCTTCTGCCGGGTGTTCATGCGATTGCATCGCCCGGTCACACACTCGGTCATCACTGCTTCATGATCGAGTCCGCGGGGAAGTCGTTTTGCTATGTCGGGGATCTGACGCACCATCCCGTGCTGCTTTTCGAAAAACCTCGAATGGAGTTTCTGTTCGACACGGATTCCAATCTGTCGGTAAAATCACGTGTGAGAGTGCTGGATATGTTGGCCGCGAACAGGACGCCGCTGATGTCATATCACTTCCCTTGGCCCGGCCTTGGCCACGTAGGGAAGGATGGTGACGGATTCCGCTATTATCCTGAGCCAATGCACATGTCGTCTCTTTAGCTTGCGGGGTAGGTCAAGTCGGGCACTGCCAGACATTGACCGGACCTGTCAGCGGAGTTCAGCCGCCGGTCTAATGGCGGCCTGCCAAGTTGGTCGCTGACACCGACCAAACAAGCGCGCAAGCGCTCCTCCCGAGACTGGCCCGGCCCTAGAGGTCGGGCCGTTTTTTAGAACGAGTGTTGAAATGACAGATCGACGCCCTCTCCTTCGCGCCGTTCTAGATGCTGCGATCGCCGCCGCCCATCCCAACGTCATACTGGTGCCTCATCTTCCGGCAGCTCCGAAGGGCCGTTTGATCTGTCTCGCAGCCGGCAAGGGGGCCGCCGCCATGGCCGCAGCGGCCGAGCGGCACTACCTGGATGTGTTCAAGTTTGATCCGGATCGACTGATCGGCATTGCGACGACCCGGAACGGTCATCGCGTGCCGACGAGATGCGTCGAGGTCGTTGAGGCGGGCCATCCGGTGCCGGACGAGGCAGGACGGGAGAGTACCGAAAGGACGCTGCGACTCGCCCAGAGTGCCCAAGAGGAAGACTTGGTCTTGGTGTTGCTGTCCGGTGGCGGCTCCGCCAACTGGATCGCACCTGTTGACGGCATTACCTTCGTCGAGAAGCAGCAACTGACGCGTTCGTTGTTGCGCTCCGGCGCACGGATCGACGAGATCAACATCGTCCGCAAACACCTGTCGCGTATCAAAGGTGGACGCCTCGCGCGTGCCAGCAGGCGGGCTGAGGTCGTGGCGCTTGCAATTTCCGACGTGCCATTCGACGATCCATCCTCAATTGCGTCCGGACCGACCGTACCGGATCAGACGACGCTTGCGGACGCGCGAGCGGTAATCGAGAAATACGACTTCCTGCCAGATGAGGCGATTCGTCATGCCCTCAGGGATCCGCAAAACGAGAGCTGTAAGCCTAATGATCCGTGTTTTGCCAGGACGCGCCTGGAGCTAATCGCAAGGCCACGCGACGCGCTGGCTGCAGCGATTGCTGCCGCAAGAAAAGCTGGCTACGAGATCATCGATCTCGGAGCTGATCTTGAAGGTGAGGCGCGTGATGTCGCGGCCAACCATGCGCGCCTCGCGCTGCAAGCTCGGTCGGAACGAAAGCGCGTCGCCATAGTGTCGGGTGGGGAGCTAACGGTCACCGTTCGCGGCAATGGGCGTGGCGGACCCAATCAGGAGTATGCACTCGCGTTAGCCCTCGCGCTCAACGGCGAGAGTGGCATCGCAGCTCTTGCTGCAGATACCGATGGTGCAGATGGCGGCAGCGGGGTCGCGTCAGATCCTGCCGGCGCCATTATTGACGAGCGGACCCTTAGTCGGGCCAAATCGCGCGGCCTCGACGCTCGGTCGTATCTCGGCAACAATGACGCAAGCGCCTTCTTCGCAGAGATCGGCGATCTGCTGCAGACGGGTCCAACGTTGACGAATGTCAATGATCTGCGGGTCATCCTGGTTGAGTAGCCGCAGCCGCCGCCTGGCCCATTCGGAGCGGAACGGCACGCGATCGCCCGGACGTTCGACGTGCCTCTAGGTCTCAGTCTCGCGTAAAGCCTGCGACATCCATTTCCGGAACGTGGCGATCTTCGGTACGTTGGTGCGAGAGCGGCGGTATACTAGGCTGTGACACAGCATACGAGCGCCATTCGGTCCGAAAGGCATGACCAGGCGACCGCTTTCGAGCTCGCGTTGGACTAGCAGTCGGCTCTCCAAACAAACACCGAGGCCGTCAACGGCGGTGCTGATGGCCATGAAAGAGCGGTCAAAACGAGGGCCGCGCTCTAGATCCAGCTCGAGCTTTGCGTCCTCCGCCCAGTGCTTCCATCGGTAGAGGTTGACCTCGGAGTGGATCAAGACGTGCTTCTTTATGTCAGCCGGCGTCCGAATCCGCGATGCGCCTTTCATGAGCTTGGGTGAGCACAATACGACGATCGTCTCGAGCGGAAACGAGTCAACACCCAAGTAGGCTGCAGGCACGAAGGTGCCGTATCGAATATCGATGTCGACGGCATCGCCTCCGAGGTCGGCAGCGTCGCCCGATGCATTCAATCTCAAATCGATTTCCGGATTGAGCGCGCCGAATCTGGAGAGCCGTGGCATCAGCCACTGGCTCGCAAAACTCGGAACCGAATGGATCGTCAGAATGTCGCTTTTGCCTTTTCGCGCGACAGTCTGGCTTGCGGCTTCAATACGCCCGAGCGCCTCGGATACTTCGTCAGCATACTTTCGACCGACGTCGGTCAGCATGACCGCGCGGTTGATTCGATGAAAGAGTTGTACGCCCAAAGTGGTTTCCAGTGACCTGATCTGGTGGCTCACGGCGGAAGGCGTCACCCTTAATTCGTCCGCGGCGCGAAGGAAGGAGCCAAGACGCGCAGCGGCCTCGAAAATCTGAATGGCGCGCAAGTGGAGCAGGTGGGTCATGGTTCACATGAATAGAGATCATCTAACTTGGACTTTAATTCCTTTGTTGGTGCCGGGCAAGGTTACTAGGCTCAAGGGATAGAGAATGCGGGCTGACAACCGCAAGATCCGGAGGTGCGTCCACTGGGCTCTCATCGCGAGAGTCCTCCGCTCCTTCTTGCTTGGTCAGCGCTCCTTCGCGAAGGCGAGGGAGGCCGCGCGCTCGAAGGCAATACGAAGGGACACCATCGCCATATGAGCATGACGCGGGATAGCAAGAGCACGGATCTATCCAAGGCAATCAACATCGGGTTTATCGGCCTCGGATCCATGGGCTCAAGGATGGCCGCGCATCTCTGCGCTCGCGGCCACCGAGTGAAAGGATACGACGTCAGAGCTGAAGCTCGCGCCGCGTTCGAAAAGGAAGGAGGTGTCTGGGCCAATGCGGCGAAGGATACCGCGCTGGGCGCGGACTTTCTGGTGCTCATGGTAGTGAACGTTGCCCAGGCAGAGCAACTGCTGTTTGAGGCGGGAGTTCTTGACGCTCTGCCAAAAGAAGGCGGCGTTGTGCTCATGGCGACCTGTCCAGCGGCAGACGTTGAAAGAATATCAAAAGCGGTCACCAAAACCGGCCGCAGCTTCGTCGATGCTCCCGTGTCCGGAGGAGTCGCGGGTGCCGCCTCAGCTACGCTCACCATCATGGCGGCTTGCCCGAACGAAACGTTTTCTCGGGTGGAGCCGCTTCTTCAGGCGATGGGAGACAAAGTGCATCATGTCGGGTCGATTCCTGGGCAGGGGGCGCTGGTAAAGACAATCAACCAGCTCCTGTGCGGCGTGCATCTGGCGGCAGCTGCAGAGGCCGTCTCACTCGGTGCGCAGGCGGACATCGATCCGCAGATCCTGATCAAAATCTTCTCTGAATCCTCAGCGTCCAGCTGGATGTTGCGCGACAGGGGCTCCCGTATGATTGCGGGCGAACCTCAGGTGACCAGCGCCATCGATATCTTCGTCAAGGATCTCGGAATCGTCTTGGATGCCGGCCAGCGTCTGAAAGCGCCGACCCCGCTCGCGTCCATCGCACAGCAGATGTTTTTGGCGGTTTCGGGCCAAGGCTTTGGTCAGGTCGACGACAGTCAGGTCGTAAGAGCGTATCGCGCAATGACCCGTGTGTCGGGAAGGTGAGATGATGCGCCAGGCAAACAGTCATTTCGCTGATCTGAGCGAGGTTTCGCTGCATTACTTGGCCGCCGGCAAAGGCGATCCGGTGGTTCTCCTGCACGGGATCCCTCAATCCTCGTATGAATGGCGGTTCGTGATGCCACGGCTCGCTGAGCGATACTTCGTGATCGCTCCGGACCTTCGTGGACTGGGAGACTCGACCCGTCCGCAATCGGGATACGACAAGAGGACCGTAGCCGAGGACATCTGGCAGCTTGTCAACGGGCACTTGGGAATCGAACGATTTCATCTTGTCGGACACGACTGGGGCGGGCCGGTCGCGTTCTCGCTCGCTGCACATCACCCGGAGGCGGTGTCGAAGCTCGCGATTCTGGACGTGACGATTCCGGGCGATGGCGGAGAGATGTCGCAGGGCGGGCGGCGATGGCATCACCCCTTCTATCGCACTCCGGATCTTCCCGAGGCACTCTGCGCGGGGCGTGAAGAACTAGTGCTGAACTGGTTCTTCGAGAACTACGGCCATCGCGCCAATTGCCTCTCGGAGGACGACAAGCAGGAATATTACCGGACCTACAAAAAGCTCGGGGCGTTCCGAGCAATGTTCGGCTACTACCGGGCCTTTGCGCAGGACGTCGCGGACAATCAGGCGATATTGGCATCGCAAGGCAAGCTCAAGATGCCGGTTTTGGCGCTGGGCGGCGAGAAGGCATTCGGACGCGGGCTCGAAACCATCGAGTCGCTAAAGCGTGTCGCTGAAAATGTGCGGGGCGGCACGATCCCGGACAGCGGACATTGGGTGGCCGAAGAGGCGCCGGAATTCATCTCCGAGGCGTTGTTGGGCTTCTTTGCAGAGAAGGAATAGGCGCAGGCGTTAGCCGGCGCAGAATCGACCAAAGAAAATACCAGTAACATTGTGGAGGAGGAGACGATGAGAAAGTTGTCGCGACGTGGCGTGCTGCACGGGGGAGTTGGTATTGCACTTGGTCTTGCGTATCCCTCGATTGTCAGGGCCGAGCCGCAGTTCAAGTTGAAGTTCGCCAATATCATGCCGAAAGATCATCCGCTCAACACGCGGATGACGGAGGCAGCCGAGGCGATCCTGAAGCTGACCGACGGACGTGTCGCAATCGAGGTCTTCCCGAACAGTCAGCTTGGCACCGACGCAGATATGCTGAGCCAGCTGCGGTCGGGTGCGATCGAGTTCTTCGCATCGTCGGGCCTGATTGTAGCCACCCTGGTGCCGGTCGCTGCGATCACCGGAATCGGATTTGCCTTCGCGGACTATTCCCAGGTCTGGAACGCCGTCGACGGTCCTCTTGGAAAACACATCATCGCGAGCTTCGCCAAGTCGAACATCGTTGCCTTTGAGAAGATGTGGGACAACGGCTTTCGGCAAACCACCTCGGCCAAGAGCCCGATCAAGACGCCCGATGATCTAAAGGGCTTCAAGATCAGGGTGCCGCCGAGTCCGTTGTGGACGTCGCTTTTCAAATCTCTCGGCGCGTCGCCGACCTCGATTCCGTGGGGCGAGACCTATTCCGCTCTCCAGACCAAGGTGGCCGACGGCCTCGAAAACCCGTTGGCGGGAATTTACTTCGCCAAGATGTACGAGGTCCAGAAGTACCTCTCCGAAACGAACCACATGTGGGACGGCTTCTGGTTCCTGGCAAACAAGCGGGCATTTGACGGTATCCCTGCCTCGGACCGCGATGTCATCGTCAGAACGGTCAACGAGGCTGCAGTCAAGCAGCGTGCCGACGTCGCGGCGCTCAACAACTCGCTCCAGGGCGAATTGAGCTCGAAGGGCCTGGAGTTCGTCAAGGTCGATACGGCCGCGTTCCGCTCCAAGCTGCAGCAATCGGGCTTCTACGGCGAATGGAAGGGCAAGTACGGGGACGAAGCCTGGTCTCTTCTCGAGGCAGCGAGCGGCAAGCTGAGCTAGGGCACGATGGCGGTGACTGACGAACCAGTGATGATCGGCGTCCGACCGGGTCTTGGCCCAAGGCTGATAGCTCGGCTGATATCTCTCACCGAGCTGTTCGCGGGCGCGGTCGTTGCGGTCGAAGTCGGAGTGCTGTCGATCGGCGTGATTGCCCGGTATGTCTTCCAAGCGCCGATCGTCTGGACCGACGAACTCGCTCAGATCTTGTTCGTCTGGCTCTCCATGCTCGGCTCCGCCATCGCGCTGCACCGCGGCCAGCACATGCGTATGACAGCCCTTGTCGATCGGTTCGGTCCTTCGGCGCGGGCAAACTGCGAAACGGTGGCGTTGTTGGCTTGCGTCGCCTTCATGGTCCTCATGCTCTGGCCGGCGATCGACTACGCGCATGAGGAGTCGTTTGTGATTACTCCGGCGCTGGAGTTGCCGGGAGCGATGCGCGCAGCGGCGCTGCCCGTGGGCCTCGTCCTCATGGTCGTCTTCGCGCTCGCAAAGGTGGGTTCGATCGCGCTACCGCGGTTGGTGACCGCCTTTTGCCTTGTGGCCGGCATCACTGCGCTCGTGTGGTTGTCTCGCGGCTTCTTCCTTGGCCTCGGAAACCTCAACCTCGTGCTGTTCTTCGTGGGCCTGGTCGGCGTGGCCGTGTTTCTCGGCGTGCCTATCGCATTTGCGTTCGGGATGGCTGCTCTTGGATACATCGGACTTGCAACGAATTCGCCTGTGCTGACGATCGCCGGGCGGATGGACGAGGGCATGTCGCACCTCATCTTGCTCGCTGTTCCGCTCTTCGTATTCCTCGGCTACTTGATGGAACTCACAGGGATGGCGAAGGCGATGGTCGACTTCCTCGCAGCGCTGCTCGGCCATGTCAGGGGCGGGTTGAGCTACGTTCTGATCGGCGCCATGTACCTCGTGTCCGGCATCTCTGGTTCGAAAACCGCAGACATGGCCGCGGTAGCCCCCTCGCTGCTTCCGGAAATGAGGAAGCGTGGACAAAAGAGCGGCGAGCTCGTCGCATTGCTCGCCGCGACCGGCGCCCAGACCGAGACCATCCCACCCAGCCTGGTGTTGATTACGATCGGCTCGGTAACCAGCGTGTCGATCGCGGCGCTCTTTACAGGGGGCTTGGTACCGGCGGTCGTCCTCGGTCTCTTCCTGGCGATGGTCGTTTGGTGGAGGAACAGGCGAGAGGATCTTTCGCACATTTCGAAGCCGCCGCGGCGGGATGTTCTCCGCGCGTTTCTCTTCGCGCTCCCAGCGCTCGCGCTTCCGTTCATCATCAGAGCGGCGGTCGTCGAGGGCGTGGCCACCGCCACCGAAGTCTCGACAATCGGTATCGCATACTCGGTCCTCGTCGGAATTTTGATCTATCGCCGGTGCGACTGGTCGAAATTTCCAAAGATGCTGATCGATACGGCCGCGCTGTCGGGCGCCATTCTGTTTATCATCGGCGCCGCGACAACCGTCGCCTGGTGTTTGACGCAGTCGGGGTTTTCGCGCGATCTCGCAAAGGTCATGGCCTCGCTTCCCGGCGGCGGCCCAACCTTCATGGCTGTGTCGATCCTGATGTTTATCGTGCTGGGGAGCGTGCTGGAGGGAATACCGGCGCTCGTGCTTTTCGCTCCTCTTATGTTCCCAATCGCGAAGGCTGTCGGCCTTCATGAGGTGCACTATGCGATGGTGATCATCCTGGCAATGGGAATGGGTCTCTTCCTTCCGCCATTCGGCGTCGGCTATTACGCGGCTTGCGCGATCAGTCGCGCCGATCCGGCGCAAGGCATCCGTCCCTTGATGGGATACATGCTGGCGCTGCTTGCCGGCCTCGTCGTGGTCGCGTGCATCCCCTGGCTGTCGATCGGCTTTCTCTAGCGCGTCAGCCTCGAATCATTTGATCGGACGGCGAAGAAACAATCACAGGCGTGAACACACAAGGGTTAAACATGACTATCGTGCCGCGAACACCCGTATCTCGAGATCAGGACCTGGATCGGGCGATGGCCAATGCAATCAGGATGCTGTCTCTCGACGCCATCGAGAATGCCAGCGACGGTCATCCTGGTGCACCGCTTGGTTGTTCCGAGATCGCCACCGTCCTGTTCACGCGCCATCTCAAGTTCAACCCCGCCGATCCGACCTGGATCGATCGCGACCGGTTTATCCTGAGCAACGGTCATGGATCGATGTTGCTCTATTCGTTGCTGTACCTGAGCGGATACGAGGCGATCGACATCGAGCAGATCAAGCGCTTCCGTACGCTCGGATCCATCTGTCATGGTCATCCGGAATATGCGGTCGAGCACGGTATCGAAGTTACCACCGGGCCTCTGGGGCAGGGATTCGCTAATGGCGTGGGTATGGCCATCGCCGAAGAATATCTGCGCCAGATGCTCGGCTCCGACCTGCTCGATCACTTCACTTATGTCATCGCGGGTGACGGTTGCCTGATGGAAGGGGTCGCCCAGGAAGCGCTTGCACTGGCTGGCCATCTTCGTCTCGGAAAACTTGTCGTTCTATGGGACGACAATTCGATGACCGACGACGGCAGCACGGATCTGTCGACCAGCGAAGATATTCGGACGCGCTTCCGGGCGGCGGGTTGGCAGGTCCTGGATGCGAACGGACACGATTTCGAATCGGTCGACGTCGCGATCGCGCACGCGAAATCCGATCCGAGGCCCAGCCTCATTGCATGCGCGACGGTGATCGGCCGTGGGTTCCCGCGGCTCGAGGGAAAGCGGGGCGCGCATGGCGGGCGCGTTTTCAAGGAGGATACGCAAGCCGCTCGCGAACGCCTTGGCTGGACCAGTCCGCCCTTTGTTGTCCCTTCGGAGGTCCTGAACGGCTGGCGGAGCTTGATCAGCGCGCGCAATACAGAACGGTACGATGCCTGGAAATCGCGGGTCTCCGAACTTGCGCCTGAGCGACGTGCGCTTTTGGAACGCCTGGCGGACCGCAAGATGCCGGCGGACTGGCAGGCTCCCTTGCGGCAATACAAAGAGTCCGCGCTTTCCTTGCCGGCCCAACCATCCATCCTGTCGTCCGGCGAGGCGGTGGCGACGTTGTTCGACGTATTTCCGGAATTGCTCAGCGGCGCGCCGGATCTTGAGGGGCCCACCTGCCACAAGCGTGACCTGCAGGCTTTCACCGCGACTGAGCGCGGTGGCCGTTTTGTGCACTACGGTGTCCGCGAACACGCGATGGGATCGATCATGAACGGGATGGCCGCTCACGGCGGGATCATGCCGATCGGGGCGACCTATCTCGCCTTCTCTGATTACTTGCGGCCCGCCATCAGGATGGCAGCCCTGATGGGGTTGCCCGTCGTCTTTATCAACAGTCACGATTCCATTGGTATTGGACAGAATGGCCCGACGCATCAGCCGGTCGAATTTTTGGCCTCACTAAGGGCCATCCCCAATATTCTGGTGCTCCGTCCCGCAGATGCCGTCGAGGTCGCCGAGTGTTGGGAGATGGCGCTGTCGCGGCGCGACGGCCCATCGTCCTTCATCCTGTCCCGCCAGGCTCTCCGGCCCGTGAGGACGACGCACTCGAACGAGAATCTGAGCGCGCGCGGGGGCTATGTTCTGGCCGACGCGACAGGCGGAGCACGACGGGTTACGCTGCTGGCGACCGGATCCGAGGTCGCCGTCGCACTCGACGCTAAGGGACTTCTCGAGAAGCTGAATATTCCGACCGCTGTGGTATCGATGCCGTGCTGGGAGGCATTCGAGCAGCAACAAGAGAGTTATCGACGAAGCGTTCTTGGAGAGGACGTGCTGCGCGTAGGCGTTGAGGCCGCCGTCCGGCTCGGGTGGGAGCGCTATATCGGAGACGCCGGCATATTCGTCGGCATGTCCGGCTTTGGAGCGTCGGGACCGGGCGAGGAACTGTTCCGCCATTTCGGGATAACGGCGGAGAACATTGTGACGAAGGTCTTGCAACGTCTTGAGTCCGGCAAGCAATCGTGACGGCCGATCCGGCCGTAAGTCGAGCGCGACGCCGATGGCCGGGGAACGAGGCCAGCGCACGATCACGCCCGCCGACGTTTGCCTGACCGATCCTCCCTTTGCCCCGTGTTTGGTCCCTCTGCTGCATGCAGGCTGTCTGACTATCTACTGACCGGTAGCCCGGAGGGCCTGTAGGGCGCCCGGCGGATTAGGATCGGTCACGTTGCGTGGCCGGTTCCAGTCGCAAGGCTTGACAGAAATAATGCATACATTAATAAATGCACAGAGACGTTTTTTTGCGGACTTGGGACCCTGGCCGCAGCTGAGGGAGCCGGTGATGAAGAGTTCGATCCAGCGAGTAAAGGCGATCGTGTTCGATACGTTCGGCACGGTGGTGGACTGGCGTGGAAGTATCATTCGCGACCTCTCGGCGTGGGGGGAATGCGAAGGGATCAAGGCGGATTGGGCCGCGTTGGCCGACAGCTGGCGGGGGCGGTACGAACCCGAGAAAGATCGGGTCAGGACCGGGGAAATCGCCTGGACGAATCTCGACGAGCTGCACGCTCATGCCCTCGATCAGGTTCTGGCTGAACTTAACCTGGAAGTCCTGTCAGTGGATCAGCGCCGGCACATCAACCGCGTATGGCACAGGCTGGAAGGCTGGCCCGATGCGGTCGAGGGGCTAACCCGCATCAAGCGCCGATACGTCATCGGCCCATTGTCGAACGGGAATGTTGCGCTGCTCGTCAATATGGCGAAGCATGCCGGGCTGCCGTGGGACAACGTCTTCTCTTGCGAGCTGTTTCGGCACTATAAGCCACATCCCGAGACCTATCTCGGCGTGTGCAGGCTCATGTATCTCGATCCAGCGGAGGTCATGATGTGCGCTGCGCATAATGGCGATCTCGCTGCTGCCCGGGCAGCTGGCCTGAAAACGGCCTTCATCCCGCGTCCGACCGAGCATGGTCCGGGCCAGAAGACCGACCTCGAGCCGACGCAGGATTGGGACGTCGTGGCCAACGACATTATCGAACTTGCCGAGCGCGTCGGCGCCTAAATACACGCCAGTCTGCGGGCCCAGTTGAGAAGAGGATATAGCGCAATGCAGTCCTACAAGATGTTCGTCGGCGGAGAATGGGTCGACGCGGTGGGCGGCGAATGCTTCGAGTCTCTCAATCCTTTCACGGGCAAGGCCTGGGCAACGATCCCGCGGGGAAAGCCTGCGGATGTCGACCGCGCCGTGGCGGCGGCCAAGGCTGCATTCAGAACGGGGCCCTGGCCAAAGCTGACGGCGACCGAGCGCGGACATCTGCTCCGACGCCTTGGCGATCTCATCGCCGAACACGCCGAGCAACTCGCCCGAACCGAGGTGACGGACAACGGCAAGCTCATCAACGAGATGGCGTTCCAGCTGAAGTACATTCCGCAGTGGTATTACTATTTCGGCGGCCTTGCGGATAAGGTCCAGGGCGCTGTCATCCCGATCGATAAACCGCAGACATTCAATTTCACACGGCAGGAGGCCCTCGGGGTATGCGTCGGCATCACCGCCTGGAATTCGCCGCTTCTGCTTCTCGCCTACAAGCTCGCTCCGGCGCTCGCTGCGGGAAACACCTTCGTCGCAAAGCCGTCTGAGTTCACGTCCGCCTCAACGCTGGAGTTCGCGAAGCTTGTGGACAAGGCCGGCTTTCCGCCAGGCGTTTTCAACGTGGTTACCGGGTTTGGAGGTGAGATCGGCGACGCCCTGATCTCGCATGCCGATGTTGCAAAAGTTGCTTTCACCGGAAGCGAAGCCACCGGGCGTCGAATCGGCGAACTGGCGGCACGCAGCTTCAAGAAGGTGACGCTCGAACTCGGCGGCAAATCGCCTCACATCGTCTTCGACGATGCGGAAATCGACAACGCGGTCAAAGGCGTCATCTCGGGGATTTTCGCCGCGACCGGACAGACATGCATCGCCGGTTCACGTCTCCTCGTTCATCGGAGCATCCACGATCAGTTCGTGGAGCGCGTCGTCGCGTTTGCCAGACGGGCCAAGAAGGGTGATCCGCTCCTGGCCAGCACGCAGGTCGGCCCCGTCACGACGCCCCCTCAATATCGCAAGATTCTTGACTACATCGACGTAGCGAAGGGTGAGGGAGCCACCTGCGTGCTGGGTGGTGGGCCGGCGACCGGGCCTGACATCGGAGAAGGCGGTTACTTCGTCGAACCGACGATATTCACGGGGGTGCACAACCGGCTGCGCATTCCCCAGGAAGAGGTCT
>Ga0102590_1002264_pt1 | contig 23634 bp, 18 predicted proteins | sample AraplaMF_Col_mMF_FD_76859 | JGI IMG/M metagenome (GOLD analysis project Ga0102590, IMG submission 76859) | Arabidopsis root microbial communities from the University of North Carolina, USA - plate scrape MF_Col_mMF | ecosystem: Host-associated > Plants > Roots > Endosphere | place: USA... | reverse complement strand
GGCACACAGGGCGTGGGCAAGGCGGCGAACGTATCTGTAGTAATTTCTATGTTCCTCATCTTTATAGAAGAAGTGGTTATCGTACAACTGATCAATGCAATAAGGTAAGCGTATGAAGTCATTTACACCGGATATAGACTGGAATGAAACGGTTATTTCGATCAGGGACCTGTATAAATCCTTCGGGGATAACCATGTGCTCCGGGGCGTGAACCTGGACGTGCATAAAGGCGAGAACGTAGTGGTATTGGGCCGCTCGGGTACGGGTAAATCCGTACTGATCAAGATCATTATACGCCTGCTGGAACAGGATTCCGGCACCGTGGATGTTATGGGGCAGGAAGTGGACGGTCTGGACCATGAAGGTTTGCGGGAACTGCGGCTGAAAGTAGGCTTCTGCTTTCAGCACGGGGCCCTGTACGACAGTATGACCATCAGCGAGAACCTCAATTTCCCCCTGGAAAGGAACGAGCCCCACATGAGCCGGGAAGAAAGGAACCGGCGCATAGACCTCGTACTGGAAGCCGTAGGCCTGAGCCATACCAAAGACCAGATGCCCTCCGAGCTGTCGGGCGGGCAGCGTAAACGTATCGGCATCGCCCGTACACTGATCCTCCGGCCGGATATTATGTTGTATGATGAGCCTACCGCCGGACTGGATCCCATCACCTGCACAGAGATCAATAATCTGATCAATGAGGTACAGCACCGGTTTAAAACCAGCTCTATCATCATCACACATGACCTTACCTGTGCCAAAGCCACGGGAGATAACATTGCGGTAATGAAAGAAGGGAAGTTCATTGTCAAGGGCACCTTTGACGAGGTATTCCGCGAAAACGATGAACTGATCAGGGAATTCTATGAATATAACTTTACTGAATAGCTATGCAAACAAGAACTAAAACAAGAACCGTTGTAGTAGGCATCTTCATCTTTGTAGGCCTGGTGATCTTCTGTCTGGCCGTACTGGTACTGGGCGGACAGAAAAAGGCCTTCATGCCTTCCGTGCAGGTCCGTGCCATGTTCCAGGATGTAGGCGGCCTTGCCAAAGGGAACAATGTATGGTACTCCGGTGTGAAGGTAGGCTCTATCAAAAAGCTCACCTTCCTGGACCCGCATAAGATTGAAGTGCTGATCAACATAGACAGGAACTATGTGGCCTTTATTCATAAGGACGTAAAGGCCAAAGTAAGCTCGGATGGTTTGATCGGCAACAAGATCATCGCCCTGAGCGGCGGCACCCCGCAAGCGCCCGTGATCGAGGACGGCGACGAAGTACAGGCCGAAACCAGCATCAGCAGCGATGAGCTGATGAACACCCTGCAGGTCAACAATAAGAACCTCGTAGATATCACCGGTAACCTGAAAGAGATCACCAATACCATTGCCGCAGGCAAGGGCAATATTGGAAAACTGTTGAAGGATACCACCGTGTACGACCGCCTGGAACGTACCCTGGCCAGTCTGCAGCAAACTTCCGCCAATGCCCAGCGTCTGACCACCAACCTGTCTGCTTACAGCGCCCGGCTGCAAACCAAAGGCGTACTGGCCAATGAGCTGGTGAGCGATACCATGGTATTCAGCAGATTACGCAGCACCGTGGCCAGTATGGATCAGGCGGCTCAGAGCGCCAACGAGACTGTGAAGAACCTGCAGAGCATGAGCACAAACGTTAATCAGCAGCTCAGCAATCCGCAATCTGCCGCGGGCGTATTGCTGAACGACCCGCAAACGGCGCAGCACCTGAAGCAGACCATCATCAACCTGGATAGCAGCACCGGCAGGCTGAATCAGAATATGGAAGCCCTGAAACATAATTTCTTCCTCAGAGGCTATTTCCGCAGACAGGAAAAGGCGGCAAAGAAAGCAGCGGAACAGCAACAGAAAGAACTGGAACGCCAGCAGAAAGAAGCGGAAAAAGCCAAACAACAATAAGCGCCGCGCTTTGGTGAAACGCGGCGCCAGTGGAGTGATGTGCAGATTATTCCAGGATCGTTTTAAGCTCCAGGTAGGCTTCGAGCCCGTATGCGCCGAACTCCCTGCCAATACCCGATTGTTTAAATCCACCGAAAGGCGCCTGCGGATCATGGGAGAAGCCGTTGATACAAACCCTGCCAGCATCAATACGCGCTGCTACCCGCCTGGCCCTTTCCGTGCTGGATGAGCTTACATAAGCTGCCAGTCCGTAAGTAGTATCATTGGCAATCGCAATAGCTTCTTCTTCTGTTTTATAAGGGATGATAGACAGTACGGGGCCGAAGATCTCTTCCTGGGCAATCCGCATATCATTCCGCACATTGGTAAAGATGGTGGCTTTTACAAAATTGCCGTCTTCCAGTCCTTCCGGTTTGCCTTCACCACCGGCCAATAAAGTAGCCCCTTCTTCCAGTCCGAGCCTGATGTAATTTTGCACACGCTCATACTGCTTTTGGCTTACCATAGGCCCTACATTTGTTCTTTCATCCCCGGGATTGCCCACCTGCACCTGTTGTACAGCCGCTTTAGCCAAAGCGTTCACTTCTTCCAGCTTGTTCTCCGGCACCAGTAAACGTGTAGGCGCAATACAGGCCTGTCCGTTATTCATATAGGCGCCAAAGATGGCCATCGGTATTGTCTTCTGCAGATCAGCATCGTCTAAAATAACATTGGGTGATTTACCGCCCAGTTCCAGCGTAACACGTTTCATGGTATCTACCGCCGAGCGGGCAATGGTTTTACCCACTACGGTAGAACCGGTGAAGGAGATCTTGGCGATGTCCGGATGCCGGGTGATCTCTGCTCCTACCACACTACCCAGGCCGTTTACAATGTTGAAAACACCTTTAGGCAAACCGGCTTCGTGCAGGCATTCGGTAATGAGCTGTGTTTGTGCCGCGCTCATTTCACTGGGCTTGATCACGGCAGTACAGCCGGCGGCAATGGCAGTGGCCAGCTTACCACAGATAAAACCGTTGCTGGCATTCCAGGGAGTGATGATGCCTACTACGCCCACCGGCTGCAGTCTTACTTTTGATTGGCCCATGGTCTTCTCAAAATCGAACTGCTTCAGTGTTTCGATCATGGAAGTAAATCCGCTGATGATAAACTGTACGCTCATTCTGCAAAACTGCAGGGTGCCTCCATATTCTTCCACCATCACATTCACCAGTTCTTTTTCACGTTTGCTGACGGCTTGCTGCAGCGCCTGCAGGTAAGCAATACGTTCTTCCCGGGTGGTTTTTGAGAAGCTTATAAATGCCTGTTTTGCGGCGGCGATAGCTGCCCTTGTATCTTCTTCATCACCTAAGGTAACTTCTCCTGTTTTTTGATTGGTTACCGGACTAATAAGGTCAAAAGTCTCCGTACCGTGCGGCTTTACAAATGCGCCGTTGATATACACCTGATCTATCTTTTTCATTGTTGAATAATTTAGTAATACAAAGGTCCGCTCTTTGGCGCTAGACAGCTTTGCTGAAATGCTCAAAATAGTTTGTTGAAAAGTTCAGCTTAAAAGCGGACAATCCTGTATCGAAAGCGGACAGTTATTAAAATAAAACAATATGTACTTTACTGAGGAATATAAGCGCAGCAGGCTGGCATATTCTTCGTGTCCCTAGCCCTGTCAACTACTGCTATGCTGAAAAACTATATTAAAGTTGCCTGGCGCAACCTGCGGAACAGCCGGATCTACTCCTTTATCAATATCGTGGGCCTTGCCACTGGAATGGCTGCTGCCCTGATCATAGGATTATGGGTATGGGATGAAGTATCCTTCGATACCTATCACCGCAACTATAAACAGCTGGCACGGGTAATGGTGGATGCAACGGCAGAAGGCAAGATCTTTACGGGCAGTACGGTTTCACAACCAATGGGATATGAGCTGCATAACAAATACGCCGACGACTTTAAACATGTAGCCCTGGTATCCTGGCGTGCGGCACATATACTGGCCGCAGGCGAAAAGCAGTTGTCACAAACAGGTATGTGGGCAGAAGATGCGTTCCCGGATATGTTCTCCTTACAAATGCTGCAGGGCGACCGGCAGGCACTGAAAGATCCCTCTTCCCTCCTGCTCTCGCAGTCAACGGCGAAAGCGCTCTTTGGCGATGCCGATCCGCTGAATAAGGCAGTACGCATCGATAGCAAATTTGACATGAAAGTGGCCGGCGTTTATAAAGACCTGCCCCGCAATACTACCTTCAATGATCTGAAAGTGATATTGCCCTGGACCACCTATGCGAATAATACAGAAAGCTGGATAAAAGATGCGCAGACGCAATGGGAAAATCATATGTGCCAGCTATATGTGCAGCTGAATGATCATGCGGATATAAAGAAAGTAAGCGCAAAAATTAAAAGTGTTCCAACGCCACATATCACCTTTTCAAAAGAAGAGCTGCAGCTGCACCCCATGAGCCAATGGCGCCTCTATAATGATTTTGTCAATGGCCAGGTAAGCGGCGGTGGTATCGGTATGGTATGGCTGACAGGCATGATAGGTCTTTTCATCCTGCTGCTGGCTTGTATTAATTTTATGAACCTCTCTACTGCCAGGAGTGAAAAACGCAGCCGCGAAGTGGGGATCCGCAAAGCGATTGGCTCCTTACGCGGACAGCTGATCGGGCAGTTCCTCAGTGAATCTATGATCGTGGTGCTGATAGGCATGCTATTGTCTATAGTACTGGTGCAGCTATCACTGCCTTTCTTCAACGGGCTGATGGATAAGACCATGCGCATTCCCTGGGGCAGTCCGCTATTCTGGTTGCTGATATTAGGTTTTGCCTTCATCACCGGACTGATATCCGGCAGCTATCCGGCTTTCTATTTGTCTGCCTTTGAGCCGGTGAAGGTGCTGAAAGGCACTTTCCGTGCAGGACGTTTTGCCAGCCTGCCCCGCAAAGTACTGGTAGTTGGACAGTTTACCATCTCTGTTGCCCTGATCACCAGTACCCTGATCGTTTACCGCCAGATACAACATGCACAGCACCGGCCCGTGGGCTATACCCGCGAAGGGCTGATCACGGTGGATATGAATACGCCGGATATACAGGGTCATTACGATGCTATCCGGGCCGACCTGCTGCGTACCGGCGCGGTAGCCGATATGGCGCAATCCAACAGCGCGCCTACAGAAGTATGGTCGAATAACATTCTTAGCTGGAGAGGTAAAGATCCCAGCCTGGTGGTAAGCCCCGGCACCATTGCTGTATCACATGATTTTGGCAGTACGCTTGGCTGGACGATCGTGCAAGGGCGCGATTTCTCGCGCAGTTTCGCTGCTGACACCGGCGCTTTTATATTAAATGAGGCCGCCCTGAAGCTTACCGGCTTCAAGCATCCTATTGGTGAGCTGATACGATGGGGAGACCAGGAGCATCCGGTGATCGGTGTAGTAAAGGATATGATCATGCAATCTCCTTATGAACCGGTAAGGCCGGTCATCTTTCATTTGAACCCAACCTGGGCACGCCTGATGACCGTACGTATAAAACCTGGCATACCCATGGGTGAAGGCCTGGCTAAGATCGAACCTGTATTTAAAAAATATAACCCGGGCAGTCCCTTTGTATACAAATTCGTAGATAACGAGTATGCCGCAAAATTCAGTGATGAACAACGTGTTGGCAACCTGGCCACTATCTTCGCGATCCTGGCCATCTTCATTTCCTGCCTGGGATTATATGGACTTGCATCCTTTGTGGCAGAACAGCGCACCAAAGAGATAGGCATCCGAAAAGTAATGGGCGCATCTGTGTTCAATCTCTGGCAACTGCTGTCTAAAGATTTTGTGACATTGGTAATGATCTCCTGTGCTATTGCTATTCCGCTGGCCTGGTATTTATTACATCAGTGGCTGCAGCACTATGAGTATCGCACGCAGTTATCCTGGTGGATCTTTGCGGCTGCGACGATCGGGGCATTGATCATCACGTTAATGACGGTGAGCTACCAGGCTTTCCGTGCGGCGGTGATGAACCCGGTGAATAGTTTGAAGGCGGAGTAAAGGATATCAGAATTCCAGCGGCAGTACCATTTGGTTGACTATAGGCTCCAGGTTCTCCAGCGATTGCCGTAAGCGTTCTTCCATTTTGGTTTTCTCACTTAGTCCGAACAGGAATTGGCGTACGGGATTCTTTTGCAGGTAGAAATCCATGGTCAGACGTGCCCGATGCTCATTTACTTTTTCAATAGTAAAGTACATAGAGCTTTTACGCTTTTCGTCTGTTTCGCTGAAAACGATCTTCTCTTCCGGGTTGTAGGAAAAGCTGCTGATAAACATCAGCACCTGCTGCCCGTTATCCAATAAATGACGGTGACGGCTGCCTACACCTGGCAGAAAATGTTCCACTTCGTCTATCTCTTTGATCCCTACCTGCCAGAGGTGGCGGAACTCAAAGTGAATGACTGTATAGCCCAATGTTTTAATATCCACATCATATTCTTTTGAGACGGACACCATTTTTGCCTTGGTGGCCAGCTCCAGGTGTGGGCCTGGTTCGGTAGGCAGCTCATTTCTGAGATGGGTTAACTGGGTATAATGAAAAGGAATGGTACCGGTTTCTGTTTCTTTAGTGCTGGCATCCCATGTCATCCATTGGGCCAGTCCGGCAGGCGGCGTATCCTTATCTTGCAGCAGATTATCGGTCACCAGCCAGTATTCATGTTTATCAATATCGTTTTTCAGCAGCTGGTGCGCAACGATCACATCTTTACCGATCAGCTTACTGAAGTTCTTTACATTATAAGTGGTGAATTCGCCGTAGTGAGTAATGACCTTGAGTGTAAGGCCGACTGCAGATACGCAGGCCCGGCACTGGCAGATCTTGCGGTTGTCGTAAGCACTGAGGTGGCGATGGAACTCGCAGAACATCAGTTCTACCTGTTTGTAGATAGCTTCCAGCTCGAGTGGTTGTCCGAACTTGTAGAAAAGAATAGCATCTCCTTCGATCTCTGATATTTCGAGGCCAATTTTGTTGGCATTGATCAGTACTTCCAGCAGCTGCTGGATAATGTGGCGACTGTGCTCGATCTCAATTTCGTTGATAAAACGGGTAAAGCCACTTATATCGGGAATGAAAAGCAGCCCTTTGTTCTCCATTTTTTTTGATAAAGATAGGAAAAAAGTCAATGGTCGATGGTCCATGAACTGTGGACCATCGACCATCGGCTATGGACTATTCCGGAATGATCCCGCCTTGAATCAATCCCGTCAAACTCTTCGTTACAATGGTGCCGTTATCATCAAAGGTTACGGTAGCAGCACCATTGATGGCATAGCGGCCCAATATAGACCTCACGACTGTTCCGGAAAAACTTTGCACGGTCAGCACCTGACCTCCTATCTTGCGTTGAACGGTGATAGCCGTTAAGGGATAAGGAGAAGTAGCGGAAAGGTCTGCCCAGAAAGTGTAATAATAAACAGGGTCCGTATCCTGATACCCTACGCCTGTTCCCGGAGGCAGTACGATCAGTTTACGGGCAACAATTTTTTCAGCCGGCACTGGCTTAAAAGAAAAGAACAGGAACATGGAAAAAGTGAAACAGAGGGATGCTAATAGTTTTTTCATAGCATAGTGGGTTATGGGTTAAAGATGAGGGTTTATCCATCTAATATACTTATAAATTCTAAAACATAAAATATTCATGATGCTGCACAAGGAATATTTTTTCTATTCTTAACACAATCATAAAACGCGCTAATCCTTTATTTACAATGCATTCACAGGATGTCATAAAAAATACCTAATTGTAAATCAAGAGCTTTATCAGCAGGCGTTCTTCCGTTTTGCGTAAATCAATTTCCTTTTTTGATCAACCACCCATACATTTTCCGGATAGTTTTGCAAGCATTAAACCGTAAAAGACACACTAAAGCCGGTTGAAGTATCCGCCCTTCTTACCTGCTGAGAGACCTTTATTAAAAACCCTTAACACCCTTTAATACTTCCATGGAAACTCAAGTAATAGTTCAGGAAGTTAACCTGAAACAGGACCAGGACATAGGGATCATGCCCCCTATGTCGCCACCGGTCATTCTCATCACTGCCGATGAAAGAGCGGAGATCACCCGGATGGGTAAAGCCCTTAAAGAAAAATACGGGAGCTACGAAAACCCGGAATACATTGCCATGCTGCATTTAAATGCATACAGGCTGTTGCCGGAACGTATTGCCAGGCTGCTGATGCAGATGGGCACTGATTTTTCTCCCCGCCAGTATGGCGCTATTATCCTGAAAGGCCTGGTAGAAGTAGACCAGACCGCATTAGGCCCTACACCGCCCAGCTGGCGCGAAATGGATAAAGAACGGATGCAGGAATACGGATTTATTTCCTCGCTGCTGCATGGCGCCGTACCTTCCAAACCCGTAGAATACTTTGCGCAAAGAAAAGGCGGTGGCCTGCTGCATGCGATTATCCCGGAAAAAGAAATGGCCTTTTCACAAACCGGATCCGGATCAAAGACCGAGCTGTTTGTACATACGGAAGACGCCTTCCTTTTCAATCCCGCAGATTTCCTGAGCTTCCTGTATGTGCGCAATGAAGAGCAGGTGCCCTCCATGCTGTATTCCATCCGCTCGCATGGCCGTCCCGGCGCTGCTTTGCAGCCGCTCTTCGCGCCTGTTTACAAATGTCCGAAAGATGCGAATTATGCACAGGAGGAAGCCGGCGGAGAAGGTACGCTGACTTCCGTATTGTACGGCAACCCGGAAGCGCCCTTCATCCGCTTTGATGCTGCAGAACAGATCTATAACAAAGCCGCCGGCCAGAGCGAAGAAGCCATGGAACAGCTGGTCAGCTTCTGGCAGGAAGCGCGTACCCTGATCTACGACGGCTTTATACCCGAAGCAGGTGATCTGATCTTTGTGAACAATCATCTTTGCGCGCATGGGCGCAATGCCTTCACCGCCGGGTTCAGAAATGAGAACGGCGCCATGGTGCCCTGCGAACGCCGTATGATGCTGCGCATGATGAGCAAAGCAAGCCTGCTGCATATCCAGTCAGTTATTCACCCGGAAAATCCATACCTGGTAATGGAAGAACATTACGGAAAGATCTACCCGCAGGACTGCTAACAAAAATAATTTTATGGGAAACACGACATTCATGACAACTCCGGTTGGCAGTGGCCCTTTTTTTCTCCGACCGCTGCAAATGGAGGAAGACATCCCTGTGATCCATAACTGGGTGAACAGGGAATACGCCCGCTATTGGCAGATGCAGGACTCCACGCTGGAAGATGTACGCGCCGCCTATACGAAGATCACGCAGGCAAAAGGCTCCAGCGTATTCATGGGCTTCTATAATGATCAGCCTGCGTTCCTGCTGGAATGCTATTGGGTAATGAACGATCCCCTGGGCGCGTATTACGACGCCAGAACAGGCGATTACGGTTTTCATATACTGGTAGCGCCGGCAGATCAACCCATCCACAATTTCACCTGGAATGTATTTACGGCGATCATCGACTTCATGCTGTCAGACCCCGCGGTAGAAAGGCTGGTAGTAGAACCGGACGTGCGTAACGACAAGATCCATGTGCTGAATAAGCGCGCAGGCTTTGCTTATCAGAAGATCATTGACCTGCCGCAGAAACAAGCCTACCTGGCCTTCTGTACAAGGGAGCAATATGCTGCTGCTAAAAAAGCGGAGCTTCCAACCCTCCAGGGGTTTGGAACCCCCGGAGGGTTTTACACCAAACAGGTGCCTGAACTGGGCAGCTTTTCTTTCCGCCCCCTGCAGATAGAAAAAGATATTGCGCTGGTCCACAACTGGGTGAACCGCGACTATGCCAAATACTGGCAGATGCAGCATACCACCGTAGAGCAGGTAACTGCCGCCTACACGGCTATTACGCAGGGCAAACATTCGCATGCCTTCATGGGCTTCTACAACGGCACACCAGCCTTCTTATGGGAAAGCTACCGGGCCATGAATGATCCTATCGGTAAGTACTACGAGGCACTGGAAGGCGATTACGGGCTGCACCTGCTGGTAGCGCCGGTAGAAACACCCATCCACCATTTCACGCTGCACATCCTGAAAACGATCATTGATTTTATGTTGACCAATCCTGCGGTGGAAAGACTGATCGTGGAGCCGGATGTACGCAATGAAAAAATGCATGTGCTCACCAAACGTGTAGGATTTGAATACCTGCAGGAAATACAGCTGCCGCAGAAAACAGCTTACCTGGCCTTCTGCAGCCGGAAACAATATGCCGCACACGACTCATCACTTCATTCAAACAAAAAGATCTATGCAAGCAAACCTTATAGCTCCTGAGAAGAACGGTCCGGCTATTGTTGCCGCCAACCCTTATAAAGATATTTTTCACGAAGGCGCCGCGGCAGAATATCATGCAGCCATCACTGGCGCCCGCCAACTGGTGAGCTCCTTCCTGCAAAACACCCGCCAGCCCTTCAGCGGCGTCAGGCCTAACGAATTACGGGCCTTGTTTGACCAGGTGGCATTTGATACGCCTCTGCCAGATTACGAGAGCCTCTTCCGCGAAGTGGAAACATTATACGTGCAGCATGCAACGGCCTTTCATCTGCCTCATTATATCGCTCATCTTAACTGCCCGGTAGTGATACCCGCACTGGCTGCAGAAGTACTGATCGCTGCCATCAACTCTTCCCAGGATACCTGGGATCAGAGCGCAGGCGGTACATTGATGGAACAGAAGCTGATCAGCTGGACCTGTAACGAGATCGGTTTCAGCAGCGATGCAGACGGCGTATTTACTGCCGGCGGATCACAAAGCAACCTGATGGGCCTCCTGCTGGGCAGGGATCATTATGCACGCGAATACCTGCATCATAATATCCGTAAACATGGGCTTCCGCCCGAAGCGTCCCGCTTCAGGATCTTCGTTTCTGAAATGACCCATTTCAGCATCCAGAATACCGTATCGCTGATGGGCCTGGGCGAACAATCACTCGTGAAAGTTAAGACCGACAGCGGCTTCCGCATGGATGCTGCCCAGCTGGAACTGGCCGTTAAAAAAGAACTGGAACAGGGAAATCTGCCCATTGCCGTAGTGGCTACCGCAGGCACCACTGATTTCGGCAACATTGACCCGCTGGCGGCTATTGGCAGAATAGCTTCCAAATACAAGCTCTGGTTCCATGTGGATGCGGCCTACGGCTGCGGACTTTTACTTTCCGCTAAACACCGGCATCTATTGAACGGTATTGAAAAAGCCAATTCCGTTACTACAGATTATCACAAAGCATTCTTCCAGCCCATCAGCAGCAGCGCATTGCTGGTCAAGAACCGTCAGTACCTGGATCTCATCACCCACCATGCTGACTATCTGAATCCGCAGGAAAATGATTTTGAAGGGCTGAACCAGATCAATAAAACGATCACCCAAAGCACCCGCCGTTTTGATGCCCTGAAGCTGTGGTGCACCCTGCGCCTGATGGGTAAACAACAACTGGGAGCATATATAGACACCATCATCGAAACGACCCGGCAAACAGCCGCTATCCTTGATAAAGATCCGGACTTTGAGCTGCTGACGCATTCCGATCTCAGCGCGCTGGTGTTCCGCTATCTTCCTGCCGGAATAGTAGGCAATGCGGCGGCTGATAAACTGAACCAGTATATCAAGAAGGAAATGTTCCAGGAAGGGAAAGCGATCGTGGCCGGCACCCGGGTGAATGATGCCTTTTACTTGAAGTTCACTTTACTCAACCCGATCACCACGCTGCAGGATATACGCGATATACTGGGTATTATTAAACGGCATGGAACTGCTTTTATAAAATAATTAAACCTAAGCACATGAAACCTCCTATAAACGTGTCCCCGGAACAAGCCGCTGCTCATCTCCAGCCGGAAATATGGCAACAGGTGAACCGGCTGCATCTCCGCAAGATCCTTTGCGAATTTGCCCATGAACTGATCATACATCCGCAGCTGCAACACAGCGAAGACGGATGGGGCTATTATAAACTCCCCGCAGACATTCCCGGTATTGAATACCGTTTCCGCGCTAAAATACTGAGCCTGGACCACTGGTATATCGATACTGCTTCTATTGAGAAATATGTGAACCATGAAAGCGTTCCGCCGGAGTCTATTCCCTTCATCATCGAGTTCCGCGAAACCATAGGCATCAGCGAAACCGTGATGCCGGTGTACCTCGAAGAGATCAACAGCACCCTTTGCGGCAGCGCTTATATGCACACCTATAACAAGCTTACTGCCGCAGCGCTGGCCGTATCTGACTACCAGGTGATAGAACAGGCCATGATGGCCGGGCATCCCTGCTTTGTAGCCAACAATGGCCGTATCGGTTTTGACGCCGGCGATTATCGCCAATATGCTCCCGAAGCTGCAGATCCCTTTGCATTGATCTGGGTAGCGGCAAACCGCAGCAGAACTGGCTATGCCGGTGTTACTGACCTTGCTTATGATCAGCTGATACAGGAAGAACTGGGAGATGATACCCTCGCATCTTTTAATCGCGTGCTGGAAGAGATGAGCCTGCGCCCTGCAGACTATTATTTCATCCCCATTCATCCCTGGCAATGGTTCAATAAGCTGGTGCAGCTCTTTGCCGAGGATATTACCGAAAAGCAACTGGTGTACCTGGGGTATGGACCGGACCAATACATTCCGCAACAGTCCATTCGTACCTTTTACAACATCAGCTCACCGGAACGGCGTTATACCAAAACTTCTTTGTCTATTCTCAATATGGGCTTCATGCGGGGATTACATGCGAGCTTTGTGCTGACGGCCCCACCCATCAGTGAATGGGTGAATGCTATTGTGGAAAGCGATATTTACCTGAAGAGGAAAGGTTTTGTGCTGCTGCAGGAAGTAGCCGCTGTTGGTTATACCAACCCGCATTATGCCAGCATCATTAAAGACGACAATTCCTCCTACAACGGTATGCTTTCCGCACTCTGGCGTGAAAGTCCGAAGCAACGGCTGAAACCTGGTCAGCGTTTAATGACCATGGCCGCCCTGCTGCATGTAGACAGCTATGGCAATGCCCTGCTGCCGGAACTGATCAAAGCTTCAGGGCTCAGCACCAGCGCCTGGCTGCAACGCTACCTGGATGTTTATTTAAGTCCGCTGCTGCATTGCTACTACTATCACGACATGCGCTTTATGCCGCATGGGGAGAACCTGATCCTGATCCTGGAAGATCATATCCCGGTGGGCGCTATCATGAAAGACATCGGCGAAGAAATAGCGGTGTTGAACAAAGACATTCCCATGCCGGATAATGTCAGGCAGATCTATATGAATGTAGCCGAAGAGCTGCGGATACTGTCCATCTTCACACAGGCATTCGACTGCTTCTTCCGCTTCCTGCAAAATATCCTGGTAGAACATGCTGACTTCCCGGAAGAACAGTTCTGGCAGCTGGCAGCTAATTGCATCCTGGCCTACCAGCAACAGCATCCGGAACTGCAGGACAAATTCAACCGTATCGACCTGTTTGCGCCGGAGATCGTCAAAACCTGTCTGAACCGGCTGCAGATCCGCAATAACCGGAAGATGGTGGATCATATGTACAATCCTTTCAAGAGCCAGCAGTTTGCCGGGACTTTGAAAAATCCGATGGCGGCTTATAAACTGCAAGCAGCATTAGTTTGAAGGTTTGAGGGTTTAAAAGTTTGAAGGTCTTCGAATAATGGCAGTATACCTTCAAACCCTCTAACTATCAAACTTTAAAACGTAAAACTTTAAAAATGAAGACGACCAATATATCAACAATTGCCCATCTTCAACCGGAAGTATGGGAAAAAGTGACCCGCCTGCATATCAGCAAAATAATCGCCGAGCTGTCGCATGAAGGGATCTTACAGCCGGCCTTACAATCTTCACAGAACGGATGGGGCCATTACAGCCTCCACGTAGAAAAGCTCCAAACGGAGTACCGTTTTAAAGCGAAGGTGATGAGCTTACAGCATTGGGTAGTGGATCCGGCATCCATAGAAAAAATAGTAGCCGGTGATACTGCTAAACTGGAAGCAGTGAGTTGCATCATTGAACTGAACGAACAGATCGGCATCGCCCCTGAGGCCCTGCCGGATTATATGGAAGAAGTAGCAGGCACTTTGTACGCCAGCGCGTATATACATGGCAGTGATACGTTGTCTGCTGCGCAGCTGGCGCAGGCGGATTATCAAAGCATAGAACGCTCGATGACCGGCCATCCCCGCTTTATTATCAACAACGGCCGCATAGGTTTCGATATGGACGACTATGCGCAGTATGCGCCCGAAGCCGCCAGTCCGCTAAGCCTGGTTTGGCTGGCCGGGCACAAAAGCCGCGCTGAGTTTACCGGCATCGGGGGATTGGCTTATTTACACCTACTGGAACATGAGCTAAGTGCAGCGGATATTGCCAATTTTAATGAGCTCCTTCGCAGCAAAGGACTGGACCCCGCAGATTATTATTTTATCCCTGTACATCCCTGGCAGTGGTACAACAAACTGCTGAACATCCTTGCACCGGATATTGCCGCCAGGCGGCTGGTATGCCTGGGCTATAGCGAGGATAAATACCTGCCCCAGCAATCCATTCGTACTTTCTTTAATAGTAGTCAACCGGAGAAGTATTATGTAAAGACCGCCCTGGCTATTCTCAATATGGGTTACGTGCGCATCCTCTCCCCTTACTTTATGCGTACTACGCCGGCTATTAACGAATGGGTATATTCCATTGTAGAACAAGATCCCTACCTGCAACAACACGGCTTCTGCGTATTACGCGAATTAGCGGCTGTAGGTTACACCAATCAATACTATGAAGCGGCGCTGCAGGCGGATAGTCCGTATAAAAAGATGCTGGCGTCTTTATGGCGTGAAAGCCCGGTGTCTAAATTGAAAGCTGGTCAGCGGCTGAGCACCATGGCCGCGCTCTTGCATACAGATACCAGTGGCAATGCTTTATTGCCCGAGCTGGTGAAGGCATCCGGCTTGTCAACCGCAGCATGGGTACAACAATACCTGCGCTGCTATATGAGTCCTCTGTTGCATTGTTTTTACCAATACGATATGGTGTTCATGCCGCATGGTGAGAACATCGTACTGGTGCTGGAAAATAACGTACCGGTGCGGGCTATCATGAAAGATATCGGTGAAGAAGTAACGCTGATGAACACCAGTATTCCGCTGCCTGAAAATGCCCGGCGCATACAGGTGGAGGTACCGGAGGTGTTGCGCACCCGGCCTATTTTTACGCAGCTGTTTGATGGGATCTTCCGGTTTATTGCTGCGATACTCTCAGAACAGCATGATTTGCCGGAGCAAGGTTTCTGGCAATTAGTGGCGGAGTGTATCAGTGAGTATCAGCAAGGGCATCCGGAACTGGCGGCAAAGTTCTCACAGTATGATCTTTTTGCAAACATCATTGCCCCGGATGCGTTGAACCGCATGCAGATCCTGAACAGCAGGAAATTACGGGACAGGGCTAATCCATTTGATGTGCCGACGATTGGGGAAGTGGAGAATCCTGTTGCGAAGTTTAGGCTGGTTTAGGTTGAGCCGCGCGTCATCTCCGCGCAAGCAGTAAGCAGGTCTCCCCTCCCGTCATTGCGAGGAGCTCGCAAGGATTAGCGCGTGGGGCGACGAAGCAATCTCCAAACGACAAATTTAGGATTATCGTTTGCCGTTTGGAGATTGCTTCGGCCCCGGCTCCCCGACAAAGCCCTGCGGGCCTCGCAATGACGGGGATGAAGACCCTTGCTTTGTCCTGAACAAGTCTCGCAGTGCGGGTATGAGCGATCTACCTGCTCAAGCCTCAAAACTTTTAAACATTCAAAATGAAAATAACCTTTTACATACTAGCTATGCTCTGCGCGTTCAACGCGCAAGCGCAACTAGCCGCTCACAAAAGCATTGCCGTAACATACCCTCCAACGGAAAAGACCAATGTCACCGATAACTATTTCGGTACTACCATTGCCGATCCTTACCGCTGGCTGGAAAATGATACAGCGGTAAAAGTAAAGCAATGGATCGCCGCACAGAACAAAGTGACCAATGCCTACCTGGACCAGATCCCCTTCCGCAGCGCTATCAAAAAGCAACTGGAAGATACCTGGAACTATGCCAGGGAAACTGCTCCTGTAAAGGCAGGCGATTATTACTTCTTTACCCGCAACAACGGCATCCAGCCGCAAAATGTGTGGTATATCAGGAAAGGAAGCAATGGCCCGGAAGAAGAGCTGCTGGATCCTAATAAGCTCTCTGCGAACGGTACAGCAGCAGTGAGCATGCTGGGCTTTTCGAAAGATAAACACTACCTGGCCTATGCCATCGCGGCGGACGGCTCCGACTGGAACACCATTTACATCATGGATCTGCAAACACGGCAAACATTGCCCGATGCATTGAAATGGGTAAAATTTCCCCGCGCCGCCTGGAAAGGCAATGGCTTTTACTACAGCCGTTATCCCGCCCCGGCAAGCGGTATGGAGCGCTCTGCCAACAATACGCTGAACCAGGTGTGCTATCACCGCATCGGTGAAGATCAGGCAAAGGATAGCCTCGTATTCGAAGACCGGGAACATCCTAAACTAAGTGTGGCCGCCTGGGTAACAGAAGATGAACACTTCCTGCTCATCTCTGCCTTGCCCGGTTCATTCCTGGGCTTTAAACTGACCACCTCTACCGGTAATGCTTTGTTCTACCAGGACCTTTCTGTAAAAAGCGGTAAAATACAGCCATTGATCAAAGGTTATGCGCATCATAATATCGTGGTAGATAATATCGGCGGAAAGTTGTTACTGCAAACAGATATCGATGCTCCTAATAACCAGGTGGTGTTGATAGACCCGGCAAAGCCTGATAAACAACATTGGCAGCGGGTGATTCCCGAACAAAAAGAATCACTGGAGAACATAGAAACCGGCGGCGGTTACCTCTGGGCTTGCTACCTCAAAGATGCCAGCACTTTGGTAAAGCAATATGATTACCGGGGTGCAGCCATCCGCGATGTAAAACTGCCAGCTATTGGCACGGCAGCCGGCTTTGCCGGCAGCAAAACAGATAAAGCGCTCTTCTACACCTTCACCAATTTCACTACGCCGGTGAATGTGTACCACCTGGATATTGCCAGTGGCCAATCCTCTCTTTACCGCAAAGCGGATTATAAAGGACCCACCGATGGCTTTGTTACCAAAGATGTGTTCATCACTTCCAAAGACGGTACCCGGGTACATATGTTCGTGGTGCACAAGGCAGGCCTTACCCTGAATGGGAACAATCCTGTCTTCATACAGGGACATGGCGGTTTCAAACGCAACCTCACACCCTTCTTCAATGTGGCCAGGATGCTGTTCCTGGAAGACGGCGGCATCTATGTACAACCTAATCTGCGCGGCGGCAACGAATATGGAGAAGCCTGGCATAAAGGCGGTATGCGGGAAAACAGGCAGCATGCCTACAATGATTTCATCGCTGCTACCGAATACCTCATCAAAGAAAAGTATACCAATCCTTCCCGCATCGCCATTACCGGCATTTCTACCGGCGCGGTGATGGTAGGCGCGTGTATCAATCAGCGGCCTGAGCTTTTTAAAGTAGCCATACCCGTTGCAGGGCCAATGGATATGCTGCGCTATCAACAATTCACGATCGGCAGCAGCTGGTCAGAAGAATACGGCACCAGCGACCATGCAGACCAGTTTGCCTACCTGGTGAAATACTCTCCCCTGCACAATATCAAAGCCGGCGTTCACTACCCGGCTACCATGATCCTTACCGGGGATCATGACGATACCGTGGTGCCCGCGCATTCGTACAAGTATGCCGCCACCCTGCAGGAAAAACAGGCGGGAGACAACCCGGTGCTGATCCGGATAGACAGCAATACCGGCCACGGGCCAGGCAAGCCCACCACCAAACTGATCGAAGAAGCGGCAGATGCATGGAGTTTTATATACCAGCAACTGGACATGGAATGGCCGCAATAGTTATTAACCGTACAAACAATTATCATGCATACCAAACAAGTTTATTCCATTATCGGCATCGGCATCGGGCCATTTAACCTGGGCCTGGCCGCCCTGCTGGAACCCGTAAAAGAGCTCAACGCCCTGTTCTTTGACCAGACAGACGCTTTTGACTGGCACCCCGGATTGATGCTGCAAAACACCACCCTGCAGGATCCCTTCATGGGCACCGACCTGGTAACAATGGCTGATCCTACCAGCCGCTTCAGCTTCCTGAACTTCCTGAAAAAGACCGGCAGGCTATACCAGTTCTTTATCCGCCACGACTTTTATATGCTGCGCAGGGAATACAATGTGTATTGCAAATGGGTAGCAGAGCAGCTGCCCAACTGCCGCTTCTCTCATAGAGTGACCAAAGTAAGCTACCAAAACGGCCTTTACCAGGTAACCGTTTCCCATACACGTAACGGTGAGACCAATACCTACCAGGCAGAAAGGCTGGTGATCGGCACCGGCACGCAGCCGCAGCTCCCCTCCTTCATTGATAAGGCGCAACTGCCCGGCGTGATCCACTCCTCCGAATATCTCGCAGCAAAAGAAAACATACTGCAGCAGGGTGCACTGACCGTTGTAGGCTCCGGACAAAGCGCCGCAGAAGTGTTCTACGACCTGCTGCCGGAGGCACAGCGCGGCTTCCGTCTGCATTGGTTCACACGTTCAGACCGTTTCTTCCCGATGGAGCATTCCAAGCTGACACTGGAGATCAGCTCACCGGATTATGTTAATTATTTTTACCAGCTGCCGGCAGACAGACGGGCCAGCATACTGCGTACACAGAACTCCCTTTCCAAAGGCATCAACTACAGCCTGATAGATCAAATCTATGATACGCTGTATGAGATGACTGTTGGCGGTAAAAAAGTACCCGTACAGCTGCGCGCCAACTGTGAGCTAACCAGCATTGAACCTGCTTTACAGGATAAGCTATATAACCTGCAGTTCACGCAGGTACAGCAGCAGGAACCTTTCACTCACCAGGCCGCTTCCATTTTGCTGGCCACCGGCTACCGGTACAACGAGCCTGCTTTCCTGCAAGATATCAGCGAACGGATCTGCCGTACCCGTAACGGCGCTTTTGATGTGCAGCGGAATTATACTATAGATGTAAATCAGCAGGAGATCTTTTTACAGAACGCAGAAACGCATACACATGGTTTTACTGCGCCTGATCTGAGCATGGGGGCTTACCGGAATTCATGGATCATTAATACCATTACGGGTAAAGAGATCTATCAACCGGAGGAAAGGATTGCGTACCAGGAGTTTGGTGTGACAAGACTACCACTTTCGGTGTGACAAGGGCCTTCATTCCCGACGAAGCAAGGGTCTCCATCCCCGTCATTGCGAGGAGCAGCGAAGCTTAGCGCGTGGGACGACGAAGCAATCTCCAAACGACAAACAGTGATGATTACATTTATTGCTTACCATTTGCCGTTTGGAGATTGCTTCGGCCCGGCTTCCCACTGAGCCCTGCGGGCCTCGCAATGACGGGGCTGAAGACCCTTGTATCCTTGCTTCGCTGTTACGGGGATGAAGACCCGAAACCCGTGAATCCAAGGCCTCTCAACGACGTGAAGGAAGCTTCTTCCAAACCCTTAAACTTTTTAAACATTTCCAGTGTGAACTCACTAATCGTCAGAACCCGTTCCATATTCAACCTTGTCCGCATCGCCATGCTGGGCACAGAAAAGAACTTCACTGCCAGCAGCGTTACGCGGGCCGCCTTTCTGCTCTCCCTGCCTGCTATGTTCGAGCTGCTGATAGAGTCTTTGTTCGTGATAGTAGACCTGATCTACGTAAGCCGCCTGGGCGATAATGCCATTACCGTCGCCGGTATGATCGGCTCCGTGATCCTTATCATCTACGCGGTGCCTGTAGGTTTGAACATTGCAGCCAGTGCATTGATCGCCCGCCGGATCGGTGAAAAGGACCTGGAGACGGCGGGGCTTACCGCCGTTCAATCCATTTACACCGGCGTGGTAGTAGCGATATTATTCGGTGCAGGGTGTATCCTTTTCAGCAAAGAGATCCTGCATGCTATCGGCGCGTCGGAATTGTTAATACGCGAGGGCGATCTTTACTCGAAGATCCGTTTCGGCTGTATCATTTTCCTGATGCTGCGGATCCTCATGAACGGTATCTTCCGTGGGTCTGGTGATGCTGCGATGGCCATGCGCACTTTCATGCTGGCTTTTATAGTGAATGCAGTAGCAGGCGGTGTTCTCATCTTTGGCTGGGGACCTATACCTTCGTTTGGTCTCACAGGCGCTGCTATCGGCAATGGCATCGGCAACCTGGCGGCGGTGAGTTACCAGTTCTGGTATCTGAAACAGAAAAAGACCGTGCTGGTAATAGGCCACAGGCAGTTCATCATCGTGCCATCCATCATGAAAAAACTGTTGAAGCTAGGCTCTTCAGGCACCCTGCAATACCTCATACCTGCCAGCAGCTGGTTGCTGATGATCACCATCGTTGCACAACTGGGAGAAGCTACCCTAACCGGTTACATCATTGCCGACCGCATTATTATCTGCGCTACCCTGCCCGCATGGGGCATTGCCAATGCCGCCGGCGTGCTGACGGGCCAGAACCTGGGTGCACAACAGCCGGAAAGAGCAGAACAATCCGTGTGGAAAGCGGGCCTGTTCAATATGTGCTTCCTCGGACTGATCTCACTGATATTGTTATTGTTCACCAGTCCCATTGTCAGTCAGTTCAGCAGTGAAGCTGCGGTAGCAGACAATGCTATCCTGTACCTGCGTTGCATGGCTGTCGCCTTTTTCTTCTTTGGCTATACGATGGTGATCTCCCGCTCACTGAATGCTGCGGGGCATGTACATGTGGTGACACTGCTGTATATCCTGATGTTCTATATCATACAGCTGCCGCTCGCCTACGTATTGGGTATTAAAGCAGGTATGGGATCGAAAGGTATTTTCGGGGCGATACTGTTGTCAGAGATCGTACTGGCCGTGTGCTGTATCCTGATATTCAAAAAAGGCAAATGGAAAAGCGTTAAAATTTAAATGCCATGACCGCTGCTGATATTTTGTTGCTGCTTAAAAAGATAGTGATCGGGGTCTTGCTGGTCCTGATCCCCTTCCTCATCTTCTTTGGTGCGCTATGGCTGATATCCCGTTTCGGGTAAACAAACAGGTATATGAAAACTGAAAAACAGGTAGTGAAAAAACAGATTAAATAAAATAGCAAAAGGAGAAATGCAGGCTACTGAAGTTGATTTAAACTTTTATAATCACGAACTTCGTGAAAGTCAGTTAATGAAGACAGGAAAAGCTTATGAAGAAGCGCACGAACAAACGTTAAAAGAACAGGCTATGTATCATAGGGATTATGAGAAAAAATTATACACAGAGGAAGCCTTAGACGCCGGCAACAAACAAATGCATGCAGAACTGGATCCCAAATAATAAGAAACTATATGACGAATTTAAACTTCCGTTTTGAGTATGCTTTATTGTTATTACTTATCAGTAAGGTAAAAATATTTCGATCCTCCTACGACCTAGCAAAAGTTTTAGCCTGGAAATTCGATATCATTAACTTCGTTGAGTTATCTAATGAAATAACACGAGATAGGCTCGTAAATAAAACCATCGAAAATGCATTAAATTATTACAGCATAACGACGGAAGGAGTGGATTATCTATATTTTTGGAAGGAGAAATTTCTGCCCGTATTGTTTGAAAAGTATCCCAATGAGCGGGAGTTTTTAGAAAAGTTGGCAGCGCTACCCGATATCCAGGAATAGCCATGTTTACAAATCAGATCAGTATGTTATTGCTCCTCACTTCTAGCTCATTCCTGCTTAAAACATCCATACTGATTTTCAAACCAGGACAAATCGCATTCCAATGCCTTACGGTCCCAGTGAGCGGTATTGGCACAGGCCTCATAGGTGGATTGCAAAAAAGCCAGTAATGTTTCTTCCGGGTGCGCTGCCTGCTGCACCACATCGTAGTGAAGCAGGTACTCACCCATTTCTTTACTATAGAAAGCAGCTGCAGGTTGAACAGGTTGTTCACCAAACGCCTCATTACCCGGATAGCAATAAGAATAGAAAGCAACATGCGGATACTGCTCACTGCCAGGCCAGAACCCACAGGAGCTTACTTCCTTGGAATAAGACTCCTGCATGACCTTCGCCGGCATATTGGGCGCCTGTCCCGGGTGCACCGGTGCATCTCTGCCGGAGAACCTCGTTACGGCCAGATCAAAGCCTCCCCAAAAGAAATGAACCGGACTGCATTTCCCGGTAAAGCCGGACCTGAAACGGGTGAATACATTGTGGGCCCTCACCAGCGCCTGCCAGTAATCCTCCATTTTCTGCCGGTCGTATGGACGCTGTACATGATCTTCATCAAAAGGGACCACACCTTCCATTTCGCTGGGCACTTTATAGATAGAGACGGATACCCCTGCTGCGCTTAGTTTTCCCATTACCTCTTTGTAAAAGTCTGCCACTGTCCGCGCAATTAATTCCACGGTTTCCCTGGCGCCTGTACTGGTAGTGATCAGCAGCTGATGATGATGAAAATCGAAATCCATCTGGAAGATCCCATGCTCATAGGGAACACTTCCTGTACTTAATCCTTTGGGAGTAACATATAAGGTAACATGCCAGGAATGGTTTAACCAGGGCATCTGCCGCAGGCGAATCTTTCCGGCTATCTGCGTCCATAAGTGAACCGCGGCCAGTGTGCCTTTCAGCTCATCAAATTTCAACACAGGCCATTTGTCCTGTTGTACAAGTGCAGCATTCATAACTTAGCCATTAAAGATGAGTAAATGAGTCTCTATGGCAATTTACTGAAAAGATATCATCGGCTTTTCACCCCATAAAATGAAAAAGGACCGTCTCTGTCTTTGAAACGGTCCTGTTCGCTCTTCTTAGCTTTATTATCTTAATAACTTGTAATTTCTATAATCAAACAAGCGTTTCCCCGTCCACTTCTCTATCCAGTACAACATTTTCTTGCTGAAGTTCTTGAATTTCTTTTTACTGATATCGTGCTCAAACTCCCAGTTCTTACGCGCAATATGCTCTTTCATCACTGCCGGGTGCGTGCCCTTGAACTTCGCCAGTGAATCGATCCCCGTATAGTCAAACCAGTTGGAAGCAAGAATGGAATCTGTCTTCTCTTTATCATGGCCGTGATACAGCAGGATGGTATTCTTCCATTTTTCAAAGCCGGCTGTCCTGTTATCCTTTACCCAGCCGTAGTGGTGGATACGGGCGTTCACCGGTTTTACGAACAGCTTGCGGTCATCTATCCTGAAGCCCTGCGCGTCTTTATAGGAGTGCAGGCCTTTTACATTGCGAACAATACGGATCTCATGATTGTACCAGGTACGGGAATCGCCCACGTAATCGTAGGTGCCGTAAAAATGTATATAGTTGAACAGGAGCCCTTCCACGCGCTGATCATCCTTGTATTTTTCCATGGCCGCACGGATGGCAGGATAATCGTCCTCATGCACGATCTCATCCGCCTGGATATAGAAGCACCAGGTGGTATCCGGACTGATATGCTGCATGGCTTTGTCTGTTTCGATGGCCAGCACACGGCCGCCTTCGCGCATGGAGTCATCCCAGACAGAATCAAAGATCCGGATCTTGGGAGAGTTAATAGACCTGATCAGGT
>Ga0102590_1002262_pt1 | contig 23674 bp, 14 predicted proteins | sample AraplaMF_Col_mMF_FD_76859 | JGI IMG/M metagenome (GOLD analysis project Ga0102590, IMG submission 76859) | Arabidopsis root microbial communities from the University of North Carolina, USA - plate scrape MF_Col_mMF | ecosystem: Host-associated > Plants > Roots > Endosphere | place: USA... | reverse complement strand
TGTGGCAGCAGCGTCAGCGCGCGGCCCAACTACTCCAGGTGGCGAGCGAGTTCGGCTCGTTCCCGATCGTCCTGGAAGCGGTCCGCGAATGCCTCCAGGACGTGTTCGACGTCCCGGGGCTGGTCGAGCTGATGGGCGACATCGAGTCCCGCAAGGTGCGGCTCGTCGAGGTCACCACCCCCGAACCGTCCCCCTTCGCCCGCTCACTTCTGTTCGGATACGTCGCGCAGTTCCTCTACGAGGGGGACTCCCCGCTCGCCGAGCGCCGGGCCGCCGCCCTGTCGCTGGACTCCCGGCTGCTGGCCGAGCTGCTGGGCCAGGCGGAGCTGCGCGAGCTGCTCGACGCCGAGGTGCTGACCGAGCTGGAGCGCGAGCTTCAGTGGCTCACCGAGGACCGGCGAGTCAAGGACGTCGAGTCGGTCGCGGACGTGCTGCGGCTGCTCGGCCCGCTCACCGAGGCGGAGCTGGTGGAGCGGGGCGCCGACGCGCACTGGGCCGCGGATCTGGCCGCCGCCCGCCGCGCGATCAAGGTCCGGATCGCCGGCACCGATCACTGGGCGGCCGTGGAGGACGCGGGCCGGTTGCGCGACGCGTTGGGCACGGCGCTGCCGGTGGGAGTCCCGGAAGCCTTCACCGAGCCGGTCAAGGATCCCCTCGGCGACCTCCTCGCGCGCTACGCCCGCACCCACGGACCCTTCACATCGGCCACGGCTGCCGCGCGGTTCGGCCTCGGGGTGGCCGTGACCGAAGGCGCTCTGCAGCGGCTGGCGGCGTCCGGGCGGATCGTCCAGGGCGAATTCCACCCGGCGGGGATCGGCCAGGAGTGGTGCGACGCGACGGTGCTGCGCAGGCTGCGGCGCCGTTCCCTGGCGGCGTTGAGGCACGAACTGGAGCCCGTGCCTCCGGCCGCGCTCGCGCAGTTCCTTCCGCAGTGGCAACACGTGGGCAGCGGACACGGACTGCGCGGCATCGACGGCCTGGTGCGCGCGATCGAACAGTTGCAGGGCGCGTCCGTTCCCGCGTCCGCCCTGGAGAAGATCGTCCTGCCGTCCCGGGTCTCGAACTACACGCCCGCGATGCTGGACGAGCTCACGGCCGCCGGCGAGGTGGTGTGGGCGGGCGCCGGTGCACTGCCCGGCAAGGACGGCTGGGTCTCGCTGTATCTGGCGGATGCCGCGCCCCTGCTGCTGCCGCCTCCTCACCCCCTGGAGCTGACGGCGCTCCACCAGTCCGTCCTCGATGCCCTCTCCGGCGGTTACGGCCTGTTCTTCCGTCAGATCGCCGACCAGGTCCGCGCCACGACGCACCCGGACGCGACAGATCCTCAACTGGCCGACGTGATCTGGGACCTGGCCTGGTCGGGGCGGCTCACGAACGACACGCTCGCACCGATGCGGTCGTTGCTCGGCTCGGGCCGCACCGCGGGCTCCACGGCCCACCGCGCCAAGCGCACGGTGCCACGCGGACGGTACGGCTCGCTGACGGCCGCCGCCCGACCCCAGTCCCGTACCGGCCCTCCGACCGCGGCGGGCCGTTGGTCGCTGCTGCCCGCCCGCGAGGCGGACACCACCGTCCGTGCCCACGCCCTGGCCCGGACGCTGCTGGACCGGCACGGCGTGGTGACCCGCGGCGCGGTGGCGGCGGAGGGCGTGGAGGGCGGCTTCTCGGCCGTGTACCGCGTGCTGTCCGCCTTCGAGGAGAGCGGTCAGGCCCGGCGCGGTTATGTGGTCGAGGGTCTCGGTGCGGCGCAGTTCGCGATGGACGGCGCGGTGGACCGGCTGCGCGCCGTGGCGAACGCACGCGAGCGGGGCGAGCCGTTGCCCGGCGCTCCCGGGGCGCCCCCGGCCGGAAACGGCTTCGCCAACGGCTTCCCCGAGACGGCCGCGCATCCGTACGGCTTCGATCCCGCCGGCGCTCCGGATCCCGACGGCCCCGGCGCCGACGGCTTGGACGACCCGTTCGGCGATGTCTTCGACCCGGACGCGATCGGCCGGGACCCGTTGTCCGCTCCGGGCTTCGGTGGTCCCCGCTCGGGCTCCGGCCCCTCCGCCACGGGACCGGGCCCTCGCGCTCCCTACGCGCCGTACGGGCCGGGTCTTCCGCCGCACCGCGGCCGCCCCACGGGCCAGGCCCGGACCGTGGTCCTGGCGGCCGCCGACCCGGCGAACGCGTACGGCGCGGCGCTGTCGTGGCCGGAGCCACCGGACGGCGCGGGACACAAGCCGGGGCGCAAAGCGGGTTCGCTGGTGGTGCTCGTCGACGGTGAGCTGGCGCTCTACATGGAGCGGGGTGGCAAGACCCTCCTGGTCTGGCCGTCCGAGCCGGATGCCAGGGCGACGGAGGACCCCCGGGTGCGCGCCGCCGCCGAGGCGCTGGGCACGGCCGCAAAGGCGGGCTCGCTCGGCACGGTCACGGTGGAACGCGTGAACGGCGCCCCGGCCCTTTCGTCCCCGTTCGGCGTGGTGCTGGAGGGAGTCGGCTTCATAGCGACGCCGAGAGGACTGCGGATCCGGGCATGACACGTCGGCACGGAGGCCGCGGCGGGGCCACGGAGACGGCCCGTACCTCCGTGCGGGCACCCTCCGCCCCACCTCCCCGGCATGTCACCCTTGTCCCATGCCCGAAGGCGACACCGTCCACCAAGCCGCGAAGCGTCTGCACGGTGCGCTCGCGGGAAAGGTGCTGACCCGTTCCGACCTCCGCGTGCCCAGGTACGCCACCGCCGACCTGACCGGCCGTACCGTCCTGGACGTCACCGCACGCGGCAAGCACCTCCTGACCCGGGTCGAGGGCGGGCTCACCCTTCACTCGCATCTGAGGATGGACGGCGTGTGGAAGGTCTACACACCCGGGCAGCGCTGGAGCGGCGGCCCCGCCCACCAGATCCGGGCGATCCTCAGCACCGGCGATCGCACCGCCGTCGGTTACCGGCTGCCCGTCCTGGAGCTGCTGCGCACCGTGGACGAGCACCGCGCGGTGGGCCATCTCGGTCCCGATCTCCTCGGCCCGGACTGGAATCCCGAGAGGGCGCTGGAGAACCTGCTGAGCGACCCCGCCCGCCCGCTGGGTGAGGCCCTGCTCGACCAGCGCAATCTGGCCGGGATCGGCAATGTCTACAAGAGCGAGCTGTGCTTCCTGCTCCGGGTGACCCCCTGGCTCGCCGTCGGCGATCTTCCGGCCGAGATCGCGTCCCGCCTCCCCGATCTCGCCAAGCGGCTCCTGGAGGCCAATCGCGACCGCCCCGCCCGCAACACCACAGGGCGGCGCGAGCAGAACCTCTTCGTCTACGGCCGTGCCCCGCGCCCGTGCGCCCGCTGCGGCGCTCCCGTCAGGGTGGCCGATCAGGGCGACGGCTCCCGCGACCGTCCCACCTACTGGTGTCCGGTCTGCCAGCGCGGTCCGGCTCCGTCCCCGTCGCACGGGCCTGCCGGCCGTCGCAGCACCCCACCCCGCACAACCAATTGACGACCCGTCAGAAACACTCGTACCGTCGCTGTCATGGCCGTCGCGGCGTACGACCTCAGCGGACGCACCGCATTCGGCACCGGCGCCGCCAGCGGCATCGGCCGCGCCTCGGCCGTGCTGCTCGCGGAGGCGGGCGCCACCGTGCACTGTGCGGACCAGGACGCACAGGGCCTGCACGGGACCGCGATCCTGATCAAGGACCGAGGGGGCGCGGCGCGCACCCACCACCTCGATGTGACCGACCGTGCGCACCTCAAACGCGCGGTCGCGTCCTGCGAGGGCCTCGACATCATGGCGGCCGTCGCCGGCATCATGCACAGCAGTCCGGTGCTGGAGACGCGGGACGAGGACCTCGACCGGGTCCTGGCCGTCAACTTCAAGGGCGTGCTGCACGCCTGCCAGGAGGCCGCACTGCGCATGATCGCGGACGGCACCCGCGGCAGCATCGTCACGATGGCCTCGAGCGCCGTCGACACCGGCGGTCCCGGGCTGCTCTGCTACGGCGTGGCGAAGGCCGCTGTGGTGCAGATGGCAAAAACGCTCGCGGCCGAGGTCGGGCGGCACGGCATCCGGGTCAACGCGGTGGCGCCCGGCTGGACCCGTACGCCGATGACCGCCCGTCACGGGGAAGGACAGTCACAGACGGAGGCGTTCATGACACGCCTGTCGCCTCTCGGCCGGGTCGGGGAACCGGAGGACATCGCCCACGCGGTCCTGCATCTGGCCTCCGACGCGGCATCGTTCACCACGGGCCAGATCCTCCGCCCGAACGGCGGCGTCGCGATGCCCTGGTGACACCCCGTGGGCGGTGCGGCGCGGCCGGGCCGGCAGCCGACCCCTCCGGGGGTCCCCTGAACACCCCCGGGCACGATCCCACCGGTCCCGTCCGCGCCCCACCCTCTCAGCGGGACTGCGTACCCCTCCCGCGCCCCCATGCGGTACGCCACCGTCGCCAGGACCGGGCCCACTGGTCCGACCCGGCCGCCCCCTCGGCCCGGGACTTCGGCACACAGTGCACCGGCAGCAGACTCAGTCCCCATCCCCCGGTCGCGACCGCCCCCTCCAGCACCCCCGCATCGGGTGCCAGCACGAGTCGGAGCACTCCCCACCACCACAGCGCGCCCAGCGCCAGCGCAGCCCCCCGTCGCGCCGTGGGCCTCGCCATGGTCGTCACCTCCAACCCGAGGAACCAGACCCTAGACCGGCCTGTCGCGGCTGAGGAGGGCGCACCAGCGGCACACAGGCGCACCGGCACCAGCGCATGCCCCCGGCGTCTGTCGCACGGGGCGCACCCCGCGCGCACCCTCCCCCACCACCGGCCCCACCGGTGTGCGGAGCACCACGGTGCCCCGCGTTCACCCGTTCTCCGCCTGGAACATCCAGTGGTGCTTCTCGAGGTCCGCGGTGATCCCCAGGAATATGTCCTGACTCACAGGGTCGGCCTCGGCGGTGGCGACCACCCGTTCGCGCATGGCTCCGATCACCGCCCCCAGGGCGGCCACCAGCGTGCCCACCGCATCCGTGTCCTTGACCCAGCCCTGGGGCACAGAGCCGATGCCACTGCCCTGGGCGACCGTCGGGGCCCGCCCGTCGGGCGGGACCCCCAGGGCCGAGGACCGTTCCGCGACGGTGTCGGAGTGCCGGCGTGCACTGTCCACGACCTCGTCGAGTTGCAGGTGGATGGAGCGGAAGCGCGGTCCGATCACGTTCCAGTGCACCTGCTTCGCCACCAGGGAGAGGTCGACCAGATCGACCAGGGCTCCCTGCAGCGCCTCCGAGACGATTTTGAGGTCCGTGTCGGACAGCGGGCTCTTCACGACGTACATCGGCATCCTCCGCATGCGTTCGTGTGGCCCCGAGCCCCCCGTCCTTCCACCATGGCCGCACCGTCGGGGCGCGGCAAACGGGGCCGGATGGCCGCACGGCCCTCACACGGGCGGCGGAAGCACAAAACCGGCTCGCGCGCCGCTCACCGGAGGAACGCGCCGGGTGACGGCACCCGGACGCGCGAGAGCCCCGGCCCGGCCTCTCCGGTCTCCCGGAGAAGCTCTGGCCAGGGCTCTTTCACACGTTGCCACCTCACCCACACGAGTGAGTATCAGGCGGCGACCACGTCCACTGCCTCGGCAGGCGCCTTGATCGTGACCCGTTCCGGTGGGACACCGGCGACGGACACGGAGTTGAGCATGGGACGACGTACCGGTGCGGGCACCGGTTCGGGTGCCGCAGCCGACCGTGCCAGCTCGGCGAGCGCGAGCTCGTCGCTCACTTCCCGCATGAGCTCGGACATCCGTACGTCCAGCGCGTCGCAGATCGCGGAGAGCAGCTCGGAGGACGCCTCCTTCTGCCCCCGCTCCACCTCGGAGAGATAGCCGAGCGAAACTCGGGCGGACGAGGAGACTTCGCGCAGAGTACGGCCCTGGCGCTGGCGCTGCCGACGCAGCACGTCACCCAGCAGGCGACGGAGCAGAATCATCGGTGGCTCCCTCCTCGGACCGCGAAACCGCATCCTTCACGCCCCACCGTACCGCCTCGCGCCGCGGCCGTGCGGGGAGCGCTGTTGTGTTCACTCAGGGCTGCAAACATCAAGTCCCCCCGTTCTGTTCCGTATCCTGTGCCCGCTCATTCCCAGTCTGTTCGCCCGCAAGCTCCCTGAGGAGCAGTGCGAGCACGCTCCGTACACTCTCCATACGGATTTCCGCGCGGTCGCCGTTCAACCGCAGCGAGACCACTTTGCCGCCACCGAGTTCGTCGGAAACCTCTTCGAACGGCCCGTGCACCGCGACGAAGACCGTGCCGACCGGCTGCCCGTCCTGGGGGTCCGGCCCGGCCACACCGGTCGTCGCAAGCCCCCAGCCGGCACCGAGCGCCTTGCGCACACCGGCCGCCATCTGCGCCGCGACCTGCGGATCCACCGCTCCGCGTGCCTCCAGAAGGGTGGCATCGACCCCGAGGACGTCCCGCTTCAGATCCGTGGCGTAGGCGGTCACGGAACCACGGAAGACCCGGGAGGCCCCGGCCACCGCCGTGATCTCCGCGGCCACCAGGCCACCGGTCAGCGACTCGGCGACGGCGAGCGTCTCGCCTCTCACTGTGAGTAGTCGCACGATCTCGGCGGCCGGGTGGTTCACCCCTGGGCCTCCTCGGGCGCCGCCCGTCGCTCCGCGATCCCGCGCCTGCGCAGCACGATGGCCTGTCTCACATAGTCGAGTCCGGTGACGACGGTCAGTACGATCGCGGCGGCCATCACCCAGTACCGCAGCGTCGCGAGCCAGCCTGTGAGCGCCAGCACATACATGCCGACGGCCACTCCCTGCGTCAGCGTCTTCAGCTTGCCGCCACGGCTCGCCGGAATGACTCCGTAGCGGATCACCAGGAAGCGGAGCAGTGTGATGCCGAGCTCACGCCCGAGGATCACCACCGTCACCCACCACGGCAGGTCCCCGAGCCCGGACAGACAGATCAGCGCCGCACCCATGATCGCCTTGTCGGCGATCGGGTCGGCGATCTTCCCGAAGTCCGTGACGAGGTTGTACGTGCGGGCCAGATGCCCGTCGAAGAGGTCGGTGATCATGGCGATGGCGAAGGCCGCCCAGGCGAGCGAGCGCCAGGCCGGGTCGTAACCGCCCTCCGCCAGCATCAGCGCGACAAAACCCGGCACGAGGAGCAGCCGGAGCATCGTCAGAAGATTGGCGACGTTCCAGACGCTGGCCTGGTTCACCGCGGCCGCCGTCAGCTTGCCGCCTCGCGCCTGGCGTGCGCCCTCCTGGTCGCCGGAGGTGTCCGCGTCGTTCCTGGCCGCCTGTTGGCCGGACGAGCCCTTGGCCGCCCTTGCACCGGTCAGGCCGGGCGGCCCCGAGCCTCCCGGCCCGGATGCTCCACGCGCGGCCGAGGAGCCACCCGCCGCGGATGCCGGGATTCCCGTCATCTGCCCGCCTCCTCAGGACCGAGCGAACCCGCGAGCGGCTCGGCCACCAGATCGACACCCTCCGTACCGACCACCTTCGCCTCGACCATACGGCCGACCCGCAGGCCCTCGCGCCCGGTGAACAGCACCTGGCCGTCCGTCTCGGGCGCCTGGTGCGCGGCGCGGCCGTAGGCGCCGTCCTCGTCGTCCACCGACTCCACGAGCACCTGCAGGGTCTCACCGACGCGCTCCTCGGCGCGCTGGGACACCAGCTCCTCGGCCAGCTGGGAGATGTGGGCCAGGCGCTCGGCCACGACGTCCTCGTCCAGCTTGTTGTCGTAGGTCGCGGCCTCGGTGCCCTCCTCGTCGGAGTAGCCGAAGACGCCGATGGCGTCCAGCCGCGCACCGTTCAGGAACCGCTCGAGTTCGGCGAAGTCGGCCTCGGACTCACCGGGGAAGCCCACGATGAAGTTGGACCGCACGCCCGCCTCGGGGGCCTTGCTCCTGATGGTGTGCAGCAGCTCGAGGAAGCGGTCGGTGTCACCGAAGCGGCGCATGGCGCGCAGTACGTCGGGCGCCGAGTGCTGGAAGGACAGGTCGAAGTAGGGCGCGACCTTCGGGGTCGAGGTCAGCACATCGATCAGTCCGGGCCGCATCTCCGCCGGCTGGAGGTAGCTGACGCGGACACGCTCGATGCCGTCCACGTCCGCGAGCTCGGGCAGCAGGGACTCCAGGAGACGGATGTCTCCCAGGTCCTTGCCGTAGGAGGTGTTGTTCTCGGAGACCAGCATGATCTCCTTCACGCCCTGTTCGGCCAGCCAGCGCGTTTCGTTCAGCACGTCGCTCGGGCGGCGTGAGATGAAGGAGCCGCGGAAGGACGGGATGGCGCAGAAGGAGCAGCGCCGGTCGCAGCCGGAGGCGAGCTTCACCGAGGCGACCGGAGAGCCGTCCAGGCGGCGCCGCAGGGGCGCGCGGGGGCCCGAGGCCGGGGCGAGGCCCTCGGGGAGGTCCACGGGCCCGTGTCCGGGCAGCGCGACCGCCGCGGCGGACTCCTGCCGCTCGGCCGGGCTGATCGGCAGCAGCTTGCGCCGGTCGCGGGGGGTGTGGGAGGCGTGGATGCCGCCGTTCAGGATGGTCTGGAGGCGGTCGGAGATGTCCGCGTAGTCGTCGAAGCCGAGGACGCCGTCGGCCTCCGGGAGGGCCTCGGCGAGTTCCTTGCCGTACCGCTCGGCCATGCAGCCCACCGCCACGACGGCCTGCGTTCTCCCATGGCCCTTGAGGTCGTTGGCCTCCAGCAGGGCGTCCACGGAGTCCTTCTTCGCGGCTTCGACGAAGCCACAGGTGTTCACGACCGCGACGTCGGCGGCCTCGGCGTCCTCCACGAGCTGCCAGCCGTCCGCCTCCAAACGGCCTGCGAGCTCCTCCGAGTCCACCTCGTTACGGGCGCAGCCAAGGGTGACGAGTGCGACGGTACGGCGTTCAGGCATGGGCTCAAGACTACTTCGTCCCGCTGACGGCCCACGTCGACGGGGTTGGCCGATCTTGGCCAACCCCGTGTGTTCCTGTCCGTTCAGTACCGCTCGGGCACCTCACAGGTGCCCGAGCAGGTCCCGTCAGCCCGCGACGGGGTCGCCCTGCGTGTAGGTCAGACGCTCGACCTGTCCGGGCTGGAAGTCGTCCTGGATCTTCTTGCCGTTGACGTACAGCTCTATGGCCCCCGCGTCGCCGAGGACCAGGTCGATCTTCTCCTTGTCCTGGAAGGTCTGCGAGTCGCCCTTCTCCAGCAGCCCGTCGAACATCGTCCGGCCGTTGTGGTCCTTGGCGGAGATCCAGCTGCGGCCGTCGGTGGCGCTCACCTGGACGGTCACCTTGTCCCGGGGTGCGGCCGCGATGGCACTGTCGGACGGCTCGGGCTTCTGCTCGGCCGGCTTGCTGGTCTTGGGCGTGGGCGAGGCGGACTTGCTGGTCGACGGCTTGGAGCCCTCGGCGACCTGCGTCTTGCCGCCGTCCCCGCCGTCGGACCCCTTGACCACGGTGAAGCCGACGAAGCCGATCACGGCGACGATCGCCGCGACCATGGCGGCGGTCCAATTGGGCCCGCGCCGCTCGGGGCGGATGCGCTCCGCCTCGAAGAGCGGGGTGGCCGGGGTGGGAGTGCTGCGGCGTTCACCGTGCTCGGCGGCGAACTGCTCCAGCAGTGGAGCCGGGTCGAGATGCACCGCCTGCGCGAGCGTGCGAATGTGCCCCCGGGCGTACACCGCGCCGCCGCAGGGGGCGAAGTTGTCCTGTTCGATCGCTTGCACGATGGGGGCACGGACACGGGTGGCGTTGCTGATGTCGTCGACGGTCAGCCCGGCCGCGATACGCGCCTGCTGCAGGGCTCGGCCGATCGAGACCTGCTCCGACGCCGTGGCGTCGTCGCGATCGATTTCGAACGGACGCTCGTCCTCGGGGGAGTTGCCGTCAGGGGAGTTGCCGATGGACACGGGGGCGCCTTTCGAGCGTTGAGCCACCTGTGCTGGAAGTTCAGTCTAGGGGGGTTACGAAAGGGTGGGGCAACCGGGCGGTATGACTTTGTACGCCATCAGAATGGCCGGTCATCCTGATGCTGGGACATGTACCTGTCCCCTCCCTCAACTTGACGTACGCGGGCGGGAAACGGTTGCTCACGGATCACTTACGAGTCGGTCACGGTCGGGCTTCCGGGCGCGTCACCCGACGCGGGCGGACACACCCGGTCGGCCCACTCCTACGGCCAACCGGAACCGCACACTTCTCTAGGAAGGAGACTCCCCACGGATCAGGGCGAGCACTCCGTCCAGTTCGTCAGGTTTCACAAGAACGTCACGAGCCTTCGAACCCTCGCTCGGACCGACGATGTTCCGCGACTCCATGAGGTCCATCAGCCTTCCCGCCTTGGCGAAGCCCACGCGCAGTTTTCGCTGGAGCATCGAGGTGGAGCCGAACTGCGTGGAGACGACCAGTTCCGCCGCCTGGCACAGCAGGTCGAGGTCGTCGCCGATGTCCTCGTCGATCTCCTTCTTCTGCTTCGTGCCGACCGTGACGTCCTCCCGGAAGACGGGCGCCATCTGGTCCTTGCAGTGCTGGACGACCGCCGCGACCTCGTCCTCGGTCACGAACGCGCCCTGCATGCGCGTCGGCTTGTTCGCCCCCATCGGCAGGAAGAGACCGTCGCCCTTGCCGATCAGCTTCTCGGCGCCGGGCTGGTCGAGGATGACCCGCGAGTCGGCGAGGGAGGAGGTGGCGAAGGCGAGCCGGGAGGGCACGTTCGCCTTGATCAGACCGGTCACGACGTCCACGGACGGCCGCTGGGTGGCGAGCACCAGGTGGATGCCGGCCGCCCGGGCGAGCTGGGTGATCCGCACGATCGCGTCCTCGACGTCGCGCGGCGCGACCATCATCAGGTCGGCCAGCTCGTCGACGATCACCAGCAGATACGGGTAGGGCTGAAGTTCGCGTTCACTGCCCTCGGGCGCCTTGACCTTGCCGTCCCGGATGGCCGCGTTGAAGTCGTCGATGTGCCGGAAACCGAAGGCCGCGAGATCGTCGTAGCGCAGGTCCATCTCGCGCACCACCCACTGGAGCGCCTCCGCGGCCCGCTTGGGGTTGGTGATGATCGGGGTGATCAGGTGCGGAATGCCCTCGTACGCGGTCAGCTCGACCCGCTTGGGGTCGACCAGGACCATGCGCACGTCCTCCGGGGTGGCCCGCATCATGATCGAGGTGATCAGGCAGTTGATGCAGGACGACTTGCCGGAACCGGTGGCGCCGGCGACCAGCACGTGCGGCATCTTCGCGATGTTGGCCATCACGTAGCCGCCCTCGACGTCCTTGCCGAGCGCGACCAGCATCGGGTGGTCGTCCTCGGCGGCCGCCGCGAGGCGCAGCACGTCGCCGAGGTTGACCATCTCGCGGTCGGTGTTGGGGATCTCGATGCCGACCGCGGACTTGCCGGGGATCGGGCTGATGATCCGCACATCGGGGCTGGCGACGGCGTACGCGATGTTCTTGGCGAGCGCGGTGATCCGCTCGACCTTCACGGCGGGACCCAGCTCGACCTCGTAGCGGGTGACCGTCGGGCCGCGGGTGAAGCCGGTGACGGCCGCGTCGACCTTGAACTCGGTGAAGACGTTCGTGAGCGAGGCGACGACGGCGTCGTTGGCGGCGCTGCGCGCCTTGCCGGGCCCGCCGCGCTCCAGGAGGTCCAGGGACGGCAGGGCGTAGGTGATGTCGCCGGAGAGCTGGAGCTGCTCGGCCCGCGGCGGGAGCCCGCGGGAATCCTCCGGCGCGGCCTTCGTCAGGTCCGGTACGGAGTCGACCGGGAGCTTCTCCTGCTGGGGGCGCGCGGCGGGCACCGGCGTCGGCTCCGCCCGGTCGCCCACGCTCACGCCCTGGGTGAGGTCGGCGACGATGGGGGACGGCGGCATGCCGTGCAGGACTGCGCCGTCCAGGGCTGCGGCGGCCGCAGCGGCGACGTCCACGGCGTCCATCTCCCGGCCCATGGCGGGCTGCGCCGAGGCGCGGCGAGGGCGGTTGCGGCGGCGGGAGAGCGCCTCCTGTTCGGCCCCGTCCGGGTCGTACGCCTCGGGGGCGGCGGATCCGTTGCGCCGGGAGCGTGGCAGCGCCTCGTGCCACTGTTCGTCGTAGCGCTGGTCGTCGTCCCCGGCAGCGTCGTCCTGCGGGTCGTGCAGGATCCCGAGCTTCACACCGAGCAGCCGCAGCCGCTGCGGGATGGCGGTCACCGGTGTGGCGGTGACGACGAGCAGACCGAAGAACGTGAGCAGGACGAGGATCGGTACGGCGAGTGCGTCCCCCATGGCGTACGACAGCGGAGTGGCCGCGCCCCAGCCGATGAGCCCGCCGGCGTCCCTTATCGCCTGCATGCCGTCGCTGCGCGCGGGCGCACCGCACGCGATGTGCACCTGGCCGAGCACACCGATGACGAGGGCGGACAGGCCGATGACGATACGGCCGTTGGCCTCGGGACGCTCCGGATGCAGGATCAGCCGCACGGCCATACCGCCGAGCAGCAGCGGCACGAGCAGGTCGAGGCGGCCGAAGGCGCCGGTCACCAGGATCTCCACGAGGTCGCCGACGGGACCGCGCAGGCTGGCCCATGTACCCGCGGCGACGACCATCGACAGGGCGAACAGCAGCAGCGCAAGGCCGTCCTTGCGGTGCGCCGGGTCGAGCCCCTTCGCGCCCCGCCCTATGCCGCGGAACGAGGCTCCCACGGCATGTGCGAGCCCCAGCCAGAGAGCGCGTACGAGTCGGTAGACCCCCGCGGTCGGGTTCGGCGCGGGCGCCGGGGCCGGCTTCTTGGCCGGTGCCTTGCGGGCGGGCGCCTTCTTCGCGACGGCCTTCTTCGCGGGGGCCTGCTTCGCCGGAGCCTTCCTCGGAGCGGCCGCCTTCTTGGCGGGCGACTTCTTGGCTGCGGGACGTGGGGCCATGAGTGTGAGGTTACCGGTGGAGGCGACAGGGGACACGCGTGCCCACTGCTTCACCCGTTCGTGTCGCTACGAGCGAGGCGTGAAACTGACGCGGGCTCAAACAGCCGTCGGACACGGTCATCCGGCCGCTCCGCGGGGGAAAGCCCCGACCCGCGGAGCGGACCGGCTTGTCAGCTCTGGGACGGCACCGACGGCGCGCCGCTGCCCGTGCCCGGCTCGAGGGCGTCCAGCGCCCTGCGAAGGCCGGTGAGTTTGCGTTCGAGATGGGCTGCGGTCGCCACCGCCGCCGCGTCCGCCGAGTCGTCGTCGAGCTGCTTGGACAGCGCCTCGGCCTGCTCCTCGACCGCCGCGAGTCGTGCGGAGAGCTCGGCGAGAAGTCCGGCCGGCTCCTTGCTCTCGCCGACCGCGGACTTGCCGCCGCCCTCCAACTGGAGGCGCAGCAGGGCCGCCTGCTCGCGCAGTTGGCAGTTCTTCATGTAGAGCTCGACGAACACCGAGACCTTGGCCCGCAGCACCCACGGATCGAACGGCTTGGAGATGTAGTCCACCGCTCCCGCCGCATACCCGCGGAACGTGTGGTGCGGGCCGTGGTTGATGGCCGTCAGGAAGATGATCGGGATATCCCTGGTGCGCTCCCGGCGCTTGATGTGCGCTGCGGTCTCAAAACCGTCCATACCCGGCATCTGGACGTCCAGCAGAATGACCGCGAAGTCGTCCGTCAGCAGTGCCTTGAGCGCTTCCTCCCCGGACGATGCCCTGACCAGCGTCTGATCGAGCGCGGAGAGAATGGCCTCCAGCGCCAGCAGATTCTCCGGCCGGTCATCGACCAGGAGGATCTTGGCCTTCTGCACCATGGCCCGCCCTCCTCGCCCCGGCTTGGGGCCTCCCCTGTCCTCAGGACTCGAGGTGACGCCACCCGGCACCACCCCAGGGGACGACTCCCTTGCGCCGCCCGTCCTTGTGCCGGTCATCGTAGCCGCACCCCGCCCGTCGCCACACCCTGTCACCGCGATGTCACTGTGCACGTAGCAGAAACGCGGCAGGAGACCAGAAGGTTCCCCGTACACCGCACTTCTACACGGCGTCGGCCACACTCAGTCAGCGGCTCCGTGTGAACTTTGAGGATCGCCTTCACTGGTCACGCATCCACTGTTCCATCACGGCCAGCAGGTGATCGGGGTCGACCGGCTTGGTCACATAGTCCGAGGCGCCCGACTCGATGGCCTTCTCGCGGTCGCCCTTCATCGCCTTCGCCGTCAGTGCGACGATCGGAAGGCCCGCGAACTGCGGCATCCGCCGGATCGCCGTCGTCGTGGCGTAGCCGTCCATCTCGGGCATCATGATGTCCATCAGGACGACGGCGACATCGTCGTGCTGCTCCAGGACCTCGATGCCCTCCCGGCCGTTCTCGGCGTACAGCACCGACAGACCGTGCTGCTCCAGAACGCTGGTGAGGGCGAAGACGTTGCGGATGTCGTCGTCGACGATCAGCACCTTCTCGCTGTCGAACCGCACGCTCTGCCGTGGCACGACACCCTCCTGCTGGTCCCCCGCCCACTGCTCCTGTCCCTGCACGGCGGCCGAACGCTGCGGGGCCGCGGAGACCGCCCTGCGCCGGCGCCGGAAGAGCGCCGCGGGGCCGTTCTGGGTCTCCCGGTACGACTTCACCTCGGCCGGGGTCTCGATGTCCGGCGCACCCGGCTCCGCCTCCGAGGCCAGCAGTTCGTCCGCCGCCATGGCGGGCGCGAGCTGCGCGTAGCCGTGCGGGGGCAGTTCGCTCGGGTGAAGCGGCAGGTACAGAGTGAACGTGGAGCCGCGTCCGGGTTCGCTCTGCGCGTGGATCTCCCCGCCGAGCAGCCGTGCGATCTCCCGGGAGATGGACAGCCCGAGGCCCGTACCGCCGTACTTGCGGCTGGTGGTGCCGTCCGCCTGCTTGAACGCCTCGAAGATCACCCGCATCTTGCTGGCCGCGATCCCGATGCCGGTGTCGGCCACGGAGAACGCGATCACATCCGCGTCCGCGTCCCGCAGCGAACCCGCCTCCAGGAGCTGCTCCCGGATGGCCACCGGGACGTCGTTGCCCGCAGGGCGGATCACCAGCTCCACGGCGCCGGTGTCGGTGAACTTCACCGCGTTGGAGAGCAGGTTGCGCAGCACCTGAAGGAGGCGCTGTTCGTCGGTGTGCAGCGTGGCGGGCAGTTCGGGCGAGACCCGGACGGAGAAGTCCAGTCCCTTCTCCGCGGTCAGCGGCCGGAAGGTCGCCTCCACGTAGTCGACGAGCTGGACGAGCGCGATACGCGTCGGGGAGACGTCCATCTTGCCCGCCTCGACCTTCGACAGGTCGAGGATGTCGTTGATGAGCTGGAGCAGGTCGGACCCTGCGCCGTGAATGGTCTCGGCGAACTCGACCTGCTTGGGCGAGAGGTTGCCCTCGGCGTTGTCGGCGAGCAACTTGGCCAGGATCAGCAGGGAGTTGAGCGGCGTACGCAGCTCGTGCGACATGTTGGCCAGGAACTCGCTCTTGTAGCGCATGGAGACCGCGAGCTGCTCGGCGCGCTCCTCGAGGACCTGCCGCGCCTCCTCGATCTCGGTGTTCTTGACCTCGATGTCGCGGTTCTGCTGGGCCAGCAGCTCCGCCTTCTCCTCCAGTTCGGCGTTGGACGACTGCAGGGCCTTCTGCCGGTTCTCCAACTCGGCCGAACGCTCCCGCAGTTGCTCGGTCAGCTCCTGCGACTGCTTCAGCAGCACCTCCGTCTTGGTGTTGACGGAGATGGTGTTGACGCTCGTCGCGATCATCTCGGCGATCTGGTTCAGGAAGTCCTTCTGAATCTGCGTGAACGGGGTGAAGGAGGCCAGCTCGATCACACCGAGCACCTTGCCCTCGAAGAGCACCGGAAGGACGATCACCTGCGCGGGCGGTGCCTCACCGAGCCCGGAGGAGATCTTCAGATAGCCGCTCGGCGCGTTCTCCACGAGGATCGTGCGCTTCTCCTTGGCCGCGGTCCCGATGAGCGCCTCGCCCGGCCGGAACGACGTCGGCATGGAGCCCATGGAGTAGCCGTAGGACCCCTGCATGCGCAGCTCGTACGCCTCATCCGCCTCGGCGGCCAGGTCCTTGCCGTCGACCAGCGGCATCGCGAGGAAGAACGCGCCGTGCTGGGCGGACACCACCGGCGTCAGCTCGCTCATGATCAGCGACGCCACGTCCTCCAGGTCGCGGCGGCCCTGCATCAGTGCGGAGATCCGCGCAAGGTTGCCCTTCAGCCAGTCCTGCTCCTTGTTCGCGATCGTGGTGTCGCGCAGGTTGGCGATCATCTTGTTGATGTAGTCCTGAAGCTCCTGGATCTCGCCGGAGGCGTCCACGTCGATCTTCAGGTTGAGGTCACCGCGGGTCACCGCGGTCGCCACGCGCGCGATGGCACGCACCTGCCGGGTCAGGTTCCCGGCCATCTCGTTCACCGACTCGGTGAGGTCGCGCCAGGTGCCGTCGACGTCCCGGACGCGCGCCTGTCCGCCGAGCTGCCCTTCCGTACCCACCTCGCGGGCGACCCTGGTGACCTCCTCGGCGAAGGAGGAGAGCTGGTCGACCATGGTGTTGATGGTGGTCTTCAGCTCGAGGATCTCGCCGCGCGCATCGATGTCGATCTTCTTGGTCAGGTCGCCCTTGGCGATGGCCGTGGTGACCATGGCGATGTTCCGCACCTGACCGGTGAGGTTGGACGCCATCTGGTTCACGGACTCGGTGAGGTCCTTCCAGGTGCCGGCCACACCGGGGACGTGCGCCTGGCCGCCGAGGATGCCGTCCGTGCCCACCTCACGGGCCACCTTGGTGACCTGGTCGGCGAACGAACTCAGCGTCTTCACCATCGTGTTGAAGGTGTCGGCGAGCTGGGCGACCTCACCACGCGCCTCGATCGTCACCGTCCGTGTCAGGTCGCCGTTGGCGACGGCCGCGGCGACCTGGGAGATGTTGCGCACCTGAGTGGTCAGGTTGTTGGCCATCAGGTTGACGTTGTCGTTGAGGTCCTTCCAGATGCCCGTGACACCGGGGACGTGGGCCTGGCCGCCGAGGATGCCCTCGGTGCCCACCTCGCGGGCCACCCGCGTCACCTGCTCGGCGAAGGACGACAGCTGGTCCACCATCGTGTTGACGGTGGTGACGAGCTCGAGGATCTCGCCCTTGGCGTCGACGGTGATCTTCTTGGACAGGTCGCCCTTGGCGACCGCGGTCGTGACCTCGGCGATGTTGCGCACCTGGATGGTGAGGTTGTTCGCCATGAAGTTCACGGACTGGGTGAGGTCCTTCCAGGTGCCGGAGACACCCTGGACCTCCGCCTGGCCGCCGAGGATGCCCTCGGTGCCCACCTCGCGGGCCACCCGCGTCACCTGCTCGGCGAAGTTGGACAGCTGGTCCACCATCGTGTTGAGGGTGTTCTTCAGCTCCAGGATCTCGCCGCGCGCGTCCACGTCGATCTTCTGCGACAGGTCACCACGGGCCACCGCCGTCGCGACCTGCGCGATGTTGCGCACCTGGGTGGTGAGGTTGCCGGCCATGCCGTTCACGGAGTCGGTCAGGTCGCGCCACACGCCTGCCACACCCGGCACCTGCGCCTGACCGCCGAGCCGGCCCTCGGTGCCCACCTCGCGGGCCACCCGGGTCACCTGCTCGGCGAAGGCGGAGAGCTGGTCCACCAGGTTGTTGATGGTGTTCTTCAGCTCCAGGATCTCGCCGCGCGCGTCCACGTCGATCTTCTGCGACAGGTCACCACGGGCCACCGCCGTCGTCACCTGGGCGATCTGCCTCACCTGGGAGGTGAGGTTGCCGGCCATGAAGTTGACGGAGTCGGTGAGTTCCTTCCAGGTGCCGCTGACGCCAGGCACCACGGCCTGGCCGCCCAGGCGGCCCTCGGTGCCCACGTCCCGCGCCATGCGTGTGACCTGGTCGGCGAAGGCGGACAGCTGGTCCACCATCGTGTTCACGGTGTTCTTCAGCTGGAGCATCTCGCCGGAGACGTCCACGGTGACCTTCTGCGACAGATCGCCGTTGGCCACCGCCGTCGTCACCTGCGCGATGTTGCGGACCTGGCCGGTGAGGTTGCGGAACGCGGTGTTGACGGAGTCCGTGAGGTCCTTCCAGGTGCCCGCGGCACCCGTGACCTGGGCCTGGCCGCCCAGCTCACCCTCGTCGCCGATCTCCCGCGCCACGCGCGTGACCTCGGAACCGAAGGCCGACAGCTGGTCCACCATCCCGTTGACGGTGTTCTTCAGCTCCAGCATCTCGCCTGCGACGTCGACGGTGACCTTCTGCGACAGGTCACCGCTGGCCACCGCCGTCGTCACGGCGGCGATGTCCCGCACCTGGGTGGTCAGGTTCCGGAAGACCGTGTTCACCGAATCGGTGAGGTCCTTCCACGTTCCCGCCGCACCCGGCACGTTCGCCTGCCCGCCGAGCTGGCCTTCGGCGCCGACCTCGTTGGCGACACGGGTGACCTCGTCCGCGAACGTCCGCAGCGTCTCGGTCATCTGGTTGATCGTCTCGGCGAGCTGCGCGACCTCGCCGCGCGCCGACACCGTCACCTTCTGCGACAGGTCGCCGTTGGCGACCGCGGTGGTGACCTGGGCGATCCCGCGCACCTGGGCGGTGAGATTGCCGGCCATCAGGTTCACCGAATCGGTGAGGTCCTTCCACACGCCGGCCACACCGGGCACCTGCGCCTGGCCGCCCAGCTCCCCCTCCGTGCCCACCTCGCGGGCCACCCGGGTCACCTCGGAGGAGAAGGAGGAGAGCTGGTCCACCATCGTGTTGACGGTTTCCTTCAGCTCCAGCATCTCGCCGGCCACGTGAACCGTGACCTTCCGGGACAGATCACCCTTGGCGACCGCCGTGGTCACCAGGGCGATGTCCCGCACCTGGGCGGTCAGCCGGTACGCCATCGTATTGACCGAATCCGTGAGGTCCTTCCACGAACCGGACATACCACGCACCCGGGCCTGCCCGCCCAGCTTGCCCTCGGTACCCACCTCACTGGCCACCCGCGTGACCTCGTCGGTGAACGTCGACAGCTGGTCGACCAGATTGTTGACCGTACGGCCGACCTTCAGGAACTCGCCGCGCAACGGATGCCCGGTCCCCTCCGGACCCGGCGCCCGCAACTCCATCCGCGGCGACAGATCACCCTCGGCGACCGCGGACAGCACCCGGCTGACCTCGGAGACCGGGCGGGCGAGATCGTCGACGAGCGCGTTCGAGGCGTCGATGGCGGCCGCCCAGGAACCTTCGCAGGCCCCCGTCTCCAGCCGCTCCGTGAGCTTGCCCTCACGCCCGACCATGCGCCGCACCCGCGACAGCTCACCGGTCAGATGCAGATTCCGGTCGGCTACCTCGTTGAAGACGGCCGCGATCTCGGCCATCACCCCGTCGCCGGTGACCGTCAGCCGTTTGCGGAAATTGCCGTCCCTCATGGACACCAGAGCCGCCAGCAGCCTGTTCAGGGCCGCCGTGTCCACCGAGGTGGTTCCATTGCGTTCTTTGCGCTGGTTGCTCAGGGACTGTCCGCCTTTTGCGCGCGTCTTCGTGCTCCGCGTCGCTTCGCCAGACTCCACTGTGTCCCTCCCGCAGGGGTCGACCATCACTGCTCTGCTCAGGTGTACCGCTCGCCGTACCGGTTACCGGTGCCTGGTGCCGCCCTGTGTATCAGGCACACGCGCGTGCTCCTGCCCGGCGTGGCAGAAGACACTCTGTCTGCTCGGACCATCTCCAGAAGCTTGCCCAGTGTTTCACCATGCCTGAACCCGGCCATAACAGTTCGGCAGCTTCGCACACGCTCCGCACACCCTCCGGACGTAAACACAGCCAACCGGCATCCGCATGGACGGCGAAGGTAAGTAACCTTGCATCCGGCTGTCCGGCCGCTCCGGTGCGACCGGCCTGGGCGGCGGTATGAGCACGAGCGGGCAGGCATCGGAGGGGCGCCTCACATGACCACCGGACTGCATCCCGGGGGACCACCCCAGGATCCCCGGCACGCGGGGAACGAGCAACTGCCTCGGCAGGAGCGGGTCGGCCCGGTAGCCCCGCACGTCGAGAACCGGACGAGGAGCTCTGTGATCACCGCGCGCGCGGCCGCCACCTTCGAACCCGTCGGACGGTCGGTCGCGACCGCCCGCTCCTTCGTACGCGACACCCTGCAGGGCTGGGGCTTCGCCGACATCGTCGACGACGCCGTCGTCCTGACCAGCGAGTTGGTCACCAACGCCGTCGTGCACGCGGGCACCGCCGCGGACGTCCTGTGTCTGCGCAGCGACGACGGAGTACGCATCGAGGTCGCCGACCGCTATCCGGAGCGCGAGGTCCCGCTCCAGTCGGCCGCCGTCAACATGGGCCACCCCGACCGGGAGGGCGGCCGCGGCCTCCAGCTCTGCGCCGCCCTGGCCGGACGCTGGGGCGTGGAGTACACCCCGACGCACAAGCAGGTCTGGTTCCAACTCGACCTCCCCGAGCGGCCGATGGGCACCCGCGCGGCAGGACCCACCCTGCCCGCCGACCTTCTCCCGCTCGCCGACGCCCGGGTCCGCGTCGCCGTCGTCCAGATCGACCGCGGCGGCTCCATCACGGCCTGGAACGAGGACGCGGAGGAGCTCTTCGGTTACGCCGCCGAGCAGGTCACCGGAAAGCCGCTCACCGACCTCGCCGCCTGGCCGCACACGCCCGGCACCGGCACCGGCGTCGCCGAGGCCCTCCGGCTCTCGCGCTGGGAGGGCAGCTACGGCATCCGCGGCGCCGACGGCCGTGTGACCCCCGTCTACGCCTCCCATCTGCGCGTACGGGACACCGCGGGCGACCCCTCCACGGTCTGCCTGCTCGTCCGCGACCATGAGCGCGCGGTTCTGCAGACCCCCCTGCGCGGACCGGCGCCCGACGCCTCCACCGGCCAGGACGGCCAGACCACGGATCCGTTCGAGGTCTTCATCGGCTCCCCGGCCCCGGACGACCTAGACGGCCTGCTGCAGCGCACGGTGGAACGCGCCCGCGACATGCTCGACGGCGACGCGGCCTTCCTCCTCCTCGCCACCGACGACGAGACGGAGCTCGAGGTACGCGCCTCCACGGGCCTGCCGTCCGCCCGTCAGCGCTTCGCCCGCGTCCCGGTCGAGGCGGGCCCCGGCCGCTACGGCTCGGCCCGCATGCCGGCCGTCCACGACGACCTGACGGCCGTCCCCGGCGCCGTGCCCCTACTGTCCGGCACGGGCATGCGCTCGGTGGTGACGGTCCCGCTGAAGGTGGAGGGCAGGCTCACCGGCTCCCTCGGCGTGGCGGCCGAGGCCGCCACGCGCTACTCCAACGAAGAGGCCCTGCGGCTCCAGTTCGCGGCCGACCGGATCGCCCTCGCCGTGGAGTCGGCCCGGCTCGGTGAGCTCGAGCGCCTGCGTCGCGGCTCACTCAGCTTCCTGGTCGAGGCCTCGGACCTCCTCGCCGGCACCCTGGACCGCGACCAGACGCTGGCGCTCATGGCACAGATGACCATCCCGACCCTCGCCACCTGGTGTGCGGTCTACACGATCGCCGACCAGGCCTCGGAGCCCTATCTGTCCTACGTCCTGCACGAGGACGAGGAACGCATCGACGGCGTCAAGGCACTGCTGTCGAAGATCGCGCCGCCGGAGCCCATCCCCACGCCGGGCGCCAGGATCTGGACGGCCCCCGGGGAGGCCGCCCACCAGGCCGCGCTGCGCACCTCGATGCGGAGCCTGGGACTCGGCGAAGCCCCGGCCCTCAGCTCCGGCATCGGCACGACGCTGGCAACCGCTTCGGCGGTCGGCGGCGAGACGGTCGTACTCCCCCTCGTGGCGCGCAACCGTGTCATCGGCATGCTGACCCTGGGCAAGCCGACGGACGAACACTTCCGGCAGGAAATCCTGGAACTGGCCGAGGACTTGAGCCGACGGGCCGCCCTCGCGCTGGACAACGCCCGGCTGTACTCGGAGCGGACGGCCATCAGCCAGTCCCTCCAGCGCAGCCTGCTCCCGCCCGAGCTCCCGCATGTCGACGGCGTCGAGGTGGAGGTCATCTACCGCGCGGCCGGCGAGGGCAACGAGGTCGGCGGCGACTTCTACGACCTGTTCCCGATCCGCGACGGCGCCTACGGCTTCGCCATCGGCGACGTCTGCGGTACCGGACCGGAGGCGGCGGCCGTCACGGGCCTGGCCCGCCACGCCCTCCGTCTGCTCGCCAGGGAGGGCTTCGGGGGTCCCGCGGTACTGGAACGCCTGAACTCCGCGATCCTCGACGAGGGCGCCCGCAGCCGCTTCCTGACGCTCCTCTACGGCGAGTTGTGGCCGCAGGAGGACGGCAGCGCGTTGCTGAAGGTGGTGTGCGCCGGTCATCCCCTACCGCTGCGCCTGCGCCAGGACGGCTCGGTGGAACCGGCGGCTGAGCCCCAGCCGCTCCTCGGCGTCATGGAAGACCTGGACCTGTACGAGCAGACCGTCACGCTCGACCCGGGCGACGTCCTGCTCTGTGTGACGGACGGCGTCACCGAACGTCGCGAGGGCACCCGCATGTTGGGTGACGACGGCCTCGCGGACGTTCTGACCACCTGCACGGGCCTCACGGCGGGTGCGGTGGCGGCTCGCATCATGCGCGCGGTGGAACGCTTCGCGTCCGACGCCCCGTCGGACGACATGGCGATTCTCGCGATGCGCGTCCCGGGCCTTCCGAAGGACTGAGCAGACCCCGGAAAACGAAGAAGGCCTCGCCCTGTTGGGCGAGGCCTTCTGGTGGAGCCCCCAAACGGAATCGAACCGTTGACCTTCTCCTTACCATGGAGACGCTCTGCCGACTGAGCTATAGGGGCCGGTTGCCTTCTCGAGGTATCCCCCGCGGCAACGGGATAGATCATACCCCGAACCGGAGTGTGCTCCCAACCATCAGCAGCAGCTCAGAAGGCCGGCTGGAGCAGCCCTCCAAGGGCATTGCACGCGGACACGATCCGATTCATCTCACGCTTCGTCAACGAGGCCTCCACCGGCAGCGAAAGCGTCTCGTCCGAGGCGAGTTCGGTCTCGGGCAGGCACACGTCGCGACGGAACCCCGGCATCCGGTGGACCGGCGTCTTCACCGGCACCCGGCACTCGACGCCCCTGGCCCGAAGGGCCTGGGCAAAAGCGTCCCGGTCCGGCCGTCCATTACCCGGAACCCGCACCACGTACTGCTGGTAGGTGTGACCGCCGCCGCTCTCGGGCGCACGTACACCCCGCAGCCGCCGGTCGAGGTAGGCGGCCCGCTCACGACGCTGCGCGACCTCGGCATAGGGAGTCTCCGACTCACCCTGCTCCAGCACCAGGAGCCCGTGCCGCTGTCCGAGCTCGTGCAGGCCGGCGACGTCGGCCGGATGCCCGAAGCGGTGGACGACGACGATCGCGGCGGTCTGCGCGCCGACCACGGCCTCAACTGCCGTGGGAGCAAGGCAGTACGTCGCCGGGTCTATGTCGGCGAAGACCAGCGTCGCGCCGGCCAGGGTCACGGCCTCGGCGACCTCGATGTTCCCGAAGGACGGCACGATGACCTCGTCACCGTGTCCAACTCCCGCGGCCCTGAGCATTCCTGCGGTACCCATGCTCCGGATGCTGGTGCGGCAAAGTGAACGAAAAGTGACGCCCAACACAAAAAAGCTGGTCCCCGAACCGAAGTTCGGGGACCAGCTCTGAAGAATTGTTCGGCGGTGTCCTACTCTCCCACAGGGTCCCCCCTGCAGTACCATCGGCGCTGAAAGGCTTAGCTTCCGGGTTCGGAATGTAACCGGGCGTTTCCCTGACGCTATGACCACCGAAA